>Ga0209751_10006723_pt1 | contig 10626 bp, 12 predicted proteins | sample RifCSP13_1_FD_184019 | JGI IMG/M metagenome (GOLD analysis project Ga0209751, IMG submission 184019) | Soil microbial communities from Rifle, Colorado - Rifle CSP2_sed 13_1 (SPAdes) (version 2) | ecosystem: Environmental > Terrestrial > Deep subsurface > Rock core/Sediment | place: Rifle...
CGGTTCCTCCTTTCGATCTTGCCGATCAACCCGCCACGCTCCCAAGCGGAGCGGACGGGCAGGAGGGACCGCCGCCTACGAAGTTCTACGAGCTACGGGACAACCTCACTCGCGACGATGGACGCAGGCAAGGAAACGCTCACGAACTTCGCCGAGGAATGGTGGCGGCTCTACGCGGTCCCGAACCTCGCTCCGAAGACGCTCAAGGTCTACGCCGACCTCTGGGACCGATACGTGCTTCCGAGGCTCGGCGGCTATCCACTGCGGAATCTGACCCCCGAGGTGCTCGCTCGATTCCGCGCCGACCTCGCTGCGGCGGGCGTTGGCGATCCGACGATCCGGAAGCTCATGTCGATCGTCCAGGGAGTACTCCAGCGGGCGGTCGAGTGGCACCGCCTCACGACAAACCCAGCACGCGCCGTGCGGAAGCCACCGCAGAAGCGCATGCGCCGCATTGAACCGCCCTCTCCGCTGGCGGTCGAACGGATGCGGGCTCGACTCAGGGCGAACGGACGCCTACGAGATGCGACCCTGGTCTGCGTCCTGGCCTACGCCGGACTTCGGCCGGGTGAGGCGCTCGCGCTCGAGTGGCAGCACATCGGCGAGCGCACGATCCTTATCGAGGGTGCGGTTGCGCTGGGGAACGTCAAAGAGACAAAGACGCGTCAGACGCGCAGTGTCCGGCTTCTCGCGCCCCTGGCGACCGACGTTGCCGAGTGGCGTCTTGCCTGCGGCAGGCCCGACGGAACCACGCTTGTCTTTCCGGGCCTTGAGGGTCGGCCTTGGGCCGATCACGACTGGCGGAACTGGCGCAAGCGTGTTTACGCGCCGGTCGCAGACGCGGTTCAACTCGACGGATCACGCCCGTACGACCTTCGGCATGCGTTCTGCTCGCTCCTGATCGCTGAGGGGCTAAGCGTCGTCGAGATCGCGCAGCAAGCTGGCCATTCCCCGGCTATGACGCTTGCGACGTATGCGCACGTGATCGAGGAGCTCGCGGGTACGGAAAGGCGCCCGGCAGAGGCCGTTATCCGGGACGCGCGCGATAAGCTCGTGTCTGAAATGTGTCCGCCTGCGACACGCCAGCGTCATCACTGACAACAAAGACTTGCGATATGCGGGTCTTTTCTGAAAGCCCTCTGACGGACTCGAACCGTCGACCCCCTCCTTACCATGGAGGTGCTCTACCGACTGAGCTAAGAGGGCGGAGCCCGGAGTGTAGCCCCACCTCGGGCCTGCTCAGGGTCTACCCCGGAGGGGCACCGGGTTCCTTCGGCGCCGACGGCGGGAGGGCGCCGCCGGACCCGGGGACGGTGGCGCAGTCCACGTCTCCCGACGCGACGAGTTCGACTGCAGCTTTGAACGCCGCGTAGGATTGCTTCTCTGTCCCGTCGCGCCAGAGGACGCCGGACTGCCACCCGGCGAGGCGGTCCTCGTCCAGCAGCTCGAAGTTGAAGAACGCACCAACGGCAGGCTGGCAGCGCGCGAGGAACAGGGCGTCGCGGAGCTGGTGCGCCTGGTCGCGCACCCAGGGCTCGGCCCCCTTCGTGGCGAGCGGAGGCACGACGAAACGGTCGGTCTCCTCGCCCTTGTAGAACCGTCGTTTCGTGCGGGGCACCGTCGTCTGGAAGCCGGTTTCTAGGTACCAGACGGTCGTCCTACCCTCGCCCGGCAAGGGTTGTGCGGTTCCCTCGAACGCGTCGCGGATCGCGCGGAGGAGCCGCTCCAGGTCACCTTGGCCGACGGTTCTGGGGTTGCCGTGCTGCACCCACGGAGGCTCCGACGCATTGTCCGGGTACGGGTTGTGCCCGAAGGTGTCGAGGATCGGGTGCAGGCGTCCGCGCTCGCGGTACGCGTCGCCCAGCGCGCGAACGAAGCCGGCTGGGTCATGGTGCACAGCGGTTGTGCTGATGACGTTGATGTCGCGACGGAGCGCGTGCAGGCGTCGGTAGCACGCGGCGAGGAGCGCCTCGTACGCCGGCGCGCCGGCGGAAGCGGGCCAGAACTGGGGCGAGTTCGCCTCGTTCCAGATGACGACGTCGCGGAACGGGATGCGAAGAAGGAAGTGGTGAAGGAAGTCGCAGTACTGTGTCCGGCTTCTCGCGTCGAGCGGGGCCTCGGAAGGCCTTCCGAAGACGGAGATCACGACCCGCTGGCCGCGCGCGACCAACGACGCAGCGCGGTGCAGGTACGTGCCGACGAGTCGTGTGGGACGCGTCCGTCCGCGGCGCCAGGGGATCGTGATGCGGACGGCGTCCAATCCGAGGTCGCGGTACTTCGCAAGCAGTCCGTCGGGCCGCGCGAGCCATTTCGAGTGGTCGTCGTCGATGCCGACGAGGAAGGCGGACGTTGGTGCGCTGGGGGCAGGCTCCGGACCGGCGGAGGTCGCGAGCGGCACCACGGCGAGCGCGCACGCCCCGACTGCCAGGAGAGCTCCCGTTCTCACGCCAGTGCAGGGGGGAGGATTCGAACCTCCGAAGGCTGAGCCAGCGGGTTTACAGCCCGCCCCCTTTGGCCACTCGGGAACCCCTGCCCGAGGAGCGCCATTGTAGCCCGTGTCCTGCGGCGCCTACCATCGGGGAGTGGAGCGGTTCGACGTGCTCGTCGTCGGCGCAGGCCCGGCCGGGTCGGCCGCCGCGATCCACCTCGCCCGTGGCGGCGCGCGCGTCCTCCTCGCCGACAAGGCCCGGTTCCCGAGGGACAAGCCGTGTGGAGGCGGCCTCACCGGCCGCGCGCTCCGGCACGTTCCCTGCGAGGTCTCCCCTATCGTCGAACACGTCGTCGACCGCTTCGTGGTGCGGGTCGGGTACCGCGGGCGCTTCGCACGGCGCAGCGCGGCGCCGCTGATCTTGATGACGCAGCGACGGAGGCTCGACGCCTTTCTCGCCGAGCACGCCGCCGCGGTGGGGGCCGACTTCCGAGACGACGCCCGCGTCGAGCGCCTGTTGCTCGCTGCGGATCACGTGACCGCCCTCGTTGGTGGCTCGAGCGTGCGGGCGTCTCTTGTCGTGGGCGCCGACGGTGCGAACGGCATCGTCGCGCGTACGGCCGCGCTCGGGGAGGGGATCGTGACCGGCATCGCGCTGGAGGGGAATGCGCCTTGGGGCGCGCTCGATCCCACCCCGTTCGAGAGAACCGCCTGGGTCGAGCTCGGGGTCGTTCCCGGTGGGTACGGCTGGGTATTCCCGAAGGGGGACCACGGGAACGTCGGCGTGGGGGCCTGGCTCGACGAAGGACCGCGCCTCCGTCACCACCTCGAGAGGCTCGCCCGGGTGCACGGGCTCGACCCGACCGCGCTGCGCAACGTGCGCGGCCATCGCCTGCCGATGCGCAGAATCGGCGCTCCCGCGGCGCGCGGCCGCGCACTCCTGGTGGGGGATGCAGCGGGACTCGTCGACCCCCTCTCGGGGGACGGCATCTACGAGGCGTTCGTCTCCGCCCGGCTGGCCGCGGACGCGATCCTCACAGGCGAGCTTGACGAGTACGAAGCCGCGCTCTCGGCCGCGCTCGACCGCCATGCCTCCGCCTCGTGGGCCGCGAAGCGAGCCGCCGATCGCTACCCCCGTGCCTGCTACTGGGCCGCGCGCGCGCCGGGTGTGTTCGACACGGTCGCCGGGCTTCTGCGCGGCGACCTCGCCCATCCGAGTGAGGCGCGCGTCGTCGCGCGCCCGCCCCTCCGTGCGCTCTCGCGCCTCGCGCGCCTGGCACGGCCGATTCCGTGACCTCAAGCGGCGCCTTGCTCGTGCCGATGCACGACCTGTCCATGGATCTGAGAAACCACTCGGGGTAGCTCCGTCGTGAACACGGCTGCCGCCGCCTTCGTGCTCGCCCCGGCGCTGGCTCTCGGCAGCTTCTTGAACGTCGTCGCGGTCCGCGTACCCGCTCGCCGCTCGATCCTTCGTCCCTCCTCGTCCTGCGGGAGCTGCGGCACTGAGATCCTTTGGCGGGACAACATCCCCGTCCTGTCGTACGTCCTCCTTCGTGGCCGCTGCCGCCACTGCGACGACCGGATCTCGCCCGTGTATCCACTCGTCGAGGCTGTGACCGCCGCGCTCGTCGCCGCGTGCGTCGCCGCCTTCGGGCCGACGCCGTACGCCGCTGTGGCAGCGGGCGGCTGCACCGTGCTCGTCACGCTTTCGGCGATCTACGCGCACCGCCGGATCGCCGTCCGGTGCCGGAGTGCCGCGCCGATCTGATCGACCAGCGGCAAGTCGTGCCGGGCGACCAGATCGACGCGTCTACGCGCAGGTCGTGTTGTTCTTGTAGTCCGCGCTGGAGGGATCGGGCCCCGTCACGCTCCAGCTGTGCGAGGTCACGGTGTCCGTCAGGCAGTAGGTCTTGGCGGTCACCGAGGCGACCGTGAGGGTCGAGGAGATACCCGAGTCGATCGCGAGGAGGTCGGTCGCGTCCATGCCGACGTATGTGCCGTTGTCCGCGTAGTAGGCCTCGGCCGAGGGCAGGGCCGCCCGCAGGTTCGACTGCGCCGCGTTGTTCGCAGCTCGATCGCGAAACCCGAGGTACGACGGGACTGCGATCGCCAGCAGGATGCCGATGATGATCATCACGACGAGAAGCTCGATCAGCGTGAAGCCCCGCTCGGCGTTCCCGTCGAGACGCTGCCGGATCCGCTTGAGCATTGCGTGCTCCTTCCGCAGTTGGGTGCCGAACACGCATCGGCGCCTGCGAAACGAGTCCCTACCCCAATTTGGGTGATCCCTGGGTGAGGCGGCGGGGGACGGCGCGGCGCGAGCTCCTCCGAGGCGCAGCCGCCGACAAGGGCCTCGGCTACGCTGGCTCTGTGACCGAGCGGGCGCTGGCACACCCGCCTATGGCCGTCGCTTCCGGCGAGGAGCGCGTCCGGCTCCAGCGGAGGGCACGCCTCCTCGCCTGGGGCGGTAACGTCTGGCACCTCCTGGAGGGCGCGATCGCGCTTTTCGCGGGTGTCGCCGCAGGCTCGATCGCCCTCATCGCCTTTGCGATCGACAGCATGATCGAGACGCTCGCGGGCTTCGTGATCGCCTGGCGTTTCGCACCCTCCCGGGCGCACAGCGAACGTGCGGAGCGCCGCGCGCAGCAGCTGATCGCCGGGAGCTACGCGATCCTCGCCGTCTACGTCACGGTCGAGGCCGTGAGGTCGCTCGTCGAGCGTGAGAAGCCCGCGGTGAGCTGGATCGGCATCGCGCTCGTGACTGCAGCCGCGGTCTCGATGCCGCTCCTCGCGCGCGCGAAGCGGAAAGTCGGGAGGGCGCTCCACTCACACGCCACCGTCAGCGAGGCGTCGCAGAACCAGATCTGCGCGTACCTGGCGCTGACGACCCTCGCCGGCCTCGGCGCGAACGCGCTCTTCGGCTGGTGGTGGGCCGATCCCGTCTCGGCGCTCGCCATTGCCGGGATCGCCGCCTGGGAAGGCGTCCGCGCGTGGCGGGGCACTATCTGCGACGCGTGCTGAACCCGAGCTAGGCACCGTGCGCCGCCTCGTCGCCGGGGTCCTCCTAGCCGCCTCCCTCGCTGCCCCCGCGGGCTGCGGCGGCGAGTCCCGCGACGCGGCTCCGCCGGAGACCCAGCCTCCTCCGGAGACGTCCCCGCCTTCGTCGGCTCCCTCGCCGCTCCCTCCAGCCTCGCGGCCGATGTCGTGGGCCACGGCCGGCGCGTTCGTCTGGCACGAGACCGATGTCTCGCCCGAGGTCCTCGGGGAAGAGCTCAGGGACAACGGGTTCGGGTGGGTGGCGGTTCTCGTCCATGACGGCCTCGTCGAGGATCCGGTGGAGGACGACTGGGCGGCCCGCTTCCGGCGTGCCAGCGGGTTGCCTATGGGCGGCTGGGGCGTCCTCCGCGCGCAGCCGGTCGAGGAGGCTGCGCTCGCAGACGCCCTCGTCGGACGGTACGGACTCGACTTCTACATCGCGAATGCCGAGGCGGAGTACGCCTACAGCGGGGCGGACGGGCCGAACGGCGAGCGATTCGGCCGCTCACAGCGGTTCGTGGAGGCATTCCGTGCAGTCCGGCCGGGCCTGCCGGCGGGCATCTCCTCGTACTGCAGCCCCGACCGTCACGACCTCGACTGGAACGCCTGGAGCTCGGCCGGCTTCGTCTTCCTCCCCCAGGCGTACGTGAACGACTTCGGCGCGGCTGCCGCGCCCGAGGCTTGCGTGCGCGCCGCGCGCGCGTACTTCCCCACGACGGCCGTCCACCCGACGATCGGCATGTACACCGGCGTCCGCCGGTCGCTGCGGGCAGCGGGATACACGCGGCTGCTCGATCGTGCGGGCACAGTCGGCTTCTCCGTTTACCTCGCCGAGACGCGTATGACCGGGGACGAGTGGCGCGATCTGGGCGAGGCGATCGAGAAGCTCGGGATCGCCCGACCCTCGTGACTGGGCGCTCCGACGTCAGGGTTTTCCGGCAGGCCCTATCCGTACTCGGCCCGATGCGCGGGAGTCGGCGGCGCGTGAAGATGACAACGAGAAAGGAGGGAAGGATGACCACGCTTGTCAGGTGGGCTCCCTTCCAGGATCTCGACGTCATCGAGCGCAGAATGCGCCGGATGCTCGAGGACTTCGGGGTCGCACCTGCACCGCTTCCGGCCGCCGACATGTACGAGACCGAGAAGGAGCTCGTCGTCGAGCTCGACGTTCCGGGCTTCGAAGAGAAGGAGCTCGCGCTCGAGGTCTCGGACTCGACGCTCACGATCAAGGGTGAGCGGACCAAGGAGAAGGAGGAGAAGGATAGGAGCTTCTACCTCCACGAGCGGCTGGAGAAGCGCTTCGAGCGTCGCTTCAAGCTGCCGCCCGAGGCGGACCTCGAACATGTCGAGGCCAAGTTCCACACGGGCGTCCTCGAGGTGCACGTCCCGAAAATCGAGCAGGTGAAGGCCCGCACGATCGAGATCAAGGCGTAGCCCGACAACACAACCGAGACGCGCGCCCGGCCACCTCCGACCGGGCGCTGCGCCGTTCAGGCTTCGAGTTGAGCCCTGCAGTCCTCGCAGGCGCCGCGGACGACGACATCGTGCGCGGCTGCGTCATAGCCGCGGCCGCCCGCGACCCGCTCCAGAGCCGCTTCGAGCGCCGGGTCCTCGAACGGCTCGACCCTGCCGCAGTCGTCGCAGACGAGATGGTGGTGATGATCGCCGCGGGGGTCCGCGGGCTCGAACCGCGAGACGCCGTCGCCGAGGTCGACACGCTGCACGAGGCCGAGCTCGTCGAGGCCCTCGAGTGCACGGTAGACGCTCGCGATTCCTACCCGGGGGCCCTCGACACGCACCCCGTCGTGTATCTCCTGCGCGGAGAGACAGCATTCCTGGCGCCCGAGGAACTCGACGACGGCGCGGCGCGCGCCCCCGCTCCGGCCGGTCGCGGCCCGCAGCCGCTTGAGCGCGCTCTCCGTCCAGGCCTGCGTCATCGACGATAATGATAGCCGTTCTCATGGACGTGCTACCGTGGCGCTCGCAATGCGGGTGGTCGCCCTCCTTTTCGCCGTCGTCGCGCTCGCCGGATGTGGCGGGTTAGACCAGGCGGAAGACGCCACGACGGTCGTCGCCGCGTTCTACCCGCTGGCATGGGCGGCGGAGCAGATCGGCGGCGAGGAGACTCATGTCGTCAACCTGACGCCTCCCGGAGCCGAGCCGCACGACATCGAGCTCTCCCCTCGCGACGTCGACGCGGTCCGCGACGCAGACCTCGCCGTGTACGTCGGGTCGGGGTTCCAGTCCGCTGTCGAGGACGCGATTGCACAGCGCGACGGTGCGTCGCTCGAGGTTTCGGGCGGCGATCCGGATCCGCACGTCTGGCTCGACCCGGTGCGTTTCGCAGCCATCGCCGAGCAGATCGGCGATGCCCTCGGTCGCCCCGAGGCGGGGCGAGAGCTGGCCCGCCGCCTTCGGGGCCTGGACCGCGACTACGCGGCCGGTCTCGAGCACTGCGCGCATCGCACGCTCGTGACGACGCACGCCGCGTTCGGGCACCTCGCAGCCCGCTACGGACTGGCGCAGATCTCCCTCGCCGGACGCTCACCGGAGGCCGAGCCGGGGCCGCGCGAGCTGGAGCGGCTGGTCGACGAGGTTCGGGAGTCGGGAGCGACGACGGTGCTCGCCGAGCCGCTCGTCTCCAGCCGCCTCGCCGAGACCGTGGCGCGTGAGGCAGGCGCGAAGGTAGCGGTCCTCGATCCCATCGAGGGGCTGACCGAAGAGCAGCTCGCCGGTGGGGAGGACTACCTCTCCGTGATGCGGGGGAACCTCGCGGCCCTGAAGGAGGCGCTCGGATGCGGATGACGCCGGCGGTCGAGCTCGCCGATGTCTCGTTCGGCTACCGGCCGGGCCAGCGGGTGCTCGAGGGCGTCACCCTCCGCCTCGGCGAAGGCGAGTTCGTCGCCGTCGCCGGGCCGAACGGCGGTGGGAAGACGACCCTCGTCCGGCTGATCCTCGGGCTCGAGCGGCCCGCAGACGGCAGAGCGCTCCTCTTCGGCGAGCCGGCGCACCGCTTCTCGCAGCGCAGGACGCTCGGCTACCTCGCGCAGCGGCTGGAGCTCGGCGGCGACGCTCCGGCCACCGTCCGCGAGGTCGTGTCCGCGGGCAGGCTGGCGGCAGGCCGCCTGATCGGCCCCGGGCGCAGGCGCGACCGAGAGCTCGTCGCGGAGGCAATCGAGCGAGTCGGACTCTCCGAGCGAGCCGACGCTCCGCTCCGCACGCTCTCGGGAGGCCAGCAGCAACGTGCGTTCATCGCAAAGGCGCTTGCAGGAGAGCCGTCCCTCCTCGTCCTGGACGAGCCGACGACGGGGGTCGATGCGGAGTCGCAGGAGTCGCTCGCCGCGCTCCTCGACCGTCTCCACTCCGAGCTCGGGGTGACGATCGTCTACGTCTCTCACGAGTTCGGTGCGGTGGAGCGCTTCGTGCAGAGGCTCGTCCTCGTGCGGCGCACGATCATCTTCGACGGATCCCCGCAAGAGCTCCCCGGCATCTGGCACGACCCGTCGCACATCCATGCTTGAGTCCGAGTTCATGCGGCTCGCGCTCGGCGCCGGCATCGTCATCGGCGTCCTGGCTCCCGCGGTCGGCTTCTTCCTCGTCCAGCGCAGGCAGTCGCTGATCGGTGACGGAATCGGCCATGTCGCGTTCGCCGGGGTCGCGGCGGGGATCCTGCTCGACGTGTCTCCGGTGCTGACCGCTCTCATCGCTGCCGTGCTCGGAGGCGTCGTGATCGAGGTCCTCCGCTCGCGCGGCGGCACCGCGGGCGACCAGGCGCTTGCTCTGGTCTTCTACACGGGGATCGCGGTCGGCGTCGTTCTCGTCTCCACGGCCGGAGCCTTGAACGTCGACCTCTTCCAGTACCTGTTCGGCTCCATCCTCACGGTCACCCGGACCGACCTCGTCCTGATCGCGGCGCTCGGGGCCGTCGGGCTCGCCACGGTCGGACTTCTCTACCGTGCACTCGCCGCGGTGGTCGTCGACGAAGAGGGAGCCCGGGTGGCCGGCGTTCCGATCGGCGGGCTGAACATCGCCGTCGCGGCGCTCGCCGCTGTCACGGTGGCGCTCTCGATGCGGGTCGTCGGGATCCTGCTCGTCGCCGCGCTCATGGTCCTTCCGGTGAGCGCTGCAGGCCGGATCGCCTGGAGCATGCGCTCGACGTTCGTCCTCGCAATGGGGATCGGCCTCGGCTCGGCGCTCATCGGCCTCACCATCTCGTACTACGCGGACCTTCCACCCGGAGGGACGATCGTCCTCGTCGCAGCCGCCGTCTTCGGAGTAGCCGTGGCGGTGAGCGCTGCCCGGGGACGCTAGGACGAGATGGATCTCGCCTACGCGGCGGCGAGCGCGGCGTCGGCGCCTGGCTCGTGGCAGCCCCTGCAGCGCGCCTCGTACTGCTCGGCAGCCCCGACGAGCACCGTCTCGCCCGAGTACGGAGCGGGCCGCCCGTCGACGAGGCGCTGCGTCGTGGTTGCCGGGCCGCCGCAGCGGTGGCAGACGGCCTGGAGCTTGTCGACGAACTCGGCGTGCGCGAGGAGCTCCGGCATCGGCCCGAACGGAAGGCGCCGGAAGTCCCGGTCGAGCCCCGCGGCGATCACGCGTGCGCCGCGGTCGGCCAGCTCGAGCGCCGCTCCGACGATCGAGGGCTCGAAGAACTGCACCTCGTCGATCCCGACGACGTCGAACCCGTGCGTGCGTGCGGTGAGTTCGCCGACCGAGGAGACGGGCACCGCCCGCATGCGAATCCCCGCATGGCTGACGATGTCGCTCGCGTCGTAGCGCTCGTCGATCCGCGGCTTGAAGATGACCACGCGCTGACCGGCGATCTCGGCACGCCGCAGCCGCCGGATCATCTCCTCGCTCTTCCCGCTGAACATCGGCCCGCAGATGACCTCGAGCCAGCCACCGTGCTGCGGGGGGATCCGGATCACGCGCGCGATGCTAGTGGGGCAGTCGGCCGGCACGCACCGCTCCCAAGAAGGGCCTTCGCGCCACTGCTACACTCTTGCGCGCGCGGCGGCGTAGCTCAGTTGGTTAGAGCAGCGGAATCATAATCCGCGTGTCGTAGGTTCGAGTCCTACCGCCGCTACTCGCACCTCTTCTTTATCTTCCGTATCGCAACCCCGAGAACGACAACGAAGAATGGCAACCGGAGTCCGAGTCGC
>Ga0209751_10006725_pt1 | contig 10624 bp, 10 predicted proteins | sample RifCSP13_1_FD_184019 | JGI IMG/M metagenome (GOLD analysis project Ga0209751, IMG submission 184019) | Soil microbial communities from Rifle, Colorado - Rifle CSP2_sed 13_1 (SPAdes) (version 2) | ecosystem: Environmental > Terrestrial > Deep subsurface > Rock core/Sediment | place: Rifle...
GAAAAACCCTATGAATGCTTCGACTAGGCTCAGCATGAACGGAAAATTTCCAATGATTTCACTCGCTCCTCCGTTCGTCCTGAGGCTCTCGAAGGATGAACGGAAGGTTTTTCAGCAGAATCGATAGTGGGGTCAGACCCCACCGCCAAGCCCTGAAATGTTGGACCGCAGGCCCTGACTCTCAGCGGCTTCTCTTCGGCGGTCTCGCTGTCATCGGTCTGCCAAGAGATAGTCTCGAAATGATTGGTGGAGTCAGATGATTCTGAATGCAAGGCGGTCAGCAAACACGTCTTCTATTTCCTCTACTGCGGTTTGACGTCGTTCCCAAATGTTTTCGAGGAATGTGATATTATGGAAGCGTACGTCTACGTTCTCAACCTCGGCAATTCCCGAAAAGACGCGGTCATTCACTTGTATCCGAAGCCATTCATGGAATCGGAGATGATCCGACGGGTCAGATGCTTTTCGTTCTTTCTCCTCCTCCGCAGCACGATGCGCCAGGATTCGCCGAAAACTCAAGAATGCGTTCGCAGCAGTCTCGATGCGAACCGCTCCATCACGAAGTGAAAGCGCAGCCAAGCCTTTTTGGAAATTAAACAAGGGCATCAAAGCCGGATTGAGATCGCGTAGGCGCTCAGGAGCATTGCATAATTCGGCGAGTGTCGAGTAATTCAACGAACGATTTTCTTTTCGTGCTCTCTCTCGGTCTAACCGAGCTTTGAGTACGAGCAACGGCGCTGCAGCCAGACGGTTGCTTAGTTTTGCCAAGCTTTCATAGGCAACTGATTCGTCTCCTTGGTCCACGGATAGGGCCACTCTCTCCGCGAGAACCTGAGGGTCTTGTGGTGATAGGTCCTCTGCATGAGTGATCAAGTCGGCGGCCTTCTGGCGACACACCGTCGCGAGCTTAATGTCAGCGCCTTTAGCCCAGATCCTGTAGAAGTAAGCTTCAGCAACTAGGGCAGCGACAGCAAGCGAGTTAGACAGCCTGAAGAGCTGAGGTTCAATGTCACTGCTGATGGGCGTGAAAGGCTTGGCTTCAGCAGTGATCGTTTGGTTAAGAACAGGTTGCGGTTTTTCTGTACCCGGTAGCTGTGCCTCAGACTTCCGGGTCTGTACGTTTTCACTCCCAAGATGCGCAGAACGTTCAACCTTAGGAACACCCTTTGGCTGAACAGCCAACTGTCGCTGTTCTAGTCCAGATAACTCCTTTGCCTCGTGCTCGCCATCCCATTTTTCCTTCCCATTTGCCATCAACTTTGGTTCCTCGAACGCGATATCAGCAACTTCATCCCATTCATTCACCAAGTCGTCGAGGTTTGCCTGGCTCTCAGGCATTAAGTTCTGCTTTAGTGATCGTGCATAGTGATTACGAGGATCCAATTTCAAAGCTCGACCAACAAGTTCCAACGCTTCAGCGCGTGCAGATTCCTTGCCCTTGCGTAGAACCAAATATAAATATGCAAGCCCCACAAACGTTGCCGGATCAGCGGTTCCAGACTGAATTGCCTTGCGGTATTCTACCTCGGCTTCCTTGTGATGGCCTGAGCGCCGCAGAGTGTCCGCCAAGCCGTTTTGTGCATTGATGTTGTCAGAGAAGCTCTCAATAGTCTGGCGATAAACGGCTGCCGCTTCGTCATAGCGGTGGAGAGCCTTGAGCACCTCCGCCAAGCCGGTGTGGGCCACAACGGCTTTAGGGAAGCGCTCAATAGTCTGGCGATAAACGGCTGCCGCTTCGTCATAGCGGTGAAGAGCCTTGAGCACCTCTGCCAAGCCGTTGTGGGCTACAACGTCTTCAGGGAAGCGTTTCCACGCCACCCACGCAAAGCATGCGGCTTCCGACAGTTGCTGTCGTTTGAGAAACACTGTCCTCACCGTGTTCCAGGTGTAGTCATTGTCAGGTTCCCATCTGCGGGCTTCTTCTGCCCAACGCAAAGCAAGCGGTGGACTGAAAGCAAGCACCCGGCTCGCAAAGTTACAAAGAGAACGAACTACGTTGTAGGTGTCGCCTGTTGCCTCAGCGAAGCGCCTTTCCTCGTCCAGTAAGCGCATCACGTCGGGCAGGCACAGGCGGTCGCCCCTCCTGAGGAGAGCTGCGAGTTCACGCCCTTTTTTAGGCCAATTGGGATCAGGCTCAATTAAACTGCGAGAACGAGTTGAATGTTGTGTTCTTTTGTTCTTCTCACGTCGCAGGCTGTCAGCGAGGGGCGGGATGGCTTCGAGTATCCACTTCTGCGCTCGCTCGGGTAGCTGTAATACTCCAGTCGACCCGTGCTCGCGCCAGCGCGGAGAGTCAGGATATGCTGCAGCCGTTTGCACCGCAACCCGGCGAAACGTAAGCTGAGCGATTTTCTCTGGCAACCAACGCTCACGCACCAGCCGGTCGAAAGCGCGTGCAAGTCGGAATAGACCCATCACGATCTCTGCGCGCAAAGTTCCATTTTCCAAGGGGTCTGTGGCCTTTAGTCGACGTAGGCCAAGCATTGCGTAACGAGCGTGGTAGAACGGCACACCATCAGAAAGGTTACACATGCCATGCCAAAAACCAATAAGCGAACGGTCATCTCCTTGAAACTCAGCCACAACGGCAAGATACAGGCCGAGTGGGTCAGCGGCAGGTGCGTAGGAAAAACTCCCGAGAAACCGTTGCCTCTCATCAAACCGTGCTCGCAATACCGTCGCGCAATTTTTTAGCCGCGAATCCTCTGGTAGCTTGGCGCTGAATTCGACGACAGTGCATAGGCAGCTCCAGGCTGAAATCAAGGACTCGGCTCGTCGATCGAATTGCCCCCAGTTCTGTTCGACCCAGTCCGCAAACTCCGCGTCGAGTTGCTCGGCGAAATGATTGCTATTACCCAGCAAGTCCAGCCAGCCGGAGAGCAATTGGCCTCTTTCTGTCAAGTTAAGTAGGCCGAAGTAGAAGGTATCCCAGAGGAGGTCTGCAACCGCCTTTTTCGGTGCTTCCGCGAAAGCACCTAGCCAACCCGAGGCATCGTGTCCATCAAGAAGAGTTAGCCAAGATTCTGGTAAGTTGTTTATTCTGTTTTCAGCCATATCAAACCAAGTCGGCGTCTGTATCTCGCGCATAGGCTTCGCGATTCGCCTGCAAGCGCATCCATATGAGGTGGTCACGTCGCGCAGGTGCCAAGTCATTTGGAACAGGCGAGGTCACCAGGCCAACGCGAAAGAGATGCTTAATCTGCATCGGACAAAAAAGGTGCAAAACCTCACGCGCGGGTTCGTCGACAGCATTAGCCTCTAGGTTAAGCGAGCGACCCCGGTTCAACTCACGCGGCACCGGACAAAAGGCTTCGGAAAGCCGATGGTCCAGGACTACCGGAATGGACATAGGATGTCGATCAGGTTCCCCTAGCCGCCGAGGAATATCCTTAACAGGATACCGAAAGAGAAACACGCGGAGCGGCAGTCCACCCGATTGCCACTGATTGAGATGGTAGAGACCCAAACGGTCACGCAGTTTGTTTGCCCAGGAGAGAGACGCCGGGTCGCGCAAATCATCAAGAAACTCCTCGTAGAATGCGGCAAAGAGAGGCCTATGATCGCACTTCGGACTAACGTAGGCTTCCTCAAGAATCTGTGACAGTTCGTGATGGGCTCTACTACTCCCGGTTGGATCAGGCACGACCTGCTCACCCAGGGAGAAAATGCGAGCTTCATTATCCCCACACAACCAAGCAAGATCGGTTACAGCAACCATTCTGATAAGATAGGTGTCGAGATCTGCGCCCTGGAATGCGAGCAGGGCTAAAGCCACTCGAAATGGTTCTGGACAAACGGCAGAGTTATCCGATGGAACAACCCGATAATCGTGCACCGCCGGGGGAGTGACGAAAACGAAACGCTTTAAATATTCATTATGTGCTTTGTTCCACTCGGCGAAGTTCACTGGCGCAGGATTCTGAAGATACTCTGAATAATTAGCAACTCTTGACGGCTCAAGCCGCTCTTCAATTAGGAAATTGCGTGGGATGAAGCGAGCATTCTGGGGCATCCCATGCCTTCCCGGAGCCAATACAGGGTCATCCTTGGCTCTTACCAAAAAAGCTTCAAAGTGAGGGGTCGTCGCGAAAGTAGACATTTTTGTAAAGATCAAGCGAAAAAACTTGACAGCCTATTTTTTACGTCGCTCCACCGTCCTCGTCAATTCCGGGCACGTCTTCACAGAGCCTAACCGGCAATTTTGGTATCCGATGCGCCGGAATTCATGTTGACTTATTAAGTTTACCACCTATCTCCCTCTGACATCAAAGATGGCCGTGCGTTCGGTACTGCTAAGTGTAGCACAAAGTCCCGGGTTAAAGGACCAGCCTACAGAATAAACCAATAAATGCCTAAAATAGGCACCGCTAAGGCTGGTGTCAAACTGGAAAATGTTGGGTGCAAGGCGAACTAAATGTGAGCGCAAGGCGGGAAAAGGAAGTCGGACATTCGTATCCGGTCGTCTATGGGGTCTTGCAATCATACATCTGAATTTCCAAGCGAGTGAACCAAGTCGCGTGTTACCAAGGTCGGGCGGGGAAGCATACACGCCGCTTTTGAGTAGCCGTCACTTTCCCGCCTGGGGTTTGTCGAAGAAGCCGCTTTTCTCTGACGCGTCGAGGTAGCGCCGATCTATGAGGTTTTGCTGCCGAGAAAAGGAAAGAGAGCGAAACTATCTCCCGCCGTAGGCGGCGGTCACCTTTTCAATGTAGCCGCTTTCGTCCAATTTGCGAATGAAGCGCGGCTTGATGAGCTCTTCGATTCTCACGCCGGCCACCTTGGGGTTCTGGAGCGCCATGAGTCTCTGGATGTTGCGCATCGCCTCAAGCGAAGGGTAGGGTTTTCGGTCCACGCTGGTCAAGTAGTCCTGATAACCTTCCTCGGCCACGCCGGCGTCGGTGATCTGAAAGCGCTTCATCATGGCCTTGAGAACGACCGGCTTGTTCGCCGGCGCCAGGGTGAAAGCAAGACGCTCCACCAGGGCCATCGAAATTTTTTCCGCGATCTCCGAACGTTTCTGCAGATAAGTTTGCGTGACCACGACTCCCTGGTTGCGCATGGGAATATTGGCGGGCTGCAGCTCCGCGAACACCGAGAAGCCCCCGCTCTTGAGGCGGCGGACAAGGACGCCGTCGAGAACCGCAGCGTCGATCCTTCCGGCCTCCAGCGCCTGGCCGATCAGCACCGAATCCCCGATGACGAGAAGGGCTAACCGACCTTTTTGCGCAGATCTTCGAGCATCTTCTCGGGAGATTCCTTGGTGAGAATGCGGCCGAACTGGCTGCGATAGTTGGCCACCACGCTGATGTTCTCGATGACAAAATCGTAACACCACCATTGGTTGTTCTTGAAGATCATACGGAAGTTGATCGGAGTCTCGAGCTTTTCCGAGATGATCTTGGTGTCGACTTCGACGCGGTTCTCGCCGAGCGGTCTTTCTTTCCCGATGACGATCTCCTGGTCCTTGTAGGATAGGATTTCGTCCATATAGAGTTTTTCAAGGAGCGCTTTATAGAGCTGAATGAACTCCGTTTGCTGGTCCGGTTTCAACTTGTCCCAGTATCGGGAAAGGGTGCTCCTCGAAAGCTCGGTGTAATCGAAGGTGTTATCGAAAATCGCACGCAGCCGCTTTTTCTTGAGCTCCTTGGCCGATTCGCTTTTAAGGGCCGGATCTTTGAGCACCGCCAGTACTTGGTTTATGCGCGATTTGACCGTGTCGACTCCCGAGTCGGCATGGACCTGAACCGCAACCATTAAGAGAACGAGAAGGCTCAATCCGGTACGCAAGTTTCTCATTGGTTACCTCACTTTTTTTCCTTGGTTGGCTTTTTCTCCACGTCTCCAAAAGCGTATTTGCCGATGAGCTCCATAATATCCACGGGCGGCTCGGTGTCGGTGATGGTGCCGCCGGCCTTCAACAGGCCGCCGCCGCCACCGGCGTCTATTTTTATGTACCGGTCGCCCAGCAAGCCGTTGGTTTTGATCGAGGCCATGGCGTCTTCGTAGACCTTGACGCCGTTGCCGATCCGCAGCTCCACCACCGCCACCTGATCTTTCTGATCCATAGTAAAACCGGCCACCCTGCCGATCTGCATGCCCAGCATCTCCACCGGGCTGCCGACTTTAAGGCCGGACACCGAGGTGAACTTGGCGAACACGGGATAAGAGCTGTCGCCTAGGAAGGAAACCTCCCCGAGCTTCAACGTCAGGTACGCCACGCAGAGAAGACAGATCAGTACAAAGATCCCAATGGTGGTTTCCAGCGAGTACTTTTTCATGGCAAGGGCCTCCGCATCTTACGCCAACGGCCAGCAATCTTCATATCAAGAAGGACGTGATCACATAGTCCCCGACCAGCACCACCACGCAGGAGATCACCACAGCCGCGGTGGTGGACAGACTGACGCTTTTGGCGCCGTGGGCCTCCGCGCGCATGTGGGTGAAATAGCCCTGGAAGCTGCAGATGGTGGAGACCATGACTGCAAAAATCAGCGCTTTAAGAAAGCCGCCCATGATGTCCTTGGTGTCTACCCCGGCCTGGATTTGATCGAGGTACATCCCGGCGTTTACTCCGAGTAAAATGACCCCGGTAAAGTAGCCACCAATGATGCCCATGACATCGAACAGGGCGGTCAACAGGGGAAAGCTCAAGATCGCGGCGGCGATGCGCGGGCTGACCAGGTAACCGAGGGGATCGATGCGCATGGTCTGGAGCGCGTCGATCTGCTCGGAAATGCGCAGGATGCCGATTTCCGCAGCCATGGAGGAGCCCGCCCTGGCGATTATCATAATCGCCGTCATGACCGGCCCGAGTTCTCGGATCAAGCCCAGAGCCACGGCATTACCTAGCATACCCTGGGCGCCGAACTTCGCCAAGGCATAATAAATTTGCAGCGCCATGACCATGCCGGTGAACAGACCGATCAACGATACGATGGCCATGGTTTTGGCGTCGACGTGGGACAACTGCTCAAAGACACGGGGCATCTGGTTGCGCTGGAAAATCTGCGCGCAAGCCTTCGCGAAGAAGATGGTAGCTGCGCCGATGTCGTTGACCCAGCTTATAGCGACCCGGCCCAATGGAGCGAACGGTGACGGCATAGAGGGTTACTTGGCTCCGGCTCTACGTTTTCCGGATGGACTGTGCGCGTGAATTTCTTTGGAATCCATGATTAGCTTTCCCCGATTCCCAAGTCCGCGATGCTACCAGATGTTGCGGAATGCGCGTAATGGCCCCTGCTGTATTTTCGCGGCGAAACCAGATACCTTGTCACGCGATCGGGACCCATGCGCCCAGGGGGATTCCTATGAGATGCCCAAGCTGTCACGCCGAACTCGCCGGAGAACCGAAATATTGCAGCGAGTGCGGTTCTAGTATCCAACCAGACGCGCCGGTTCAGTCTTCCGCCTCCGGCTCGGGAATCGCGGCTGCCCAGGATTCAACGGCTGGCGGCGAGCGCACATGGAAGCCGCCCGCCGGCTTTAGCCGCACGCTTTCCACTGAGCTGGTTGCCAGGCAAATGGAATTACGCGCCGTGGTCAAATTGGGCACGCTGGTTCAGAACCGAACCTACCAGCCGGGAGAAGTCCTGATGCACAAGGGCGAGACCCACCGAGACCTTTTTATCTTGACCCACGGCCTGGTAGAGATATCGAGACAGGAGGGGGAGGCGGATTTTGTCCTGAACGAGATCGAACCCCCGTATATTCTCGGCGAGATCGCTTTTCTATTCGGCACGCCGCGCACGGCGACGGCGACAGCTACGACGGAAGTCAAGGCGTTCGTTTTGCGCTATGAAGAGTTCAATGAGCTGGCCAAAGATCTCCCGGCATGGCTCCCGCCCCTCCTGACCTCGTTGGCGAGCGACATGAAATCGCTCCATCATAAGGTCAAAATTTCCGAGAAAAAGATTTTGGAGCTGGAGAAACAAAGCAGACAGCGAACTTAGAACAGAGGAAAAACCGTGAGCGAGCCACTGATCGAATTCAAAAACGTCACCAAGCGTTTCGGCGAGCGGACGATCCTCGACAGGGTCAATCTGGAAGTCCGGGACGGCGAGGTAACGACCATCATTGGCAAAAGCGGCACGGGCAAGAGCGTGCTGCTCAAGCATATGATCGGGCTGCTTGCGCCCAGCGAAGGGGAGATCCTGTTCAGGGGCCGGCCCGTGGAGTCGATGAGCCGGAAAGAATTGGACGAGTTGAGGAGCCAGTTCAGTTACTGTTTTCAAAACAACGCCCTGTTCGACTCGCTCACGGTCTTCGAGAATATCGCGCTGCCGCTGCAGCAAACCACCCGCATGAGCCGGCAGGAAATCGAAGGCAAGGTCAGGGAAAGAATCGATCAACTGGAGCTTTCGGAGGTCACCTACAAATATCCCTCCGAGCTGTCGGGCGGAATGCAAAAGCGGGTCGCCCTGGCGCGCGCGCTAATCACGGATCCGAAGATCGTTCTTTTCGACGAGCCGACCACCGGCCAGGACCCGATCCGAAAAAACGCCATCTTCAGCATGATCGTGCACAACCAGAAGAAATTCGGCTTTACCACGATCATGATCAGCCACGACATTCCCGACGTGTTCTTCATCTCCGACCGGATTCTCGTGCTTTACGACGGCCAGATCATTTTCCAAGGTCCCTACGAGGAGATCGACAAGCTCGAGCATCCGATGGTCGATGAGTTTGTCAAAAGCCTCGAACACTTCCAGGACGAGCTGACGGGCCTGTACTCCAAAAAGACCTTCACGAAGGTCTATGAAAACGCGGTGAGCCACAAGCAACCAGGGGAAAATCTTACGGTCGCCGTGTTCACCGTCGCCGACTTCGATGGCGTGAGCGAGAATCTCGGGCATCCGACCGCCCAAGAGATCGTGCAATCCCTGGCGGTATACGTCAATAAGCACTTCGGCGACGTGGGGATTTCCAACCGCTCCGGCAGAGATCGGATCTTGACGATCCTGGCCTTTACCGGACGCGACGCCGCTGAGCGCTTGATGGAAAATCTCGCCGGTGATCTCGGCCAACGGGGACTCATCGATATCCAGGCGGAAGCGCACCCCTCGAAGTTCTATACTTTATCCATCCTTGGCGGCTTAGCCGAAGGAAAAGCCGGCGAGGACATAGACGTCATCGCGGCAAGGGCCCAAGCCCAACAAAAAGAAATCGCCCGCTTCCAATGCGGTTTGCCGGGGTGAGGAACCAGGATTCAGGTCAAGCGGATGCTCTCGGTCCTTTGACTCGAGCTCCGGCCTTGGACGGGCCTCTCGCCCAGGATTGCCGCCCCACGGGAATACTGCAAGGCGCCACAGCCGCTAGAATTCTTTCGGTAAGCCAGCCTGTTTGAGAATGCCGTTTGCCGTGTGGCGGGAGAGAATCTTGTTATCGACTGGGAAATAACGGTTCGTTTTGGGACTGCACCAAATCTCGTGGTCGCCTTTGCCCTGGCGGTGAAAGTAACACCCGCTGGCCCGCAGAATCTGCTTCACCTCGGGCGAGTAGTCAGCCATTCAGTCGTGGAGCGAGATAAGTTCGCGGTGGGCAATCAGATTGATAGGAACTTCGCGGACCGAGTCGCCTACCAAAATACCGTTCGCTTCCAGCAGCTCGGGGATCATGACGGAAAGTTTTTCCGCCAGAGCCTCAACGGTCTCGGCTTCGGTGATGAGCCCGGGGACATCGTCGCTGGTCGCGACCCAGACTTTGGCCTCGGGGTCCCATTCAGCGTTTACGGTGATTTGCTTTGTTGGCATTTAACGGAAGTCTAGGCTGACGACTTGCCGTTGTCAAATACCTGATTTTCTCAGTTAAGCAGAATGGTCTTTCCTACTGAACAAAGCCTTCCGGCCCGAATTTAGAGATGTGGAGATTGGAGCGTGGGAAAACGCCAAACCATTACGATTTTGGCGGGAGGAAAGCCGTTGAAGTTGGCGACGGCGCTGGCGGAGGAGTAGGCGCCGATATTTTTCACGTAGACCACGTCGCCGACGTAAAGCTCCGGAATTTCCACGTCGAGCGACAACGTATCGAAAGAGTCGCAGGTCGGCCCGGCCAGCGCGCTCAAGAACGTCTGCCCGCGGCGGAGCGTCTTGAATTCATACTTGCAGTGATCAAAAACCATTCCTGAGAAGTCCCCGTAAACCCCGTCATTGAGGTAGTAATAATTTTTGTTGCTGCGGAACGCTCTCCCGGTGACCTGGGTCACCAGAATGCCGGCCGGCCCCACCAAGAAGCGGCCCGGCTCGGCGATGAACTGAACTTTCTTGTCGAAGAACCGGCGGATCTGCTTCCGTATCTCGGCCGCCATGCGCTCGAAATTGACGCCGATCTCGTCATCGAAATGCTGGATGGGAAATCCACCGCCGATGTCCATGATCCTGAGCGGCACATCATGTTCTTTGGCCTGGTTGAAAATATTCGCGGAGATTTCGAGCGCCTGAAGATAATTCTCCACGTTTTTGGATTGCGATCCGACGTGAAAACTGAGACCCGTGGGAACCAGCCCGAGGGAGCGCGCTTTGCGCAAGATCAGATGCGCGTCTTCCGGATCGGCGCCGAATTTGAGCGAGAGGTTGACCATGCTTCCTTCATTGCCCACTTTGATCCGCAGCAGCACATGTGCCCTCGG
>Ga0209751_10006726_pt1 | contig 10624 bp, 8 predicted proteins | sample RifCSP13_1_FD_184019 | JGI IMG/M metagenome (GOLD analysis project Ga0209751, IMG submission 184019) | Soil microbial communities from Rifle, Colorado - Rifle CSP2_sed 13_1 (SPAdes) (version 2) | ecosystem: Environmental > Terrestrial > Deep subsurface > Rock core/Sediment | place: Rifle...
ACGAGATTCTCGCATGCCTCGACGGATCGCAGTTGGCGCAGGAGATACTCCCGCTCGCGCATGGAATCACCGCGGTCACGAGCACAACGCTGACGCTTATAAGAGTCGTTGCCGATGCCGCCGAGCTGGCGGCGGAGGAGAGTTTCGATCAGAGAAAGAAGGCTAAGACCAAGGGTGTAGTGGCCATCAAGGCGGTGGCGCACAAGCTGTGTCGGGCGAGTTACTACATCATGAGGGATCGGGTTCCTTTTAATAGAACCAAAGCCTTCGGCCAGAAGTAAGTCTTTACGGTTGGGATGGGACAGTGATCTCGAATTGGGGTTGGCTCAGAACCACAATGTCTGATTAGCCGCTGTCCCGTCCCTCAAATACAACTCGCAGGGGTTGTGATCGGCTGGGACGCCCACCTGTCTGCCAAGCACAGGCAGGCGCCGTGAGCCATAAAGGGGTTGGAATCCCGAGAGGGAGAGCCACAGGATCTGTGAATCCGCTACCGTTGGACAGGGCGTGGTACCGACCTGTCTACCGGGCAGGCACCGCATGAAAAGAAAACAGGGGCGCGTAACCGAAAGATCACGGACCGTGCGAGAAGGGAAAAAGGGGGAAAGAAGAAAATTCTTTTTCACGGGGACGTTTGTGCCTACTTGACCTGCCGGCGGCTAATAGGTGACCCCAATTCCCAATGCTGACCCTAATGCCAATGCCACACCGCCGACGCGGAATATGTCCTGCTCGATTCCATCGAGCCGCGCCTATATCTGCTCGCGCGCATGATCATGGAGGTCGCGGAGGGCAGAAGCCCGTAGACGCATCCAATCGCCTTGGTGTTTTTAGTCCAGCCTGACGCTGATCAGCCTTAGGCTGAGGCTCGGCGCAAAGCAAAGCGCAAGCAACCGAAAGCGCCGGCGCGGCATTTTTCATTGGCATTAACCCTGCGCTTCGGCTAATCATCGACGCATGCGCATCTGCTCACTACTTCCGGCGGCGACGGAAATCGCCTTTGCGCTCGGGTTGGGAGACGCGCTCGTCGGCGTCACCCACGAATGCGACTATCCCCCGCAAGCTAACGAGAAGCTGGTTGTGGTCAGGAGCGTGATCGATGCCGCGCGGATGACAAGCCGGGAAATCGACCGCAAAGTCGGAGAAGCCCTACAAGCCGGCAAGGGCCTCTACACCATCGATGAAGACGCGTTCATAGACGCAGCCCCGGACCTCATTCTAACCCAAGGACTATGCGATGTGTGCGCGCTCGACTACAACGAGGTCGTGAAAGCTGCCGAAAAGCTTTCACGACGACCTACAATTCTGTCGCTGAATCCGCAACGCTTGGCCGATGTGCTCGAGGATATTCGGCGCATCGGGGCAGCCACGGAGCGGCTCATCGTCGCCGAGGCTCTGGTTCAGGACTTGCAACGTCGTATCGATCGCGTTGCCAATGCGCGTCCGGTTCATCGCCCCCGCGTGGTTTGTCTGGAATGGTACGAGCCGCTTTACACGGCGGGCCACTGGGCGCCTGAAATGGTCGAGCTGGCCGGCGGCGAAGACATGTTGGGACGCAAGAGTGAGCCGTCGTCAAAGGTCGAGTGGCGCGAAGTCCTCGCCGCGCGTCCCGAAGTGATTTTGCTAATGCCATGCGGCTTCGATGTGCGGCGCACGGTCAAGGAAGCAACCGCGTTGCGCCGACTAGAAGGTTGGAACGATCTGCCGGCGGTTCGGGCCGGCAGGGTTTTCGCGGTCCATGGCAACGCCTATTTCAGCCGGCCCGGCCCGCGTTTGATCGACGGGCTGGAAATTCTTGAGCAACTGATCCATCCCGAGAAAATTACCTGGTCGCTCTCCCCTTCCGACGCCGCTCGATTCAACTAACTCAGACGAAATTGACCGGTGCGGCACATATTGAAAACTCCCGATTCTCCCAGCCGCTCATCTCATCTGCGCGAAATCCTCGCCTTGGGCATTCCTACGATGCTCGCGCTGGCGAGCCAGCCGCTTTTGAACATCGGCGACACGGCGATGATCGGCCGCTTGGGCGTCGAACCGCTGGCGGCTCGGGCCATCGGCGCCGCTCTCATAAGCGGCATCTATTGGATCTTCGCCTTTCTCACTTTCGGCACGACGACTCTCATCGGCCATCATCTCGGCGCCGACGACGCCAAAGCTTGCGGTGAGACTTATCTGCACGCGCTTTTTCTCGCGATCATCGGCGGTGGGACGCTGGCCGCAGCGGGATTTTTCTTTGCCGGCGATCTTTACAAGTGGATGGGAGCCAACAATGCCGTCGCCGACCAGGGAATTCCGTACTTCTGCATCACCATCTCCAGCGCGCCCTTCACGTTGATCCTGCTGGCATCGGTAGGCTTCTTTCGCGGCATCCAAAACACCAAGACTCCGATGTTCATCGCTTTCCTCGCCAATGGACTTCAACTGCTCCTCGATTACGGCCTGATCTACGGCAACTTCGGCTTGCCGAACCTCGGCCTCAAAGGCGCCGCCATCGCAGCATGGATCGCGCAGCTCACCGGCGCGACCGTGAGTCTGGCGATTTTCTTTGTCTCGCGCCGCACCGCGGCCTACCGCGCGGTCGGCTGGCGGATCAGCATAGCAAAACTGCGCCCGCTGTTTCGCATCGGCGGCGACCTCGCGCTGCGCACCGGGGCGCTGCGCCTCTCGCTAATTTTCGCCACCGCAACGGCAGCCCGCATGGGCGCCGCGAACCTTTCCGCCTACGAAATCGCTTTCCAGCTTTTCATGCTCTGCTCGGATGTGATCGACGGCCTGGCGGTAGCCGGCCAGGCGCTCGTAGCCAAGCACTTGGGGGCGCATCGTAACGAGACGGCAGTTCGCATGGGGCGAACCCTGATCGTCTGCGGCGCGGTCGCGGGATTGTTATTCAGCGCGCTGTTCATCGCTGCCGAGTCGTCGATCATTCGGTTTTTCACTGGGAGTCTGGAAGTGATCGCGGCGATCGGCGGCGGGCTGTTCTTGCTGGTGGCGATTATGCAGCCGTTGAACGGCATCGTTTTCGTGATCGACGGCCTGTTGATCGGCGCCCGCGACACGCGCTTTCTCATGTGGGCGATGCTCGCCGGCGGCTGCGGCGTTTTTATTCCGATTTCCTGGCTGTCGCTGAACTACGGCTGGGGCCTGACGGGAATCTTGATCGGCTTGAGCGCCTTGATGCTCTGGCGCTGCGCCACCAACGTCTTTCGTTTCATCGGCAGGAAATGGACAGCCAGCACGCCTTAAGCATCGGCTAATTTACTCAGGCGCGCCGGCAGCCGGCTTGCCCGCAACACAAGCGGTTAAGTAACCGTGGCTGCGTAAAGCCGGGAAGCGGCGATAGAGAGCGGCAAATATTTTCACCAGCGGGCCCGTGATCGCGGTCAGCCTGGGAACACGACAGTGGCACCATAAGTCCGCCATGCGCAACCAGCCGGGCATAAAGAGAATGCCGGTCCGGGTCATCACTCGAAACCCGACCGATTCAAGGAGCCGCTGCAGTCCCACCGGAGTGAACGATTTCTCCATGCCATAGGGATAGAGCCGGAAGAGACTGAGAACGTAGACCAGCAAAGGCCGGAGAAACGGGTCCAGCTTGTTCGGCACGCCGATGATCGCCGTGCCCTGGGGCTTCAGCACGCGAAAAAGTTCGGCGGCGGCGAGGCGGTATTCCGGAAAGTGCTCGATGGTTCCCATGGAATAGACCAAATCGAAGGTGTTCGTGGGGAATGGCAGGTGGCGCACGTCGGAGTTGAGAAACGTAAAACGATGATTGCCGAAGACCGCCGTCGCCTGGCGCACTAAATCAAGTGCGATATCGAAGCCCACGGGTTGCGCTCCCTGAGCCGCGGCCCAGCCGAGGATTTCAGTATTTTTCGCTTCGTTCCAAAGATCGGTCTTCAACAACAGCTTCCCTGTGAGACCGGGAAAGAAATCCCGATAGAGGATTTGCTCGCATTCGAAATAATACTGCGTCGACGGCGCGCCCTTGAGCGAAGGAAAATGGATCGCCAGTTCCCCCCAGAACGACGGCCTTGCCGAATCGTTTTCTTTACCCATCGTCGAATCCCGTTCAATGCATTAAACCGACTGACTGAAGTCGACCGACCCGATCGGTATCACCGGTCGAAATTTTCCCGGTCCCTGGATCAACTCGGATGCGGTGACCGCCCGAGCCTCCACGCGAATGCCGGCACCTAACTTGGCACTAAGGTCTGCGGAGACGCGGCTCAAGACCTCGCTGAAAAAGCCCGCTCCTGGAATTACGTTGACCACGAAATGGTCCAACGCCTTTTGCACGACTTGGTAGCGCGAAACTTCAGAAAACTGACTCATGAGCGTGGAAAAGCCGATGAAATAGCGGCCGTTCGGGAGCGGCACCAATGATTGCGTGCGTCCTTCAAGGCTGTTCAGCAACGGTAGACCGAGCCCACAGGGACAGAGCGCTTCGCCCAGGGAAGCGAAATCACCGGGGCTATAGCGGATCAGCGGCATAGCATAGCGATAAAGACTTGTCACTACGACCTCGCCAAATTCTCCGGGAATAGCCGATTGCTCTTGTCGCACGATTTCAACGTGAAGCCAGTCCGCGTTGATATGAAACCCTTTTCGACGGTTACATTGCCAGGCGATATGACCGAGATCGGCAGCACTATACATGTCCACTGGGTCCACGCAAAACGCCTTTTGAATGACCCTCCGATATCCTGGCATCAGAATCTCTCCGCTGCTGGCAGCGATTCGCAGGGGCATCGGCGCCAGGCCTTTTTTGAGCAGTAAATCGGCCAAGACGGCCACGTTGGCCGCGTAGCCATAAACCACAGCAGGCCGAAGATTTAAGAGCTTGCGCAACTGAACGTCAACTTCCTCGAAGAAGGAGATATTCCACCTTCGACGCAACAGTCGGCGGACCCAAATGTCGCATTCGGCGCCGCCGGAAGGCGGCCGGCTGCTGATCGTGACAACACGGTCTGTCAACCTCATTCCATTGTGGAGAAAGGCGCGAAGCGTCAGCAACAGCCGAAACCATTTTTCACGCGGCGCCCGGTAGATGTGCAAGGGAGCACCCGTCGATCCGCTGGTCTGAGATCTCTCAAGGCGCGCGAGGTGCGCACCGCGAGCAATCAGTTCCGTAGATGGCGTCGTCTGAAGCTTCTGGCGGGTAGTGATCGGAATCGCCGAGAGATCTGAGATTTGTTTCAGATGGCCTGGGCGGAACCCTACAGAATCGAAAAGCTTGCGATAGTAAGGCACGTTTTCGTAGGAATGATCAAGCAAACGTCGCAGGCGTTGAAGTTGCAGAGCCTCCAGCTCGGTGGCATGTAGACGCAAGCCGTCCCGAACTCCCCACGCAAGCGAAATGAGATTTAAGGCCATTACCGATTACAGACGATTCGGTTCGAGAGGCGAAATTCTTTGGCATGAAGAACAATTATCGCGCGCCATTATACCCAGTCCCTGGAGACTTGCCGGAAAGGCCTAGCTCTCCAAGCGATCGTCTAACGAATATCAACGAATTTGATTTGTTCGGCTTAGCCGCCCTTTGGCCCGCTGAGCATATGCAGAGGCAAAATTTTCCCACCAAAAGTCGCATAAGGCTCTTCTCTCACCACCCGAATAGTGCGCGCTTGTCGCCAGCGATCGGCCATCATTCTATTCGCGCCGCGTTTCGCACGCAGAACTTCCAAAACAGCATCCACAATGCGTTGTTCGTCCACAGGACCAACGCGGGGGCTTACGCGAATGTGCACCTTTGGAATTCCATCTTCTTCCTCCTCGACAAATTGATAGTCGATCGGATCGCCTCCAAACTTCTGAGGTAAAACATCCTCCTGGAGTCGCATTAATTCGCTTCCGGTAATAGCCACCCCTTCGCTGGTGAGCTTGTCGTAGCTGCGAATCCCGCTAAGGTGTGTTCGCAGGCCTAACTCTCCCGCGGGACAACCACAATCACGCGTCTCAAGAATTCCATAGTCACTCGTGTCCGTATTAAGCATGATCTTAGGGCAGCTCGGGAGGAGCGTCGTATAGAGGAGAGCTCCGACGGAGTATCCCGACTGGCCGATGGGCTTCTTTTTCTGAATAACCGCCACTTTATCTTCGAGCAGATGAATATCATCGATCGACTCCGGAGACCCACAGGGCTCTCCCACGGTACCGATTTCAGCCATTGCGTAATAGGAGGCGGCGCGGCATCCCGCTTGCGCCACGATCCGGGCCTTAGCCGATGTATAGGGTTCACCGCCCACAAGAAAGAATGATCCGGAAATATCGATGTTCTCGTCCAAAGCCGTACGGCACACTCGCACTGCCGAGCTGGCTTGTGTTAACAGCGTCCCGGGCGTTCCCTCGGATCTTTTCCTCTCCAGCCATCGGGCGACGATTGATGCTTTATCCAACGGTACATATTGCGGTTTAGGCAGCGCATGGTGGAAGAGTTTGCTCCCATAAATGGTAACGGCAGCAAATAAAAAATAATGGGCCGTCGTCATCGTTGGCCTGAACCGGTTTTGGCTGTACCATTTGTCAATTTGCCAACCCAGTTTCGCCAATTTCAAGATGACTCTCATACCGGAGACGGCCGGAGGAACGGGACGCCAAAGAGCGAGCGGACTTTTATGAATGCCCAAAGCGCTTTCAAACAGGTCGAAGTGAGCTGCTTCATAGGTCAGGAGATCTAGGTCGATGGCAACGCGAGTCCCCAGGCCGCGCGATCCTCCGGTCGTGCCTTCGTAATACTTGGCCAAAAGCGGGTTGTCGAAATCCCGAGGGCTGACCGCTATTTTCAAGGTTCCACGTCGGATCGGTTGCCGGCATTTAAATTCATCATAACCGACGTACACCCCCTTCGCATACAAGCTCTCCAACGTGTTTTCGACACCGTCTTGTTCGACACAGCGGACAAGATCCCCAAACTCGACACCCGCATGTGACAGGAGTTGACGGTACGGGCTCTGCGGATTGCCGAACACCCCCTTTTCCATCAGCCGTAAAAACGAATTCCCTCGGTTCTTAAGCTGCGTGCCAATCATACGCCGGCACTCCTCGGAAGTGAGACCTTTCTTAAGAAAGCTGCGGAGGCCAAAGGCGTAGCGACCAAACATTTTCAGATCATCAAACATGAAGCCTGTCGTTTTCGCGCGCCCCAGCGCACGATAACAGCCCCCACGTTAAAGAAAATGGGGACGCGGGTTTTTCAATCTTCCATTAGCATGAATCTGAAGGGGCTTCTACTTTGCAGCGAATGACGATATATGATGAATAAAATAATTGGAGATTTTAGGATTCGAGGTGCAACTTCGCAACCGTAAAACCCACAGATGCATGCACCATGAAGTCAATCGTTCACGCAAGCCTTCCTCTTCTGGCCCTTACCGTGCTCGGTTTCGTCGCCTATTTGAATTCTCTCCCCAACAGTTTTCATTTTGACGACTACGACGCGATCGTCAATAATCCGGCGATCCGGGACCTCAAGCATTTGCCCTCGTACTTCACCGACATGAGAACCTGGACGATGTCCAGACAACAAGATTGGCGACCGATGGTTTTGACCACTTTTGCCTTGAACTACTGGATGGGAGGCATCAATCCGGTGTTCTACCGGTTGACCAATCTAGCGCTGCATATGGGAGTGGCATTTTTCTTGTTTTTGATCTTCAAAAATATCGCCGCTCGAAACGCGGCGCGACTGCGGGGCCTCTCCCCACGAACGGTCACCTGGCTCGCTCTGTTTGCTTCCGGGCTTTTCTTGGTTCACACCGCCAACTCGGAGGTCGTGAACTACATCTTCGCCCGCAGCACGCTGCTTGCGACGTTTTTTTACGTCGCGGCATTCCACTGCTATCTACGCGGTCCCTTCAGCGGGCAGGAACAATTTTCCAGGTTGTGGCACATGGCCGCATTGAGCTTGTTCACCCTAGCGGTTTGCTCCAAGGCGTCGGCAGTGACGTTGCCCTTGAGCTTGATGATTTTTGAAATCATCTTTCTCAACCCGTCAGGGCAATCCCCGTGGCATTTATTTAAGCGTGACCCGCGACGATTGAAAAAACACCTGCTTCTCGCGCTTCTTGGACTCGTTTACGTCGCGCTTCGTCCATCGTTCGTGCAGCGGCTAGTCGTAGGGATATTCACAGGGGATAAAACCGAGTCCGCTCTCGCATATCTGTATACGCAGTTTCGCGCCTGGGTTTATTACATGAGTCTTTTCTTCTGGCCCGATCCGCTCATTTTCGATTACCCCGGTTTTGGTCTGTCAAGCTCGCTTTGGGAAGCCAGGGTCTTGCTCTCTCTCGTTCTGGTGTCGATCATTCTGGGAATTGCCTGGAGGCTATGGAAAACCGCGCCGGTCATCTCTTTTTTCATTTTCTGGTATTTTATCGTGCTTTTGCCCGAGGCAAGTTTCATCCCGCTGACAAACCTTGTGAGCGGATACCGCCCATATCCCGCAAACTTGGGCCTTTCGATCGTCTTCGTCGTTCTTGTTTATCAACTAATGACTTCGTGGCTATCAAAAAAAGCCGGCAGTGACATTCGGCCGGGCCGGCGCGCGGCGCTCTGCGCCGGGACCGCCGCGATTCTACTTTGTTCTCTCACCGTCGCCACCATCAATCGCAACGAAGTTTGGCGCGACGGGGGCACGCTCTGGCGCGACGTATTGAGCAAGGACCCGACCAATCCGCGCGCCTATATGAACCTGGGCGTGCACTTGCAACGGATCGGCGAATATAAGCAGGCGGAAGCATTGATCGAAAAGGGCGTTCGCATGACATCCACCGACCCATCAGCCTTCATGTTGCGGGCGCTATTCAGCATGGAATTAGGTCGAAGCGCGGCGGCGCTGGAAGACCTCAATCGCGCCATCGACCTGGACGGTAAGGCGCTTCACGCTTACTACTATCGCGGCGAGCTTTACAGAAAAATGGGTGACCATGAAAAAGCTCTTGCCGATTATCATTCGGCTCTCAAATTGCGACCGCTCTACACCAACGCGCTTTTTGGCATCGCGCAGGTGCTAGAGCAAACCGGGCAAGACGACCAAACGAAGGCAGCGTGCGAGGAAATGATTCAAGTCAACTCGCGCGACGCGCGGGCCTATAGCTGTCTGGGAGATTATTTTTCGCGACGCATGAAACACCACGAGGCTCTTGCAGTCTACCGTAAGGGAACGGCCCTCCTGCCAAAGTCGCCTGCCCTATGGTATGAGCTGGGTGGAGTCTATGAGAAGCTGGAAATGTACAAAGAAGCAGCGGCCGCGTTCTCGCAGGCCAGTTCTCTCCTGAATGTTCCGGCCTCCGAACGCGCCCGCTGACGAGAGTAGTGCCGTGGTCTTTATTTCAATATCGTTTAAGTCCTCCGGCGATACGGCAGCTCATGAGTGCCGTTTATGGTTCCGCCGGAGCCGGCATCGCCGAGATTGGGTTCGAGATAGCGGCGGCGTAGTTCTTTAAGACTTGCGCCGAGCTTGTCAAAATAGAACGCGATGCCGGAAACCACTCTGTAACGACCGTGGTTGTCTTCATCGGCATGAATGCGAAACCAAACACCGGGCCAACGCCGCTCTGGAGATTATGGCTGCCGGCGCCGCCAAAACTGTTCCCCTGAATTCCGAGCATAAACTCTACGTTGTCCTTCTTCATGAACGACGCCAGGTCGAAACCAGGAAAATAATTGAACGTTCCGACGAGATGGTTAATACCATACTGGATGCGCCGGTCGACAAATACTCGTCCGTCTCTTTGTGGGTCGGACACCGGGTGCGAATAGTATAAGTTGATGTTCGCCTGCGGCAAATAAAACGCGATCGAGGGGCGTAGATGCACGAAGTTATTGGAGTTGAGAGTGCGATGCTGATAAGCGACGAAGAGTCCCGCCTTTCCTGAGTCCCATGAAAACAGAGGGCCTGCGCTGAGACCAAATCGGCTACCCAAGCCGCCGACGTAATGGGCACGCGCCTGCAGACCAAAATTCCCTGCCAGGGGCATCACGCCCATGGCCCCAAGGTTCACCCGGCCGCCGGCCTCTGATCCCTGTTCTTTCTCTGCTCCACCCTCAATGCTCAATTTCCCGACCGGTTCAATTCCGGCCAGTTCGGCGCGGGGCGCCCAAAATAGGCTCAAGGCAATTACCAGCAAAGCGCGCGATGCATTTCTCATTGGTTATCCTACTTCCTCGACACAATCAGCCATTGCTACTTAAATAATCTATCGGCTAGAAAATGTCAAACCAAATTATTCGTTATAGTAATTGCCGGGAAAGCACGTAAAGTTCGATTAAACTGACGTTTTTTGCCCACCAGGGTGCCAATTGAACGGCGGTTGTTTTCGGCGCCGGGTTGACCAAGGCCGCTCACTAGGGTAGCTTCCCGCCAGACAGGCCCAAGAATAGGAGCAAATTAAATTATGGATCATGTCATTATCGTCACCGGCGGCGCTGGCGGCATCGGATCGGAGATTTGTCGCGGTATGGCCGCCGACGGATTGAAGGTGGTGGTGGCCGATTACGCCAAGGAGGCAGCGGAAAAGGTCGTCACCGAGATTCGCGACGCCAAGGGCGACGCCATCGCGGCTAAGGTCGACGTCGGCAATCCGCAGAGCGTCGCCGAGATGATGGCGCAGGCCATCGCAAA
>Ga0209751_10006728_pt1 | contig 10621 bp, 6 predicted proteins | sample RifCSP13_1_FD_184019 | JGI IMG/M metagenome (GOLD analysis project Ga0209751, IMG submission 184019) | Soil microbial communities from Rifle, Colorado - Rifle CSP2_sed 13_1 (SPAdes) (version 2) | ecosystem: Environmental > Terrestrial > Deep subsurface > Rock core/Sediment | place: Rifle...
ATCGAGAGCAGGATCCCGCGCGCGCTCGGCTCGCCGCTCATCGACGCCGAGATCGTGAGCGCACGCGGGATCCTGCTCTCGATCGCGGGCGGCGACGACCTCTCGCTCGTCGAGGTGCACGACGCCGCAGAGGTCGTGCGGCAGACGGCCACGGACGAGACGAACATCATCTTCGGGGCGACCGTCGACCCGCGTCTGACCGGCCAGGTGTGGGTGACCGTCGTCGCGACGGGCCTCGGCGGCTCGCGCCGGCACGCCGCGCGCGTCTCGTTCGACAGCGCTGCATCGCGGAGCACGTCGCCCGAGCCCGAGCTTCCCTCGTTCCTGAACTCGGCGTAGGGGCGGCCGGACATGCCCGGCCCCTACGGGCGGGCTGACCGGCAGTACCCTCCTGCAGATGCGCGGCGCGATCGCAGCAGGGCATCCTCTGACCGCCGAGGCCGGTGCCCGCGTGCTCGCGGAGGGCGGGAACGCTGTTGATGCTTTGCTCGCCGCCGCCTTCACGGCCTTCGTCACGGAAGGGCCTCTGACCGGCCCGGCAGGCGGCGGCTTTCTTCTCGTCCACGAATTCGGCGGGGAGACGACGATCCTCGAATGCTTCTTTGCCGTCCCGGAGGTCCGGCTCGGGGCGATGGAAGAGACCGTCATCGACTTCGCGGACTCGGGGACGCAGGTCTTCCACGTCGGCGAGGGATCGGTCGCCGTACCGGGCCTGCTCGCCGGCCTCGAGGAGGCGCATCGCCGCTTCGCAACGTGGCAGTGGGTCGATCTCGTCGCTCCTGCGATCGACCTCGCCCGCGCCGGAGTCGCATGTGACGAGCCCCGCGCGTTCCTGCACCGGATCCTCGGGCCGATCCTGCTCCGGGACGAGGGCGGAAGGCGCATCTACGGCGATCCCTCCCGTGTCGTCACCGAGGACCTCTGCGCGACCCTCGAGCGGGTCCGCGATGCGGGCGCAGCCTCGGTCGCCGAGCTTCTGCCGGAGTACACGAGCGATCTCGCGGCCTACGAGGTGGGAGCCCCGGCGCCGCTCGAGACGACCGTGCTGGGCCGCCGCGTCGTCGCGATGCCCCGCCCCTCGCGCGGCGGGGCGGTCGTCGTCCAAATCCTCGAGCTGCTCGCGGCGGCGGACGACCCGTCGCTCGACGACGAAGCGCGGGCGATCGCGCTCGCCTACGAGGGATCCGGCCCCGGGCCGTTGACGGGAACGACGCATATGTCCGTCGTGGACGGAGCGGGCACAGCCGCGGCGCTCTCCTCCACCTTGGGTTCGGGCTCGGGAGTCTTCCGCAGCGGTACGCAGATGAACAACATGCTCGGCGAGCTGGACGTGATCGGCACAGAGCTGCGTTCGCCAGGCACACACCTGCCGACCATGCTGACGCCGACGCTGGTGCTCGAGGACGAGCGGCCACGCCTTCTGCTCGGCAGTGCCGGCTCCGTTCGGCTCGCGGGAGCGATCGCGCAGGTCGCCTGGCGCGTCGTCAGAGGGGGAATGCCGGTGGAAGAGGCGATCGATGCTCCGCGCATGCACGTCGAAGGCCCGACCCTTCACCTCGAGGGTGGGTGGGCCGAGCAGGAGACTCGGGCGCTCGCTGACGACTGGGACCTCGTTCGCTGGGCCGACCGCAACCTCTACTTCGGTGGCGTGCAGGCGGTCGAGCTTCGCCATGACGGAACGCTGGCTGCAGCGGGCGACCCACGGCGCGGAGGCGTCGGGGTGGTCGTTCCGTGATCCACGTGCGTCGAGCGCTGCCCGGCGACGCGCCGGGGCTCGTCACGCTCGCGGAGGCCGTGGGCAGCGAGGAGGGGCGCTGGATCCTCGCGACCGAGAGCTGGCGCTCCGTCGCCGACGAGCGCAGGTATCTGAAGACGGTGCAGCGGCATCCGGACGCAGCCGTCATCGTGGCGGAGGACGACGGCCGCCTCGTCGGCCGGCTGTCGCTCTCACGGGACCCGCATCCGGCAAGCCGTCACGTCGCCGACCTCGGGCTGATGGTCGACGCCGCTTACCGGAGGCGCGGGATCGGGAGGACGCTGCTCGAGGAAGCGGTCGTCTGGGCGCGCTCGGCCGGAATCCGCAAGCTCGAGCTCCACGTCTTCCCGTGGAACGAGCCCGCTCTTTGCCTCTACGAGTCGTTCGGGTTCGAGCGCGAGGGCTACCGCAAGCGGCACTACGCCCGGGACCTCGAGTTCGTCGACGCGATCCTGATGGCCTACGAGGTCGTGTAGCGGCCCAGATCCAGGGCTACGAGGTCTCGGTGCCGCGGATGGGCACGACCTGGCCGACGGGCCCGAAGCCGCCCGCCGGCTGATACGCCGCGCCGGTCTCGACAGCCTCGAGCCGCTGGAGCCGCCATTCGATGCGGGACGCCACGCGCTCGAGCTGCATGAGGACGGCCTCGCGATTCTCTCGCGCGGCCGCCTCGGCGTGCTCCATCCGGAGCTCGAGGCCCCGCAGCTCGAGCCGGAAGCGGCCCTCTCCGGGCAGTGGCGGAGAGGACGGCGCGGTGATCGACCCAGCAGTGTTCTCGAGCGAGTCGAGCCGCCAGGTGAGCTCGTCGAGGCGGGCGTCGACCTCGCGCGAGCCTGCCAGTGCGGCGAGCTTCTGCTCGCTCGAGGCCATTCGCGTCCGGAGGCCGTCGACGAGATCGCGAACCCGCCAGATCTCGCGCTCCGACGACGCCGACTCGGGAGTGCTCGACGCGGCGGCAGACTCGACCTCGGCGAGCTGCCTCGCCACCTCGCCGAGCTGCCTCGCCACCTCGCCGAGCCGGGACTCCAGTGACGAGCGATCCGAGCCCCAGGACTCGCGGACCCCGGCGAGTTCGGCGGCGACCGCCTCCCGGTCGCGCTCCATCGCGTCGAGTCGGCCGGCGAGCTCGGCGAAACCCCGCTCGGTCACCTCGTCGACGTGAGGAGCGGCCTCTGTTCTCGCGACCCGCTCGCGATCCCCTTCGATAACAGCGAGCCGGGCGTTGAGCTCCGCCAGCTCGTGGCGTACATCCGCGTGCGAGGCGACCACCTCGAGCTGTTCGCGCACCCACGCGCGCTCTTCCGTCCACGCCTCGGACGCGCGGGCAGCCTCCGCGGCGAGGGCGGCGCGGCCCTGCTCGAGCGCTTCGAGCTGCCGGGTCACCTGGGCCAGGTGCAGCTCGACGTCGGCGCTCGCCGCGGCTGCCACCTTCCAGGCGGTGGACGTCGCGGCTTCCACCTGCTGGACCTGGCTCGCGAACCCACGGACGTCCTGTTCGAGGCCGTCGAAGCGGGTCTCGAACTCGGGGTCCACGCGCGGTTCGGGCAACGTCTCGAGTGCGGTGCGCAGGTCGCCGACGAGGACATCGACCCGTGCGCTTGCGGTTTCGAAGCGGCGGGTCAGCGCCGCGACCTCGGCCTCCTTGCCGGCATCGGCCTTCGCCGTCGCGTCCACGGTCGACGCAAGAGCGTCGAGCTGTGCCGCGAGATCCTCGACCTGGCCGCTCATTCCGGTGATGCGATCCTCGAGACCGCGAGCAGCTTCGGCGATCGATTCGCGCTCCTCGTCCGTGGCTTCGAAACGGCGAGCAACCTCAGCTGCAGCAGAGGCACCACTCTGCTCGAGGGCATCGATCCTGTGTGCGACCTCGCCGATCCGGCGCTCGACCTCGGCGCTCCCGACCGAAGCGTCCCTCCCCCTCGCCTCGAGCGCGGAGTTGAGATCGTCGACGACGACACCGATCCGCGAGTTCGCCTCCTCGAAACGGCGGCTCAGCGCTGCGAGCTCCAGCTTGTTGTCGGCGTGATCCTTCGTCGCCGCCGTCACGGTCGAACCGAGAGCGTCGAGACGTCCTGCGAACGTCTCGACCTTGTCAGTCAGCCCTCCGAGGCGGTCGTCGAGGGCGCCGACGGTGTCCCGGTCGGCAAAGCCCTCGACGGCCGCGACCTGGGACGAGAGCTCGCCGATCGCCTGATGAAGCTTCACGACCAGGGAGTCCAGTCTCGCGTTCTCCTCGTCGAACGACGAGCGAAGGGCTGCGATCTCGCCCTCCTTCTCGGCAATGCCGGCGGCCGTGGTCCCGACGGTCTTCACGAGCGAGTCGAGGTGGCGTGCCAGGGTGTCGACACGGCTGCTCACACCGTCGAGCCCGCGCCGGCTCGAGCGCTTGAGGGCCGACGTCTCGTCGGACAGCGTCTTGACCGTCTGCCGGAGTTCCAGTACCGGCGTTGGATCGACCGACGTTCGGAGCTCTCCGATGGCAGCTTCGACTCTCGCGGTGTCGTTGTCGAGCTTCCGGCGAAGCGCGGCGAGCTCTCCCTCCCGGCCGGCGAGTCCCGCCGCGGTGGTCGCAACCGTTCCGGCGAGCGTGTCGAGCCGCTGTGCGAACACGTCCACCTTGCCGCTGAGTCCGTCGACCCGACGATCGTCTCCCTTCCGCTGGGGCCTCTCCTCCGAACGCGCGGCGATCATGCGTCTGACCTCGTTCGCGCCTGCTGTGTCGACGGTCCGTCGCAACTCGGCCACGACTTCCTCGATCCGGGCGTTTCCCTCCTGGAGCTCGCGGCGAAGGGTTGCGATCTCACCGTCCTTGGCTGCAAGCGAGGCGGCGGTCGTATTGACCGTCTTCCCAAGTGTGGTCAGCCTGTCGGCGACGACTTGGACCTGGTTCGTCAGGCGGTCCTCGAACTTCGGATCTCTCTTTGACAGCGCCTCGATCGCGCGGCGCAGGTCCCTGGCGGTCTTTCTGTCGCCGGTCACGGCGACGGTTGCGTGGACGCGCGTGTCGATCTCGGTGATCCAGGCAGAGAGAGCCTCGACGCGGTCCGCCAGGACGTCCTCCGTGGACCGAGCGGGCTGTTCGCTGCCGGCTTCGCTATCGGGCGGCTGGTGCACGTGCGCTCCTGTACGGGACCCGTCGTCGATCGCCGCAGGAGCAGTCAGCGCGCGACCGCATGGGCTCTGCGCGTCCCCTCGACGCGGGCAAAGCAGCGTCCATGCGGCAGACGGACATGCTCAGCACGCGTATCGGAGGAAGCTGCCGAGGCCTCGCTCACCCGTCTCAGGGACTTCTCGTCGGGCGACGCTCAGCGCCGGGGCTCCCACCCCAGGATGAGGAGCCGCTGCTCGAGGGTCTGCGGGCAGCCGAGACCGCGAGTCTCGGCGATCCTGTCGAGCGCGACGCCGGGCGGGGTTCCGTGCCGGACGAGCCAACAGCCTACGACGACGCCGGTTCGCCCGCATCCTGCCCAGCAGTGCACGTACACGACTCCGCCGCCCGCGAGCTCGGCGTCGATCGTGTCGAGCGTCGCGACGAGCCGTTCGGGGGTCGGAACCGAGAAGTCACGAATCGGCATCCGGATGTGGCGCGCAGAGGGCGGAACGAGCTCGGCGTACGGCTCGAGCTCTCCCTCCTGCGTGAGGTCGAGGAACAGCGTGACACCCTCGGCGAGAAGATCCCGCACCTCCGCCGGGGCGTCCTCGGGCCCCCAGGCGCAAGGATGGCGGCCGGCGATCAGCCGGTCGCGCTCGATCCACGTCGGCGGGCGCATGTTCTCGCAACCGTAGATCGTCGAGATGGTTGACCGGCCATCCGGGCGTGCGCGGATGGCCGGTCAACCATCTAAGCTCAGCCGGTCCGGACGACCTCGAAAGGAGCTTCGATGAGCGTCGTCACCTCGTACGCGCCCGGCACACCGTGCTGGGTCGACGTCTCGACACCGGACCTGGAGAGGACGGAGCTGTTCTACTCCCGCTTGTTCGGGTGGAAGTCGGCTCCGCGCGTCGAGACAGCGTGGAGCGGCTACGCGATGCTGCAGATGGACGGGATCGACGTGGCGGGGGCGGGGCAGGCGGCAGAGGAAAGCGGCCCGCCGGTATGGAGCACGTACTTCGCCTCGGCCGACGTCGATGCGACGGCGGAGAGGATCGTCCGGGCCCGAGGGGAGGTGGTGATCGAGCCCATGGACGTCTTCGACGCGGGTCGCATGTGCTTCGGGGTCGATCCGACCGGCGCGGTCTTCGGCGTCTGGCAGGCGGGACGCCATGTCGGAGCCGGTCTCGTCGACGAGCCGGTCTCCTTTGCTTGGAACGAGCTCAGCACCCCGGATGCCGCCGCCGCCGCCGGTTTCTACGGCGCCGTCTTCGGCTGGGCCGGAGAGCCGCTCGGCGACGATCCGGACTTCGTCTACCGGGTAATGGCCGCCGGGAGCCGCTCCTGTGGGATCTGGCAGCAGGACGACGCTGCGCGGTGGAGCGTCTACTTCGCTGTCGGAGACCCGGACGCGACCGCGGCGAGAGCCGCCGAGCTCGGCGGAAGCGTGCAGCGGGAGCCGACCGACACGCCCTACGGGCGTATGGCTGCGCTCGAAGACCCGCTCGAGGCGACGTTCTCGGTGATCCGGCTCGCCGAGGAGTCGGTGGCCTGAGCACGGTCACGACCGCGGTTCCCCCGTCCGGGGGGACACGCTCAATGGGTCGTTCGGGCCTGCCGATAGCTTGGGCATGGCTCGTCTGGAGACGCCCACAGATGCCCTCCGGGATCGTGCGCTCGTCCTCGCTCAAGAACTCGGGATCGACTCGGCTGCGTGGTACCTGCGCGTGCTCGAGGAAGGGCGGCTGGCGGGCGCCGACCCCGACCTGGGCGCGCTCGTGCGCGCATATTGGGAGCTCCAGCGCCTGACCGGCCGCGCCGACCTACGCGACGAATGGCGCCGTCTCGCGGACGCGCTCTGGTCCAGCGAGACCGAGTAGAGACGCGTCACGCCGGAAAACTCGCCGTCCGATCACGTCGGACCGGAGCAGTAAGCTGGCCTTCCCGTGGCCGTCCCGTTCGTCCACCTCCATGTCCATTCGGAGTACTCGATCCTCGATGGGGCCTGCCGGATCCCGTCGCTGGTGGAGAAGGCACAGCGGCTCGAGATGCCCGCCGTCGCGCTCACCGACCACGGCTCCCTCGCGGGCGCGGTAGAGCTGTACCGCGAAGCTCGCAAGCACGGCGTCAAGCCGGTCCTTGGCTGCGAGGTCTACGTCGCCGACGACCGGCGCGCACAGACGAAGGGCTATGCCCACCTCACACTCCTCGCGGAGACGAACGAGGGCTACTCCAACCTGATCAGGCTCTGCTCGCTCGGCTACCTCGAGGGCTACTACTACAAGCCGCGTGTCGACTGGGAGCTTCTGGAGCAGCACTCGAAGGGCCTGATCGCGCTCTCCGGCTGCCTTTCGGGTCGCGTGTCGCGCGCGCTCTCCGAGAATCGGCCGAAGGACGCGCGCACCGACCTCGACCGGCTCGTGCAGATCTTCGGGCGCGGAGCGACCTACGTCGAGATCCAGAACGCGGGGGTTGCGGAGCAGGAGCGGGTCAACCCGCAGCTCGTCTCCCTCGCCGAGGAGACGGGGCTCCCGCTCGTGGCCACGGGAGACGTCCACTACCTCGACGCGGAGGACGCGTACGCCCACGAGGCGCTGCTCTGCATCCAGTCGGGTGACACGCTCAAGAACCCGGATCACTGGCGCTTTGACACGAACGAGTTCTTCTTCAAGACGCCCGATGAGATGGCGCGTGACTTCCTCGGCCTCGAGCACGCGCTCGCCCGAACGCTCGAGGTGGCTGAGCGCTGCGACGTCGAGGTCGAGCTCGGTCGGATCCTGCTGCCGACGTACCCCGTCCCCGAGGGCAGAGACGCCTTCGACTTTCTCGTCGAGCTCTGCGAGAAAGGGCTTCTCAAGCGGTACGGCAAGGCCACGCCCGAGCTGACCGAGCGCCTCCGGTTCGAGCTCAAGACCATCCGCGAGATGGGCTTCGCGGACTACTTCCTGATCGTCTGGGACTTCATCCGCTTCGCCAAGCAGAACGGCATCAGCGTGGGCCCGGGCCGAGGGTCGTCGGCCGGCTCGCTCGCCGCCTACTGCCTCGAGATCACCGACGTCGACCCGATCCGGTACGGGTTGCTGTTCGAGCGGTTCCTCAACCCGGCCCGCAAGGACCTGCCGGACATGGACATCGACTTTTCGGTGGCCGGGCGCGACCGCGTCATCAACTACGTCGCCGAGAAGTACGGCCGTGACCGGGTCGCCCAGATCATCACGTTCTCGACCATGGCGGCGCGAGCGGCGATCCGCGATGCGGGGCGCGTTCTCGACATCCCCTACGGCGTCGTCGACCGCATCGCGAAGCTCGTCCCGGAAGGGCCGGGGCAGACACTCGACGACTCGCTCAAGGCCGGCTCGGAGCTGCGGCAGGCCGTCGACTCCGACCCCGTGGCGAAGGAGATCGTCGAGCTCGCCCGCCCGCTCGAGGGTCTCACGCGGGCGGACTCGATCCACGCCGCCGGAGTCGTCATCGGCGCTCAGCCGCTGATCGACGTCGTGCCCCTGCAGCAGAAGGGCGCGGATCAGGAGATCGTGACCCAGCTCGGGATGCACGACGTCGTCGACCTCGGCCTGCTCAAGATGGACTTCCTCGGCCTTCGCAACCTGGACGTGATCGACAAGGCTGTGGAGCTCGTCGGCGGAGTCGACATCGGCTCGATCCGGCTGGACGATCCGGAGACCTACGCGATGCTCGCCCGCGGCGAGTCGACCGGCGTGTTCCAGTTCGAGTCGTCGGGAATGCGCGAGGCGCTTCGCCTCGTGAAGCCGACCGAGTTCGAGGATCTGATCGCTCTCGTCGCCCTCTACCGGCCCGGCCCGATGGGCTACATCTCGACCTACGCCGCACGCAAGCACGGGCGCGAGCAGGTGACCTATAGCGATGAGCGCCTTAAGGAAATCCTCCATGAGACGTACGGCATCTGCTTGAGCGGGGACACACTCGTCTTCGATGCTGCGTCGGGGCGGCGGATCCGCATCGATGAGCTTGCCGAGCACGAGAGCGTCCTCGTTCAGGGGGTGGACGAAGATCTCGGGCCGACCCACGCCCGAGTTACGGCCTGGATGGACAACGGGATTCGCCCCGTGTTCAGGCTGCGGCTCAGGAACGGGGCGACGATCAAGGCGACGGCGAACCACGAGTTCTTGACCGAGGAGGGGTGGAAGCGCCTTGACGAACTCGCCGTCGGCGACCTCGTGGCCACTCCGCAGAAGCTCAACCTCGCCGGGGAGGGTCGTTGGCTCGACGCGCGCGAGCGCGCGCGCATGAAGGTGCTCGCATACCTGCTCGCCGACGGATCACCGAGCAGCGTCGCGCCGCCGTCCTTCTGCTCGAAGGACCCCACGCTCCTCGACGATTTCGTGCGCTCGTGCGAGTCGGCGTTCGACGGACTGCAGCTCAAACGGTACGAGCGCGCTCGCGGCGTGGTCGCGGTCGTCGTGTCCCGGGATCGCGCCTCCGCAGAGGCGTACCACGCGGCCTCGCCGCTCGAGCGTTGGCTGCGGAGCGAGGGGCTGCGGTGGAAGCTCAGCGACCCGCGCGCCGCCGGATCGAACAGGAAGGGCGTTCGCAGCGGAGAGAAGTGGATCCCCGAGTTCGTCTTCGAGCTCGCTGACGAAGAGATCGCCCGCTTCCTGGCCGCACTATGGGATTGCGACGGGCATGTCGGCCGCGAGGTGGTCTTCTACAAGACCATCTCGGAGCGGCTCGCGCGCGACGTGCAGGCTCTTCTCCTCCGCCTCGGGATGCGTTCGGCCATCTGCGAGTCGTCCTACCGGGACGGACGTGGAGTCGAGAAGCGCGCCTATCAGGTGACAGCGCATGGGACAGCCCGGTTCGCGGAGCTCGTGCAGCCGTTCATGGTCACGTTCAAGCGAGATGTGAGGACGCTGGCGGCGGACCGGAGCCTGACCGTCGACCGGGAAACAGCGCTCGTTGAGATCCTCGAGGCGACGCGCACTCTCACTGCCGTCGGAGGGCAGCGGCTACGGGACGGGAGACTCTCAGTGCGCGGCATGGCCGCACAGACGGGCTTCAGCGCTCAGCACTTCGCACGGCCGGCGCGGCGCCGACGGCGAATCGAGACGCGCTGCGTGACGGGGATGATCGACAGGTTCGTCTTGCCGAGCACGAGCCGTGCCTCGCGCGTCGCGTGGCAGGCGGTCGTTGCGATCGAGCCTGCTGGAGAGGAGCGCGTCTACGACGTGACTGTCGACGGCATCCATAACTTCGTCGCCAACGGTGTCATTTGTCACAACTGCATCTATCAGGAGTCCTACCTGGAGATCTCCAAGCGCATGGCCGGGTTCACTCCCGCCGAGGCCGAGACGCTGCGCAAGGCGATCGGCAAGAAGATCCACGCCCTGATGGCGTCGCTGAAGCAGAAGTTCCTGGACGGCTGCGCCGAGAACGACGTCGCACAGGCGGTCGCGCAGCAGCTCTGGAAGGACATGGAGTCGTCGCAGGACTACTCCTTCAACAAGGCACACGCTGCCTGCTACGCGCTGATCGCGTACCGCACCGCGTGGCTCAAGGCGAACCACCCCCACCAGTACATGGCCGCGCTCATCTCGTCCGTCATGAACACGAAGGACCGCGTGCCCTTCTACGTCAACGCCTGCCACGAGATGGGGATCGAGGTGCTGCCGCCCGACGTGAACTCGTCGCAGCAGGACTTCGCGGTGGTCGAGGGGAGGATTCGCTTCGGGCTGAACGCCGTGAAGAACGTCGGCGAGGCGGCGGCGGACGCGATCGTTCGCGCTCGCGCGGAGGGC
>Ga0209751_10006732_pt1 | contig 10618 bp, 9 predicted proteins | sample RifCSP13_1_FD_184019 | JGI IMG/M metagenome (GOLD analysis project Ga0209751, IMG submission 184019) | Soil microbial communities from Rifle, Colorado - Rifle CSP2_sed 13_1 (SPAdes) (version 2) | ecosystem: Environmental > Terrestrial > Deep subsurface > Rock core/Sediment | place: Rifle...
TACATCCGTTCCGGCGCTTCGACCCCGATCAGGTCGAGGCAGCGGGCGACGACGAGCTGCGTCGCGCGGCAGAGCCCGAGCCGGAAGGACTGCGTCTCCGCTCCGAGCACGCGGTGGTGGTGGTAGAAGCGGTGGAAGTCGTCGGCGACCCGGATCGCGTAGGTGGGTATGGCATGCGGCGCGCGTCGCCCGGCTGACTCGGCGGCGAGCGCGGGGAGCTCGAGCAGGCGCTTGACCAGATCGCGCTCCTCGAGAGACAGATCGGCGGAATCAGTCTTGTGGCTCTGAGCCACAAGGCTCTCGCCACCCGCGTTGCGGAGAATCCCGGCGATCCGCGCGTGCGCGTACTGGACGTAGTAGACCGGGTTCTTCTGCGTCTTCTCGGCGGCGAGGTCGACGTCGATCTCGATCGGCTGGTCGTGGCCGCGCGAGACGAGATACCAACGCGCGGCGTCGACGCCGACCGTGTCGAGGAAGTCATCCAGGAAGACGACGTCGCCGCGCCGCTTCGAGATCTTCTTCGCCTCGCCGCCCTCCACGAGGTGGACGAGCTGGTAGATGAGCACCTCGACCGAGTCCCGAGGGCGTCCGAGCATCTCGGCGAGCGCCTGGAGGCGTCCCACGTAACCGTGGTGGTCCGCGCCGAGGACGTACACGAGCCGGTCGAGCCCCCTGGCGTACTTGCGCCGGATGTAGGCGGCGTCGGCTGCGAAGTACGTCGGCGTCCCGTCGGAGCGGATGAGGACGCGGTCCTTGTCGTCGCCGTGTGCGCTCGTCCGGGCCCACACTGCACCGCCTTCCTCGTACGTGTCGAGAAGCGCGACCGCCTCCGGAACTTCCGCCTCGACGTCGCTCTGGCGCTCCCACGTGTCGACGTGGACGCGGAAGCGCCCGAGCGTCGCCTCGATGCGCGCAAGCATCGCCGGCACAGGGTCGCCGGGAAGGGCGGCGAGCTCGCTCAGGTACTCGCCGCGGTAGCCGTCCTCAGGCGGCTCCTCGCCGCGCCGCACGGCCTCGACCGAGGCGTAGAACCGTTCCATCTGCGTGCCGGCGTCGTTGTAGTAGTACTCGCGCTCGACCTCGTGTCCCGCAAGCTCGAGGAGGCGCGCGACCGAGTCGCCGTACGCCCCGTTGCGCGCATGCGCGACGGTGAGCGGCCCGGTCGGGTTCGCGGACACCAGCTCCACCTGGATCCGCTCGGGCGCCGCCGCAGAGCCTGCGCCGAAGGCGTCTCCGGGGGCGAGGATCTCCCCGACCGCGGCCGCGAGCCAGGCGTCGGGCAGATGCAGATTGACGAAGCCGGGCCCCGCCGTCTCGGCACGGTCCGCCAGACCCAGCTCCACAACCCGAGACGCGATTTCCTCGGCGATCTCGCGGGGAGAGCGCCGCCTGGCCGGGGCGAGCCTCAGCGCGACGTTCGTCGCGTAGTCGCCGTGGGTCGGGTCGCCTGGGCGCTCGAGATCGACTGGTGCTTCGGCGATTTCTGCGAGAGCATCCGCGAGGCGCCTTACCGGGTCAGCCAACTGCCGCCTCGCGTGGCGCGAAGAGCGCCTCGAGCCGCTCGATCTCGTCGGTCGTGCCTACGCCGATGACGACATCGCCCTCCTCGAACCGGGAGTCGGGGCTCGGCGTCACGTCGAAGGTGCCGTCCCGCTTGCGCATGGCGATGATCACCGCACCGGTCTCATCGGCGACGCGCAGCTCGCGAATGGTCTTACCGCTCTGACCGCATTCGGCGGTGACGACGATCTCCTCGAAGCGCATCTCGGGCATCGGGCCACCTGCCGTCGTGACGATGTCGAGGAAATCGGCCACCTGCGGCTTCAGCACGAGGTTGGCCATGTGCAAGCCGGCGTTCGAGTAGGGCTGCACGATCCTGTTCGCTCCGGCGCGCTCGATCTTGCGCGCGGCGGCGTCGGTCGAGGCGCGCGCGACGATGAAGAGGTCGGGCCGCGCAGCGCGGGCCGAGAGCGTGATGTACAGGTTCTTCTCGTCGGAGTCCACGGATGCGACGAGACCACGTGCCGAGCGCAGGCCGGCTGCTTCGAGGTCGGTGTCCTCCGTTCCGTCGCCCTCGATGACGAGCCCACCGTCCTCACGGGCGCGCTCGACCGACTCCGGGGTCACGTCGACGACGACGTACGGCGTGTCGGTGGCCCGGAACTCGGCCGCCACGCTCCGGCCGACCCGCCCGTAGCCGCAGATGATCACATGGTCGCGCAGCTCTTCGATCGTCCGCTTCCTCCTCCGCTCTCCGAGCGCCTCGCTCAGGACGCCGCGGGTCATGACGTCGACGATCACGCCCGCGAGGTAGAGGAAGACTGCCACGCCGAAGAAGAGGAGCACGATCGAGAACACCTTGGCCGCATTTGTCGAGGGCGGGAACTCGAGCCCGGTCAGCGTGGTCGTTACGACCGCCCGGTAGAAGGACGGGATCCACCCCTCGTCGAGCAGGAGCCAGAAGCCGATCGTTCCGACGGCAAGGACGGAGACATACGCGACGACTGCGATCAGGAAACGGCGGAGGTTTACATTCGCCACTCCGCAATCGTAGGCGTGCCGGAGCGGCGAGCCCAGCGCGTTTCAACTAGTCGTCGCTGTCGTCCCCGGAGCCCGAGCCGCTCGAGCCGCTACCGCTGCCCGAGGTGTCGTCCTTCTCGTCGTCGTCGCTGCCCGAGCCGGAACCACTCGGATCGTCGGAGCCGTCGCCCGAGCCCGACGATCCCGAGGAGCCCGAGGAATCCGATCCCGACGAGCCGGATCCCGAGGAGTCGTCCGAGCTCCCTCTACCCGTATCCCCGCTGCTACCGCCGCCGTCGTCGTCCGGCTCGTCGTCCCCTCCAGGGCCGGAATCGCTCGACCCGTCGGTGTCGTCTCCAGCGGCGCGGTGATCGCGGTCGTCGCCGGGCTCATCACTCCGCCCCGAGCCTGATCCGCTCCGGTCATCGCCCGCTTTCCCTTCCTCGTGCGCGTCGTCCTCGCTTCCGGTCCCGCTGTTCACGCTCCCGCCGTCCTGGTCACGTCCTTCGCCGCTTCGACCCGATACGCCGTGGCCGTCGTCGTCGCCGCCGGAGCGCGAGTCCACGGACGTCACGAACGGTGCCTGGACCGACTCGTCTCTCACCGGCCTGTCCGACTCGACCGAGCCGACCGCACCGACCGTCGTCGCAGCGACGGCGAGGGTCGCGACCTTCAGCCCGGCGGGTGTGGCTGTGAGCTTGGCGAGAAGCCCGCCTACCGCTCCTGCCGTGCCCACGGCTACCGCTCCGCTCCCGCCGGAGGCGGCGAAGCCCGGGATGGCGGACGCAAGCTCGTCCCGGACGGCAAGCGGGACGGCCAGCACCGTCCCGACAACCGGGCGCAGGCGCACCCGCATCGCCCGCCGCGCGCGGAAGAGGAGCGCCTCCGTCGCGGCCCGCGAGAGTCCCAGAGCGGTGGCCACTTCGCCGTACCGGAGCCCGTACAGGTCGCGGAGCACAACGGCCTCTCGCTGCCGCTCGGGCAGCTCGGCGAACGCGTTCCGCAGCGCGTCCGCCTGAAGCCGGCGCTCGGTCTCGTCGGTAGGAGCCGGAATCGCCGCCAGATCCTCGTCCGCGAGCGGCAGCGGGGTCCGCATGCCTGCCGCGATCCGCGCGCGACATTCGTTGCGGGCGATCGTCGCGAGCCAGGCGCCGGCATCGCGCACGCGCGCTCCCCCGAGGAGCGCGCGGTGCGCCGAGAGGAACGCCTGCTGGGTCGCGTCCTCCGCCTCGTGGACGTCGCGGAGCATCGCGCGGCAGACGCCGTACACCATCCGCCCGTGCCGCTCGAAGAACTCGGCGGCACGGGCGGCGGCATCCGTTTCGACTGCGCGCTGCCCCGATGGATCCGGGATCGGTGCGGTCGTCACGAGCTCAGGTTAGTCGTCGTCATCGCCTCCACCGCGGCCGCTCGAGTCGTCGTCGTCCTCGCCGTCATCGTCGTCGTCGTCATTCCCGGGGCCGCAGTTGTCGTCGTCGTCGTCATCGTCGTCCACGTTGCCGGAGCCGCTCGAGTCGTCATCGTCATCGTCGTCGACGCTGCCGGGGCCGCAGTTCTCCTCGTCGTCCTCGTCGTCCTCGTGCTCCAGCTCGCGGAGAATCCAGGAGCCGCCGACGAGATCGCAGGTCATCTCGACGAAGTCCCCGACGGCGAAGCCGGTGAGCGAGTGGCCGGTGGGAACGGCACATTTGAACGCCTGGCCGGCCGCCGTCACCGTCAACGGCGAAAGCGACGTGAGGGTGCCTTTCACCTCGAGCTCGTCGTCGTCGACTTCGATCTCGTCGTCTGCGCGCGGTGCAGGTGCGGGTGAGCCGGCCTGCGCGAGCGGCTGCGAGCGGACGACGGACACGTTGCGGGCGAGCAGCCGAGAGCCGTTGCCGTGCGACCGCAGCGTCGACCCACGAAGCTCGACGCGCTGGCCGATGTGGATGCGACCGAGCGAGCCGGGAACACGCAGTACGACTGCTAGACGCTGCGTGCGAACGCTGACGAGCCCCTGGGCCGGAGCCTTGAGGGCGACGGTGCCGCGGAGCCGGAGGCCGGACTGGCCCTCGGCGGTGGCGGGGAGGATGAGGATGAGAGCAGCGAGAGCTGCGAGGAGGATGCGCGGCATGGGGTTCCTTTCGGAGGGGATGCGTCATCCGTCCAGAGTCGGATTGCCCCGAAAAACATGCGCGCGGTCGAAGCGGGCCGCTACGGCTCCGGGCCGGGGTCCCGCGGGTGACGCCTGCTAGCTCTGCTTTGCGGGAGCGGGTACAGCCGACGGGAGCGAGACGAGGATCCCCTCACGATGGAGCGCGAGTTGCACCTCTTCGCGCGCTTTGTAGATGCGCCACTTCACGGTCGCGAGCGTGATCTCGAGAGTCTCCGCGATCTCCGTGTACGAGAGCCCGACGATGTCGCGGAGGAGCAACGCCATCTTGAGGTCGGGATTGAGCGTCTCCACGGCGCGCCAGACGGCATCGATAGCCTCCGCGCGCTCGACCGGGGCATCGACCACCTCGAGCGGTGGGATGTCCTCGAGCGCGACGACTGCGCGCGGGCGCCGCTCGAGGGCACGCAACTCGTCGAGCACTCGGTTCTTCGCCACCTGGAAGAGCCAGGTCGTGAAGCGGGAGCGCAGCGAGAAGCTCGGCAGGCCCTGGAAGACCCGGAGGAAGACCTCCTGCGTCAGGTCCTCTGCAAGCGACCGGTCACCCGTCAGCCGCAGGACGTAGTTGAAGACCGGCTGCTCGTAGGTGCGAACGATGATCGAGAACGCACGCTCGTCACCCCGCTGGGCCTTGCGAAGGACGCCGGGATCAGGCTGTGGGAGCGACACGGACGCGGCGAGTATAGAGCGCGTTGTGTAAAGGGGGTGTTCGGCAGGTTTATGCGCCGGTTGCGAAGGTCGTACCGGTCATATCGGCCGGGACCGGAAGGCCGAGCATCGCCAGGATGGTGGGGGCGAGGTCGGACAGCTCGCCGCCGTCGCGCAACTCGACGGTCTCGTCGGTGACGACGAGCGGAACCGGGTTCGAGGTGTGCGCGGTATGCGGGCTTACCCCGTCGGGCTCGAGCAGCACCTCGGCATTTCCGTGATCGGCGGTCACGAGGCACACGCCCCCGGCTGCAGCGACGCACTCGACGACCCGGCCGAGACAACGGTCGATCGTCTCTACGGCCTGAACGACCGCCGGGATCGAGCCTGTGTGCCCGACCATGTCCGGGTTCGCGAAGTTGACGATGGCGAAGCGGTAGCCGTCGTCGATCTCTGCGCAGAAGCGCTCCGCGACCTCGTCCGCCGACATCTCCGGCTTCAGGTCGTAGCTGGGGACGTCTCTGGGCGAGGGTACGAGAATGCGCGTCTCCCCAGCCCACTCCCGCTCCTCGCCGCCGTTCAGGAAGTACGTGACGTGGGCGTACTTCTCGGTCTCCGCCACGTGTAGCTGGCGGAGGCCGTGCGCGGCGAGCACCTCGGCGAGCGTGTTTCGCACCTCCAGCTCGGGAAAGACGACCGGGCAGGGGAAGTCGTCCCGGTAGCGGGTCATGGTCGTCAGGTCGACACCCGCTTCGATCATGCGCTGCGAGAGCTGCCGAGCGCGGTCGGCCCGGAAGTTGAAGAACATGGCTGCGTCCTGCGGACGCAGCCTAGGGCGGCCCTCCAGGACTACGGGCTCGATGAACTCGTCGGTGACTCCGCGCACGTAGCTTTCCTGCACGGCGGCGATGGGATCGCTCGCCGCGTGACCTTTCCCTAGGCAGATCGCGCGGTACGCGCGATCTGTCCTTTCCCAGCGACTATCGCGGTCCATGGCGTAGTAGCGGCCGCAGACGGTTGCCATGCGGTCCGGTGGCAGCTCCGCGAGGTCGGCGACGGACGCGTGCGGCGAGACGTCGCGCCCGTCGGTGAACGCGTGCACCCATATCTGCGCGGCCATCTCCTGGCGTCCGGCGAGCTCGAGCAGGGCTCGAAGGTGGTCGATGTGAGAGTGGACGCCGCCGTAGGAGACGAGGCCGAGTAGATGCACGTCACCTCCCCGCTCGCGTGCGCGCGTGAAGGCCGACACGAGCTCCTCGTTCTCGAAGAACGAGCCGTCACGAATCGCGAGGTTGACGCGCATCAGATCCTGGAAGAGCACGCGACCGGAGCCGATCGTCAGGTGCCCGACCTCGGAGTTCCCCATCTGCCCGGGAGGGAGTCCGACTGCCTCGCCCGATGCTTTCAGGGTCGTGTGCGGGTAGTGCTCCCAGAGCCGGTCGAACACGGGTGTGTGCGCGAGCTCGACCGCGTTCCCCGGGCCCGGCGGAGCGAGGCCCCACCCGTCGAGGATGACGAGCGCGACGAGTTGCGTCACGCGGAGGCGACCTGCGCGGCGGCGAGGCAGATCGCCTCGAAGGAGGTGGGGTCGAGCGAGGCTCCACCGACGAGGGCGCCGTCGACGTCCGGCTGCACGAGCAGCGACGACGCGTTCTCCGGCTTGACAGAGCCCCCGTACACGACGGGCGCGGGGTGGAGCGACTTGACGAACGCGTGCGACTCCTGCGCGGTCTCCGGGGTGGCGGTTCGGCCGGTTCCGATCGCCCAGACCGGCTCGTACGCGATCACCAGCCGTTCGTGCCTCGGGATCGCGGCCACCTGCCGCGCGAGGACGGACTCGGTCTCGTCGGCCTCGCGCTCGGCCTCGGTCTCCCCCACGCACGCGATGACCGCGAGGCCGGCCTCGAGGGCGGCTTCGGCGCGCCGCCTTACGGTCTCGTCCGTCTCATTGAAGTGCTGCCGGCGCTCGGAGTGGCCGACGATCGCGCCCTTCACCCCGAGCTCGAGCAGCATCGGTGCCGAGACCTCGCCCGTGTACGCGCCTTCGAGCTCCCAGTGCACGTTCTGCGCGTACACGCGCACCGCGCTCTCCGCGCCGAGGCCCTGGATCGCAGCCTCCAGCGAGACGAAGGGCGGGCAGACGACGACCTCGACCCCGGGTGTGCGCTCGGGCAGGTGCCGCATCCGCGTCGTGAACGCCCTCGCCTCGTGCGCCCCTTTGAACATCTTCCAGTTGCCCGCGATGAGCACTCGTCATGCCTCCGGAATCGCAGCCACGCCGGGAAGCTCCTTGCCCTCGAGCAGCTCGAGCGAGGCGCCGCCGCCGGTCGACACCCACGACACGCGGTCAGCGAGCCCGAGCTCGTGGAGCGCCCGCACCGAGTCCCCGCCGCCCACGACCGTATAGCCGTCCACGGCGGCCACGGCTTTCGCGACGGCCTTCGTCCCCTTCACGAAGCGAGGCCACTCGAAGACCCCCATGGGCCCGTTCCAGAACACCGTCGCCGCGCCGGCGATGAGCTCTCCGAAGCGCCGGCGCGTCGCCGGGCCGATGTCGAGCCCGAGCCACCCCTCGGGCACGTCCTCGAAGGGAGTGACACGCGTCTGGGCGTCCGGCTCGAACGCCGCCGCTGCGACCACGTCGAGGGGCAGCCAGACGGCGAACTGGAGCGGGTTGTCGTCCCGCAACTCCTCCGCCATCTTCCCGCCCACGAGGACGGCGTCGGCGCGCCCGCCGAGGTGCTCGAGGACGCCGAGCTTGTCCTCGACCTTCGCGCCCCCGGCGACGAGAACGAACGGCCTCTCGACGTCGTCGAGCAGGCGGCCGAGCATCTCCAGCTCCAGCTCAAGCAGGAGGCCCGCGTAGGTGGGAAGCACGTGCGCGACCCCCTCGGTCGACGCGTGCGCCCGGTGAGCGGAGCCGAAGGCGTCGTTCACGTACAGGTCGAATCCATCGGCGAGCCGCCGCGCGGTCTCGGGATCGTTTCTCGTCTCCCCAGGGTCGAAGCGCGTGTTCTCGAGCACGCGGACGCGGCCGTCCGGGAGAAGCTCGCGCAGCCGCTCCGCGACGGGCGCGATCGCGAAGGCCGGGTCCGGCCCTTTGGGTCGGCCGAGGTGCGAGCAGACGGCGAGCTCCGCCGCCCCGTTGTCGAGCAGGTACCGGAGCGTCGGGAGGGACGCGCTGATCCGCGTGTCGTCCGCCACACGGCCGCCGTCGAGCGGGACGTTGAGATCGGCCCGCACGAGGACGCGCTTCCCCGCGATGTCAGCGGCCCGTACCGAGCGCGGCCGGTGCACGGCTAGCGCGCGCAAGACCGGAATCCGCTCGCGCGGATTCCGGTCGCGCTGAGATCCCTGAAGGCGGCCGCTCCGCGGCCGCTGGGTTTGTGACTCGCACTAGTCACTGGTCAGGAGCCCGCCGATGAGGTCGACGAGCCGGCACGAGTACCCCCATTCGTTGTCGTACCAGCCGAAGACCTTGACCGTCGAGCCGCGCACCATCGTCAGCCCGCTGTCAAAGATGCACGAGTAGGCCGAGCCGTTGACGTCGGTGGAGACGAGCGGATCCTCGGAGTACTGGAGGATCCCGGTGAGCGGCCCGTCGGCGGCTGCGCGATAGGCGGCGTTCACCTCCTCGACCGTCGTCTCCCGCCCGAGGCCGACGACGAGGTCGGTCAGGGAGCCCGTGGCGATAGGCGCACGCACGGCGATCCCGTCCACCTTCCCCCTGAGCTCGGGCAGGACGAGCCCGATCGCCTTCGCGGCTCCCGTCGATGTCGGAATCAGGTTGATTGCCGCCGCGCGCGCCCGCCGGAGGTCCTTGTGGGGGAAGTCGAGGATCACCTGGTCGTTCGTGTACGCGTGAATCGTCGTCATGAAGCCGGTCTCGATCCGGCCCAGGTCATGGAGCACCTTGGCGAGCGGGGCGACGCAGTTCGTCGTGCACGAGGCGTTCGAGATGATGTGGTGTGAACCGGGGTCGTACGCCGCGTCGTTCACCCCGAGGACGATCGTGATGTCCGGATCGGTGGCCGGGGCCGAGATGACGACCTTCTTCGCGCCCGCATCGAGGTGCTTCTGGGCGCCGGCACGGTCGGTGAAGATCCCGGTCGACTCGACGACGACCTCGACGCCGAGCTCACCCCACGGCAGCGCGGCGGGATCGCGCTCCGAGAGCATCTGGACCTCCTCCCCGGCCGCGCGCAGGACACCATCCGCGAGCTCGACATCCCCTTGGAACGGCCCGAGGTTGGAGTCGTAGCGGAGCAGGTGGGCCATGGTGTTCGCGTCGCCCAGGTCGTTCACCGCGACGATCTCGACATCTGCAGTGAGGGCCTGCTGCGCCCGGAAGAAGTTTCGGCCGATGCGGCCGAACCCGTTGATGCCGACGCGAATGCCCATCCTCTCTCTCCTCCGTCTCTTTTCCGAGGTCTCGTGATCCGAAGGCGAGTCTAACGGCGGATGTCGGGGCCCAGCTCGCACGAGCGGTGGGCCGGGGAAGGAGCTCCGAGGATGACCCCTCCCCCGATTTGCCGCGTCCCGTTCCGCACGGCAGAAGGGGTCTGGATCCGCCGCAGGACACGCGTGCGCCCACCGTTCCGGGGAGTATCGTCGAACGTGCGACTCCGGACAATCCCGCCGGAGTCAGCCGGCGAGCTCTTCCAGCCGTCGCAGGCGCCGGTGCATCGCGGCCTTACTGGCCCGGGGATCGGTGCGGGCGGCGAGCTCGCGGAGTGAGTCGGCCGGATGTCGCAGGCGGAGCTCGGCGGCCTCACGGAGAGCCACCGGGAGCCGCTCCAGACGCCCCTCGGCGCGCAGGCGCTGCGCCGCTTCGAGCTGGGGCTGTGCCGCCCTGCTCGTCCGGACGAGGTTCGCGTGATCCGCGTTGGCGAGACGGTTGGCCTGAGCGCGCGTCGTGGCAAGGACGGCTCGTTCCTCGAGGGCGAGGACCGTCTCGGAGGCACCCGCGAGGGCGAGGAACGACTCGATCGCGTCCCACCCCTTCGCATACGCGCCTGCGTGCGTGGGTCGCTCGACGACCCCGAGCCGTACGCCGACCTCGTGCGCTGTCTCCCGGAGGAAGTGTGCAGCTTCCGGCGAGGCCGACCTCAGCTCGAGATGCGCCGAGCGCCGCGTCGAGAGCGAGCCGCCGCCGAGGAACGCGCCTCGCAGATACGCGGCCCTGCAGCACGCGCGGGCGACGACCCGGCGCAGTGGTCGCTCGAGTGGAGCGTGCCGGCGGTCGAGCACGCCCGACGCAACGAGAACACGGAGGGCCTGCTCGCCTCCTACCACATG
>Ga0209751_10006736_pt1 | contig 10616 bp, 7 predicted proteins | sample RifCSP13_1_FD_184019 | JGI IMG/M metagenome (GOLD analysis project Ga0209751, IMG submission 184019) | Soil microbial communities from Rifle, Colorado - Rifle CSP2_sed 13_1 (SPAdes) (version 2) | ecosystem: Environmental > Terrestrial > Deep subsurface > Rock core/Sediment | place: Rifle...
TGCGCGTCGGACGGGTCCCTCGCGGGATGCGACACGAGCGCGGCCTTCTCCGTCGATTCCACGCCGCCCTCCGTCGCGTCCGTCTCCCCGCCGGACGGCGCGCCGAACGTGCCGCTCGGGGCGCTCGTCGTCGTCACGTTTTCCGAGCCGATGAACCCCGCCACGTTCCCGATCCCTGGAGTCTCGCTCGTCCCTCCGGTGACCGGGGTCGCGGGCACCTGGTCGCCGGATGGGCGGACCCTGGCCCTCTCCCACAATCCCCTCGCGCCCTGCACTCCGTACACCGCCACGGTCGACGTGGGTGGATCGGACCTCTCCCTGCCCGGGAACCCCTTCGCGATCCCCTACACGTGGTCATTCTCGACGGTGTGTCCCCCGACGGCCACCCTCCTCGAGCCCGTCGGCGGCGAGGATTGGACGGGCGCCTCGCCCCATCAAATCCGGTTCCGCGCGGGAGACGAATCGGACCTCCAGGTCCGGGCGTGGCTCAACCTCACGGTCGATGGGGTGACCTCGGCGCTGTTCCTCGGTCTTGTGTCCGTCGGCGAGACCTCCATGCCCTGGACGGTCCCCTCGTCGTCCGCCACCGCCGCGGTCGCCCTGACGATCGTCGACAGCTCCGGGCTGACCGCGACCGCCACCTCCGGCTCCTTCGCGATCGACGCGACCCCGCCCGCCCTCCTCCTGACGGACCCGGCGGACGGCGCGGGCAGTGCGAGCGTGCAGAGACCCCTCGTCCTCACGTTCAGTGAGCCGATGAACAGGGTCGGGACGGAGACCGCGGTCACGATTTCCCCAGCCATCGGAACGGGATCGTTCACCTGGGATTCCAGCGGCAGGGTCCTCACGATCTCCTTCGGGTCGCCCCTTGCGCAATTCACGGATTACGTCGTGACGATCGGCTGCGGCGCCCGCGATGTCTCCGACCCGGGGAATCCCCTGGGCGGATGCCCGGGCGGGACCACGCAGGTGCAGTTCCGCACGGAGATCCTGACCCCGCCGCCCGTCGCGGTCGTGGCGGCGGTGACCGAGGCACGCGTCGGCGACCTTGTAACCCTGGACGGCGGAGCGTCAGCGGGAGACATCGCGGCATGGACGTGGACGATCGCGGACGGCACCGGGGCGGTCGTCGCGACCCTCGGCGGCGCGGTCGTGACGCACGCGTTCGCGGAGGCCGGGACGTACCGGGTGACCCTTCGCGTGACGGACGCATTCGGGCGAACGGACGAGTACTCGTTCGACGTTGCCGTCCGTGCAGCGGGAGGGAGCGTCGATGCCTGGGTCCTCGCGATCGTCAGCGCGGCGGTCCTTGCGACGGTCCTGTTCGCCGCCTCGGAGCCCGGGCGGGTGGCCCTCGTGACCGCGACGGCCGGCCGGATCTACGGCGGGAAGCCGAAGACCGAGAAGGACTCGGAGCTCCGCGGCGCGATCCTCTACTACGTGCGCGTCCATCCGGGCGACTGCTACATGGACATCAAGCGGAACCTCGGCCTGAACGACGGCGTCGTCACGTACCACCTCGCCCGGCTCGAGAAGGACGCGTTGATCCGCTCCGCGATCCAGGGCGCGCGGATGCGGTACTACCCGGCGGAGATGCGCGTGCCCCTCGAGAACGGCGGGGAGCTCCACGAGATCCAGCAGCGGATCCTGCGGGTCATCGCGCAGGCCCCGGGGATGCCCGTGGCGGTGCTCTCGGAGCAGCTCGGGCTGTCGACGCAGCTCACCCTGTACCACCTCCGGAAGCTGGCGCAAGGGGGGCGCGTGCAGCTCGAGCGATCGGGGCTCCGCCTCCGGGCCTTCCCGCCGCGGACGCACCCGTAGGGCATCGCAGCCCTCATATCGGGGTCCTCGTTTCGGCCGGTCACGAAGGGGAAAGTGCTGCACCGCATCCGCCCCGCGCGTCCGAGGGACTTCCCCGCGTGCGCCCGCGTGTGCATCCGCGCCCTGCGCGACCTGAGCCGCCGGTCCGGGCAGCCGCCGCCCCCGCTGCGCGCGGCGAACCTGATCGCGTTCTACCGCCACGCGATCGTGACGGACCCGAAGGGGTTCCAAATCGCCCTCGTCCGGGGCAAGGTCGTCTGCTACGCGATCACGATCCTGCGCGGGAAGACGCACTTCCTCGCGCAGTTCTTCGCGCTCCCGGGGAAACAGAGCCAGGGGATCGGGCGGCCCGTCCTCGCCCGCGCGTTCGAGGCGCCACGGCCCCCGAAGGATGCGATCCGGTGCGTCGTCGCGTCTCACGATCTCCGCGCGCAGGCCCTGTACCTGAAGTTCGGGATGCTCCCGCGGACAATCCTGTACTTCGTCGAGGGGAAACCTCCCAAGGAGGCGCCCCCGACGAAGGTCGAGCTGCGGCAGGTCGGACCCGCGGGTCGATCGACGGCGCGCGCCCGCGCGTTGGCGGCGCGGTTCGACCGTCCCCTCCGGGCAATCCGCCGCGACGCGGACCAGCGGTACTTCTTCACGGTCGTCAAGGGCACGCGGTTCTACGAGGCGCGGCACGGCGGCACGACCGTCGGATACATCGTCATCCGCGGGAACGGCGCAATCGGGCCCGGCGGCGTCCTCGACCCGTCCCTCGGCGCGGATCTCATGTCGGCCGCCCTCGGGAAGGCGCGCGCGGTCGGGCACAAGGTCGTGGTCTCGTGGATCCCCGGGCTCAACGAGGGCGCCCTCCGCGCGGCGTTCGCCGCGGGCCTGAGGGTCGACTTCATGACCACGTGGATGGCGGCGCGGGACATCGGGGATCTCTCCTCGTACATCCCTTCCGGCGGCGTCCTGTTCTGACCCCGCGCATCGGATGCTCGCAAACCCTTTTAGCGACGCCCAACTTCCACCGCCAAGATGGCGGACCTGGGGACGGAGGTCGCCGGGGTCAGACTCCGGAACCCGACGATGCTCGCCTCGGGCTTTCTCGACGAGACGGGCGGCTCGATGCTTCGCGTCCACAATGCGGGCGCGGGCGCGGTCGTCACGAAGTCGATCGGACCGGAGCCGCGGGCGGGGAACCTGAACCCGACGATCGTCGAGCTCCCGGTCGGCCTCCTGAACGCGGTCGGGCTTCCGAACCCGGGGATCGCGGACTACGAGGCGGAGGCGAAGCATGCGATCTCCGGCGGCGCCGCGGTCATCGGCTCCGTCTACGGTCGCGACGCAAAGGAGTACGCGGCGGTCGCGACGCGGATGGCCTCCTACGGGGTGGTGGCGGTGGAGCTGAACCTCTCGTGCCCGCACGCGAAGGGGCTCGGCACGGAGATCGCGCAGGACCCGGAGGCGGTCGAGGAGATCACGCGCGCCGTGAAGAAGGCCGTACACGTCCCCGTGTTCTCGAAGCTCTCCCCGAACGTCGCGGACATCGCCTCGTTCGCGGACGCCGCCAAACGCGGAGGCGCGGACGCGGTCACCGCGATCAACACGGTGAAGTCGATCGCGATCTCCGCGGACCTCAGGATGCCGATCCTGAAGAACACGTACGGAGGCCTGAGCGGCCCGGCGATCAAGCCCGTCGGACTCCGCTGCGTGTACGAGATCCACGAGGCCGTGGACGTCCCGATCATCGGCGTCGGCGGGATCGAGACCGGGCAGGACGCGGTCGAGTACCTGATGGCGGGCGCGAGTGCGGTGCAGATCGGGACGGCGATCCTCAGCCGCGGGATCGGCGTGTTCGCGAAAGTCTCGCAAGAGATGTCCGCGTGGATGGACGCGAACGGGGTCGCGAAGGTCGCGGACCTCGTGGGGGCCGCGCATGGGTAGCCGCCTCACGCAGATCGTCCCGCTCGAGGACGTCGTCGTCGAGTGCCCGCACACGCGGACGTACCGGTTCCGCGCGGACATGGATCCGGAGCCCGGGCAGTTCCTGATGCTGTGGATCCCCCGCCACGACGAAGTCCCGATGGCGTACGCGTTCCTGGAGAACCCGCTCGGGGTCACGGTCCGCGAGTACGGGGACGCGACCCACGCGTTGGCGGTGGAGGCGAAGAAGGGATACCGGATCGGCGTCCGCGGCCCATACGGGAATTCGTTCGCGATTGACGGTAAGCGCGCGCTCGCCGTCGCGGGCGGCGTGGGCATCGCCTCCTTGATCGCCGCGATCGAGGCGTACGCGGGCGCGGGGATCGAGATCCACACCGCGTTCGGGGCGCGGACGAAGGAGGAGCTCACGTTCCTCGACCGCGTGAAGGCGGCCGGGCCCGTCCACGTCGCGACGGACGACGGGAGCGCGGGCCACCACGGGTACGTCTCCGACGTCGCCGCCAAGTTGCTCGACGACGGACGGTTCGAGATGGTCCTCACGTGCGGGCCGGAGGTCATGATGAAGAAGGTCGTCGACACCGCGAACGCGAAGGGCGTCCCCGTGCAGGCGTCCCTCGAGCGGTACATGAAGTGCGGGATCGGGATCTGCGACGCGTGCGCCCTCGACGACAGGCTCGTGTGCTACGACGGCCCGATCTTCTGGGGCACGGACCTCGCGACCTCCGCGGACTTCGGGCATTGGCGGCGGAACATCAGCGGGCAGCGGGTGAAGGCGTAGCCCCGCGGGTCGCGGGCACGCCATCGAAGGATTCATGAGAGGACGCCTCCTCCGCGGAACCGGGAGAGACCATGCGCACGTCGAACCCCGTGTTCGGGAGTCGGTGGGAGCGGTTCGCCCGCCAGCCGTTCGCGGTGGACGCGGGCACGATGACGGTTGAGGGCACCGCCGCCAAGACGCTCCTCCTCCTCTTCCTCGTCCTGATCGGAGCGGTCGTCGTCTGGTACGTCATGTTCACGCTCGGGAACCCATCCCTCGTCCTCCTCCTGATGATGGTCGGTCTCCTGGGCGGCCTCGTCGTCGGCTTCGCGACGATCTTCGTGCCGGGGTACGCCCACGTCACCTCCCCCGTGTACGCGCTCCTCGAGGGCCTCATCCTCGGCGGCATCTCGGCGCTTCGAGACCGTGTACCAGGGCATCCTCCCCCAAGCGGTCGCCCTCACGTTCGGCGTGTTCTTCCTCGTCCTCGTCCTCTACCGCGTGCGGATCCTCCGCGCGACGCCCCGCTTCGTGAAGGGGATCGTCGCCGCCACGGGCGCGATCATGATCCTGTACTTCATCGGCCTCCTCCTCGTCCTCTTCGGCGTCCCCGTGTTCTTCTTCTATAGCAGCGACCCGCTCTCGATCGCGTTCAGCGTCTTCGTCGTCGCGATCGCCGCGCTGAACTTCGTCCTCGACTTCGCGTTCATCGAAGAGGGCGCGAACCACGGCGCGCCGAAGCACATGGAGTGGTACGCCGCCTTCGGCCTCCTCGTCACCCTCGTGTGGCTGTACATCGAGGTCCTCCGCCTCCTCGCGAAGCTGCGGAGCCGCTGACGGACAAACGTTTATTCCCGCCGCCGCGGTCGCGCGCCCGATGGCCCGTCGCACCGCCAGGGGATTCCGCATCCGGCGGGCGACCCTCCGGGACCTCGACGTCCTCGTCCGGCACCGCCGCGGGATGTGGCGGGATATCTCGGACCACACGGAGGCGGAGCTCGACGCCGCGGACCGCGTGTACCGGCGGTGGGCCCGGCAGCGCATGAAGGCCGGGGCGCTCGTCGGGTTCTTGGCGGTCGCCCGGGACGGCGGCGTCGCCGCAAGCGGTTGCGTCTGGGTCCGGCGACAGCAGCCGATGCCGGCATGGCCGGGTGGCGACGTGCCGTACCTCCTCTCGATGTACACGGAACCCGACCATCGCGGCAAGGGGCTCGCGACGCGGATCGTGCGGGAGGCCGTCCGATGGGCGAAGGCCCTCGGATACCGGCGGATGACGCTGCACGCGTCCCGGTACGGGCGGGACCTCTATGCGAACCTCGGGTTCGAGCGATCGTGGGAGATGCGGATCCGCCTGGCAGGACCTACGCGACCGTCTTCGCGCGGGCGAGCCACGCCTCGAGGGCCTCGACGCTCACCTGGGGCATCTCGGAGACGCGGTGCTCGCGGAACCCGAGGGCGTCGTTGATCGCGAGCATCGCCGCGTTCGTCGTCGCGTTCCACGTGGACACGATCCGGACCTCGGGGTACTGCCGCCGAGTCCGGAGGAGCATCTCCGCCTTCAGCCACTTGCCGAGGCCCCGGCCCCGGTATGGCTCCCGGACGCCCGTGAGCCCCTGATAGATGCGATCCCCCTCCTCGGGCTCGTAGATGACCTCCGTGAGGCCGGAGACGGCCCCGTCCGGCTCGACGGAGGCGAGGGTCCACCACGTCTCTCCCATGGACGCGAACCGGTCCGCGCGGTCGCGGAACCATGCGGCGTCGCGGACGAAGTCCCCGATGTCGAGGTCGTCCGTCGGCTGCTGGTTCCCGACCTCTGTGTAGACCTCCGCGTACCGGTCGAGGAGGTCCTCGTCGATCCGCCCGTCGAACCATCGCAGGCGCGACCCCGGGGAGCGGACGGGACCCTCCCGCGCCCATGCCTCGACCATGGACCACTCGATGCGACCGAGGTCGAGCCGGTTCTCCCGGCGGCGGGAGCCGACCTTCGCCCCGATCGCGCGGAGGAACGAGCGGCCGTCGTCCTCCGTGACCCAGCCCGAGAGAATCCGGATCTTGTGCTTCCGCGCGAGGTCGGGGACGAGGCCGAGGAGCTCGCACCCGATCCCGCGGCGGCGGTACGGGCGGATCACCGCGACGCCCAGCCACGCTTGGTCGCCGTTCGTCGCGTACGACGGCGCGGTCTCCTTGAAGACGCCGAAATACAAGTTCCCGACGAACGCGCCGGTCGCGGGGTCGACCGCGACGTGGATGAAGTCGTCCCCCTCCGGGTCGTCCCGCTTCCTCTCGAGCTCCTCCTTCTCATCCGAGAGCAACGGATCGCCCGGCGACTCCTCCGCATGCCGGAGCCGCCGGTACACGTGCCACCGCGCCCACTCGTCGCGGGATGCGGTCCTCGGGTCGAATCGGACAATCTGTTGGGTCATGACCGCCGCCTTACGGCGCACGCCTATCTAAGCCTTCTCGACCGTGGGGCGAGAGGGGGTCGCATGGGCAAGGATTCGCGGGCCTGCCACCGGCAGGGCTTGGAGCCTGTGCGAGCGACGAGAGAATTCCCGCGTCCGTTCGCCGGATGGCTGGCCGAGCGGAAGTCTTTTCATCGCTGATCCCCTATCCGTCGCGGATGAGCAGTCAGTCCGAGAAGGCCGAGTACTTCCGTTCGCTTCACCATGGGACCCACATCTTGGTGCTCCCCAATGCATGGGACGTTCCAAGCGCCCGTGTCTTTGAGGAGGCCGGTTTTCCCGCGGTCGCGACCTCCAGCGCGGGCCTGATGGTCTCGCTCGGCTACCCAGACGGTGAGGTGATGCCGAGGAGCGAGTTCATCTCTGCCACGAAGCGGATCGCCCACGCCGTTTCCGTCCCGCTGTCCGCCGACATCGTCAGCGGCTACGGAGCCACCACCAAGGAAGTTGAAGTCACCGTGAAGGGCGTTCTCAGAGCGGGCGCCATCGGCATCAACATCGAGGACTTCGTGCACACGACCAAGCGGCTGCACGACGTCGCGAAGCAGGTGCGGAAGCTCCGAGCCATCCGGACGGTGGGCGAGTCCATGAGGATCCCACTTGTGATCAACGCGAGGACCGATGCTCTCAGGTTCGCTCCTGGTGACGAAGATGCCAAGTTCGACGAGGCGGTGCTGCGTGCCACGGCGTACAGGGACGCGGGAGCCGACTGCGTGTATCCGATGGGTCTGGTGGACGCCCCGGCCATGTCGCGATTCGTCAAGGAGTTGAGGTCCCCCGTGAACGTCATGGTGAGGAAGGGTCTCCCGCCGATCGGAGAGCTGGAGAGGCTCGGCATCGCCCGGGTCAGTTTCGGCCCGGCGGCATCCTACGCAACGTTCGGTCTGTTGAAGCGCGCGGCGAGGGAAGTCCTCGAACACGGGACGTATGAGAGTCTTGTCGCGGGTGCGATTGACTTCGATGAACTGAACGGCCTGGCCGCCCCAAAGGAATGAGTTCGGATAATCGGTCTTCCTCTGGAATCGGCCAGCCGCGGAGCTTCTTGCGGTCCCGGAGGGCCCGCTTCCGGAACGGGGGATTGAGCCGAGGGGCTTCGGGTCCACGCAGGAAGAGATGAGTGGGCCAGGATTCACGCGCCCGTTTGCCAGTAAAGCTTTAGGCCCATGAACGGGGACAGGCGGAGTCCCGGGGGTCCCCGCGGGACAGTCAGACTTAAGCCACCCTAAGTTATGCGCAATCTATGAAGCGCGAGAAAGTTGCCGTGGCCTTGGTCTTGGTCCTCGTCGCCATCACGGTCCTGCCGGCGGTTCGTTCGGCGCGTGGTCTCGGTTCGTTCGGCGCGTGGTCGGCGCCGCGCAACCTCGGCGCGGGCGTGAACACCCTGGCCATCGACGGCTGTCCCTTCATCGTGAAGGGCGATGACACGCTCTACTTCGCGTCCAATCGCGCCGGCGGCTTCGGCGGGCTCGACCTTTACGTGACCTACAAGGCGGACGACGGCAGCTGGAGCGTCCCGCTCAACCTCGGCGGGTCGATCAACACCCCGGGTAATGAGTTCTGCCCGACGGTCTCCACCGATGGGCACTGGCTGTACTTCGTCAGCAACCGCCCGGGCGGCGTCGGCGGCGACGACCTCTATGTGGCGCATCGTCAGCAGGCGGGCGACGACACCGGTTGGGAAGACGTCACCAACCTGGGCGTGGTCAACAGCCCGGCTAACGACTTCACGCCGACGATTCTCGGCGACGACGGGACGGGCCACGCAGTGCTCTACTTCAGCAGCAACCGCGCGGGTGGTGTGGGTGGCGTGGACATCTACCAGAGCCAGCGCGGCGACGATGGGACCTTCGGGGCGGCCACGCTCGTCCCCGAACTCAGCACGGCGAAGGATGACCAGCGGCCCAACGTCCGCCACGACGGCAAAGAGCTCTTCTTCGACAGCAACCGAGACGGCTCCGCCGGGTACGACCTGTGGGTTTCGACCCGTGACGATGCGACGCGACCCTGGTCGGCGCCGACGCAGGTTCCGGGCGTCAACAGCGTTGGGGTCGACGGCCGGCCGACGATTTCATGGGATGGCGCGACGCTCTACTTCATGTCCAACCGCGCCGGTGGCTTCGGCGTTCAGGACATTTACGTGTCCACACGCGAGAAGGCCCGGGGCAGCAACTGACGCTTCCCGGAACGGCAACGACCGCACTTGGGAGAGGCTCCCGTCCAAGCGTACGGGAGGGACACCCTCGAGATCGAGGGCGCGAGGCAACCGCTACGAGGACCGCGCAAAGTCGGTGACCATCGCTGAACCAACCGTCCTCAGGGCGCGGGGTCCCATTCCGGTTCCACAAGTCGGGGCAGTTCGATTCTGCATTGTCGGGTGTCGACGACGGGCCTTCGACTCAAATTGTGTCCCTCTGTCGAAGAGTCGGAGGAGCTTTACTATGAATTCTGCAGTGTGGACGGCAGTAGCTGCATCGATGTCCGGCGCACGAGACGGATAGTAAATGGATGCGTGGGCCAGGATTCGAACCTGGGAACTCCTGCGAGAACAGATCTTGAGTCTGCCGCCGTTGGCCATGCTTGGCTACCCACGCACGGGGCCCTAGACACGACCGCCGCATAAAAGTTCCCGGTTACAGGAACTCCCAGTCCCGGAGCACGTCTTCCAGATTCGGACGCCCGATCTCGTCGAGCTCGTACCGCACGCGGACGATCGGCTTGTTCGCCTTCACGATCCGCCGGAGGTCCACGGGCGTCCCGCTCACGACGACGTCGCACGGGGTCGCGTTAATCGTCTCCGCGAGCTCCGCGACCTGCTTCTCCCCGTAGCCCATTGCGGGGAGCACGTTCTCGAGGTGCGGGTACTTCTTGAACGTCGTCTTGATCGACCCGACCGCGAAGGGGCGGGGGTCCACGATCTCCGCGGCGCCCATCCGCTTGGCGGCGATCGTCGCGGCCCCGTACGCCATCTGCCCGTGCGTCACCGTGGGGCCGTCCTCCACGACGAGCACGCGCCGGTTCCGGATCGGCTCCGGGTCCACGACCGTGATCGGGGACGCCGCCTCGACGATGTGGACGTTCGGGTTCACCTCCTTCGCGTGCCGCTTCACGAGTTCCACGTCCTCCGGTCGCGCGGAATCGACCTTGTTCACGATCGCGACGTCCGCCATCCGGAGGTTCGTCTCCCCCGGGTAGTACCGGAGCTCGTCCCCGGGACGGAGGGGATCGAGGAGGACGATGTGCAGCGCGGGCTTGTAGAACGGCGTGTCGTTGTTCCCGCCGTCCCAGATGATCACGTCCGCCTCCTCCTCCGCGGCGCGGAGGATCTTCTCGTAGTCCACGCCCGCGAACACGACGATCCCGCGCTCGATGTGGGGCTCGTATTCCTCCCGCTCCTCGATCGTCGTCTTGTACCTCTCCAGGTCCGCGTACGTCGCGAACCGCTCCACCGCCTGGTCCTCGAGGACGCCGTACGGCATCGGGTGGCGCACGACGACCACGCGCTTCCCCTTCTCCTTGAGGATCGAGGCGATCTTCCGGGTCGTCTGGCTCTTCCCCGCGCCCGTGCGCACGGCCGTCACCGCGATCACCGGGACCTTCGACTCGATCATCGTCTCCCGGGTGCCGAGGAATGTGAAATCCGCCCC
>Ga0209751_10006739_pt1 | contig 10614 bp, 8 predicted proteins | sample RifCSP13_1_FD_184019 | JGI IMG/M metagenome (GOLD analysis project Ga0209751, IMG submission 184019) | Soil microbial communities from Rifle, Colorado - Rifle CSP2_sed 13_1 (SPAdes) (version 2) | ecosystem: Environmental > Terrestrial > Deep subsurface > Rock core/Sediment | place: Rifle...
GCGCACGCTTACCGAGGAGGGCGTCGCCCGTCTAGACGAAGTGTTCAAAGCGTAGGGACCAGTATCTCCTCGCGCGTTCTTGGGATGAGAGGAGTCTTCCGTGTCGATTGATGTACCTCCGACAACACTCTGGGCAGAGGCTCTGCGGCACATTGAAGGCCAGCTGAACAAGCCGACCCTGGAGTCGTTCCTCAAGATCATGCGGCCGGTCGGACTGCAAGGAGACACGTTCGTTCTGACCGTCCCGAATCGGTTCGCCAAAGAGTGGGTCGAGCAACGCCTGCTCGGCACCGTGCGAACCGCGCTGTCGGTAGCGGGCGGGCGCCCGCTCAACGTTCAAATTACCGTTGCCGACCCCCCGCGCACGACGCCCCCAGTGCAACCCGTATCTGTCCCGCTGCTCCGTAGCCCTGACCGGCTCCATCTGTCCCCGAAGTACACCTTTGAAACGTTCGTCGTCGGTGCAGGCAACCGCTTCGCGCATGCCGCCGCTACTGCCGTCGCTGAAGCGCCGGCACGGGCCTACAATCCTTTCTTCATCTACGGCGGCGTCGGGTTGGGGAAAACCCATCTCCTCCAGGCAATCGGGCATCGGGTGCTTGCTGACGGCGGTGCGGTTCGGGTCGCATATATTAGCAGCGAGAAGTTTACCAACGAACTCATTAATGCTATCCGGGACGATAAGACCCTCGATTTTCGACAGCGGTATCGGCACGTTGACGTACTGCTCATCGACGATATCCAGTTCCTGGCCGGGAAGGAGCGGACACAAGAGGAGTTTTTCCACACGTTCAATACCTTACACGAGTCGAGTCGTCAGATCATTATTACCTCCGACCGCCCCCCGAAGGAGATCCCGACACTCGAAGACCGGCTCCGGAGCCGGTTTGAGTGGGGACTTATTGCCGATATCCAACCGCCGGATCTTGAAACCCGCATTGCTATTCTCCGCAAGAAAGGAGAAATGGAACGGATTCCTGTACCCGATGATGTCGCTGAGTTTATCGCGCAACGCATTCATTCAAATATCCGCGAGCTCGAAGGTGCTCTCGTCCGCGTGGTCGCGTATGCCTCTCTGACGCGTGCGTCGGTCAACGTTGAGCTTGCTGCCGACGTTCTACGTGATCTCTTGCCGCCCGCGCGCGCACGCGTAGTGACTATTCAGGCTATCCAGCTTGCCGTAGCTGAGTTTTTTGGGATCGGTCCGGAAGAAATGCGCGCAAAGCGGCGGACAAAGGGCGTCGCGTTCCCTCGGCAGATCGCGATGTTTCTCGCGCGTGAACTCACCGATGCCTCCTTGCCACGTATCGGCGAAGAGTTTGGTGGACGCGATCATACAACCGTCATCCATGCGTGCCAGCGGGTGCGAGAGACGCTACGTCGAGACGCCTATTTGGCTGCGAGTATCAAGCGGTTGAGCGAAGATCTACACCGACACGCCGGTTGAACATGTACATAACTTCCTTCTCGTTGTCTCTTCTTGTCTCAGCTAGGTATTTTTCTCCTGGTTATCCACACACCATCCCCACGACCAAAATGCCTTTCGCGCGGCGCCCAGTGCCAAGAACAGCGCTCTATTCACACTGTCCACACCCCTTACTACGACTACTAGTTCTTTCTACAATAGAAGTACTTGAGTAGAGAGGGAGTTCGAAATGTTATTTACCTGCTCGCAGGAACAGCTTAACCGTGCGATGACCCTGGTAGGCCGTGCGGTGTCAACGCGGGTGGCCATGCCGATCTTGTCCAATGTCCTGCTTGAAACACAGAAAGACGGGGTAAAGTTTGCCGCAACGGATTTGGACCACGGAATTCAAACGACCATCTCAGCGACAATCAAAAAGGGTGGTGCCATTACTCTCCCTGCGCGGTTGTTTACAGAGATTGTTGCAAACCTACCGGCCGCACAGGTTCAAATCAACGTAGACGAAAACGGCCGGAATATTCAAATCCAGTGCGAGCGGATTACCTACGATTTAGTTGGGATCCCGGCAAGTGAGTTCCCGCTGATGCCAGAAACGGATACCGCAGTTGTCGCAAGCGTGGATGCAAGTCTCTTGCGGACGATGGTTCGCCAAACAAGCTTCGCCGTATCTACAGACGAAACGCGGGTATTTCTCACAGGACTCTATATCGTTTTAGACGGTGACGAAATGAGGCTGGTTGCAACAGATGGTGGCCGGCTGGCACTCCGCACAGCAAAGATCAGCAAACCCGCCACGCAAAAAGTAGGGGTGATCGTGCCGGCAAAGACCATGGCAGAACTTGTACGTGCGCTGGCAGGAGGAGAGGGGCCGGTCGAGATTGCACTGGCCGAAAACCAGATCGTGTTTACGTTTCCTGGAGCACGGTTAGTAAGCCGGCTTATCCCAGGACCATTCCCCAACTATCAGCAGGTCATCCCGCAAGGACACAAACAGCAGCTAACGATCGGGACAGAAAAAATGCTCGCCGCGGTCAAACGGGTCGCAATTACCGCACGAGACTCTGCGAATGTTGTACGATTACACGCGACAGCCGATACGCTGACCCTTGCATCAAACACACCAGAATTTGGCAGCTCGGAAGAGACCATTCCTGTTGTCGCCGAAGGAGAAACGATCCAGACGGCGTTCAACGCGCGATATCTGCTCGATTGTCTTCAGGTCATTGATACCCAGGAAATCGCGCTGGATCTTACCGGACCGCTGAGTCCAGGCGCCATCCGGCCGACGGGCCAGACCGACTACACCTACGTCCTGGCGCCGGTGCGGGTTGCCACCTAATCGAGAAGTACACATTCGTACGCCGCAGATCGCTCTTGGGGCACTGCTCAAGTGGGCGAACCTAGTTACAACAGGAGGAGAAGCCAAAAGCATCATTAGCCAGGGAAGCGTAAGCGTGAACGGCCAGGTAGAAACGCGACGAGGACGCCAGATTAGACCGGGCGACACGATCATTCTACAGGGAGGCGACACCATTCTTGTAGTAAGAGAAGCCCATGCATCGACTCCGCCAGTTGTGGCTCCGCGAGTTTCGTAACTATGAGCGCGTCGAGCTCACCATAGAATCCGGAATTACCGCGTTTACCGGACCCAACGGTGGCGGCAAATCTAACCTGCTTGAAGCTGTGTATCTCGTAGCAACCGGTCGATCACACCGAACGACACATGAAAGAGAAGCGATCCGGTTCGGTCAGGAGGCCGGTCGTATCCGAGCGCTTATCGCGCGACCGGGCCGCGACGAGGAGCTCGAGGCCACGCTCCGTCAAGACGACGCGCGGGCAACGGTGCAAATGAAGGTCAACGGCGCTCTGACGCCCCGCGGGAGCGTGCTCGGCAGGCTGCCGGTCGTCATGGTGGCACCGTGGGACATGGACGTGATTCGAGGGTCCGGCGCGACGCGGCGCCGAATGATCGATGCCGCGCTCTCCCAGCTCAGCCCGGCGTACTACTTTGCGCTGCACCGCTACCACCGGGTACTCATGCAGCGCAACGTGACGCTCCGGCAGGGGCGCGCGGCCGGCACAGACCCGTGGGACGCACAGATGATCGCGCTGGGCGTGCGGTTGACAATCCACCGACTGGGCTATGTGGAGAAACTGGGTCCCGCGGCCAACACGTGGTTCGAGCGTTTGGGAGGGGAGGGGGACCTCCGGGTGGCGTATCAGGCCGGCTGGCAGGGGACAAGCGAAGAAGAGATGACCGCGGACGCGAGGGTGCAAATTGCCCAGCGGCGCGCCGAAGAAGCTCGACGGGGCGTCACGCTCACAGGACCTCAGCGGGACGAGGTACTCTTGTCGCTGGACAATCACGCCTTGCGTGGCGTAGGGTCGCAGGGACAATGGCGGACGGCGATGTTGGCTATCCGGCTCGCCGAGCGCGAGGTCATGTCGGGCGAGGTAGGCGGGCCGCCGGTGTTATTGCTGGATGACGCGCTGGCAGAGCTGGACCACGCCCGCCAGCGGCGCGTGCTCGACTTGAGCAGCGCTGGACAGGTCCTGCTGACGGCCACGGAACTGCCGCCCGACGCACCACGAGTGTGTGTGGTGGCGGTCGAAGCCGGAACGCTGAGGGGAGGCACGTGGTTACCCCAATACGAGAGATCCTAGCGCGGGCGGCGGGAGGGTGGGGGCTCGAACCGGCTGCGCGGTTGGCACACGCCCGCCGCGTGTGGGGTGCACTCGTCGGACCCGAGCTGGCGCAAGCCAGCGCTCCGGTCGCGATCCGAGGCAAGACGTTGCTCGTGGGCGTGACGCACCCAACGGTCGGGCAAGAGGTCCGGCTGCGGCGGACGGCGATTCTTGCTCGTTTGGCGATAGAGCTCGGCAAACGCGCCCTGGAGGAGATTCATCCAGTACCGCGCCGACGGCTCCCGGGGCGGGGGCCCGACCGGGAGGCGTACGTCAAGGGGCGGAAGCGGGTCACCCGGCGAGTGAGCGCCCACCCCCGCGGTAGGCAGCGGGCGGAATAAGCGGGTGTTCGTCTACGTGGGCGGAGACAACGTTGTGGATGCGCGCGAGGTCGTGGCGATTCTGGACGTCCGGCGGTTGCAGCGCGCCCCCGACGCCCGAGCGTTCTGGACGAGGGCGTCGGAAGGTCGAGACAGCGCTGAAATCGAGTCGGCGCGAGCGCTGATCGTTACTGTCAGGGGGACGATCCTGGTATCCATCACCCCGGCCACGGTCGCCCGGCGGGTGCTCGAACGAACGAAAGCACGTGGTTCCTCGAAGGCGGAGAGCCAGACAGGACGCGGGTTTTCGTCGTTGACACCCTTTCCCTGGATGATAAGATAGTGAGTGGGCATGCGCGGTCCCGCGTGTGCCTGTTTGCTTGATCGGAGCGTGAGTTGATGTCCGAAGTCCCAGCATACACCGGCCAGGAAATTCAGGTGCTCGAGGGGTTGGACGGTGTCCGCCGCCGTCCGGCGATGTACATTGGCAGCACCGGGCCCGACGGGCTCCACCACCTGTTGTACGAGGTCGTCGATAACTCCGTTGACGAAGCCCTGGCCGGCGCGTGCACGGGAATCGACGTGACGCTCCATGCGGATGGCAGCGCGACCGTCCTCGATAACGGGCGCGGGATCCCGGTCGACAACGTCCCCAAGATCGGGAAGCCGGCCGTGGAAGTCGTCCTCACCACCCTACACGCCGGCGGCAAGTTCGGGGGGGGTGGTTATAAGATCTCAGGCGGCCTCCACGGTGTGGGTGTGTCTGTGGTCAACGCGCTGTCTGAGTGGCTTGAAGTCGAAGTCTACCGCGACGGGAAAACGTATCGACAACGGTTTGTCCGCGGCAAGCCAACCGGCGCTCTTCGCAGTGAGCGGGGCAGCCCTCAACCCGGCGGGACGAAGCTGACCTTTAAACCTGACGCCGAGATCATGACGGCGTCTGAATTCTCCTTCGACGTCATCGGCAAGCGCCTGGAGGATATCGCGTACCTCAATGCCGGTCTTGAGATCCGCGCGGTGGACGAGCGCACCAGCCGCAAAGCGACGATCAAGCATGACGGGGGGATCAAGGAACTCGTCGCCGCGCTCAACCGGACAAAGGCAAAGTTGTCCGACATCATCTACAAGAAAAGCGCGCGTGAAGGCGTCGAGGTCGAGTGCGCGGTCCAGTACAACGATTCGTACGTCGAACACGTGCTGACCTATGTGAACACCATCCCGACCACAGAGGGCGGCACGCACCTGGTAGGGTTCCGCTCAGCACTCACACGGTCGGTCAACGACTACGCGAAGCGCGTGGGTCTGGTGAAAGACAGCGACCCGTCGTTGACGGGCGAGGACATGCGTGAAGGGCTGACCGCGGTCCTCAGTATCAAGCTCGCGGAGCCGCAGTTCGAAGGGCAGACAAAGACAAAGCTCGGGAACACCGAAGTCAAAGGGATTGTTGAATCGGTCGTCGCCAGCGCGATCGAAGAACACCTGATCACGCACCCGCCTGATGGCAAGCGAATTGTCAACAAAGTGCTGACGGCGGCCCGGGGGCGCGAAGCGGCGCGCCAAGCCCGCGAGTTGGTGCGGCGCAAGAACGCGCTGGAAGTTGGGACGCTGCCGGGCAAGCTGGCCGATTGTGCCGAGCGTGACCCCGAGCTCTGTGAGTTGTTCATCGTCGAGGGCGAATCCGCCGGTGGGAGCGCGAAGCAGGGTCGCGACCGGCAGTTTCAAGCGATTTTGCCCATCCAAGGGAAGATCCTCAACGTCGAAAAGGCGCGAGAGGACAAGATGATCGCGCACGAAGAGATTCGAGCGATCATCACCGTCTTGGGCACAGGTGTCGGCGGCGAATTCTCGCTGGAAAAACGCCGCTACGACCGCATCATCATCATGTGCGACGCCGATGTCGACGGGAACCACATTCGCACCTTGCTCCTCACGTTCTTCTACCGATACATGCGCGACCTGATCGTTCACGGCAAGGTGTATATCGCGCGGCCCCCCCTGTATCTGATCAAGAACGGGAAAGAGCGGCGATACGCCGTGACCGACGAAGAACGCCAGGTGATCCTCAAAGACATGGGCCGCAAGAGCGCCAACGTCGAGGTGCAGCGGTTTAAGGGATTGTCGGAAATGAACCCGGAGCAGTTGTGGGAAACCACGATGAATCCGGCGGCGCGCACGCTGTTGCGTGTCGAACTCGAGGATGCCGAGGCGGCTGAGGACACCTTCCACACACTCATGGGTGAAGAAGTTGAACCCCGCCGTCAGTTCATCATTCAGTACGCCCGTGACGTCCGGAACCTTGACGTGTAGGCGCAGCCCATGGCCTCCGAAGAACTGAGGATCGTCCCGCGCCCCATCGAGGAGGAGATGAAGACCGCCTACCTCGACTATGCCATGTCGGTCATTGTCAGCCGGGCGTTGCCCGACGCGCGGGATGGTCTGAAACCGGTTCAGCGGCGTATCTTGTTTGGGATGCATGAACTGGGCGTGCGGCCCGACGGGCCGTACCGGAAGTGCGCACGCATCATCGGGGAAGTGATGGGCAAATTCCACCCGCATGGAGAAGTGCCGATCTACGATGCGCTTGTGCGTATGGCCCAGGAATGGTCGTTTCGATATCCGCTCGTAGACGGGCAAGGCAACTTCGGTAGCATCGACGGTGACCCGGCGGGCGCGATGCGTTACACGGAAGCGCGTCTTTCGCCGGCCGCTGCGGAACTGCTGGCCGACCTGGACAAAGAAACGGTCAATGTCACTCCCAACTTTGACGAAAGCCTGAAGGAGCCCACGCTCCTCCCCGCCCGGCTGCCAAACCTCTTGATGAATGGCTCGAGTGGGATTGCCGTCGGGATGGCCACCAACATCCCCCCGCATAATTTGGGGGAGGTGATCGACGCGCTGGTGACGCTGATCGATACTCCCAAGACCGACATGGAAGAACTGCTAAAGATCGTCAAGGGACCCGATTTCCCCACCGGGGGTGTGATCCTCGGGCGAGAAGGGATCCAGGCGGCCTACACGACCGGGCGCGGCAGCATCGCGGTGCAGGCGAAGACGGCGTTTGAAGAACTGCGCGGTGGGCGCGTCGCGATCGTTGTGACCGAGATCCCGTTCATGGTCAGCAAGGCCGCGCTGGTCCAACGCATTGCGGAGCTCGTGCGGTCGAAGAAGCTCCAGGGAATCGCCGATCTGCGCGACGAGTCGGACCGCCGCGGGATGCGCGTCGTGATCGAGCTGCGCCGCGACGCCAACCCGCAAATCGTTCGCAACCAGATGTTCAAACACACGCAGCTCCAAACGACGTTTGGCGCCATGATGTTGGCGCTTGTCGACGGCGCACCCAAACAGTTGACACTTAAGGAGATGTTGGAGCACTACCTGACGCACCGGCGCAACGTCGTCATCCGGCGTACCCGATACGAGCTGGCCCGCGCCGAAGAGCGCGCACACCTGCTCGAGGGCCTGAAGATTGCGCTCAAACAGCTTGATGACGTCATCGCACTGATCCGAAAAGCGAAGGACGTCGCCGTCGCACGTACCGGGCTGATGAAGACGTTCAAGCTGAGCGAAGTGCAGGCAAATGCGATTCTCGAGATGCGGCTGCAGCGGCTGACGGAGCTTGAGCGCGAAAAGATCGAGGACGAGTACAAGGCACTCCTCAAAGACATCGCCCGCTACAAAGAAATGCTGGCCGATGCCACCTCGCCGCGGCCGCGGCTGATCATGGCGTCGATTAAGGAAGACCTGTCGACGATGAGGGCGAAGTACGCCGACGCGCGGCGGACGCGAATCACCGGGAAGGAAGCCGAGGAATTCGAGGACGAGGATCTGATCCCGGACACCGACGTGGTGATCACGCTGACGCGCAACAACTACATCAAACGGCAGCCGCTGGAGACCTATCGCGTCCAACGCCGTGGCGGTCGGGGCGTGGCGGGGTTGACGACCCGCGAAGAAGATGTCGTCGAACAGATCGCGGTGACGACGAACCACGCGTTCCTGCTGTTCTTTACGAACCGGGGCAAGGTCTACCGCATCAAAGCGCACGAAGTGCCGGAAGCGAGCCGCACGGCCCGTGGTCTGCCGGTGGTGAACCTGATCACCACCGCCCAGGCGGAACGGGTGACGGCCATTATCCACCTGCGGTCGTTTGAAGAAGCTGGCAGCCTGTTCATGGCGACACGCCGCGGGATGGTGAAGAAGACAGGGCTGATGGAGTTCGTGAACGCCAAACGCGCGGGGATCTTTGCGATCGCGCTGGCGGGAGACGACGAGCTGATCGGGGTCCGGCACATTCAGAAGGACGCGGAGATCTCACTGGCGACGCGACTGGGTCGCGCGATCCGGTTCAAAGCCGGGCAGGTGCGCGAGATGGGTCGGACGGCGCGTGGCGTGAAGGGGATCCGACTGCGGGGCGACGAGCGCGTTGTGGGGACGGCCGACAGCACCGAGGGCCAGTCGCTGTTGTCGGTGACGGAATTTGGGTTTGGTAAGCGAACGGCTTTTGCGCAGTACCCGCTCAAACGCCGCGGGGGTATGGGCGTCATCAACATCAAGATCACCAAGCGTAACGGCCCGGTCGTGGCGGTGCGCGCGGTCGATGAGGACGACGAAGTCCTGATCATCTCCGCCGGCGGAATCGTCAACCGCATCCTGGTGAAGGAGATTGCGGTGCACGGCCGTGGGGCGCAGGGCGTCCTGATCCAGCGACTGGAGGAGGGCGACCGCGTCGCGGCTCTGGCCCGCGTCGCCGCCAAAGAGTAACCCCGTGCCGGTGCCGTGGATGCGCTGGGTGCAGGCCCTGGGGGTCATCGGCGGGACGGTATTGCTCCACGAGGTGGCCCACGCTGTTGCCGCGCGGCGCGCCGGTGGAGAGGTCAAAGAAGTCGGTATCGGGTTCGGCCCGCCGCTGGCGCGTGGCCTCGTCGGCGGTGTGACGGTGACGCTGCGTCCGATTCCCCTCGGTGGATTCGCCGCGATCGACGTTGAGACGCTGCCGCCCGCCCGGCGACTGCCGGTGCTGCTCGCGGGTCCGCTCGCCAACATCGCCGCCGGACTCGTGTTGCGACAGGTGGCGCAGTCGCACGAGCCTCTGCTTCTCCCCGGACAAACGCGGCGAGTCGAAGTCGGCGGTCTCCTGTCGGCGTTACACATGCTGACGCGCGCTGCCGCCGCCGGCCCACGCACGCTCTTGCGGACCGCGGGAGACGTCAACCTCAGCGTGGGTCTGGCGAATCTCTTGCCGATGCTGCCGCTCGATGGTGGGCACGTGGCGGTGGCACACCTTGAGGCCGCCGGCGCGAAGCGGTCGGTCATCGTCGGGTTCCGGCAGATCACCGCAGGCATCTTCCTGTGGTTTGCCCTGCGCGTGCTCCTGGCCGACCTGGGCAGGCTCAGGCGGGTGGCGTGAAGACCAGCATCGAGCCGCTCGTCGACGCCCCGCCCGTCGATCCCGCAGCGCTTCCCCCAGAATGGGCAGAATGGGCCGAGGAGCCCGGTCAGAAAGTGACGATTGACGACGACGGCCGGATTCTGGGCGTCTTACACGTCACCGTGGTGGGTCGGGCTGAAGGATGGCTGGAAGGGTTGTGGGTACAGCCGTCCGCGCGGGGAAGAGGCGTGGGTCGGCGGCTGGTCCAGGAGGCCGAGGACCTTTTGCGCGGGTACGGTGTGGGCACCGTGCGCACCGCGATCCCTTCACGCGATTACACGGCGCTGGCCGTCGCCGAGCATGCCGGGTTCAGCCGGTGCACAGAGACGAACGTCTTGGTTGCGGACATCGAGGCGGGGCCGATCGATATCGCATACGACGCGCAGGTGAGGCCCGCCGAGCCCCCTGAGGGGGCGGCGATCTTGCAGCTCCTCACCGGTTCGTCTGTGCTTGGCGCGTGGCGTGGGCTGGTACCGCTAGGGTGGCGCTTCAGACAGGTGCGGTCGGAACTGTTGAGAGGTCTGATCAACGACGGCCGCGTCGTCCGCTCCGGGGAATCGGTCGAAGGGGTGGCGGCGTTTGCCGTTCACGGCCCGGCCGCGGTCATCTCTGCCCTTGAGGGACCGCGCGGACACCGTGAGGCGCTGTTTGGGGCCGTCGCGGAGCACGCGCGCGGGGCAGGTGCGAGCCGGATCGCGCTTTTTGCGCCCGAACCCGGGCCACCGTCAGGGATCCGGGCAAGTTTCACCTCCCAT
>Ga0209751_10006740_pt1 | contig 10613 bp, 8 predicted proteins | sample RifCSP13_1_FD_184019 | JGI IMG/M metagenome (GOLD analysis project Ga0209751, IMG submission 184019) | Soil microbial communities from Rifle, Colorado - Rifle CSP2_sed 13_1 (SPAdes) (version 2) | ecosystem: Environmental > Terrestrial > Deep subsurface > Rock core/Sediment | place: Rifle...
TGAGGAATGGCACATGGGACCATGCCTAGACTTCAGTTATCCCTCACCACATTACTGGCTTCCGGGGCATGCCGAGGCCGGCCGCTGTGTCAACCTGCTATCAATCGCGGACAATGAAGTGCCGACGACTTTCCTTGACGAAGACTATTGTGCAATTGAGGGTAATGACTTTTTTGTCCGTGGTCTGATTCACTTACCGATTATCGGCACCGCAGAGACATTTCGCTGGGGTGTGTGGGGTTCTCTCAGTAAAGAAAATTTCAAAACGCTGCTGGAAAGTGCTGAAGATCCAAAGCGGGGCGACTTGCCTCCGATGTTTTCGTGGCTAAGCAACCAGATTGGGGAATATCCAGATACGCTTACCATAAAGATGTACGCGTACATTCAAGAGCCCGGATTGCGCCCGATTTTTGAATTAGAACGAACCAATCACCCACTCTCGTACGAGTATTACAACGGCATCTCTGCTCAACGCGTAAGGGAAGTCATGATCCGGCGACTGAAGGACGTCGATTAAATTGCGCTCAATAGTTCCCTATCCAGACTAAGCACCACTCAGTTAATAATCATTGTCGATCTGCAGCGGTCTCAAACGTCGTGTGATTGAGGGCGCAGGAAACCATCGGACGGTGGAATCGTTTTGGGCTCTAAGGAAGATTCTCAACCAGGATTTCCGAACGAATTTTCGCGCTCTCGACATTAAACCCGAAAAATAAGACCGAGAAGGAGCGAATAAATGAAATACATGCTGCTGATCTATCACGAGGAACAAGGCTGGGATGCTCTAACCGAAGCCGAACGACAGGACATCTATGCCGAGTACGGTAAGTTTACCCAAGAGATAATTGGTAGTGGAAATTACGTCGATGGCTCGGAACTACATCCGACGTCCACGGCGACCACGGTATGCGTTCGGGATGGAAAGCCGCTCGCCACCGATGGACCCTTCACGGAAACCAAAGAGCAACTCGGGGGTTACTATTTGATTGAAGCTGCGAATCTGGACGAAGCGATCGCCATAGCCGCCCGCATCCCCTCGGCTCGCACGGGAGCGATCGAAGTTCGACCCGTTGCCGAGGCATCAACTCCGGCTACGGCGCTTTGACGATTGCAAATTTTCAATTGCCAATTCCGATTGCTGATTGAACTGAAAACTGCCGACTAACAATTGTTGATTTGAACGCTCCCTCAACCTACGGTTCTGCACATTTCGCGGCGAAGCCGTGGGTTAAGTGGACCGTTCAATCGACAATTAAAGATTTCAAACCTTTAAATACTCGCTTGCTTCCCGCCAATCGGACGTGCCACGCTCACGTCCATGTCGAATCCACGCGACACACTCGAACGGGTCTTCCGCGAAGAGTATGGACGTATCCTCTCATCACTGATCCGTCGCGCCGGTTCAATCGAGCTAGCTGAGGAGTCTCTGCAGGAAGCTTTTTCCGCTGCTCTCAGAACGTGGGAGCAGCAAGGCACGCCGCACAACCCTGCTGCGTGGCTCACCAAAGTCTCGCAACGTAAGCTGCTTGACGCATTGCGTCGCGAGAAAACAAGAAGCGAGAAACAGGAAGAACTTGAGTACAAGGCTGAGCAATTCCAGCCTGAGCCGCTTCTCGAATCTGTTGACGAATGGGAATTCAGTGACGAGCGGCTCCGATTGATCTTTACGTGCTGTCACCCATCACTTAGTCGTGAAGCGCAAGTGGGATTAACGCTGCGGACTCTCGGAGGGTTAGCAACAGCAGAGATCGCGCGAGCGTTTCTTGTACCCGAGCCCACACTTGCGCAGCGTTTGGTTCGTGCCAAGAACAAGATTCGTGTGGCAAAGATCCCGTACGAAGTCCCCGGAAAGGACGTCCTGCCCCAACGACTCGCTTCCGTTCAAGCCGTCATCTACCTCATCTTTAACGAAGGTTATGCGGCAAGTTCCGGCGCAAGCTTGATCAGAACAGATCTTTGTTCTGAGGCAATCCGACTTGGGCGAGTGCTCTTTCACTTGATGCCCGAGGAACCGGAAAATGCTGGGTTACTCGCGCTGATGCTGCTCCAGGACTCCCGACGGAATGCGAGGTTGAGCGCGCAGGGTGAGCTAGTGACGCTCGAGGATCAGGATCGAACCCTGTGGAATCGCGCACAGATCTCTGAAGGCATCCAATTGGTTGAATCAGCGCTATCGCGAGGACGCGTCGGTGTTTATCAGTTGCAAGCGGCAATTGCGGCGGTGCACGCAGAGTCGCAAACTGCAGCCGATACTGATTGGCGTCAGATCGTGGCGTTGTACAGTGAGTTGCAAAAGCTGAACGATTCACCGGTGGTTGCACTGAACCGAGCGGTGGCGATTGCAATGACTGAAGGTTTCGAGCGTGGCCTGGCATTAATGGATGCGCTGGGTGCCAAGAATGATTTGGACCACTACTACCTGTTTCATGCGGCGCGCGCCGATTTATTGCGGAGACTCGCGCGTACGGAAGAGGCGCGAGAAGCATATACTCGAGCGTTGGCGCTGACCAAAAACCGAGTTGAGCAGGATTTCGTCCGCAGCCGTTTGCGGAATCTTGGCTAGCGAAACGATCCACGAAGACTCACGAAACCACACTAAAGCGGTCAAATGAAAGTTCGTGTTGTTTAGTGTGTTTTAGTGGATCGCGTTCAAGTCAGAAGGTTATCTTAAAACTTCATCAACTGAAGCCACCGCAATAGGATGATAGCCCGATCTAGCGCGCTGATAGATTGCCAATGCGCGTGCCTTACCCTCTGGCGTTTTTGCAAGCTCCTCATAGAGCGGCTTGATGAATTTCCTCCGGCCAATCGTCATGAGGAATTCTTCCAGACGCTTATTTGCAGGTTCATACCTGTTTCGGATCGACATGACCAGCCACTGAAAAGCAATTTCGGAATTGCCGGACCGAGTTAGATTAAATGCTCGGTCCAGCTCTTCCATACGCTTGCGCTCGAGTTGTTGAGGTAACGATTTTAGAAAGTGAAGCCACTCCTGTGTGGTCCACTGTGAGGCCGGAATCCGCTCAGCCGAAATCTGACCGGCGACCCAACGTTTTGCGTGCCCTTCAACTCTGCTGAACGCCGGTGAGGTAGGTTTGGGCGCGTTCGCTGGAATACCCGGCTTGTTGATCCACTCCTCCACCGGCACATTCGAGGCGAGAGTTCGATCGCGGTCCAGTAGGTTCTTCTCAAGATAGGTCAAAAATTCCTCGGTTGTAATGCTCTTGAAAGCAAAATGCTCAAAATAGCCGCGCAAAAACCGGTCAAATCTGGTCCTACCAAAACTCTCCTCCAGATGACGTAGAAAAAGCGCACCTTTTTCGTAAGGTACGTCAGTAAACCCTGCGTCCGGATCTCGGCCCTTCAGCTCGACATGCAGAATTTCGTCGCGGTCCTCGAGGGTGGCGATTTCCTCTTCAAGATCTCGCCGGCCCAGGGCCGCTTCCATCTGCTCGCGGGCGCGACCGTACACAGCCTCCAGGATTCGTCGTTCCAGGTAGACAGTGAAGCCTTCATTCAGCCAGAAATCTCGCCACGTGGCATTTGTTACAAGATTACCGGACCAGGAATGGGCCAGCTCATGCGCCACCAACGCCACCAAACTCTTGTCTCCGGCAAGGATCGTCGGCGTTGCGAACGTCAGGCGAGGATTCTCCATACCGCCAAAAGGAAAACTGGGTGGCAACACCAACAGGTCATAGCGTCCCCAACGATAGGGACCATAGAGTTTCTCGGTCGCCACAATCATTTTTTCCGTGTCGCCAAACTCCCGCGCGGCCTGTTCAACAATTTGGGGTTCAGCATAGACCCCGGTGCGTCGACCCAAGGACCGAAAGCTAAGGTCGCCAACAGCCAATGCGATAAGGTATGAAGGTATCGGTTGGCGCATCGTGAAACGGTAGTCTCCATCACGCCGTGTTTTCGGATCGTTTTCCGCGCTCATCACGGCCAGCAGGTGACGAGGTGTGCGCACGCGAGCGGTGTAGGTCACGCGTACCTGTGGCGTGTCTTGCAGAGGGATCCAACTACGTGCGTGTATGGCTTGGGATTGGGTGAAGACGAAAGGATCCTTTTCCCCGGCAGTTTGCGAAGGCTCAAGCCACTGCAGGCCCGACGCTGCGGGACTAGTCGCATATTTGATGCGTACACGCTTAGCCTTCTCTGGAAGCGAGATTGTAAGTGGCGTGCCTAGAATCTTGTCCGAATTCCCAAGCGTAAACTGCGCCGGAGAATAGTCAGAGTCGTTAGGAGATGCTTCGACACTTTCAATCTTCAGATCTCTGGTATCAAGGATGAGCGGCGCGTGATTGCTTTCAGAGACTCTTTCGAAGGAGAGAATCGCGGTGCCCGTCAAAACCTTCTCCTGAAAGTTCACGTCCCAAACTAGATCAACATGCCGGACTCGAACTTCGGCGGGATTGGCGTAGGAGTGGTAGTCCTTGGCCACGTAATGGCTAACAGGATCTTGGGCAAAGGAACTCATGCAGCAAAGGACAAGTATTATTGTACAGAAGGTCAGATTCTTCATGATCTCAACTAAGTCTCCGTTATCCCGCGTACTCTACGCCAACTAATCTAAGTCCTGCTACATGTGATGCGAGGGCTCCGCCGACGGTGTACTGATCGATTGACGATTGCAGATTGGCGATTGAGGACGTTGCGAATTCCTTGGGGATTGCTCGAAGCGGCGAATCAGTATCGCCCACAATTTGCAATCGTCAGGTCGTCAATTTGCAATCGTCAATCGTCCATCGCCTCCGGTCGGCCTTATAACCCTCCTTGCGCTATAATCCACGCGCTTCCTGACCGTAGCACCGACTGTGGGTACCCACGTTGGCTGTTTTCTGGTTGAGAAGCGAAAGTACATGCAGAGGTAATTGCTTTTATGGCATCCGATTCTCGCAGCTCAAAATTGAGGGCGTATTCGCCAAGAGCCATTGTCAGCGCACCGCCGGCCGAACGCCAACACCTGCTGCGAAGGCTTTGGCTACCGATCGTCTTAATGCTGGCCCTTGCCGCTGGTGGTTTGACCGGAGTGGTTGCCGCGTATCAACTCAACTATTCGCGTGCGGCCAACGAAGTCGCAGCTCTCGCCACATATCGCCCCAGCGTCGTCACTCGTGTGTACGCCGACGACGAGCAAACCGTGATTGGAGAGTTTGCACTCGAGAAACGGATCCCGCTGAAGTATGAAGAGATACCGCAGGTTCTTAAGAACGCCATTTTGGCGGTAGAGGACACCCGGTTTTACGATCACATTGGCATTGATCCGATTCGCATCATTGGAGCGGCCTGGAAGAACCTTACGACGGACAAGATAGAAGGTGGTTCGACACTCACCCAGCAGCTTGCCAAAAACCTCTTCCTTTCTCGCGAGCAAACGTACAGGCGAAAGTTTAATGAATGGGCGCTGGCTCTCCAGATCGAACGTTACTACACCAAAAACCAGATCATGGAGTTGTACGCCAACCACATGTTCCTGGGTGCCAACGCTTATGGAATGGAGGCTGGAGCGGAAACCTATTTTGGCAAACAAGCCAAGGACCTTACGCTCGGTGAAGCGGCGTTGCTCGCAGGCGTTCCTAAGGCTCCCAGCGAGTACTCCCCCACGGCAAACCCGATGAAGGCAAAGGAGCGACGGGACCTGGTACTCGACCTCATGGCTAAGAATGGATTTGCCACGCAAGCCGAGGTCGATGCGGAAAAAGCCAAGCCTATCCAACTGGCCGATACTGCTTATTACAACTCGCAGCGGAAATCTTCACCTTTTGATTATCCGGTTGAGCATGTCCGCCAGGAGCTTGAGGATAAATACACGACCCGTGTGGCCCAGGGCGGACTCTCCGTCTACACAACTATCAACGTCGAAGCCCAAACCAAGGCTTATGAGGTGGTTCGCGCCGGCCTAAGACGCTACGACCGAGGCCGCACAAGCTGGCGGTCTACGTATACTACTATTCCGACCGACAGCGGAACGGACACTGCCACTCCGCAGGAACTCTCAAATTTCAAGCATCCGGACTGGTACGGAAACGAATACACGAAGGGCCGCTTTCTCATCGGCCTAATCATGAAAGTAGATCGAGCAAAGAACGAAGCGACTGCTCGGTTCGGAAACTACACAGCAACCGTCTCAGCAGTTGACATGGGGTGGGGCAAGCGAGCACCTGCAACTGAGTTTAGGGCTGGGTATCTGGCAGAGTTTGAGATCAAGGAAGTTGATGACAAGAACCGTAGATTGAAAGTGGAGTTGTCGCAGATTCCTGCTGTTCAGGGCGCCATGATGACCCTGAACGCTAAGACTGGCGAGATCATCACGATGGTGGGTGGCTACGATTTTCACACCAACAAGTTTAACAATGCTACCCAGGCGTACCGGCAGACGGGATCCTGCTTCAAGCCCTTCGTTTACACAGCTGCGGTGGAGTGGGGGATGACGCCGGACACAACCGTCAGCGGGGCGCCAATCAGCATCGGCGACTGGCGTCCCCACAACTACGACGGTTCACTGGGTGGCGGCGACTTGCCCTTGAAGGTCGCACTGGCGAAATCGATGAACATTCCGGCCGTTCATCTGCTGCAAACTGTTGGCATCCAAACTGGTGCGCAGATGGTGCGACGGTTCGGCATCAAGGTGCCGATGGCGCCATACCTCCCATCTGCCCTGGGCGCTACTGAAGTTCCATTGGACCAGATGGTCTCAGCCTACTCCGTGTTTCCGAATAAGGGTGTACGAGTAGAGCCGCACTTAATCCGTCGCGTGCTGGATCGTGATGGAGCCGTTCTTGAAGAGTGGGAACGAACCACGTATCGAGTGGTCAACGAATACGTTGCCTTGACCATGGTCTCGATGATGCGCGGCGTGGTGCAAGCAGGTACGGCGACTGGCGCGCAATCTGTGGGCGTGCCGTTGGCCGGCAAGACAGGAACGGTGAACGATCACACCGACGTCTGGTTCATCGGTTATACACCCACGTATGTCACGGGCGTTTGGATGGGCTATCCGGGCAGGAAAAAGTCGCTTGGGGTCGGTATGACCGGCGGTGGCGGCGCACTGCCGTTCTTCATCGAATTCATGAAGGACTTCGTGAAAGACAAACCAAAGGAGGACTTTCCCAAAGCGCCGGGCATGCCGGAAGACATGAAAGAGCTATTTCGGCAGCGCCAGCGAGAATTAGCAGCGGAAAGGGCGCAGTTTGCCGAGGCTAGCAAAGAAGAGGGAGATGAAGCGACTTTGCCAGGAACAACTGAAGCCGAGCCCAAGCTGGAACAGGTAACGCTACCTCCACCGCCGAAAGTGGATGATGGGCCTCCGCCGGCAAAAGTTGAGCAGCCCGCACCCCGCGTCGAGCTGCCTCCACCAACTCAAAGCCGCCCCCGTGAAGTTGACCCGCCCAGGAAGCGCGGTAAGAAGGGGGAAGACGAGCCTTGACGCGCTTCCCTCCAGGGAATATAGAACCGGAACCCTCTGCCCGCCGCTTCATTGAGCGATCCAGAGGCTTTGTGTGCATTTTAACCACCTCTAACCCCCGATTGTCCCCTGTTAGCATAAGGGCTTGTCAGTCTGGTCTGATGCCCGTATGCTGAAAAGCAAGCCGCACTAACTAGCTTTGAGATTTAAAGTGGCAGGCTGCCCCGTGTAAGCGAGGGCGGTCGGTTTACCGTCCACTCTGGCTCCCAAAACGCAGCACTTAGGTTCCCAAGGTGGGGATACCAGATGCGGCTGAACAACGATCGGTACTTTTAGCTATCGGGCAAGGCAACGACGCGCTCAAAGCGCCGCATCACACCCGCGTTCAGGGGTACTTCTAGTCCTGGCAAACCTGCATGGGAAGCTTGGGAAGGCGGTACTGCCTCCTTGAAAATTGCGGAATTGTGAGCGTCGCTGACTACGTGCGCTGGAGTGCTGGATGACTTCATCGCTTGCCTGAAACAGACGAAACACGTGACCGCAGCCGACGTCGAGACACATCAAGAATCGGATTTCGCTCTGGCTCAGCGAGCCGCTCGGGGAGAGATGGATGCCTTTGAGCAGCTTTACCAGCGCCATAATCGTCGCGTTTACTCGCTCTGCCTGCGAATGACAAGTAATGTGTCTGAGGCTGAGGACCTCGCTCAGGAGGTCTTCATACAGCTCTTTAGAAAAATTGGAAGCTTCCGGGGTGAGTCGGCCTTTACGACCTGGCTTCATCGGCTCACCGTCAACCAGGTCCTGATGCACTTCCGTAAACGCGGAGTGCGAATGGAAACAACAACGGATGACGGTGAGACGCCCGTGCAGATCGTAAAGGGCACCGAAAACCCAAACGCGATGCCTGTGGTCGACCGAATCGCTCTGGATAAGGCAATCGTGCAACTGCCACCTGGCTATCGTACCGTGTTCACGCTTCACGATATTGAGGGGCATGAACATGAGGAAATTGCCAGAATGCTCGGCTGTTCAGTCGGCACATCTAAGTCGCAACTACACAAGGCGAGAATGAAGTTGCGCGGGCTGCTCAGGCAACAGAAAGCCCCAGAGTAGCTTCCAATGCGCTTTGTGCGATTTTGACAGCTCTGTCGACATCGCACTCAAAGAACCAGCGGGATTAAACTCTAACGCAGTCTCCCCTTGATTGCTCGAAGCCAAATGTCACCAGGAGTACAAAAACTCAGCTTTTGATGCGGTGGCAGGTAGAGGTATAAGACAATGAACTGCGAGAAGTGTCAGGAATGGATTAGCGACCTACTTGACGGCACACTCTTTACACATGACGAGTTGGCTCTGAATTCGCACTTGGAAGAATGTCTGGAATGTCAGGAAGTGCGGGCTGATCTGCAAGCAATCGTCTCTTTTTGTGAGACGCAGCGGGGGGAGTATCTGGCCCAACCAAATGAGCGGGCCTTGTGGCTGCGAATTCGAAATATGATTGAGGCAGAAGAGCCGGTAGTGGCAGTCGCAACAGCATCATCGCCAAAATTGTCGTGGCGTGAGTGGGTATCGCGCAGCTGGGAACTCTCTCTGCCGCAGCTCGTAGCGTCTGCCGCTGCAATCGTACTGGTCGTTTCCTTAAGTACTGCCGTAGGAATGCGTCGCTGGCAGAGTGTGGATCCTGCGGTCCTGCAATCCAATGTCCGAACCAATCTGCAGGATGCAGCTGCGAGCGTGCTTGAACGAACGCGCCAACAGCAGCAGATGATTGATTACTGGAACCAGCGAGTGGAACTGAATCGTGTCCGCTGGAGTCCGCAAATGCGTGAGACCTTTGATCGCAATTTGAAGGTCATCGATCAGGCAGTAAATGATTCGCTTGGCGAACTCCGTAAGAACCCGCACGACGAAATCTCAGAAGAGATGTTGAATGCAGCACTCAACGAAAAGCTTGCGATCCTAAGAGAGTTTGCCGATTTGTAAGACTGGAGTGCCCTCGTCATTATCGAGCAGAACACGTTTTTGAAGAGCCCCACACCGATGAGCATTCGAGCCCGTAGGACGCGAGCGAGCATATGTCGCGCCTGTTTCTCAATTGTCATACTCGTTTCGCTGGCCTGCACCGGCGTCCTCGCGGTATACGCACAACATAAAGTCAGTAAACGCTACCCCGCCGGGAAGAAAGTTCGCATTCAACTTAAGAACATCTCGGGAACAATCACGGTCGAATCCTGGAATAGGGAAGAGATTAAGCTGTACGCAGTTCTCGAATCGCCAGCTGCCAACCTCTCTCCACTTGCCACTGGCGATGGTCTGTTGATTGACGTAATGGGTGACAACCGGGGACGTGGAGAAGTTGGGGACATCACTTTTAGGCTTCACGTTCCGGTCAATGCAACGGTGGATTTAGAGACGCGGCAAGGTGACATCAGTGTCACAAATATTCGGGGCGATCTCGTGCGAGCACACGTTTCCTCGGAGGGTGACATTACTCTTACAGGTATCACTGCTGAAAAAGTGATCGCGCGTAATACCATGGGGAATATCTTCTTCGATGGTGAGTTTTCTCGGAACGGCGAATATCAGTTCGCGTCAGGCAAAGGGGATATCACCTTGCGCATTCCAGCCGACTCCGCTTTTAAAGTTGTCGCGTCTTCACAGGCGAAGCGAATTGCGATGGGCCAGTTCTGGAACGACGGCTTCCGCAATCTGGGTAACGGGCGCAAGTACGAAGGCTATGTCCGCAACGGCCATGCATTGGTGACCGTGACAAACTTCCAGGGCAGTATCACCTTCATGCGGCGGTAATGACCTAATGCTACTATGCTCCCGACCGAGTTGAACTCTCTAAGGAGCATCTAATGATCTTGGTCCGAGGGTTTCTCCTGTTACTGACGATCTGCGCCCCTTGGAGCACAGTGGAGCCCCGGAGCGCGGGCGTCCCGGCCCGCACTTTCACCCACAGGACCTTCTCCCAAAGCACAGTGGCGACCCGGAGCGCGGGCGTCCCCGCCCGCACTTTCACCCACAGGACCATCTCCCAAAGCACAGTGGAGCCCCGGAGCGCGGGCGTCCTGGCCCGCACTTTCACCCACAGGACCATCTCCCAAAGCACCGCAACCGCATTACCACTGCTGACCCAGAAAATCTCCCGCCGAGCGTCGCAGCGTTTTGGTTACGGCGGAACCGTCACGATTATCGG
>Ga0209751_10006741_pt1 | contig 10613 bp, 9 predicted proteins | sample RifCSP13_1_FD_184019 | JGI IMG/M metagenome (GOLD analysis project Ga0209751, IMG submission 184019) | Soil microbial communities from Rifle, Colorado - Rifle CSP2_sed 13_1 (SPAdes) (version 2) | ecosystem: Environmental > Terrestrial > Deep subsurface > Rock core/Sediment | place: Rifle...
TCACCGGCGCGAGACCGTTGTTTGCGTAGTAGCCCGCCCATTCGCCGAACGGCCCTTCGTCCTGGCGTTCCGTGGGATGGCATTCCCCTTCGATGATGATCTCCGCGTGCGCCGGCACCGGCAGCTTGGTGTAAGGCCCCTCGATGACTTCGATGGGACTGCCTTTCAAGCCGCCGGCGAAGTCATACTCTGAAACCTGGTTCGTCACCGCCATCGTGCTGGCGAGAAACAACGCCGGGTCGGCGCCGATGGCGACCGCGACTTTGAGCGGCTCACCGCGCTCGAAACATTTGTCGCGCATGGTGCGGCCATGTCGGCCCGGGCTCATGTGCAGTCCGATCTTGTCCTTGCCCATCAGCATACAGCGATAGGTGCCGAGGTTGATCCAGCCGTCGTCTGGATCTTGCGTGATCACGCAGTGAGCGGTGCCGATATAGCGGCCGCCGTCCTGCTCGTGATGGCGCGGCACTGGAAACTTAAATAGGTCGATATCGTCGCCCTGGGCGAGGTTCTCCTGCACCTTGCCGCGCTCGACCTTGCGCGGCGGAATGAGCTTCATGCCGCTGAGCTTGTCGCGGCAGGCACGGGCGCAGGCGCGCTTCTCGGCTGTTTGCAGATCGAGGCCGAGCGTCAAGGCGAGCCGGCGCACCGAGTCGAGCTGGCCGAACAGGGCGCGATGACCGCGCGGGAAACCGGGAACGTCATCGAATAACAAAGCCGGCGCCGTGCCCTTGGCCTCGCGCGCGACGATCTCGGCGAGGCCGCCCATCTCGAGATCCCAGGTCGCTCCGCGCACGACCTTGAGCTCGCCCAGTTGCTCCGCCTTTTCAAGCCAATCTCTCAGATCCACGCAGGTTGCGAATGCTTCTTGAGGTAAATTCACTGAGGCCTCCCAGGAAAATAGTTCCGTTATGGTAAAAAGCGCATATCAAGAAACTGCGACACGTCCCTCTTGTTCGCGCTCTTCGGTGCCGAGGCCACCAACAGCTCGAGCTCTTTACTCTCGATCAGAGGAGATTGCGGGGCGTAATCGGCGCGCCAAGATTTGTAGGTATAATCCAGTAACGCAGAATCGTTCGTCCGGGTCCAATGGGCCAAGGCTTTCTTGGCAACCTCCGGTTTAGCCTTTGCTGCCTTGACCGCTTCCCAATAGCAACCGAGAAAGGTCTTAGCCACGCCGGGATGGTCTTCGAGAAACTTCCGGTTGGTTGCCAACACGATATTGACATAGGGCAGTCCCAGCGCGGCAAAATCAATGATCACCGGATACCCCTTCTCTACGGCCAGCTTCTCCTCCGGAACGAGCAGCAACGTGGCATCGGTCACACCGGTGAACAAAGATACGAGCCGCGCGGTCGGATCGCCTGTTTGGAGAATGGTGACATCCTTCTGGGCATCCAGACCATTTTTCGCCAGCACGTATCGAAGCAGGAAGTCGGGAGCGCCGCCGAATCTGTTGATGCCGATCTTTTTGCCTTTGAGATCTGCGATCCTCTTGATCGGCATGCCGCCGATGAGTTTATAGGGCGCCGGTCCCATCACCTTGGCCACGAGGACCACAGGAGCGCCTTGCAGCGCGGCATTGACGAGAGAAGCGGCAGAGGTTTGGACAAACTGGACGTACCCGCCCACAACCGCGCTCACCGTAGGCGCGGAACCGCCGCCGAGAACCAACTCAAGGTCGATGCCCTTTTGTTTGCAGAAACCCGCGTCCTTGGCGACGAACAACCCGGTGCCGGTAAAAGTGGCGTTGCTGTAAAGGATTGTTATCTTTTCGGCGCCGAGGCGGGCAGGCATGGTAAAAAGCAAGGCGGAAAGAACCCCGATAATGAGAAGTTTCATGGTCATCCTCTAGCTAATGATTTTGGCCGTCGTTCGTCCGCAAACGGAACGCTCTTGATAATCCCAGAGTGGAGCCCCACAGCCTTAGCCTACTCCGCCGAAGTAGCTTCGGCTACGAAGGCCGGGCGGCCGTGGCACCTTCCACTACGCCCGTGGGGCGAATTCCTGAGCGAGAGCCCCCGTCCAGGGCAGAAGCTACTGGCTCGGGATTCCGCCTGAAAGTCAAGAGGTCAAAATGGTGCCTAGGGCGTGCGCGGGAAGCTGCACATTTTCCTCGCGGCATCCGACGAGGTTGCGAACTAATCCAATGTAGGAAACATGTACCCGTTGCTCCATGCCCGATTCCCGCGCGGCCGGTGCTAAGACACGCGATATCTAGATGTTTTTGAGCAAGGAAGGTGCCAGAAACGAATCCTCTTAGAAAACAGCCATTGCAGTTCCGATAAATACAAAAAAATCGCCGACTTTTCCGATATTCAAGATTCAAAACAAAATGCGGCGACAAGGGACGGTGGAGCCCTACGGCCGTGGCAACTCGCTACGCGCTTCGTCGGGCGGAACCCTCCGACCTTCGTCGGCCGTAGCCGACTTCGGACGGCGAAGGCCGAAGCACACCCTCCTTCGCCAAGGCTACGGAGGGTACCCACCTCGCATTCATCCACGGGTTTACACCCGCGGCTTTCTGCGAAGGAGGGTAAACGCGGCGGCGGCTCAGCGCTTCGTTGCGCCGCCTCAACTACGCAAAGGCCGCCGAAAGCCCGCCAAAAATTTTAGGTTCTTCCGGCCTACTGCGAAGACGCAAAGTTCGCAAACAGATAGTCCTGAGCCGTCCGGCTCGAAACACGGGACACGAGACCCGAGACTTTTTTTGCCGAGACTCGAAACCCGAGACCCAAGACCCAAAATCTCGCCGCTTCAGCCTTGAAAATTGTGGCTGATCCGTCCTATGGTGGTTCGGAGGTAAGCCACACAGAAACCTGAAGCCAAAAAGTTACGGCTTCTCCCCGGCCATCACCAAGCGCACCACGTCGGTTCGGCTGTAGTGTCCGACGGTGTCGATTTTCCATTTCTCTTTGATGATCGCCGACGGATCGATTTCTGCGTAAAGGATCGTCTCTTCGTCGTACACCGGGCCCGCCAAGTAAGCGCCGTCGGGACCGATGATCCCGCTGCCGCCGTTGACGTTCCAGAGCGTGCGTTGTTTGAGTGGAAAATCGTCCGGCACCTGATCCGGCGAGAGCAGACCGCAGGCCTCGATCACATACACTTGGCTTTCCAACGCATGAGAGCGGCTCAAGAGATCCGCGGTCGCGTCGAGATGCGCTCCTTTCGGCCACACCGCGATATGAACCTGCTCGCCCATTAACGCCAGAGCGTGGCGCAGCAGCGGATGATGGTGTTCGCCGCAGATCAGACCGCCCAGGGTCCCCAACGATGTCTGCCAAACGCGCAGATCGTCGCGGCCGCCCGAGCCCCAACAACAGCGTTCTTCATACGTCGGCAAGAGCTTGCGGCGTTTTCCCAGAACGCCGCCGTCGTTGCCGAGTAAAAGCAGTGTATTGTACAGCGTCGCCCCGGCCTCCCGGCTTCGCTCGTTTACGCCTATCGCGACATGACAACCGGCTTGTTTAGCCGCGTCACCCAAAATCTTTGTCTCCTGCCCTGGGATTTCCATGGATTCCTGGTAAAGCGCCACCCAAGCGTCCTGGCTTAAGTCTCTTTCACCCTTAGGCAAAGCCCGTGGCCAGTGCGGAAAAGAGGGAATCCATGCTTCCGGAAATACGACGAGCTTGGCGCCGTTGCGCCCGGCTTCGCGAATCAGACGGCAAGCTTTTTCCACGGTCCCTTGGCGGTTCAGAAATACCGGCGCCGCCTGAACCACCGCGGCCAGATATTTTTCGAATGGTATGCCCATAATAGATTCGCTGCCTCCTGGATTATCCCAAAGCCTGCAAATGACGCGCCACGTAACACGAGAGGCGTCATGTGAATTGCTTCATTTGGATTAGACCGTGCTATAATCCACCACTACCCAAGTTAATTAAGTTATGCCTAGCCCTCGTCTTCTCTCGAATGCCGTAGCAGGTCTTCAACCGGGAACCAGCGTCCTCGTGGCCATGTCCGGAGGCGTGGATTCGTCCGTGGCCGCGGCGCTGTTAAAGCAGGCGGGCTTGAACGTCTTCGGTGCCCACATGATCTGCTGGGACGAATGCGATTGGAAGGAGGAAAGGCGCGATGCATTGCGCGTCGCGCTGCAATTGGAAATACCTTTCTCGTCCTTCGATTTTCGCGCGGGCTATCGCGAGCGCGTCTTCGATTACATGATCCGTGAATATGCCGAGGGCAAAACCCCCAATCCCGATGTCATGTGCAACCGCGAAATCAAGTTCGACCTATTTCTCGAAAAGGCCAAAGAGTTGCGCATCGATTACATCGCGACTGGGCACTACGCGCGGCTGGATCACGACGGACCTCACCCGGTTTTGTCGGAAGCCTTGGACAAATCTAAAGATCAATCCTATTTCTTGTGGGCCGTCGAACCGCGGCAACTCGGTCGCTGCCTTTTTCCGCTGGGAGATTACACCAAGGACGAAGTGCGGCAAATCGCTCGCAGCCTCGGCCTTCCAACCGCCGAGAAGAAGGATTCCCAGGGTCTTTGTTTCGTCGGCAAAGTCGATTTCGGTTATTTTCTTCGGGGCTACCTGCCCCGCCAAGAGGGAATCGTCGCCAACTCCCGGGGCGATATTTTGGGGAAACATGACGGCGTTGCCTTTTACACCATCGGCCAGCGCCATGGTCTCGCCATCGGCGGGAGGGTTCCCTACTACGTGGCGGAAAAAAAACTCGACGCCAACGCTTTGATCGTCGGTGAAGGAGCCGACGATCCGGTTCTCTTCAAGAGCGCTATACGAGTCCACCGGCTCAATTGGCTGTCCGACTTTCGTAGCGGGAACTGCGACGTGCGAATCCGCTACCGCCAACCGAGAGTTCCCGCGGTCGTAGAAGAGGAGAATGGCGGGGTGCGGGTCGTTTTCGCGAAGCCTCAACGCGGCGTGGCGCCCGGCCAGTCGGCGGTTTTCTATAGCCATGAAAGGTTACTCGGCGGGGGAGTCATTCTATAGCGCTCAACCGCAGCCCCCCCACGTTCCAACTTTTCGTGGAGCCCCACGGGCAAGCCCGTGTGGCACCTTCCAGTACGCCCCTGGGGCGAAATCCTGAGCGAGAGTCCCTGCGCCAATGCCGTGGTTCGATTCGAAGGGTGGATTTGGGCACCCGAAGATCACAGAGCGGTGACCGAGATACCTACCGATCATTCCTAATGAAAAAAAATTTCTCGGGTATTTTCTCATGTGTGGCAGATTTCCTTAGACGAAAGCCGAGTCCATGGGGGTTTAATGTGGTACGAGAATTGCTGCTTTTTTAAGGTTGCCGGTGGATCAACGCCAATGCGTGACGGGGCGATTTTCACCGGCGGTTTCGCTAGGAGAGCCGCGGCACCGATAATATCTTGACGTAATCTATGTCACCACGTTGGTTCATAGCTCTGGCGTTGATCATGGCCCTGGCCATCTCGTCCGTTTATGCCAACCTCTACCGCGACGACTGGTACTTTACCCGGGAGGAAATCCAAGCCGCGTATCGTTATCAGTTGAACTTCGGAGAGCGAATCAACAATCCGCTCAAGGGAAGGAAATGTCTCTTTGGCGAGAAGAAAATCCGAGTTCAGCACCGCGGCCGGGAATTCTGGCTCTCTTGCCGCTTCATCAACCAAACCGTCACCCATCTCACGGAGATGCTCGAAGTTGGGGCCGCAAAATTTCTGTTCTCCTTGGATGCGAACCACGCCCATCTCGGCGTACCGGCGTCGGTATGGGAGGGAAAATACGCCCACCTCCCGCCCGATGACATATTGCCGGTCATTTTTGAGGACCCGTCTCTGGTGGCGCTCTATCATACCGCCGAACATCTGGCGGTCGCCGATCCGAAAACCGGCAAAGTCGATCCGAAGAACAGGGAGTGGAAGGAAAAGCGCAACGTCATCGGTTACTACGACGGGCGGCGCATCAAAATTTTATCGCCCCAGCCGGGAGGCGCCGGGGTCGGCCTGCCGGAATCCTATCATTCGTACGGGGGATTCAGGTTCTTGGCGAGCCCCGGCGGCCAGCTCAATCTTTTTCACAAGGGCGGCGTGACAGTTTTCGATATTTCATTGGACTTCGGCGAAACTACCGACGATCCCGACAGCGTGTTGTAGCGCTGCGGCTCTCGCTAAATAATTTCCCCGGCCTCGCAGCGGCGTCACCCGAGATATTCAACCGGCAGCGGTACTTCCTGCACCGAGCCGTAAACCGCGCGCATGCTGTAGGCACGGGCACCGCGCTTCGACGTGACGACGCGATGAATCTCCGTACCTCTGAAGTGAACGCCGGTCCAATCCTCGATCGCTAAGCCGGCGGCGATTTCGCCGCTGGCCAAGAGTTTATGATACGATGGACGGCGGTGCGATTCGCCGTCGTAGTGCGGGCAGCAACTGCCGGGAAGAAAACCGAGGCAGTCGAGCGGGCGCAGCTCCTCCGAGAACGAATCCGTCAGCCCCTGCTCGAACCAGCAAATCGCCCCCGCGCTCACGCCGGTGAGCACGACGCCGGACTCCCACGCCTCGCGAAGAATTTCCGTCACTCCCCAATCGCGCCAAACGGCGAGCAGGGTTTTCGTGTTTCCGCCGCCGACATAAATCACATCTTGGTCGAGTAAAAACGAGCGAATCGCCGGCGTACGCTTAAAGAACGTCAGCACCGACGGCCGGCAGCCGAGCTTCAAGAACGCCGCGTAGAAACTCGACAGGTAATGATCCGGCTCGCCGCTCGCCGTCGGCACAAAGGCAACGCGCGCTTCCGCGGCACCCGTTTGCTGAATCACGTACTTCTCCAGCGCGAGATTCTCCGGGTCGCGATAAAAGCCTCCGCCGCCGATGGCGATGATCTGCCGTAGTGTCTTTGGCATTCGTTATCCTGGCAGGCCTTGTTAGATTAAGCGATCCCTAAACTACAGCGCGCCGATAGCGACGAGCGTCCGTCGGATGTCTTCGATTCCCTCAGCCGACAGCGGCGCCTGGGGTGGCAGTGGCGCGCCGACGGCGTAGCCTAGCAGCTCAAGCGCGCCCTTGATGCAAGCGGCGAGGTTGTATTTGGCAAAAGCCTGGTTCAGCGCCCAGAGCGGTCGCTGCAGCGCCATCGCAGATTGCCAATCGCCGCGTCGGCAAACTTCATAGAGCCGCACGCTCTGCCGCGGCGCGACACAAGCAGGCCCCGCCATCCACCCGACACCGCCGATCAGCATCACGCAAACGGGAATATGGGCCGAGGCGGAAAAGACTTTCATCCGCCCCTCGACTTTGTTGATGATCGAAAGCAAGCGACCCGTGTTGGACGAGGCGTCCTTGATATAGCGGATGTTCGGCACGTGGCTCAATTTCTCAATCACCGGCAAGCTTAGATCCGAACGCTGGAAAGTGGGATTCGTGTAGAGCACCACCGGCAGTGAAACGGAGTCAGCGACCGCCTTGAAGTATTCGAAGACGCCAGCGTCCGCAATCGGGAAATATGCTTCGAGTATGGCGAGAATGCCTTGGCAGCCGAGCCGTTCAAACTCGCGCGCCTGCGAGACGGCGTCAGCAATCGTCGTCGAGGCCACTCCCGCGACCACCGGGACTCTGCCTTTCGCCGCCTCAACGACTAGTTCGACGATTCTCCGCCGCTGCGCCCATGAGAGATAAGCGAACTCCCCAGTCGAACCGAGCGGCGTCAGACCGTGCACGCCCGCCTTGATGAGATCGTCGCACAACCGCGCCAACACGTCGGCCTTCACCTCCCCGGAAGCATCGATGGGAGAAACGAGATAGGGGAAAACGCCGTGGAAATCCGAGTCGTTCATCAGTCTTCCTCCGTCATGTGATCCGAACCCCAGGCGCGGCTCGAGCGAAGCACAAGGTACGGTGCCAGCCGATTCGGCTGATTTCCTCCCCCCGGCCGAATCCCGCGCGAGTCGCCATTGCGCTGAGCGTTGCCGCAGTTTCCGGAAAGTCGTTGCCTCGAATATGATCGCAAAGAAGATCGAGCGTCGCCGGCGCCAATGTCTTACACCTGAAGCGCAGCCACGCGCAATAACGATCGAGATATACAGGCCGCTCCTCCCCTTCTTCCCGCATCGTGTCGACCAGCAAAAGGATTCCGTCGTTGCGCAGCCTCTCGTAGGCCGACTGAAAGAACATTTCTTTCTCCGCAGTGGCAAGATGATGCAGGGCAAAGCTCGTGAAGATGACATCGAACTCTTCGCCGCTTGCTCTTAGTCCCTGCAGCAGCTCACCCTGATGAAGCTCAACCGGACAACCCAAACCGTTCAGATTGCGCGTGGCGTGCGCCAGCGCCACGTCGGAGAGATCGTAGCCGATATAGCGGCTGATCGAACGGCCCTTGAGCGCTCGCGCCAAGTGGCGGGCGCTGCCGCAGCCGAGATCGAGGAGCGTAAATGGCCGATCGTCAAAGCGCTCGGCAAGAAAGCGGCCCACGTCGCGGAAGATCTCATCGTGATGCATATAGTTGTTGTCCAGCACCTGATCATAGACCGACCACTCGTCGAAAAAGTTTTTACCAACGACTGCTTTCATAGGTCGTTTATCTTGCGCCGGTCTGCGGCGTTTTTACAGCCACCGGCGAATGCGCTTCTTGTACTCGGCGTAGGCCGCGCCAAAGCTTTTATCGAGCATCGATTCCTCGTGCGCGATAAAAGCTTTCTGGATCAACCAGACAAAAAGAGGAAGGATCGCGAAGGGCGTCAGCGTTCCGAGCGCCAGGCCGATGCCGAACAAAATAATCACCATCCCGAGATATATCGGATTTCGGCTCCACCGATAAGGTCCGGCGACTATCATTTTGGTCGACGCTTCAAACGGTTTGATCGCCGTACCCGCTTTGAGAAACAGCCGGACCGCCCAGAGAATTAAGGACATCCCGATTAGAATCAAAACGGCGCTAGTGGAGTAGGCAGCCGGAAGAATCCGCGCGATCGGAAAGAGAAAGTGAAGCGCCGCCATCGAAAGAATTGCAACGAGAAAATATACAGGTGGAAGGAGACGTTTCGGCTTGTTCACTTTTTAACTCACTTACAGCCCTGATCGAATTCGGTCATGGAAATAACAGCCGAAATGCTAAAACTGCCGCAACGGTGGCGAGCATCCCGAACGTCGGATACGCGGTCAAACCGAAACCAGTCGCCCGTCCCGGGGCACCCTGCGCGTAGCCAAGAGCGAAAAACACGCGACCGCAGATGAAAAACACCGCCGCGATCGGAATCGCCCGCAGCCAACCATAGGGCATCGCCGCCGCCCAGATCGCGTAGGCCGCCACGGCAAGCACCGCTTGCTCCAAAGTGTTTTGCAGGATCGCCCGAAGCACGCGCACTTGCCGCGTGCCATCCGTAAGACCGCTGCCGTCGATATCTTCAGGCGAGGAGAAACGATGGTTCGCCACGCGCATGATCGAAACCATGAGCGTGAGAATGGGAAGCAGTGCCCACTGGAGCGCCCACGCGATTCGCGCGCCCGGCTCGTCCAAGGGCAGGATGTTGAGCGGCAGCAGCAGCGACGCGCCGCACAAACCCACCACGGTCAACCCCGCCGCGGGAATGACGTTGCGAACCACGCCTTTCTGCTTATTGGTAAGCTCCATGCGACTATAATCATAAAATGAAAAGCGATAAAAAAGAACAGGACGTTAAAAGGTAGGAGCCCGAAGGCCGCGAACCTCTGCATAACTATCCGTTCAGGTTTCTGGTGTGCGGGTAGTTCGGAATTTTTGTATGCGTCGGCGTGGGCTGTATGCTAATATGTTGAAACTAAAGTTCGTGAAGGATTTCAGCGACGGCCATCGGTGTCATGCCCGCGAAAGCGGGCATACCGGCGTCTTTGAAATTCCTGGATTCCGGCTCGCGCTAGCTACGCCAGCTTGGCCGGAATGACACCGGAATTATTCAAGGGACTTCGGTAACATCACACGGCTTGCATGTCGAAGACTGGCATCTCAAGAAGCTTGCCCCCACGGAAAGCACACGAACATGAAAACGCCCTGGAAAACTTCTGATGGTGCGCTTGAATCCGTCGAATCGCCGACATGGCACGAAGAAATCCTTAATGAACGTCGTAAGCGCATCGCAGCGGGCAAAGCTCGATTCATCAATTGGGAGACTGCCAAAGCAGATATCCGGGCGACCTTGGAGGGTAAGTGACTCATCCATCCGCGGCATCTATCAAAGTTCTCGGCTTCGACGTCTTCGGCACCGTCGTCGGTTGGCGCTCCAGCGTCATCGCTGAGGGCGAGCAACTCGGCCGGGTGAAGGGCATCAAGATCGATTGGGCCGCCTTCGCCGACGCGTGGAGAGGCGCATATCGTCCGTCATTGGACCGCGTTCAGAAAGGCGAGCTACCATGGACCAAGCTCGATAATCTGCATCGAGCTTCGCTGGAAACAATCCTAGCGCAATTCAAAATCGAAGGTCTCGGCCGCGATGAGATAGACCACTTAAATCGTGTCTGGCACCGCCTCAAGCCCTGGTCGGATTCCGTTGCCGGGTTGCAGCGTCTAAAAACGCGCTTCGTGATTACGACGTTGTCCAACGGCAACACCTCTCTGCTGACCAACATGGCCAAGCACGCCGGCCTGCCGTGGGATTGTATTCTCTGCGCCGAATCCGCGCGTCATTACAAACCCGATGCT
>Ga0209751_10006742_pt1 | contig 10611 bp, 12 predicted proteins | sample RifCSP13_1_FD_184019 | JGI IMG/M metagenome (GOLD analysis project Ga0209751, IMG submission 184019) | Soil microbial communities from Rifle, Colorado - Rifle CSP2_sed 13_1 (SPAdes) (version 2) | ecosystem: Environmental > Terrestrial > Deep subsurface > Rock core/Sediment | place: Rifle...
GGTCCGCCTACCCGCCCGGCTCCTCGGGGACTTCCACGGGAAGCTGGCGGCGTTCGGCCAGGCGGTCACGGCCCCCGCGGGCCTGTTCGCGTCCCTACGGGCCTCCGGGACGTGCTCCGCGTTTCCCTCGTTCGAGACGTCGAAGGAGCGCCACCGCCTGTACGACCTGTCGAAAGGAGTCGCGGACATCGCGGCCCGGGTGCCGGGCACCGTCTTCGTCTCCCGGATCGCCCACCTGTGGGCGGACGACCCGGACTATCGCCGGCGGATGGACCTGCTCCGTCGCCTCAAGCTCGAGATCGACGCCCCGCACGTGATCCAGCCGTTCGTCGTGCCGTGAGGTCTCACATCTGGGGCGCCCCGCACGCGGGGCAGATCGCCTGGTCCTCCTCGAGGAGCCCCATGCACGCGAGGCACCGGCCCGTTCGGATCCGGATCGGGAACATGGACACGACGACCCCGAGCGGGATGAACGCGACCGCGAGGAGGAAGTTGCCCGTCACGATCCCCTCCAGGCCGATCGCCACGAGGAACACCCCGACGATCTTGAGGATCACGATGAGCCGCTGGGTCCGCGGCAGGTTTTGGATGACTTGGATCTCCTGCTTGTAGGACATCCGACCCGACTTGGGGACCTTCTGGGCCCGCACGGCCTCGGGCGCGGGGTCCGCCATTCACGCATCCCCGGACGCGGGCTCTTCCGCCTTCTTGGGTTTCTCCACGGGCTTCGGCTCGGGCGCCCCGGAGCCTTCCCGGGCGCGCTGCTCCGCAGCCCGCTTCGCCTGGGCATCGATCGACTCCTTGATTTCCGCGACGACCTTCGCCGCGGGCGCACCGGGCGCGGGCACGGCGGCGGCGGGGGCCGCGGGAGCCGGGGCGGGCGACGGCACGGACCTCGGAACGGAGGCCGTCGCAGGCGCCGGCGTCGCGGCGGACCCGGCGGGGGGCGCGGTCATGGGAGCGGCCGCGGGCGGTGCGGCGGCCCGTGTCGCGGGCGCTATCGGGACGGTCGGCTTCCCTGCCGGCGTGGCGGGCGCGGTCGGTTTCGGGGGCGCGGGCGGCGGGGAGGTCTGGACGAGCTTGCCGTCCCGGAACTCCCAGCCGTGCTTCGGGGCCATCGTGATCGCGTCGACCGGACATACGAGGGCGCACTTCTCGCAGCCCACGCAGTTGTCGTACAGGATGACGGCCTTGCGCGACGTGTAGGTGTACTCGGGCAGGCTGAACTTCCGGTCCGCCATGTCGATTGCTTCGAACGCGCAGTTGTCGAAGCAGTGCGTGCAGCCCATGCACACGTCCTCGGCGACGATCGCGACGGTCCCGCGGCCGCGGACGAACTCCTGGGTGCGGAACTTGTAGAAGCTCTTGTACCGATCCCGAGCGAGGACGATGCTGCTCTGGCGCACGGTCCGGTAGTACGCAGTCCTCGGGTCCTCGGGCGCGGCGGGCTTCGCCGCGGCGGCGGGGACCGCGGCCATCAGGAGGAGCCTCCCTTCCGGCCCGGGAGAGGCGGATCCTTCCGCCGCGCGTCCACGTTCCCGCCCGTCGGGTAGTCGCCCGGAATCCGCTCGGCGAGGAACTGGGTGATGTCCATGACCCGATACCGGTACCGCTCCTCCCCGGGCTTCCACTTGTTCTCGTGGTGGAGGCAGCCGAAGTGGGTCAGGCACTTGGGGCACGCGGTGAGGAGGTAGTCTGCGTCCACGTCGGAGGCCTCGTCCATCCGCTTCGCGGTGAGCCCCTTCGTCTTGTCGTTGCAGTACATCATCTGGGCGACCCCGCAGCACTGCGCGTCGGCCCGGAACGTCTTGAGCTCCACGAGGTCCGCGTTGTTCACCCGCTTGATGAGTTCCCGCGGCTCCTCGTACACGGGGTCCACGGGCATCTGGCGGCACGAGCGGCACGGGTCCTGGTAGGCGACCCGGATCCGCTTGCCCTCCGCCTGGGGCGGGACGCGCAGCCCTCGTTCGTACAGGATCTGGGTGATGTGGACCACCCGCACGCCGTCGAGCTTGTAGTCCAGCCGGAACGTGCGGTACCCTTCCGCGCACGACGTGACGAGGGTCTTCACTCCGAGCATCTTGATGATCTTCGTGTTGTAGTCCCGCATCTTCTTGAACACGTCGACCTTGCCCTGCCACAGCTGGTCGTGGCCGCAGCATTTCATGAAGGACCGGTCCAGGATCGTGGGCTCGATCCCGACCGCGCGGAGGAGCTTGATCGAGGAGTCGAAGATGATCCCGTGGTTCGTCTCCCCGTAGTTCACGTGGGAAAACTGCATCTCCTGGTCGTAGTAGTCGATGCAGCCCGGATAGTACGCGTACTCGGGCGAGCGGTCCACCTTGATCTCGGGGACCGTCGTGTCGTCCGCCTCGCTGTCCAGGAGCCGGAACAGGACGGGGTGGGGGATCGTCCGGCCGGGCCCGTACTCCGGGTCCGTGGAGGTCATCATTCAGGCCCGCTCCCATCCGCCGCGAGGCGCCCGTAGCTCCTCGCCCGTTCCTCCAGGATGTAGTCGCTGTACTTGATGTCGAGCGGGCACACGGCGCTGCACGCGTCGCAGGCGAGGCACGTCCACAGAGGCACGCCGTCGTGCTGCTTCTTGAACGTGTTGTACACGAGGTTCAGCCCGCCGAGGGCGTCGTCCTCGACCTTCGTGACGGGGCACACCGTGTGGCACTTCCCGCACTGGTAGCACTCGTTCAGGAGGAACTCGTACGTGCTGTACGGCCGCCGGAGTCCGAACCATGCGGTCAGGACGACGAAGGACGGGAGGAACAGGAGCGTATTCATGTTCGGGTACAGGATCCCGAGGATGAACAGGAGCCCGATCGGGTCCGTCCGGTCCATCGCGATGAACAGGCCGAGGAAGAGGGCGAGGCCCGCGGCCCCGACGAGGAGGACGGCCTTCCGGGCCCGGGACTCCGGCAGGAGGACGACGGCCGCGGCCGCGAGGACGCTCGACCCGGCGAGGATCGCGAGGAACCCCGCGAGGGGCAGCGCGTACGGCTGGACGAGGGGCGGGAGCCATCCCGGGAGCGCCAGGATCGCGGCCGCGTGCCCTGCGGCGATCGCCGCACCCGCGACGCAAAGGGGCACGATCCAGCGTCGCATCGGGGCGAACCCGAGCCGCCGCAGGGCCACGTAGCTCGCGAGCCCCACGAGGATGGGCGGCACGAGGAAGAACATCTTCATCGTGTCGTCCGGGATGAGGGCCGCGGCCGTCGAGACCGCTTCCGACGGGTCCACGTCCGGCGTCTGCCAGCGCTCCGCGACGACCTCGCGGATCGAGTAGAGCGACGCGGTGAACGTCCAGGCGATGATGAACCCGAGCCCGACGGCCGACCGGACGGGGGCCTTCGCGGGCCGGGTCTCGCGCCCACGGTCCAGGAACGGCACCAGGAGCAGGAAGATGACCGGGATCCCGCTCAGAAGGTCGCCCCAGAACGCGGCGTCGAAGCGGGTCTCGAGGGGCGTCCCCGGGCCGATCACGAACTGAGGGAAGATGTCGGCGATCTTCAGGAGGCCCCACGAGAACAAGAGGTACCAGTCCGGGACGATGAGCTCCGAGATCTGGGGGCTCCGCGCGGGCCCGAGGAACGGGGTCAGGTACGCGGACAGGAAGAACATGATCGCCGTGAGGAGGAAGATCACGACGAAGTCCCGCGTCGCCTCCTGGGGGAAGAACGGGATGCCGGGCTGGTGGTCCGCTCGGTCCGGGCCGTACTGCCGCGGGAAGCCCGGCCGGCCCTCGAGGATCTTCTCCTTGACGCGCTCGATCTCCATCGTGTGACCTCAGTGCGGCTCCGCGACCCCCTGGATCCAGACCAGGGCCATGTGGAGGACCATGAGCCCCGTCCCGATGAGCGGCAGGATGAACACGTGGAGCCAGTACATCCGGAGGATGTAAATCCCCGAGAGAGTGTTGATGTCGCCCCACAGGAGGGTCGCCAACGCGTCCCCGATGAGGGGCGAGGCGCGGGTCATGTTGATCCCGATGTTCGCGGCCCCCTCGCTCAGGTTGTTCGCGGGGAGCAGGTAGCCCGAGTAGCCGAACAGGATCGTGATGAGCAGGAGGACGACCCCGAGGAGCCAGTTCAGCTCGCGCGGCTTCTTGTACGCGCCCGTGAAGTACACGCGGCACATGTGGAGGAACACGGCCGCGATCATGATGTGGGCGGCCCAGTGGTGCATCCCGCGGACGATGAAGCCGAACGGGACGTCGTTCATCAGGCGGAGCATGGAGAGCCAGGCGGGGTTCACGATGTCCCCGCCCCGGGTGAGCTGGAGGGACCCGTCCGGGACGTAGAAGAACCCGAGGATGATCCCCGTGATCGTGAGGATGATGAACGAGACGAAGCTGATTCCTCCGAGGCAATAGAGGGGGTACCAGTACCAGATCGTCTTGAGCTCGTACTTCTCCGCGTGGGACCGGGGCATCTGCCGCTGGTCCGTCTGGATCGCCTTCCGGGTGAGGTCCGTCCACGGGGTCATCGGGAAACGGCTCTTGATCCAGCCGAAGATCATCCGACCCGTGTCGCGCCGCAACGACCCGCTCGCCATCGTCCCCTCCTAACAGTACACGTACCAGCGCGGGTCCGGCATCCCACCGACGAGCCCCGTCCCCTGGGCCCGCAGCGGGATGACGGCCAGCGCGCGGGACGCGGGGCCGTGGACCCGCTTCGCGCCCACGTACCGTGCGCCGTTCTTCGGGTTCACGTCGATCACGAGGTTCATCGGTTCGTACTGGGAGCCGTGGCACACGCAGTAGATCGGGTCCTCTCCGAACTTCGCGAACGTCGGGGTCTCGGTCTGCCACGTCTCGCCGGCAAGCATGTAGTTCGAGTAGTCGCGTCCCGGCGGAGGATCGTTCACCACGTGCCACCCCGGGAAACAGCACAGGTGCACGCAGCGGTCGAAGCACACGACGATCCGCAGGTCCCGGGCCTCGTCGTCGAAGTACAGGCTGAACCCCTCCGGCAGGGCGACGGGCAGCTCCTCGGGGGCCGGCTCCTGGAACGCGTCGAGGTCCCGCGCGACCCGCATGATGAGGACCGGGAAGCCCGTGCCCGGGATGAGGCCGTCCTCCGTGAACAGGCCCCGCCACACGCCCGACGCGCCCTGCCAGAGGTCGAAGTCCGTGACCCGGACGAGCTGCCCCTGGAGGTGGTTCCACCACTGCGGTGTCGGGAACTTCGTGTAGTGGATCGTGTCCCGGATCTCACCATCGAACTTGAACGGGGGCGGGATGAGCTGACCGATCGAGAACGCCCCGACGGTGGCCGCCGCGCCCACCGTGCCGAGGGCCATCCCGGTCCGGACCCAATCCCGGCGCGTCCATCCGGGCTCCTCTTCCTCGGATTCCCAGCTCATGTGCCTCGCCTCAGCGGAACGTCCGCGGCAGGACGATCTTCGGCCTCCGGATCTTATGGATGAGCTCGTCCGGCATGAACTCTTTGCGATATACGTCGAGCGCGACCGCGAGGAGCACGAACACCATGCCGACGAACACGGACACGGCCGCGTCCGCGTTCACGTCCGCGATCCCGCTCAGGACCTGCCACGCGACGATCACGCTCAAGGCGGAGAACCAGAGGATCCCCACGACGAGGCCGCCGATCGCGAGGGCGGCCATCGAACTCCGGCGCGGCGCGTCCGCCCGGATGAGCTCCGTCACGGAAGGCCCTTCCTCACGTGCTCCCGCTGGTCCGTGAACTTCGGGCTCGAGGACTTGATGATGAAGTAGCTGATCCCGATCCAGCCGATCATCGCGAAGATCCCGATCATCCCGATCCAGTACGCCCGAAGCAGGATGCCTTTCTCAGGTTCGGGCTCCGCGAGGGACGCGAGGACGATGTCCCCGACCATCCCGGCCCCGCGGTGGGGGATGCAGTAGAAGACGATGCCCCCGGCGGCCGTCTCCGGAGCGAACGAGACGTTGCCGAACACGATCCGGTCGATGCTCTCCACGATGAACTCGAGCTGGACCGTGGCGTTCGGGCTGATGTTCCCCGAATTCACCTGAAGGGTCTCGTTCTCGTCGTTGATCGTGAACGTGTGGATGATCCCCGCGGTCGTCTCGTTGTTGCGGAACGTGATGTTGAGCAGGATGGGCACCTGGGGGAGCAGGATCCGGTTCTCGCCCGAGGAGACCTCCTTGAACACGAACGCACCGCCGTCCGTCTCCGCGTAGACCAGCACGGACAGCTTCGGGAGGCCGGGGGCCTGCCCGGCCGCGGGTGCGACGAGCGGAAGGGCGAAAATCAGCAGAATGCCTGCCGCTACGATGAGTGCAATGCTCCTCATCCCACGACCTCTGGACCCGTTGGCAGACGAGGCCGGTCTCGGGCGGCTGCGACAAAGGACGTTCCCTATTTATACGTTGTGCGTATCGCGAAATTTCCTCCGGAGAAACGCGACTCGCGACATGTTTTCGGGGCGGAGAGGCCGCGATCGGCGCATCGAATTGTTCGAATAATATATATTTCAACGAATGTTAATTCCTGACGAACCGGCGAGCCTCCCGGCGACGCGCGGGACGCGGACAGGTCAAAACCTTTAAAAGCCACCCCGTTCTCCCGCCTCCGCCGCCATGGACAAAGAGGAAACTCTCCATAGAATCAAGTCCGTCGAGGACGAGATCCGGCGGTCCAAAGAAGGGGCCCTCGCAGAGCGAGAAAAGCTCCTCCGCGCGGCCCGGCGGGAGGCCCTCGAGCTCCGGGACGCGCTCCGCGCGCAGGCGGAGAAGCGCGGGGAAGAGATCCTGCGCGAGGCGGACGCGCTCATCGCGCGGGAGAAGGAAACGATCCTCGCGGCCGGTCGAAAGCAGGCCGCCGCGATGAAGGCCATGGCCGACGGAAACCTCGAGGATGCCGTGGAGCGGCTCATCGGGAAGTTCAAAGGTGCCATCCATGCTTAGGCCCGCCCCCATGGCCCGGGCCCTCATCGTGGGCCCGAGGGACGAGCTCGAGCACGCGATCGACGCCCTGTACGGGCTCAAGCTCCTCCACATCGTGGACCACCGGGAGGGGGAGCACGGCCTGGAGATCGGCACGCCGCTCCGGGAAGCGTCCGAGGCGTCCGAGGTCCTCGTGAAGCTCCGGTCCATCGCGTCCGTCCTGCAAATTGAGGAGCCTCGCACGCCGCCCGAAGCCGACGTGTCGGGGGACCTGCGCGAGAAGATCCTGAGCCTTGAACTCAACATCTCCGAGGAGGACGCCGCGAAGAAGAAGATCCAGGCGCTCCTCGCGGACCTCTCGCGGCGAATCGACGAGATGACGCCGTTCGCGGGACTGCCCCTGGCCCTCGGAGACTACCGGGGCTACGAGACCCTGGAGGTCCTCGTCGGGAAGACTGCGCGGGACGTCGAGGACCTCGAGTCCGGCCTGCGCGAGTTCGAGGCGTTCGCGGCGCCCGGCTTTCTCGCCTTGTTCGTGCCCAAGGCGAACGCCCAGGCGGCCCGGGACTATCTCGCCCAGCACGGGTTCTCGCCCGTCGCGGTCCCGGACGGGGACGGCGAGCCGAGAGCCCTCCTCGCAGAGCTCACGTCGGAGAAGGACCGGTGGGCCACGCGCCTCGAGGAGATCGAGACGCGTCTCGACACCCTGAGGGAGAGGTACGCGGACTTCCTCGTCGCGGCGAAGGCCCGCCTCGAGGTCCAGGTCGAGAAGGCGGAGGCCCCCCTGCGGTTCGCCGTGACGGAGCACAGCTTCGTCGTGGAGGGGTGGGTCCCTGCGGAGACGTTCCCGCGGCTCCGGGACGCCCTCAGCGCGTTCCCGAGCGTCCACCTCGCCGAGCTCGAGACGGACGCGCACGGCAGCGATCCGCCCGTCCTCCTCCGCAACGCGAGGCTCCTGCGGCCGTTTGAGATGCTCGTCAAGCTCTTCTCGACGCCGGGCTACAAGGAGATTGATCCCACGTTCATCGTGGCCATCGGCTTCCCGATCTTCTTCGGCATCATGATCGGGGATGCCGGGTACGGCGCGGCGTGGCTCGGGTTCGGCCTCTTCCTCCTCCGCAAGGTGAAAGAGCCCGGGGCTTTCCGCGACCTGATCATCGCGATTACCTGGGGCGGGTTCTTCGCCCTGCTCTTCGGGCTGTTCTTCTTCGGGGAGGCGTTCGGCGTCCCGTTCCACGCGCCGCACGCGGCCCCCGGGGAGACCCTCACGCGGGCCGAGGAGGTCACCTGGTCCCTCATCCTCGGGTTCGACATCCCCCTCCATGCGACGATCGAGAAGCTCCACCAGGTCCCCGACTTCATCGTGCTCTCGATCGCCGCGTCGTACGTCCACCTCGCGGCCGCGTACACGATCGGATTCTTCAACGAGGTCGGACACAGCAAGAAGCACGCGGTCGCGAAGGCGGGCTGGCTCCTCATCCTCACGGGGATTTTCGTGATCCTCATGGTCCGGTCGTCCCGGTGGCCCGGGACGATGGGCTACACGATTTGGAACGGCGGCCTCGGGTGGTTCCCGCGCGCGAGCACCCTGATCCCGCTGAGCAGCCAGCAGAGCCTCGGGTTCTTCCCCGGGAACGCGATCCCGGATGTGGCCGTCCTGCTCGCGGTCGGGGGGATCGTCGTGCTTTTGGCCACGGAAGGCGGGCTCGCGATCATGGAGGTGTTCGGGATGATCGCGAACATGATCTCGTACGCACGGCTCGCGGCCGTCGGGGTGGCGAAGGCGGCGATGGCGTTCGCCTTCAACGTGATCGCCCTCGAGGTCGGCATCTTCCCCTACCTGGATACGGGCGACGTGGTCGCGCTGATCCTCGGAGCCGTCGTCCTCGTCCTGTTCCACTTGATCATCTTCCTGCTCGGCGCCGTGTCCGCCGCGATCCAGTCGATCCGACTCAACTACGTGGAGTTCTTCATCAAGTTCTTCAAGGGATCCGGGACGTTGTTCCGGCCCTTTGGGGAGAGAGCGAAACCGGAGGTGTGACAACACATGGTAGTGGCTGAGAGCCAGCAGGGGCTCGTCGCGATGGCCGCCGCGCTAACGCTCGCGGGTTCGGCCCTCGCGACGGCCTGGGCCGAAAAGGTGATCGGAGCCGCATCCGTGGGCGCGTTGGCGGAGAAACCCGAGCTGTTCGGCCGGGTCCTTCCGCTCGTCGTGATCCCGGAGACGATCGTCATCTTCGGCCTGATCATCGCCTTCCTGCTCCTGGGCCAGCTCGGCTGAACGTGGGCGAATCGCCGATGCCCCTGGAAACGGTCGTCCAGGCGATCCTCGACAAGGGGCGGGCCGAGGCGGAGGACATCCTCGCCCAGGCCCGAGCGGAGCGAGAGCGAATGCTCTCCGAGGTCCGAGCCGAGGGGGCGAAGGCCCTCGCGGAGAGCGAGTCCCGCGCGAAGCAGGCTGCGGAGCGGCGCCGCGTCCAGGAGCTCGCGCGCGGGGAGCTCGAGGCCAGGAAGATCGTCCTCGCGGCCCAGAAGGACGGTCTCGACCGCGTGTACGAACGGACCCCCGAGCGACTTGGGGACCTCGCGGACAACGAGGCGTTCCTCCGAGCCCTCCTGAAGGCGAACGAGTCCGAGTGGCGGGGCGGCCGCGTGTACTCGAACCGGAAGGACGAGGCCGCGGTCCGGAAAATCGTCGGGGACCGCTACGAAGGGAACATCGACTGCGCCGGGGGGGTCGTGATCGAGGCGGCGGACGGCACGCGGCGGGTCGACCTGCGATACGAGTCGATCCTACGAGACGTGTGGGACGATTCCGTGAAGGAGGTCGCGGAGATCCTATGGCCTTCGAAACCCTGAAGGACGTGAACGAGGAGCTGTACCGGCGGTACCGGTGGGTCCGCGAACGGATCCCGATCGAATCGGGGAACTACCCGTACGTGACCGCGCGGGTCAAGGCGAAGCGCGGCCTCCTGATGCCCGAGGAGACGTACGGGCGGCTCCTCCAGATGTCCATCCCCGAGATCGCGCGGTTCCTCGGGGAGCGGGAGTACAAGGACGAGATGGTCGCCCTCGGGGCGAAGTACGCCGGGGTGGATCTCATCGAGACGGCGATGTCGCGGAACCTCGCGAAGACGTACACGCAGATCTACGAGTTCTGCGAGGGGGACCTCCGCACGATGGTCGCGCGGTACCTGGGCCGATGGGACCTCGAGAACGTGAAGACGATCGTCCGCGGGAAGGTCCACGGGGCCCCGATGCGGGAGATCGAGGAGGACCTCGTCGCGGCCGGGTCGTTCGGAGAGGAGTTCCTCCAGGACCTCGTCGCGGCGGACCGGCTCGAGGACGTGTTCGCGGACCTCGAGGGGACGATCTACGCGCAGGCCCTGGACATCCTGAAGGAGCGGCCCGGCCAGGTGTCGAACTGGGCCGCGTGGGAGGACCTCGTCTCGAAGCTGTACTACCAGGAGCTCCTGTCGTCGATCCCGCCCTCCACGGACGCGAACCGTCTCATGCGGGAGTTCGTCCAGCGGGAGATCGACATCGTGAACCTGAAGACGCTCCTCCGGGCGTGGGCCGCGAAGGCCGCGTTCGCGCGCTCGATCTTCCTGCCGGGGGGACGCGAGCTCGACGTGGAGGACCTCGAGGAGATCGTGGCCCTCGACCACGTCGGGCTGACGAGCCGCCTGTCCGGGTACTCGTTCTACGGTCGG
>Ga0209751_10006747_pt1 | contig 10601 bp, 6 predicted proteins | sample RifCSP13_1_FD_184019 | JGI IMG/M metagenome (GOLD analysis project Ga0209751, IMG submission 184019) | Soil microbial communities from Rifle, Colorado - Rifle CSP2_sed 13_1 (SPAdes) (version 2) | ecosystem: Environmental > Terrestrial > Deep subsurface > Rock core/Sediment | place: Rifle...
CTGGACGGTCTTCCAGATCTCGACCTGCTGCGGGTCGCTCATGTCGATGCTCTCGATAGAGGGTTCGTCCATGGCAGCGGTGCAATCGGCGATCTGGAGATACAGCCGGTTGACCGGGGTCGAATCATCGCGCTCTTCGATCACCCGGATCGTCTCGCGCAGCCTGGTGTCCAACGGGTCAGCGATCATCATCTGCAAACCGACGCCCATGAGCATGGCGCAATAGACCCGGTTGATCAGATCGCGGTTCTCGTGCGGGACGGCGTTGGAGACGTTCGAGAGACCGATCGAGATGGCGGGTGGCGGATCCCAGGCGAACTGCAGGGTGCGCACCGCTTCGAGCAGCTGGGGGCAGTATTCCTGGCAGCCGGAGACGGTCAGCACCAGCGGGTCGATGATCAGGTCTTGCATGGGGAAGTCGATCTCCATCATGCGCGGGATCAGCTTCTCCAGGGCGATGGTCACGCGCTCGTCGGCAGCCACCGGGATGCCAGTGGCGCCCATGGTCAGGGCGACCAGGCGGGTATTGTACTGCTTGGCGATCAGCGGGACCTTCTCCAGCCGCTCCGGTTCGGCCGAGGTGGAGTTGATAATCGGCTGAGCCTTGGTGACCTTCTTGAGCCCGGCTTCGATGCCCAGCAGGTTGGTGCTGTCGAAGCTGAGGGGGATATCCACGACCGCTTCCACCGTTTCGACGATCCAGGGGAATATTTCTTCCCAGTCCTTCTTGCGCGGGCCGAGGTTCAGGTCGAGGGCGTAGGCGCCGGCTTCCGCCTGCTTGACTGCCAGTTCCTGGAAAAAGCGGGCGTCCTTCTCGGCCAGCGCCGCTTTCACCTTATCCGAGATGATGTGGATGTTTTCGCCGATGATGTACATATTCTCTTTTCCTTTTCTGATGCGACGGTCTTCAAAACCAGATGCGTGGTCCGGAGACCGCGCTCAAACTCAAGCATTCTTCGTCATGGCTGCTTCTACGGTCGGGAAACGGGACAGATCGGTGTGGGGTAAGAACATCGCCGACATGAACGCGTCGTAGAAGTTGTTATCCGCGGATAATTCGATATAGGTCATGCGGGAAGCGATCTCCCTGACCTTCAGGCGAGCCTGTTGGTCCAGCAGGGAGAGATAGGCTCCCCGCACGGCGGTATTTCCCAAGAACTGGAAGCGCTCCCAGGGCAGGTCGGGCAGGAGACCGATCTGGATGGCCTTCTCTACGTTGATGTATTTGCCGAAAGAACCGCCGATCAAGACCTGTTCCGCCCATTCGAGCGGGATGCCGACGCTGTCCGCCAGGATGGTGAACCCGGCATAGATGGCGGCTTTGGCGCGCAGCAAGTTGTCGACATCGACGTGGGTGATGACCAGGTCGTTGCCCAGGCTGGTGCCAGGCTCCCAGGCAATCACATATTCCCAGCCGTGTTCGCCCTGGCGGATGCGTGGGGTGTCGAGCGATGCGTTGAAATTGCCCGACTTATCGATCACCCCGGTCAGGAACATCTCCGCCAGTAAGGCGATCAACCCGCTACCGCACACGCCTTGCGGCTTGACGCCACCGATGACCCGGAAGGAAGGTTCATAGGTTCCGCCATTGATCCAGATGTCCTCGATGGCGCCTTTGGTGGCGCGCATCCCGTGGACCACTCCGGCTCCTTCGAAAGCGGGACCCGCCGAACAGGCGCAGGTGACCAGCCATTCCCGAGAGCCCAGCACGATCTCGCCGTTGGTGCCGACGTCCATAAAAAGGGTCACTTTTTCGGTTTCATGTATACCGGAAGAAAGCACGCCAGCCGAGATGTCCGCGCCGACGTAGCTGGCGACCCCGGGCAGGCAGTCGACGGTGCCATCCGGGTGGACCGCCAGGCCTACTTCTTTTCCGGTCAGGGTGGGGATGTGGTTAGCGGCAGTTATAAACGGCATCATGCGGATGTTTTCTGCCGGGATGCCCAGCAGCAGGTGGATCATGGTGCTATTGCCCACCACGGCGGCTTTGAGGATATCCTGTGGTTTTACAGGGGGATCGGCTTTGACCCGCTTGCAGGCCTGTTCGAGCAGTTCGTTGATCGTATCGAGCACCAGGTTGCGCAGCTGGTCCCCGCCGCCGTTCTTGCTGGCGAAGATGATGCGCGAGACGACGTCCTCGCCGCGGGCGATCTGTTTGTTGTATTGGGCGACCTGGGCGACGACCTGGCCGGTGATCAGGTCGACCAGCCAGACGGTAACGGTGGTCGTCCCGATGTCGATCGCCGCGCCCCATAAAGGGGGCAGGCCGATGTAAGATCCAGGCAGGAGGTCGATCAGGCGGGGCGGCTGTTCCACGCGGTCCCAGGCCTGCAAGTCCAGGAGAGCGGTCACCTGCCAGTCGCTGCTGCGCAGGAGGTAGCCTAACTTCTGAAGCAGGCCCAGCGATACCTGAACTTCCTGGATGCCGGCCTGCTGGCGCAGGGCGGTCTGGACCCGGCTCCAGTCGTCGGTCTGGTCGCTCATATCCGGCGGATCGAGCGACAGCGATACGGCCTGGATGGTCTGGTCCAGGCGGATATCGTAACCGGGCGGGACGGCGACTTCCCCGACGGTCCGGTCGCTGGTCAGTAGCCGTTCGATCTTCTCCTGTGGAGGGACGGCGACGGTGAGGTCGCCTTCGATGACCGTCTGGCAGGCCAATGCAAAGCCGAGGCCCAGGTCTTCGTCGGACAGCCGGATGGTGCTGCGCCGGCGTACAGCGCCGGAGGTAACCTGCATGGCGCAGCGACCGCAGCGCCCCTGGCCCCCGCACGGCTGTGCGATCTCCACACCTGCCAGGTGCGCGGCCTCAGCCAGCAGTGTCCCGGTCGGCACCCTGACCGGCTGTTCAGCGCAATCAAACAGGACGGTATGCTCAGCCATGAATCAAGAAAGTGTCAGGTGTCAGGTGTCACGTGTCTTGTGTCACGTGTCACGTGATACTTTACACATGACACTTGACACAGATTAAAGAGCTGTCTTCATGAAGGCCGGCACGTCGACCGCTTCGCGCGGACCGACGCGGATCTCCCAGCCGGGCAACTCCTCCTCCAGCTCTCCGGAAAGGACCGCCACGTGTCCGGGCAGGACGACACGCTTGCGGCTGATCTTTTCTGCTACGTTGAATTCCTTGACGGCCTTGGCGATCCGCTCGGCGTCGAACTTGCCCGCCGCCCAGGCAGTCAGCACGCTCATCCCTTCCGCGTCAGTGACCAGCAGCCAGGCGGGCAGTCCCGATCCCTCGACCTCGTTTGCGACGCTGAAGTAAGTGATGCTGAAGTTGGTGGTGACCAGGACCGGGTCTTCCGGCTTGGGATTGTTAATCTCGTACAAGCCTGGTAGGACCTGGATGGGCTTCTGCGGGTCGGTATAGATATTTTGCCGAAGCACGAGCAACGGGTACACCGCTTCGGGGCTGAAGTTATCCAGTACGATAAACCCGGCGTACTTGGCGATGGCCTGGGCTGCCAGCATCGGCTCCAGGCTAGGGTCGCCGGCATCGCCAGGGAAGGCGATCACCGGGTAGCCCAGGGGGCGGAAATTCTTCTTAAGGGAGAGGCGCCGGATCTGCGTGCCAAGAGTCAGCCCAGAGCCGAAGGTGCGCCCGCCGGGATCGAGGACCAAATCCTCGACGCCCTTCGTCTTGATCTTCTCGGTGAGATCGGCCAGCCCTTCCAGTGTAGGGGCGATCACCCCCAGGGCGGTCTTGTGCTGCGCAGCCAGGTCTGCCATCGCTTCCCAGTTACTGGCATCAGCTCCATACAGCAAGGGGGTTTCCCCATCGACCGGACGCAAGCCGGCTGCCAGGATGTCTGGGTTGCGGCTCATCAAGATCAATGGCCGCTTGCTCACCTGGCGGACAGCGCTGACCGCGTTGGCGAATTTCGCCGGGTCGCCGGAGACGGAGGCCACGGCGAAACCGTCCATCGTCAGGTCGATCCCGACGTAATTCACAGAATACTGGTCCGCGGCAGCGATCTTCGCCTTGATCGCCTCCGGGTTCTCCGAATCGAGCACCCGGAAGAACAGGCCGGGCTTGTTGTAGAAGGTCTTCTCGTGGCGGAAAAGGACGATCTCGTTGCCGGACTTGACTTCGTAACCGTTCGACTTCAGCGCCACCAACCGGATGGGTGGGGTGGAGGATTCGGCCAGCTGGGCCTTGGATTCTTCGCTGACGTAGGGACAGGCGGTCAACTCCACCTGTTTTGCAGCCAGCTTCATGGCGAAAGCCAGGCAGGTGGGGAATCCGCATTCCTTACAGTTTGTCTGAGGGAGGAGCTTGTAAATCTGGATACCGGATAAAGCCATGGTGGTTCTCCTTGGATAGGGTGACCCATCGAGACCGAAATCAGGCGACTTGCGGGACAGCCATCAAGTCCTGGATGGCTGCCCGGACGCGCCGTAGGCTCTCCGGATGGCGCAGGACGACGATGTCCGCGCCGGATTCGAGCAGGGTGATGCAGGTAAGCGTCTCCCAGTTGACGGCGCGCGCGGCCCAGTCGCCCCAGGCCTCCGGAACACCTGCCCCGACCTTCGATTCCTTTGTCTTCCAGGCTTCGAAGCCGGGCGTGACGATCATCGGTAGCTGGGTCATGCCGTCGCCTTGCAGAGCGGCCAGGCGCAGGCGCTCCATGGCCGAGTAGCCATACTCGATCCCGTAACCCAGGGCACCTGTGGTGGGGTCCATCAGGATGCGGTCCATAGGGAAACCCATATCGCTGATCAGGATGTTGAGCTGCTTGGCCAGGTTGACGTCCATGGGGGTGCGGGCGGTGACCAGGTGGCCGTTCGCCAGGGCGGTGGCGACGATCGTGCGGTAGTTCTTGTCCTCGCACAGGCCCAGACCGAGGCGTTCCCCTTTGGTGGCCTCGGCCACGGCGACGAGCAGTTCGTTGTCCACCTCTGCCTGGCCCGGTCCGTAGACGAGCAGCGGCAGACCTGTAGCTGACAGGACGGCTTTGACGCTGGCTACCGCTCCTTGCGGTGTGGTCGGGTTGCCAGCCTGGTCTACCAGGCTGAGGGTCATCTGGATCAGGTCGGCTCCGGCCTGCTCGGCCGCCTGCGCCCAGGTGGCCGGGTCGTTGATGACCTCGCCCCAGACCTGGAGCAGCAGGGGAGACCAATCATCCGGTCGCCGGTCGCGGATCTCCACTGCGATAATGGGTGGATTGGGGATCTCCGTTTCGAAATGCATGAACGGCAGGGTCTTTTCGCCGCCAACCGTCACGGTTCTGGCGCGGGAGCCGCCCTGGTCGGCGGTAGCGCCGATCGTGGCGGACCGTACGCTGCCCGGCCATTTATCAGTTGGGATTTCGATGGGCATGGATTTTTACTCCCTTTTAAAAGATCGGGTCCATGAGCAAGGCTGGATGATTGTTACCCTCCAGCCAGGCCAGCAGCTCGTCCACCGTGGTAGCGTTGCGTTCGTCGGCGATGCGCCCGATCAGGTCGGGATCGCCCTCGCGGGCGACGACCGCCGCCAGCTCCTCGGCCATGCTTTCCTTGAGCACGCTGCTCATCCAGACGACCCGCTTGAAGCCGCCGTCGGCGTAGATGAACTTGGGGCTGATCAGGTAATACTTCCCTACCCCCATCACCCCTGGCGTCTGCAAGCCGCCTCCGGCGACTCCCGCCAGCGTGCTGAAAGTCATCCCGGCCGGTGTCATACTCGGGTCCTCACGGCTGACGACCATAACGCCGTTGGCCTCCGGGATCAGCATCACGATGCACTCGAAGCAGCCGCAGGCAGTCATGGGATTCTCCATGATGGAGTACATGGCGACCTCTTCGACGACGCCGTGCGAACCGATCTTGGCATAATCGTTGGTGCCGGTCCAGTAACCCTTCTGCGGATCGATGGGTTTACCGAGCTTGATCGGCTGGTTGGGGCCGGTTGGATTGATGTTGAAGGAGGCTTTGCAGTCCAGCCAGTTGTAAGCGCCGCACAGGCCAAGCCGCTCCGGGCTGACCACGCAAACGTGGTTGGGGGCGAAGGACTGGCACAGGGTGCAGGAGTAGAACTCTTCCACCGAGTTGTCGGTCAGGTCAGCCAGGCGTTTGTTGCGGTAGTCGTAGGTAGCCCGCGCTTTGCCCAACCACTCCTGGAGCAGATCGGGGTCGGTGAGGATATTGACCTGGACCTTATCCACGATGGCGCCGAAATCGGCGTGAAAGCGGGCGTGCAGGATCTTGCCGAAATGCTCCAGGTTAAAGCCTTTGTCGGCGGCGTTGTCCGAGATGCGGATCCAGGCGATGTCGCGCTGCCCGATGTGCTGGATGCCGGAGGCGCCGTTGATGAAGTAGTGGATCTGGCGTTCGAGCACCGGCTCGAAGTCTTCCTGCATCTGACGCCCGGCGACCTTGACCAGGATGCCCATATCCATGTGACCCTGGGCCGGGATGTCGGCGAAGTTCGGGCCGGTGACCTCGACCTTGCCGTCGACGACCTCGTCCATGGGCGCCATGTGCAGGTACTCGAAGCAGCGCGAGTGCTTGCCGCCGAACTCTACCCGCATGTCGGTCTTGCGCACCACTTCTCCCTCGAAGGCTGAGCCGTAAGGGACGGGGACGGGCACATCGGCGACCTTGACCTTCACGCCGCGCACTTCGATGCACTTCTGCACCAGGCGCTCGGCTCGCTCCAGATCGTCTGCCCCTTCGATCTCGTTGAAGGGCAGGCTGACGACGTGCTCATAGGTGGTCACGCCGGTGGGCAGGATCTCGGGGATGACGGTATCGGCAATGACGGGGAAACCGAAGTTGATCGCACCGGCGGCGGCGGCGTATTTGAGGTCATCGACCTCTCCCAGAGCCAGGACGAAGGCAAACACCCGGTTCTTGTTGTACATCAGGATGTCGCGCGCCATGCCGCCTTTCATTCCGCCAAAGGTCAGGGCGGAGCGCACGGCGAATCCCAGGGCGTAGATGGCGCTGATCGTGTCCGTGCCGAAGGGCACGGTATAGGTGTCGTAGCCCAGTTCGACGCCCTCTTCGGTCAGCTGGTGGATGATGCTGCGCCCGTTGACGTTGCCGGAGAGGAAGCACAAAATGTTGCGCCGCTGGAGTTCCCGGACGATCTTCACCGCGACTTCGTTCGACTTGGCCGCGCCGACGATGGCTGCGAACCCAGGCATACGCCCGTCGACCAGCTGGATGCCCCAGGAACGCAGCTGGATGTCGTCGATCGGGCCGTTCAGGTGCCCGTCTGCGCCGTAGCTGCCGTTGCCGCCGTTCGGGCTGGTAAAAGCCGTGCCACCGGCCAGTTTGAAGCCCGGCATATGTTCTGGCTGCAGGCTGTAGATGAAGCGCACGGCTTCGATGGTTTCGGCAGCCAGCAGAGTGGCCATACCGCTGTCCAGGGTTTCACCCAGGTAAGGGGTCCACTTGCGATCGGCCGGGATGGGGTGCAGGAGCTGGCGGGCATGCTCGAGAACGGGTTCGAGCTGGCCGAGAGTCTCGACCTGCCGTCCGGTCATGCCCAGGATCAGGGGCAGGTAATAGGCGGTGTTTGGGAAGGCGACCGGGGTCTCCGGGCCTTTCTCGCGGAGGGCTTTATCGAGCATGATCTCCGCTTCGGTGACCAGGGCATTGGCGCCGCGGATGGCGCGAGTTGCAATATATCGGGACATCGAAGGTTCTCCTTAATCAGCAGCCACGCCGTACAGAGCCGCAATACGCTCCTGGAGTGGCAATTCTTCCAGTGCAAGCATGCGTGTATCACCACTCTTGCCAAAGCGCTCCGGATCATAGACCGGCAGTCCAAGCGCGGCGCGCTTCTTGTCGATGTGATCCAGTGTCCTGCGGATCATCTCGTCGGGATCGGCTACGAACTCCAGTTTTCCACCGTACAGCTTTTCCCAGCCCTCGCTGATGTAACGAAGGACGATGTCGCTGTCCTCGACCCGGTCGGGCATGCCGCTGACGGGGGAGGCGCCGCCGAAGATGACGTAGGCGCCTGAAGCCACGCAGTAGGTGGCGATTGCCAGGGCTTTTTCACTCATCCATTCCGGGGCCAGGCCGACGGCCGGGATCTGGTCGATGTCATCGCCCAGGCCGCCCTCCTCGACCATCTGGGTCAGCACGGTCAGTATGCGGGTGTTATCCACGCAGGAGCCCATGTGCAGGACGGGTGGGATACCGATGGCTTCACACACCTCGCGCAGCCCAGGTCCGACCTGGTCTAACCCGGCTTCGCCTAACAGGAAGCCGAGCTTGGCGCTGGCGATGGCCCCGCAGCCGGTCTGGACGACCAGCACGTCCTGCTTGAGCAGGTCCTTGACGACCTTGGTGTGCAGGTAATCCTGCGAGCTGCGCGGGTTGTTGCAGCCGACGATAGCGGCTACGCCGCGGATGCGCCCGGCGATGATGGCGTCGTTTAGCGGGCGGAAGGAAGAGCGGTAGGAGCCGCCCAGCATGTAGTTGATGTACTCGTGGGAAAAGCCCGGGATCAGGTCTTCTTTGATCTGGGGGATGTGGGTAGCCCCACGGTTCTTGTAATTGTCGATCGATGCCTTCAGGATCTGTTTGGCGATGGAATAGGCATGGTGCTCGTCGAACTCGATGTGGGTGGCGCCTTTGATGCGCACCTTGGGCGAAGTGGTGATGACCTTGGTGTGAAAGTTCTCTGCCAGGCTCACCAGCGCCTGCATGATACATTGTACGTCGACCACCATGGCTTCGACCGCGCCGGTCAGGATGGCTAATTCCTGGTGCAGGAAATTCCCGGCGGCCGGGATGCCCTGGCGCATCAGGATCTCGTTGGCGGTGCAGCAGATACCAGACAGGCTGACGCCTTTAGCCCCGGCAGCTTTCGCATATTCGATGATCTCCGGATCCTGGGAGGCAGCCACGATCATCTCGCTGAGGGTCGGTTCGTGACCGTGTACGACCACGTTGACCATATCGTCCTTCAATACTCCCAGGTTGGCCTGTCCAAGCAACGGGGCAGGCGTGCCGAATAAGATGTCGGCGACGTCAGTGGCGATCATGCTGCCGCCCCAGCCGTCCGCCAGGCCGGTGCGAATGGCGTGCTGGAGGATGTGTTCGGGGTCCTGGTCATCGCCGATGTGGGTACGGTGCAGGGCTTCGACCACCTCGCGATCGACGCCGCGCGGGATCACCCCACGCTCCCTCCACAGCTCCTGGCGTTTCTTAGGAGCCCGGATGATCGGCGCAATCTCCCCTCTCTGCTGTCCAAACTGCGACAGATAGAGATCGGCCAGATCGTTGGCGATCTCTTCGGGGGCGCGCTTCTCGATCGGGATGCCGTACTTGGAAGCGATCGTGCGCAGCTTGGCAACGTCTTTGATGCGGTAGCCTTCGGCCTCACCGTTCGCCGTAGCTTTAAGCGTGAATGCCATGTCGCGGCCGTGATCGGAATGGGCTGCGCTCCCGGCAGCGATGGCGCGGATCAGGTTGCGGGCCTGGATGGTGTCGATAGTAGCGCCGCAGATGCCGGTTTGCCCATCCTTGGTCAGCCGGCAGGGTCCCATGCCGCACATCTTGCAGCACATCCCCGCGCCTCCAATATTGCAAGGTGCCATGTTGTCTGCCCGGGAAAAAGCAGTGCTGAGGCCGAGTTCGTCCGCCCGGATCAGCATCGCTTGTGCTGCAGGATCGATCGTTTTCTCCTCGAGGCTTCTTTTCTGAGCCATGGTTATTTTTCCTCCTCCACGGATTTCACGACGCCCATTCCTGGACAAGGCCACAGCGGACGCCCGACATAATTTACGTTCTGCGCAAAGCTAACAAACTGTTTCGTATGTTCATATACCTCGGTGTGCCGGAAGAAGACTCCTTCGGAGAAGGCTCCCTCGCTGGCGCGCGAAACAGCCGGCAGGCCTTTCTCGGCGACAACCGTCCATTCACCCAGGTAGCCGGCTTCATCCAACTTGACCGCCAACTCCAGGTCGTTGACCCTGTCCGGGTCGTAGGTTACTTCGACAACCCGGAACGCGCTGCTGGCAAAGACATCCACAACCCCGGGGGTCTCGAGCAGGATGCGCCTGACCTCGATCACGTGATGATCTCCGTACATCGTCGGGACTTCAAAGGTTTTCTTTTTCATGAGCACCTTTCCTTTTTTGATCCGACGGTCTCCGAATCCGTGCTTGCACGCAAGCCTGCGTGGTCCGGAAACCGCGCCAAAACTTATTAGGCAGTCGGTCGATTATGTTTTTGTGGGTGATGACTGGAAAGAATCGAATCATTAGCGGCCCCTTGAATCATGCGATTAGAATCAAAGGTATATCGAGGCATGACGATGGAATTTATCCGGTGTTCTCAGGGGCGGGTCTCCTTTGATTGGAATTGTTCTGCCAGGCGCAGTTCGATCTATTTAGAGTAAGAATTCAAGCAATTTCCCTGGTTATAGTATAAATATTTGCCGGGGATGTTTTTAGTACCACCTGTCACGAATTGTTTAGATATTTGTCACCAAGGAGGTTGAAGGTCAGGGAATGCTTGACGATTTCTGAATTCGATTTTATAATCTGGACATATTTAGTCCAATCTAAATCATCTTTTAGATGCCAAGTAGATTGTTTGCTAACACGGAGTGATACGGTGTGATTAAGAGAATTTTGGAGAAAACCAGATGGGTA
>Ga0209751_10006749_pt1 | contig 10601 bp, 7 predicted proteins | sample RifCSP13_1_FD_184019 | JGI IMG/M metagenome (GOLD analysis project Ga0209751, IMG submission 184019) | Soil microbial communities from Rifle, Colorado - Rifle CSP2_sed 13_1 (SPAdes) (version 2) | ecosystem: Environmental > Terrestrial > Deep subsurface > Rock core/Sediment | place: Rifle...
CAGATGGTAGGCGACAAAACAGCAGCATTGCTGGCCGCCTGCACCGAGCTGGGCGCCCTGGTTGCCCGGGCGTCTGACTCGCGTCGCGACGCATACCGGCAGTTTGGATTTTCGCTTGGGATGGCCTTCCAGGCCCAGGACGACATCCTGGGCATTTGGGGCAACTCCGCTTTGACCGGCAAATCCGCCGAGAGCGACCTCTTATCTGGTAAGAAGTCATTGCCGGTTCTATACGGGTTGACCCAGAAGGGTGCCTTTGCAAAAAGGTGGTCGCAAGGCCCGGTACGCCCTGAGGAGATCCAATCCCTGGCTGTGCAGCTCGAGGCTGAAGGCGGGCGTGCCTACGCCCAGGCAGCCGCCAGCCGGATGACCGACCAGGCTCTCCAGGCGCTCGACGATGCTCAACCACAGGGGGAAACGGGGCAGGCTTTAATCGACCTGTCGAATCATCTGCTTGGCAGGCAGGAGTGAACCGTTTATTAAATAAACCGCATAAAGACCTGATTACCCAGCAGCCGCCCCCGAGCGGTTAAGCGCAGGATCTCTTGTCCTGATCCAAACCACTCCAATAAGCCTAAGGCTACCAGTTCGTCGATCTCCTCCCCAAATACATCGACCAGCGCCTGATTGAAGCGATTCTGGAAAACGATTCGTGAGACGCCCTCTTGCGTCAGGCGCAGGCCCATCATCATTGTCTCTCCCATCTCGGTCGCCCGATCAACCGGTTGGGCGTTGACCGTTGCCGGGGTGACCGGGAAAGCAGGCACACTCTCTGACGACAGACCCCATCCATCCTGGCAGCGCCGGATGTAGGCTGCCGGAGATAATACGTTGGCGGTGCGCAGGCCGCCGGCAAATCCATGCGCGCCGGCACCCAACCCCAGATAGGGCTGATTATGCCAATATTGCAGGTTGTGCTGGCAAGCCAACTGGACCCCACTGTTAGCATTGTACGCCCAATTGGAAATCTCATACTGCTCATACCCGCCCTGCGCCAGCCGTTCCGCCGCCCACTCGTACATCTCCGCCGCCAGGTCGGGATCAGGTTCAGCAAGCAAGCCGCGCGCCACCCAATGCGCCATCGGCGTGCCATGTTCCAGGGTCAAAGCGTATAGCGAAAGATGGTCCGGGCTTAGTTGGATCGCATGTTCAAGGTTCTCTTGCCAGTCGTCTAGAGACTGATAAGGCAGGCCAAAGATCAAGTCCAGGTTCAGGTTATTAATTCCCGCCTGCCGGGCCCAGTTGACTGCGTTCACGACGTCGTGATAATCATGCTGGCGTTCCAGGAGGCGGAGCTCCTCCGGATGGGAAGACTGCATGCCCAGGCTTAAGCGGTTAACCCCCAAAGAACGCAAGTCTCGCACATACTCGATCGAAAGAGTACCTGGATTGGCTTCCAGGGTGATCTCGATTTCCTCTGACAAGTAGAATAGATCCGCCAGGACCCGGATGATATGCCCGATCTCGCTGGGGGAAAGAAGAGAAGGGGTGCCGCCGCCGAAGAAGATCGTGTGCACCGGCAGACGAGCGCCAGCCGAGGCCGCCAACAGCTGCGCTTCTCGACATAGTGCATCGAGATAGGCCGGGATCAACTCCTCTATCCCGGCATAGGTGTTGAAATCGCAATAAGCGCAACGGTGGCGGCAAAAAGGAATATGCAGGTAGAGACTGTAGGGATCCATCGCCGGATCAGTATACCACTGGAAAATAGGGTATAATCGCCGGGGTTGGGTGAAGAAAGCCAGCCTTGTATACGCCTATGACTTCAGAAACCCCCTCGAAACCCACAAAACTCTGCCCGACCTGTGGAACACGTGTCAGCGAAGACGCCCTGCGTTGCCTGGTTTGTGGCAGTAGCCTGACAGGCGGTGAGAAATCTTCGCAGAAGACGAAAGCCGTGCAGGGCAGTCGCATGCCCGAGATCACGTTGAGTTTGCCAGTCGCCCTGGTGTTATTAGCACTCTTTCTCGGGATCGGCGCGGTCATCGTGTTCTTCGCCTTACAGGAAACCGGGCGCGTGGTCGATCCGACCGTCACCCCGACCGTGACGCTCACCGCGACTCCGACAACAACACCTACTCCGGCTACGCCGACGACCACAGCCACCCCTCAACCGACTCCCACTGCCTTAACCTATGTTGTTCAAAGCGGGGATAATTGCTCTACGATCGCCTTCACCTTTGGTGTTTCTATCCAGAGCATCGTGCTGTTGAACAACTTGCCGGCTGACTGCAGCGCACTGGTTGTCGGTCAGTCGCTGTTAATCCCACAACCCACTCCAACCGCGACTTCATTGCCCACCTCCACGCTCAGCCCGGCTGAGGCGACCGAGCAAGCTTGCGAGAAAGTGTCTTATGTCGTCCAGGAAAATGACACTCTGAGCAGCATCGCCAACAGTTTTAACGTGCCGATGGCAGTCATCCAAGAATATAACGGGTTGAGCTCAGAGACGGTCTTTACCGGCATGCCATTAACCGTCCCCTTGTGCGAACAATTCCCAACTCCTGGTCCTTCACCGACGCCGACGCCGCCGCCGCCCTACTCTGCCGCGAACCTGCTCTTGCCTCCGGATGGCGCCCGTTTCATCGAGGCGGGTGATACCGTCACCCTGCAATGGGCTTCGGTCGGCACCCTGCTGGAAAACGAAGCCTATGCGGTGACCGTGGTCGATTTCACCGATGGCGAAGATCGCAAAATCGTTGAATACGTCACGGACACCAAGTTCATCGTGCCGAATTCATTCCGTTCTACCGAGAGCATCCCACATATGTATCGCTGGTGGGTAACGGCTACCCGGCAGGTTGGCACTGACGATGATGGAAATCCAATTTGGGAATCCGCTGGATCTGCCAGCAGCCAACGGGTCTTCCTGTGGTCCGGCGGTGTTGCTCCCGCAATCACCCCAACGCCATAGAATCACGATAAATAATTAGGCGTCAAACCTCTGGGCAACCTCTAATGTCCAAACCCACTCTCGGTGAAGTCGAAGCATCGCTCATAAACGCTATCATCCAACGTTGGAATAGCGCCTTTACTCAAAGGGCGCTAGGGACGCGGTGAGGACAGGACGCGAAGGGAGAAGAGATGAACGCCCATTGGCTCAGACAGGTATTCTGGTTTTTGCTGGTTGATGTTGTGCTGCTCGCCACTTATTGCCTGCTGGCCCTCTGGTCGCCGCTCGCCCGGCTGGTGCGCCAGTGGCGAAATTCTGTAAAGCGTTAACCGTGTTGACAATATTCTTTAGAAAGACATACAGAACATTATATTGATCACCACCGGGTTGGTAATCGACAGCGATGTGCGGCGCTCCATCATCTCGACAAAAGGTTGAGACAGGTAGGAATGTCTGCTGTAGCCCTTGATATTCTGTTCATCCTCCTGCTGATCCTCGCCAACGGTATGTTTGCTATGTCGGAGATCGCTGTCGTTTCAGCGCGCAAGGCGCGGCTGCAACAATTGGTCAACGAGGGGAATACGAAGGCCCGCGCCGCGTTAGAGCTAGCCAATGCGCCTATTCGCTTCTTATCCACGGTCCAGATCGGCATCACGCTCGTCGGTATACTGGCCGGCGCATTCGGCGGGGCAACTATTGCTGAAATTATCGCGGCTCAGCTAAATCTAATCCCGCTGCTGGCACCTTATAGCGAAGCCATCGGCCTGGGCATTGTGGTTCTGGGCATCGCCTATCTTTCGCTGATCATTGGCGAGCTGGTCCCCAAGCGACTGGCGCTGAACAACCCTGAACGGATCGCTTCTGCCGTGGCCTATCCGATGCGTGTATTGTCTGTGCTGGCTTCCCCGGTCATTCGTCTTTTGAGCTTCTCCACTGAGGTGGTGCTCCGGGTGCTGGGGATACGACCGTACACAGAGCTACCGGTTACAGAAGAGGAAATCAAAATCTTGATCAACCAGGGCACCCAGGCGGGGGTGTTTGAGGAGTCGGAACAAGACATGGTGGAGGGTGTGTTTCGCCTGGGTGGGCGGCGAGTCGGGGCGTTGATGGCGCCGCGGACGGAGATTGTCTGGCTTGACCTTGACGATACACCCGAAGAAATCCGGATCAAGATCACAAGCAGCCCCCATTCTCATTTCCTGGTGGTTCAGGGCGGCCCGGACAATGTCCTCGGCATGGTGCAAGCTAAAGACTTATTGGACCGCATCCTGGTCGGACAGCCGCTTGATTTAAGAGCGGCGCTTAGGCAGCCTTTATTTGTTCCCGAAAGAATGCCCGTTTTGCGGGTGCTAGAGTCGTTCAAAAAATCCGGAGTTCACCTGGCGATGGTGATCGACGAACACGGTGGCCTCCAGGGCCTGATGACTCCTCACGACATCCTGGAAGCGATCGTTGGCGAGTTATCCATGGCTACTGAGCCGGAGATCCTCCAACGCGAGGATGGCTCGTGGTTGATTGACGGGATGCTGCCTGTGGACGAGTTCAAGGAAATGTTCCACATCGGGAAACTGCCCGAAGAGGAAAGAGGCGTTTATCAGACGATGGGCGGCTTCGTGTTGATGCACCTGGGGCGTATTCCATCTGCGGGTGACCATTTTGAGTGGAGTGGACTGCGCTTCGAGGTAGTGGATATGGATGGTCGCCGGGTGGATAAGGTACTAGTGGTACCTTTGCGACCGGTTTATCCGAATCAATAAAAGGTACCCAAGTTAGCGGAAACTCAAGTATTCCGTTTCACACTTCACGCCTTCCTGGCAATCTCTTCCAACATGGCGGTGGTCACGGACTTTGGCCGTTCAATCGGCTGGCTTAAAACCCGCGCCCAAACCGCGTTAGCAGTCACCCCAAGCGACCGTCCGACACCAAACATCACCGTGTAGTAGTCAAATTCGCGCACGCCATAATGGTATTGCAACACACCACTGATGGCATCTACATTCGGCGATGGATCTTTTGCCTTTCCTTGTTCGATCAACACCTGGGGTACAACTTCATTAACCAGCTTCGCGATCTGGAAGATCTCATCTTCAGGCATATTTTCTTCAGCGTATGAATATAGTGCTGTAAAGCGTGGATCGGGCTTCCGCAGCACAGCATGTCCGTACCCAGGAATAACCTGGCCGCTGTGAAGCGTATCCCATGCAAACTGACGTAACTGCTCTTTCGTGGGGACACCACGGAACTTCTCGTGTACCTCCTGCAGCCACCGCAAGGCTTCCTGGTTTGCCAGTCCATGCAATGGGCCCGCCAGGCTGTTCAAGCCAGCAGAAAAGGCGTAATATACGTCCGAAAGGGTCGAAGCCGCCAGGTGGGTGGCGTGAGCACTGGCATTGCCACTTTCGTGATCGGAATGCAAGAGAAAGTACAGGCGAGAGAGGTCCGTGTACTCCGGTGTTGGGATGCCGATCATGTTAGCAAAATTTGCCCCCCAATCCAATTCGGGATTCGGGGGTATGGAAGTACAACCCCTATATTTGAGGCAGTAGATGATGGCAGCGATAGTGGGCAACTTCGCGGTCAGGTTCAGGCTGTCTTCCAGCATCGGCTCCCAATACTGGCTCCGAGGTATACCTTCGTGGTATTGACGGGCAAACACAGACTCGCTCTGCAGGGCCAGGATGGCTGAGGAGAACAGCATCATGGGATGGGATTCGCGCGGCATGGTGATTAAAACGTCGAACACAAACTGAGGGAGGCTGGCGCGCGCCTTCCATTCATTTTCAACTTCTAAGGCCTGTTCCACCGAAGGTACTTTTCCAATCAGCAACAAGTAATACAGGCCTCCGACGTAGGGGATCTTAGCGCCTGGGGGTTTCGGCAACTGTTCCAAAACTTCAGGGATGGTCAAACCTCGGAAACGGATGCCTTCATTGGGATCGACGTAAGAAATATCTGTAACCAGCGATATAACGTCGCGCATACCTCCATAGACCTGGGCGATGGTTACTTCATCAACTTTCACATTTCCACTTTCCTTAACCAACATCTTAACTCGTTCGCGCCAGCCAGGGATTTGGACTGCCAATTCATCCTTTAAAGTCATATTATCGCTCCTTAAATACTCAGATTTTGATCAGCGAATGAAGGGCATTGATAGATTGGCTCACCGCTTCAGCAGACTTCTGAAGGGCAGCCCTCTCCTGGTCATCAAGTTTATACTCCAGGATCTTCACCACGCCATGGCGACCCAGCTGCACCGGCACTCCAAAAAATATATCGTGCAAGCCATATTCACCATGCATGTAAGCCGCGGCGGGCACAATCAGATTTTTATCCTTGAGAATGGCTTCCACCATCTGGGCGACCGCTGCTCCAGGAGCATAAAAAGCGCTGCCGGTCTTCAGTAAGCTAACGATCTCACCGCCGCCCTTGCGGGTGCGTTCGACAATCGCTTCCAGGCGGTCGGCGGGTAGAATTTCAGCCAGCGGTATACCCGCTACGTTCGAATGGCGGACAAGCGGAACCATGTCATCCCCGTGGCCTCCCAGTACGTAGCAATGGATGTTCTCCACACTGACACCCAATTCCATGGCAACGAAGGCGCGCATGCGCGCCGAATCCAGGATGCCCGCCTGGCCAACCACTCGCTCCGGCGGTAGATCACCCACTCTCATCGTCAGGTAAGCCATCGTATCCAAAGGATTGGTGAGCACGACAAAGATCGCCTCCGGCGAGAGCTCGAGCGACTGCAGGGTAGCAGCCCGCACGATCTCCGCGTTGGCGGTCAACAAATCATCGCGGCTCATCCCCGGTTTGCGAGGCAAACCGGCCGTGATGACTACAATATCCGATCCAGCGGTGGCCTGAAACGCATTGCTGCCCACAACTCTGACATCTTTGCCGACGACTGGCAATGCTTCCTGCAAATCCAATGCCTTACCTTGCGGCATACCTTCAATGACATCCACCAATACGAGGTCGGCGATCTCAAGTTCGGCTAGCCAATGCGCCGTGGTGGCACCAGTCATTCCAGCACCGATGATGGACACTTTGTTTTTCATGGATCGCTCTCCCTGGCAAGAAGATAAAATATCCCTGGATGGTAACCCAGCAAGGGGACAACTTAAGAATTATCCCGATGAATGTTCATCTAAAAAGTGACCAGCCTGAATAGCTGCAGCTGCGCCCATCCCAGCCGAGGTGATCACTTGGCGGAAAAAAGGATCAGCGACCTCTCCAGCGGCAAACACGCCTGGGACACTCGTGTGCATCAGCTGATCGACTTGCAGATAACCGCGCTCATCCATCTCGAGCTGACCTTTGAAAAGGTCTGTGTTGGGGGAGTGACCAATAAAAATAAATACTCCATCCACTCCGCGTTCGATCTTTTTTCCAGATTGCTTATCCCATAGACACACTGCTTGAACTGTACCATCCCCCTTGATTTCGGTCACCACGGTATTCAGCATAAGATTCACCTTAGGATTCTCCAGGGCGCGTTTTGTCAGCAAGGGCCCGGCGCGCAGCTGATCGCGGCGATGGACGATAGTGACCGAATCGGCATAGCGGGTGAGGAACAACCCTTCTTCCAAGGCGCTGTCTCCGCCACCCACTACAATCACCTCTTTTCCCTTGAAGAACCAACCATCACAGGTGGCGCAATAAGAGACTCCCCGTCCGGTAAACTCCTTCTCCCCCGGCACATTCAGGTGCAACGCGCTTGCCCCGGTGGTGACGATCAATGTTTCCGCCAGATAGAGTTTCCCGTTTTGCGTTTTCACCCGGAATGGACGCTGTGAGAGGTCAGTCTCGGCAGCTGAGTCATACTCGATCCGGGCACCGAAACGTTCAGCTTGTTTCCGAAAAAGGTCGACCAGATCCAGGCCGCCGATTCCATCGGGAAAACCAGGGTAATTTTCTACCGCAAATGTCAGTGAAACCTGCCCACCCAATTCCATGCCGCTCAGAACAACCGGGCTGAGATCGGCGCGCGCCGCATACAGCGCGGCACTCAACCCGGCCGGTCCGGAACCCAGGATGAGGACCTTTACGGATTCCTGGTCAGAGCGATCACCGCTCGAGAAATCAGACGGATTACTTCCTAAATTGAAAACCATACCACTATCCTTATCGTTGCCGAGCCCCCTTGAGTCAGCATCTGCTCGATTTCATATAGATCAGATGCGGAATGGGACGAAAAAGTTACATTAGAAATCGATTAACACTGTTTCGCCCGAGACGGGTTGGTCCAAGGGGACAAAATCCAACCATTCTCCAGAGTGCGTTCCCTGGCCGTGCACGTTGTCTGAGTATGCCTGCGACAGGATCTGGGTGATTGGTCCTGGTCTACCCTTACCAACCTGGCGGAAATCGACCATCCGCACACCAACTATCTCGGCTGCGGTTCCGGTAATAAAAACTTCATCGGCAATATAAAGATGATCGCGAGTGATCATCTCTTCGACGACCGGGATGCTCTTGTCGCCCGCCAGGGTTATGACCGAATCGCGGGTGATGCCTTCCAGAATAATGGCGCGAGGCGGTGTATAGAGCACGCCCTCCCGCACCAGAAATAGATTCTCGCCAGTGCACTCGGCGACAAATCCTTCCGGATCGAGGATCACCGCTTCATCATAACCAGACCGTAATGCCTGGGTCTTGACCAACATCGAGTTGACGTAATTTCCTGTAATCTTCGCCTTGGTCAGGTTGATATTGGGGTGAAGCCGAGTAAAGGAGGAGACCATCATGTGAATCCCGGCTTTGCGGGCTTCCTGTCCCAGGTAAGGCCCCCACTCCCAGGCGGCGATGGCCAGCCTGGGGGTGGATTTATCCATATTCAACCCCATCTCCCCTTGTAAATACATTAAAGGTCGAATATAGCATTCCGTGAACCCATTCGCCTTAATCGTCTGGTGAATAGCTCTGCGCATATCTTCCACCCCATAGGGGAAATCTCGGATGCCCAGGATGTGGATCGAATCCAGAAAGCGTTCCAGGTGCTCGCGCAGGCGAAAGACGGCTGATCCTTCTGGGGTCCGATAGCATCGAATCCCCTCAAAGACACCCACGCCATATTGGAGCGTGGGTGTAAGAACATGCACAGCTGCTTTTTCAAAGGGTACAACCTTACCATCCATCCATACAAAATCGGATTTCATGGGATACTCCTAAAAGCCGTAACCACCAATTAGAAGGAAACCAGGTTTCTCAGGAAGACAGAATACCCAATACCGGTCAGTATGTCAATTATATGACCATAAACCGGATTTCTCTTGATTATTATATCTCGACTTGAGCGAGTCTCGCCCCAAACATCAACCTAATGACGGTTACGGCTCCCACCACCTCCGCGGCGGTCATCTCTTCGGCCGCCGCCGCGCGAGCCGCCCCCACCCCCTGGCCGGCGGCCACCCGGGCGATCTCTCATTAAGGCTTCCTCCACTGACCAACCCTCAAGGACCGCCTGCCGAGAAAGACGGACCTTCCCCGCAGGATCGATGTCCGTTACCATGACTGTAATTTCATCCCCCATGCGCACGACATCTTCCACCCTTTCCACCCTTTCAGTGTCCAGTTGAGAAATGTGAACCAGGCCATCTGTATTGGGAAGGATCTCGACAAAGGCGCCGAAATCGGTGATGCGCACCACGCGCCCGGTGTAAATCCGCCCGATTTCGGGGACTTCCGTGAGGGAGAGAATCCGGTCACGGGCCATCTGCTCGCCTTCCCCATCGACGGCGGCGATGTAAATCGAGCCATCCTCCTCGACGTCTATCCGGGTATTGGTTTCCTCTTGAATGCTGCGGATCATCTTGCCGCCCGGACCGATCACTGCCCCGATCTTGTCTACCGGGATGCGAACGATCGTGATGCGTGGGGCGTGCGGTTTTAGCTCGGGGCGGGGAACGGGAATGATCTCCAACATCTTGTTGAGGATGTGCAGGCGCGCCTGGCGGGCTTGCATCAGAGCTTGCCCCATAATCTGGCTGGTGATCCCCTTGATCTTGATATCCATTTGCAAGGCGGTAACGCCTTTATCGGTACCGGCCACCTTGAAGTCCATATCTCCCAGGTGGTCTTCCATTCCCAAGATATCGGTCAGGACAGCGTACTGATCGCCTTCCCCTTTGATCAGACCCATAGCGACCCCCGCAACCGGCGCCTTGATCGGCACCCCGGTGTCCATCAGCGCCAGGGTAGAACCGCAAACAGAGGCCATCGAGGTTGATCCGTTCGAGGATAACACCTCCGAAACCAGACGCATCGTGTAGGGGAACTCTGTCTCGAGTGGGAGCACGGGGAGTAAAGCCCGCTCGGCCAGAGCGCCGTGCCCAATATCTCGCCGGGAAGAGCCGCGCAAGGGGCGCACCTCACCCGTAGAGAAAGGCGGGAAGTTATAGTGATGCATGTAGCGTTTCGACTCTGCCGGAGACAAGGTATCCAGTTCTTGAGCCTCGCGCGGCGTACCCAGGGTCGCCAGGGTGAGCACCTGTGTCTCGCCCCTGGTGAACAAGCCGGAGCCGTGGGCGCGCGGGCTGACTTCCACCTCGCACCAGATCGAGCGGATATCGGTGAGGCCGCGCCCATCCGGCCGCAGCCCGCGTTCAAGGATGCGCCGGCGCACGACCGACTTGAGCGTTTCGTCGAAAGCCTGCCTTACATTTCCTGCCTTGACTTCATCCTCCGGGGAGAGCTCGGCGACCAG
>Ga0209751_10006754_pt1 | contig 10598 bp, 8 predicted proteins | sample RifCSP13_1_FD_184019 | JGI IMG/M metagenome (GOLD analysis project Ga0209751, IMG submission 184019) | Soil microbial communities from Rifle, Colorado - Rifle CSP2_sed 13_1 (SPAdes) (version 2) | ecosystem: Environmental > Terrestrial > Deep subsurface > Rock core/Sediment | place: Rifle...
CGATCTGGCGTCCCGCCACCTCCGCCACGACCCGGCGCATCCGGTCGTACTCGTGGCGCAGGTACTCGATGCTCCCCGACGAATTCGGATTCTGCGGCAGGTAGAGGATCTGACAGGGGTGACCGAAGTTGCGCCCCCAGATCGCGGACAGATTTCGGGCTGCGTCGCAAATCGGATGCGACACGAACAGGTCGAGTTCGACTCGTTCGCTCAGTGCCAGTTCAAGGGATGTCTTGAGGATCGAGCACAGGTAGGAGCCGAAATGGGAGTCAGCATGGTTGGGCTCGACCGCAGCCCCCCGCACCTTGAAGGGCAGCATTCCGGCGGCGTGGATGACCTCCTCGGGGAAATACACCTGGAAGTGGCCGACGACCTTCCCTCCGTTCTCGCGCCAACGGGACACGGTGGCAAAGTCGGGGGACTCCACCATCTCCCGACACTGGTAGAGGGCGTCATCCACACTCTCCTGCCTCCACTCCGGAAAGACTCGCACCGCCGTGCTCGTCATCGCAGCACACCCGCCGGCACCGCGGCACCCTCGAAGAACAGACCGAGCACATGGTCGAGGCGAGCCTCCACGCCGCCCAGCACGCGGGCGGCGCGATCTCCGATCACGATCTCGACCAGGGCAACAAACGACCACGAGAGGAGCCGGGGATCGGAGTTCGCCAACTCACCGGCTTCGATCCCATCGCGCACGATCGCTTCGACCTGCTCGGGAAGGCTCCGCTGGTAGGCCCGGACCAGCCGATCCCGATACGCGCCCGAGAAGGTGTTTATGTCGCGTCGAACCAGCCCGATCAACTCACGCTCCTCGGTGGGGAGGACGAGGAAGTCCCTGGTGAGACGGGCCAGCCGCTGGCGGCACGTGCCGTCCATTGCAACCGCCTGCTCGAATAGCGCGCGCTTGGCATCGAGATCATCCAGCATCATCGAGATGTACAACAGCTCCTTGCTCGCGAAGTGGTGGTACAGGCCTCCCTTCGTCACCTTGGCGGCCTTGGCGATCGTGTCGGTGGTGACGTCGGCGTAGTTCCTGGTGAGGAAGAGCGTGCGCGCGGCGGCGAGGATCCTCGCCGTCGTGTTGGCCGACCTGGTGTCCTGAGTGGCCATTGCGACTCCCGGGTGTGTGTCTCGTCGGGCACGATACCTACCGACTGACCGGTCGGTTTCGTGAACGGGATAGTACGCCTGCGCAGCAGGAGCTGTCAACGGCTTCCGCCTCGCCCGGGGCATGGTGCGGCGGTCGGATGCCATGAGCCTCCCCCACCGGGTGGTGTGGAGTCGCCAGCCCGCTCGAGATTCCGGCCGGACCCCGAAGCGATACCGACCTACGACCCGGGAGCGGCGCCGGCGTGATCTGAGGACTTGTGCCCGTGGCCCGAAGCCCGTGACTGAGCGCCAGGCGGGACCTACGAGAGCGGATACATCCTTCCGATGCGTTCGTCGTCGACCTGGAAGGTCAGGTGGTTGATCACCCGCACGACGCCGGCAATCCGCTTGGTCAGCTCCTCGAGGAGATGCGCCTCGGTACGGTTCTCGAGCTCGCCGCTGAGGGTCACCACCCCTTCGGTCACCGATACGGTGACAACCGAAGGATCCAGGAAGAGCAACCTGCGGATGATGTCTTCGCGCACCTCGTCCTCGATCACCTCATCCGGCCTGGTGAATGCGTTCACGATGTCGGCACGGCTGATCACGCCGATGAGGGTCCCCGCGTCGTCGACCACGGGGATGCGCTTGATCCGCCGATGAGACATCACCCGAGCCGCCTCGCTGATGGTGGCGTCGGCGGTGATCGTGATCACCGACTCGGTCATCACCTCGCCCACCGTCTCGACCGCAGGAGGCGAGCCGGTGCCGTCCCCGAACAACGCCTCGAGGAGACTGAGCCGATAGGGCTGATCCCGATTGGCCTCCTGACGGAGGAAGTCGCCCTCGGTGACCATCCCCACCAGCTTGCCATCCTTGAGCACCGGCAGGCCGCTGATGCCGTGCTCCACCATCATCCGGGCAGCCTCCTTGAGAGGGGCGTCGGGCGTGGTGGTGATCGGCTCCGTGGTCATCAAGTCCCTGACCTTCATGTCATCCCCTTCTCTCCCCGTACGACGAGGACGTCGCAGGGCGCGTGGTTGGCAACTCGATGGCTCGTGCTTCCGAGGAGCAGCGATGCGAGGTCCCCGCGCCCCCGGCTCCCGAGCACGATGAGGTCCGCGTCGGTGGACACCGCATGGTCGATGAGCCGGTCGGGCGGATAGCCCTCCAGGTCGATCCGATGCGCTCCCGTCCCTTGGATGATTGGGGCGATCCGTTCCCACACGGCCGCCTTTTGCGCGTTCGAAAAGTCGTCGCTGATCGTGGGAACGCCGCCCATGGCGGCAAGGACCGTCGCCGGCACGTGGCTGACGAAGACCACATCGAGTTCGGCGTCCAGGCGGTGGGCGTACTCGATCGCCCGGCGGACGGCCCGCTCGCCGGCGTCCGTGTCGTCGACCCCGACCACGATTCTCACGAAGGCCATTGCTCCGGTGGGTAGCGGTGTTCCTTCTCGGCCTGCAGCCGGGCGGCATACGCTGCCGCCTCGCTGCGACGACTCATCTCGAGCTTGGCAAGGACGTTCGAGACGTAATTCTTCACCGTCTTCTCGGCGAGGAACATGGACTCGCTGATCTGGCGGTTGGTCATCCCCTCGGAGATGAAGTCGAGGATCTTCCGTTCCTGTTTGGAGAGGCGTGCCAGCAGCGGGTCGTCGCTGTCCTCACCACGGATCCGCCGGAACACCCGGTCGGTCATCTCCGGGTCGAGCAACGACTCACCCCTGCCCACCTTGCGGACGCTCCCGATCAGATCGCTCCCTTTGATCTGCTTGAGGACGTACCCGGAGGCGCCGGCGAGAATCGAGGCAAAGAGGGCCTCGTCGTCGGCGAACGACGTCAGCATGAGCACCTTGACATCGGGCCACCGGGTCCGGATCTCTCGACAGGCTTCGACCCCGCTGCCGTCGGGAAGGCGCACGTCGAGGATGACGATGTCGGGCTCGTCGAACCCCACCCGGCGTATCGCCTCATCGACGCTGCCCGCTTCGCCCACCACCAGGAGGTCGGATTCGGCGTCGAGGAGCGTCTTGAGACCCTGCCTGACCACCTCGTGATCGTCCACGAGTTCAATACGCAGTTTGCCGTTCACGCCTCCAACGATACCGGCTGGCCGGATCCATACGGGCGGAGATTGCGATTACAGCCCCGCCGAAGGTCCCGAAAACCGAGTGGCCTCGCAGAAACCGTAGAATCAATGGTCGTGAACGACCTGCACCAGGATCGAATCCGGGAGCTGATCGAGGCTGCCGCCGGCGTCGCCGGTCAAGTGGACCTGTCGGCGATTCTGCGCGAGACGGTCGATACCGCGATGGATCTCACCGGCGCCCGATATGGAGCGCTCGGCGTGCTCGGCGACCACGGCACCCTCCTCGACTTCGTGCATGCCGGGATGCCCCACGACTCGATCAAGACGATCGGCCACCCCCCGCGGGGGGCAGGAGTGCTCGGCACGCTCACGCGAGAGGGAAAGACGCTCCGGCTCGACGACATCTCGGAACACGCGGACTCGGTCGGATTCCCCGAGCACCACCCGCAGATGAAGTCCTTCCTCGGGACCCCGGTCCGGGTGGGAGAGCGGGTATTCGGCAACCTCTATCTCGCCGAGAAGAAGGGCGGGTTCACCGAGCAGGACGCGGTCCTCGTCGAACTCCTTGCGGTGACGGCGGGGGCGGCCGTGGCGACGCTTCGCCTCCAGGAGCGACTCCGCCGCGCCGCCCTCTACGAGGACCGCGAGCGGATCGCCCATGACCTCCACGACTCGATCATCCAAGATCTCTTCGCGGTGGGCCTCGGCATGCAGTCGCTGATGGGATCGCTCGACGGTGGTGCGGAGTCCACGAGGGAACGGCTCGACGACTTCGTCGACCGACTCGACGCCTCGATCGCCCGTCTTCGCCGCTACATATTCGATCTACGGCCCCCCGTGTGGGCCCGGCCCCAGCTCTCGACCGAACTCCGCGCGCTGGTCGCCGAGTTGTCCGAACCGTACGGCATCGAGGTCGGCGTCATCGTGGAGTGCCCTCCGGACGTGCCCGAGCCGGCAGTCGCCGACCACCTCGTGGCGTTCGTCAAGGAGGCGGTGAGCAACGCCCTGCGCCACGCGGCCGCATCCAGCGTTGGCGTTCGCGTCGCGAGCGATGGCGACCGCGTCGTCGTGCACGTGTCCGACGACGGCATAGGCTTTGACGTGGATGCCGATCTCCCCGGACTCGGCCTGGGGAACATGGCCCGCCGGGCCGCGATTGCCGGAGGATCGTGCACGATCGACAGCATCCCCGGCAGAGGGACCATCGTGAGAGCGGAGTTCCCCCCACGGTGATGTTGCCTTCGCCCCTCCCGATACCGGGCACCAGTGCAGACAATGGGGATCACGATCTGAAGGGTGCCGATGTACGCATTCGACTTCACCGCGAGTGACGGCGGCGACAAGGGCCTGCTCGGCGGCAAGGGTGCCGGCCTGGCGACGATGACGGCGATCGGGCTGCCCGTGCCTCCCGGGTTCACCCTCACCACCGAAGCCTGTCGCAGATTCATCGCCGAAGATGGTCTCCCCGACGATGTCTGGGGAGAAGCGCTGATGGCCCTGCGTCGACTCGAGACCACCACCGGCCGGAAGTTGGGGGCTACGACGGGAATCCCACTGTTGGTGTCGGTCAGGTCGGGCGCCAAGTTCTCGATGCCGGGGATGATGGACACGGTGCTCGACCTGGGCGCCACCGAGGCGATCGTTCCCGCCCTGACCGCTTGGTCGGGCAGCGAGCACTTCGCGTGGGATGCCACCCGGCGCTTCGTTCAGACCTTCGGCAAGGTCGTGCTCGGTGCGGACGAGTCACGATTTCAGGCCGTGCTCAGCGAGCTCCGCGGGGCCCGGGGCGTGACCGACGACTCCAGACTGACCACCGACGACCTGCGCGAGGCGACCCGCCGCTTCCGTGAAATCTCCTCCGACACCGGATCGGTGCTCCCCGACGACCCGATCGAGCAGCTGCGCCTCGCCGTCGGAGCGGTATTCGACTCGTGGCAGAACAAGCGCGCCCGCGAGTACCGGCGGATCCATGGCATTCCCGACGACCTCGGCACTGCCTGCAACATCCAGATGATGGTGTTCGGGGACCTTGGGGACGACTCGGGCACGGGCGTGTGTTTCACCAGGGATCCGGCGACGGGTGAGGCGCATCCGTACGGCGACTACCTCCCCAATGCCCAGGGCGAAGACGTCGTGGCCGGCATCCGCAACACCCTGAACCTCGACGACCTGAGCAAGCGTCATCCCGGCCATCACGCCGCCCTCACCGGCGTGATGCACACGCTCGAAACCCACTACCGGGACATGTGTGACATCGAATTCACCATCGAACGGGACCGTCTCTGGATACTGCAGACCCGGGTGGGCAAGCGCACCGCTCAGTCGGCGGTGCGCATAGCCGTCGAGATGGTCACCGAAGGGCTCATCGACCGCAACACCGCGCTGCTTCGCGTCGACCCTTCGACACTGGACCAACTCCTCCATCCCCGACTTCACGAACCGATCGAAGCGCCTGCGATCGCCAGCGGACTCAACGCGTCGCCGGGGGCCGCTTCGGGAATCGCGGTCTTCGACGCCGACCGTGCCGTCGAGATCGCCGCATCTGGGACACCCGTCATCCTCGTCCGATGGGAAACGACTCCGGACGACATCCACGGCATGGCGGCGTCGGAAGGCATCCTCACCAGCCACGGGGGTCGAACAAGCCACGCGGCGGTCGTGGCCAGAGGCATGGGCATTCCGGCGGTCACCGGCGCCGGCGGCATCGACGTCGACGAGGCGAACCGGCGCTTCCAGTCGGGCACCGTGGTGGTCACCGAGGGCGAACAGATCACGATCGACGGTGGATCCGGGCTGGTGTACCTGGGCGACCTTCCGGTGAGCAGGCCCGAGCCGTCCCAGGAACTCGAGGTGCTGCTCGCGTGGGCAGACGAGGTACGAACCCTCGGCGTCCGGGCGAATGCCGACGATGCTGCGACGGCCGCCGAAGCCGTCCGATGGGGGGCCGACGGGATCGGGCTGGCGAGGACCGAGCACATGTTCATGGGCGAGCGCCTGCCCATCGTGCAGCAGGTGATCCTGGGCCACGACGCCGAGGCGGCCCTGGAGGCACTCGAGAAGGTGCAGGCCGACGACTTCGAAGCCCTCCTCGCCGCCATGGATGGGAAACCGGTGATCGTGCGGCTCCTCGACCCGCCCCTCCACGAGTTCCTCCCCGCCCGGATCGACCTGATCGAAGACCGGGCCACCCTCGTCGCGCGCGGCGGAAGCACGGACAAGATCGACGAGATGATCGAGGCGGTCCGCCGCCTCGAAGAGGACAACCCGATGATGGGCCTACGCGGCGTGCGCCTCGGTGTCGTACGCCCCGAGTTGTATCGCGCTCAGGTCCGAGCCGCGCTGACGGCGGTCGCTCGACGCCTCGAGGCCGGCGGCAACCCGGTCCTGGAGATCATGATTCCCCTCGTCTCCACCGGCGCCGAGCTCGAGCTGATGGAGTCGATGATCAACCGCGAGATGGGAATCGCCTCCACCCCGATCGACGTGCCTGTGGGGACGATGATCGAGATCCCCAGGGCGGCGCTACGCGCCGCCGAGCTGGCGCGCCACGCCAGATTCTTCTCGTTCGGTACGAACGACCTCACTCAGATGACCTTCGGGATCAGCCGCGACGATGCCCAGGATGCGTTCCTCGGCCAGTACCTCGCCGACGGACTCTTCCCAACGGACCCGTTCGTGACCATCGACGTCGAGGGCGTCGGCGTGCTCGTGGAGATGGCGACGAAGGCGGGGCGGGCGGCGCGCCCCGACCTCGAAGTGGGCATCTGCGGGGAGCACGGCGGCGATCCGAAGACCATCGCGTTCTGCCAGCGGATCGGTCTCGACTACGTCTCCTGCAGTCCTCCCCGGGTACCGATCGCTCGTCTCTCCGCGGCACAGGCAGCCCTCGGGTCCGGTGCCGACAACGCCAGCGTGTAGGAGCCTCGCTGTGCTCTGGCTTCGGGCTACAGCCTTCCCGGAAGGGTGTTCGCCTCGAAACCGCCACCGGAGGCTCGGCCCGAGAGGCGTTCTGGTACCACGGCGAACATGGGATGTTCAGTGGGCAGCACGGCGGTGATCGCCGCGGCGAGCGCCGGGGCCCGATACTTGTGCAGAAACGCCGCGACCACCGGCGCCCGGACGTGGGTGTCCTCGTCGGGTATGAAGCGCGCCTCGCCAAAGAACATGGCGCTTTCCCACCGGTCCCCGGCGGTCGAACGGCTCACCTCGACGCACACCCGCGGATCGGATCGCAGTGCCGTCACCCTACGGCCCCGAGCGGTTCGGAAGTAGCAGACTCCCTCGACCATGACGAAGGACATTGCCGTTACGTAGGGCTCGCCGTCGGCGATGCACGCCAGATGTGCGGTGTCGGTCTCCTCGAGAATGGCGAGACATCGTTGTTCGTCGAGTTCGATCATGCCCCGAGTATCGCGAACGGTGCGGCGGCCGGCATAGGTCCAAAGGTCCAGCCTGACACCAGACACCACACCCCGCCGTGCCCAATGCCAGACGCCTCGCTCTCACCGCACCCGCGCGGACGGGATGTCCTTGCGAGAGGGCAGCCATCGTTTCGGCACCGGCCGCACCCGCATGCGAAGGTCGACCACGCGAAGCCCTTCTCCCGGGCGCAGCACCTTGACCGGGTTCAGGTCCATCTCGGCGATCTCGGGGATGTCCTCCACCATCGCCGACACCCTGAGCAGCGCCTCCCGGAGGGCGACGACGTCGCCGGGGGCCCCGCCGCGGAAGCCATCGAGAATGCGCGCCGACCGCACCTCGCTGATCATCTCGGCTGCGTCGACATCGGTGAGCGGATGGATGCGAAACGCGACGTCTCCGATCAGTTCCACGAACACGCCGCCGAGACCAAATGCGATCAGCGGCCCGAACGACGCATCCTCTGTCATCCCGATGATCACCTCATGCCCGTCCTTCACGAACTCCTGGACGAGGGCGCCACTGGCATCGTCGACCACCGAGGTGACCCGGTCGAACGCCTCGCCAACGGCCTCCGCTCCGCTCACGCCGAGCACGATGCCACCGACGTCGCTCTTGTGGAGGGCGCTCGGGGCGATCACCTTGACCACGACCTCGCCGCCGAACTCCTCGGCAGCGGTCACCGCCCCTTTTCTCGTCGTCACTACTCGCGACCCCGCCGTCCTGATGCCGTAGGCCCCGAGCACCGCCTCCGCCTCGGCGGGGTCGAGCCATCCTCCTTCGTCGCCGAGACGCTGGAGGGCCGAGGCGATCACGGCGCGGGCCGCATCGGGATCGGTGTCGTCGAACCGGGCGAACTCCCCTTCGGGACGTTGCCGCCATTCGGCGTATCGGACCGCCCTGGCGAGCGCCCTCGCCGCCGGCTCGGGGAACGGGTAGACCGGGATGCGAGCACCGTCGGCGCGCGGCTTGGGCCGGCTATCGGTGTCGGCCTCCATGAACACCGACAAGACCGTCTTGGCGTTGCTCTCCGCCTCGACGACGTCGGCGACCGCCTCCTGGATGACGGCGAGAGCCCCCGGAGCGGTCGGGATGAAGATGACGATGACCGCATCGACCTCATCGCTGGCGAGCAGGGCGCGCAGGCATGCCCGGTACTGATCCGGACCCGCCGACGCGATCATGTCCACAGGATTTCGCACCGCGGCTTCGGTGGCGAGGTGCTCGTGGAGTCGCTGCTGAAGCGCCTCGGAGAGCTCCGGGATCTCCAGTCCCTCGGACTCGAGGGCGTCGACGGCCAAGATCGCCGGACCGCCCGCGTTGGTGAGGAGAGCCACCCGGCGCCCGTTGGGCAGCGGTTGATTGGCGAGCAGCGTAGTGACCTCGAACAACTCTTCGAGCGTGTCCGTGCGAATCACGCCCGCTTGCCGGAACAGGGCCGACACGGCCCCTTCGACGCTGGCGAGGGCACCCGTGTGGCTGCTGGCTGCCCGGGCACCGGCGCGGGTGCGGCCCGACTTCACCGCCACGATCGGCTTGCGACGGGCAATCCTCCTCGCAATCCGTGCGAACCGCCTCGGGTGACCGAACGACTCGACGTACAGGACGATGACGTCGGTGGCCGGGTCGCCCTCCCAGTAGAGCATGAGGTCGTTGGCGCTGACGTCCGCTTTGTTGCCGACCGAGACGAAGGTCGAGATGCCGATGTCGAGGGTGCGGGCGTTGTCGAGGATGGCGATGCCGAGCGCACCCGACTGGCTCGACATGCCGACGTTGCCGGCCGGAGGGAATGACGGGGCAAAGGTCAGGTCGAGGTGGACGGCAGGGTCGGTGTTGAGCAGACCCATGCAGTTCGGGCCGATCATCCTCATTCCGGCGTCGCGGACGATCGTCAGCAACTCGCGCTCAAGGGCAGCTCCGACCGGCCCGGTCTCGGAAAAGCCGGCTGTGATCACGACGAGTCCGCGAACTCCCTTGGTGGCGCACTCACGGACCACATCGATCACGAACTTCGCCGGTACCACGATGACCGCCACGTCGACCGGATCGGGGATGTCGAGCACAGAGCGATATGCCTTGATCGACCCGACCGAGGCCGCATTGGGGTTGACGGGAAACACCGTCCCCGAGAACCGGCCTCGCAACAGGTTGCGAAGCAGTCGGCCACCGATCGACATCTCCTCCCTGCTGGCGCCGATGACCGCGACCGTCTTCGGGTAGAAGATGGGCAGAAGCGAAGCCGCTACCGCCTGCTGCTCCCGCAGCCCCTCTTGCCGGGTGACCTCATCGGTGATGTGCACGGGGAACTCGACCGTGTACACGCCCTCATCGGTGTCGCGGTGCATCGTGTACCCGGAGGAACGAAACACGCGCATCATCGCGTAGTTGTCGGGGAGGACGTAGGCGCGGAACGCGGTGACGCCCTGGTGGCGGGCATGGTTGGTGAGATGGGTCAGCAACTGGGTGCCGATGCCCCTGCCCTGTTGGGCATCCTCCACGCCGAAGGCCACCTCCGCCACCTCGGGATGTCCATCCATCCGGTCGTACCGCCCGACGCCGACCATCAGCCCGCCCACCTCGACCACGAACGCCATGCGAGTCTCGTAGTCCACGGTCGTGAAGTAGGTGAGTTCCTCGGGCGAAAGCTCGTTCTTGTGGCGGAAGAACCGGTGGTAGACGCTGTCGCGACCCATCCGATGGAACATCGCATCGAGGCCGACACCGTCCGAGGGCAGGATCGGGCGGATGTAGGCCAGACCGCCGTCGCGCAGCACGACGTGGAACTCGTAGTCGGACGGATAGGAAGCCATGTGTCGCTCATTGTCGCACCATGCGATGGGGTCTCCGGCACCCGGCGCCGACGGCACGAAGGTCGCGCGCTAGGCGGGCGGGGCGTGCGGACCTCGTCGGACATCGCCGCCGAACCGCGGGCGTCTACCCCGTCAGCCTCCCGAGGAGCGCGTCCACCGGCACCCTCGCAATGCGAGTGAACATGT
>Ga0209751_10006762_pt1 | contig 10594 bp, 8 predicted proteins | sample RifCSP13_1_FD_184019 | JGI IMG/M metagenome (GOLD analysis project Ga0209751, IMG submission 184019) | Soil microbial communities from Rifle, Colorado - Rifle CSP2_sed 13_1 (SPAdes) (version 2) | ecosystem: Environmental > Terrestrial > Deep subsurface > Rock core/Sediment | place: Rifle...
GGCGGCGTGCACCTTCAGCCGGTTTCGGATGATGCCCGCGTCCCGCAGCAAGCGCGCGCGGTCGCGGGCGCCGTACCGCGCGACGCGATCGATATCGAAGCCATGATAAGCGCGGCGGAAAGCCTCGGCCTTCTTGAGTATGGTCAGCCAGGACAGGCCGGCCTGGTTAATCTCCAACATCAGGCGCTCGAAGAGCTGGCTCTCGTCCACGATCGGGAAGCCGTATTCCGAATCGTGGTAGCGCTTGTTGTACTCGTCCTCCGGATGTCCGGCGACGTACGCGCAGTAAGTCGTCACTGTTCAGGCTCCAGGAGGGGCGGGACGCGTGGCTCCCCCGGCAGAGGATCTTTGTGTTCGCTTCGTGAGTATCTGTCCTGCGTCAGCCAAGAACGCTCAGGTCGCGGGGCATGTCGCTGAGGACGTCGACTCCGCTTTCCGTGATGACGACGTTGTCCTCGATGCGCACACCGTTCCGGTCCGGCAGGTAGATGCCGGGCTCGACCGTGAACGCCATGCCAGGCTCCAGAATCTGCGCGTTGTCACTCCGCATGTACGGATCCTCGTGCACTTCCATACCGATGCCGTGCCCCGTACGGTGCGTGAAGAACCGGCCGTATCCGGCCTTCTCGATGACGGCCCGCGCAGCCGCATCTACCGCGGAGCAAGGGCTCCCCGGCCGCGCTGCTGCGCATCCGGCCGCATTGGCCTCCTGGACGACGCTGTGAATCTTCTTCAGCTCCGGCTCGATCTCGCCGATGGCATAGGTACGCGTGAGGTCGGAGATGTAGCCACCAAACGTGGCGCCCCAATCGAACAACATGAAGTCGCCGCGCTGGATCTTGCGCTCCGTTGGAGAGGCGTGAGGGTTGGCCGAGTTCGGACCCGCGGACACGATCGGCGTCAACGGCATCTCGGAATCGGACCCATGCCGCAACAGTTGAACCACGAGCTCGCCGGCCAGGTCGCGCTCGGTCATCCCTACCTTCACCTGCGGCAACAGAGCGGTGAGGGCCTCCTGCGCGATCTGGACCGCCTTGCGCATGGCCTCGATCTCATGCGAATCCTTCCTCAGACGCAGCTCCCCCAGCGCCTCGGAGGCATCCGGGAAGCCGGCTTCGGGCGCGGCGGCCTTGACGTAGCGGAACTCCAGGAGTCGCATGCTCCGAGGCTCGAGCCCGATCTGCTTGCCGTCCAAGCCAAGTGCCTGGACGGCGCGCACATACGCGGCGTCCCAAGCGAGGGGATCCTCCGGGTACGGGAAGGGCAGCACCTCGTACGGTATCTGCCCGACTTTGGCCATCTCAAGCTCGGGCAGGACCAGTGCGGGAGATCGGTCCCGCGCGACCAGGAGCACGACGGGTCGCTCCATGAGATGGAAGCGAACGCCTGTAAGGTAAGTCAGCGTCGGTCCAGGGTTCAAGACTGCGCCGTCCAACTTGGACTTGCGCAGCAGGCTGTTCAATCGGTCCAGGCGACTCTTCGACATCGTGTCCCCGCGGGTTAGTCGCCCTCTTCGGAAGCGGCGTCCTTCGCCGGCTTTCGGTGGCGCGGCGGCTCGACGACAGGCTGCGCGGCGAGGGCAACGTCGAGAACCTGGTCCATGTGCTTGACGAGGACGATCTTCAGGTCCGCGCGCGCGGCCTTCGGAAGTTCGGTGAGGTCCCTGGCATTCTTCTCGGGGAGAATCACGGTCTTCAGGCCGGCGCGATGCGCAGCGAGCACCTTCTCACGAACGCCACCGATAGGCAGGATGCGTCCCCGCAGCGTGATCTCGCCCGTCATGCCGACGTGCTTGTGCACCGGGCGGCCGGTGAGCGCCGAGATCACGGCCGTGGCCATCGTGATGCCGGCCGAGGGTCCATCCTTGGGAATGGCGCCTTCGGGCATATGAACGTGAATGTCCATTCGCTCGAACACGTCGAGGTCGATCTTGAGGGCGGTGGCACGCGACTTTATGTAGGTCAGTGCGGCCTGGCCCGACTCCTGCATGACCTCGCCCATCTGTCCGGTCATCTGAAGTGCCCCCTTCCCCTCCAAGACAGCGACCTCGACCGGCATGATCTCCCCGCCTGTCTCGGTCCAGGCAAGGCTGGTTACGACACCCACCTCGTCCTGACTTTCGGCTTCCGGAGGGAAGACCTGCTGCGGCCCCAGGAAGCGCTCGACCTGGTGGGGGCCGAGCACCGCCGGGTACTTCTTGCCTTCGGCCTTTAGACGCGCGATCTTCCGGGAAATGCGGCCGAGGGCGCGTTCCAGGTTGCGCACGCCGGCCTCGTAGGTGTACTGGCGGACAATTCTCCGCAGCGCATCCGCTTCGAACGTGAGTCCAAGCTCCTCGATACCGCTCTCCTGAATCTGGCGCGGGATGAGGTAGCGGTTGGCGATCTCGAGCTTCTCTTCCTCGATATAGCCGGGGAACTCGATGACTTCCATGCGGTCGAGCAGCGCGCTTGGAATGTTGGCCAGTGAATTGGCCGTTGTCACGAACATCACGCGCGACAGATCGAACGGCATCTCGAGGTAGTGATCGCTGAAGGCGAAGTTCTGCTCAGGGTCCAGGACCTCGAGCATGGCGGAGGAGGGATCGCCGCGAAAATCCGATCCGAGCTTGTCGATCTCGTCCAGCATGAACAGCGGGTTCGAACTTGCGGCGCGCTTCATGGTCTGGAGGATGCGCCCGGGAAGCGCGCCGATGTACGTGCGTCGGTGACCGCGGATCTCTGCCTCGTCGCGTACTCCACCCAGCGACACGCGCACGAAGTTGCGTCCCAGCGCGTTTGCGATCGAGCGCCCGATGGAAGTCTTGCCCGTGCCCGGCGGCCCCACGAAGCACAAGATGGGCTGCCGTTCCTTCTTCGGCTTCAGTGAGCGCACAGCGATGTACTCGAGGATGCGCTCCTTGGCCTTCTTGAGGCCGTAGTGATCGCGCTCCAGGATGCGATGCGCATTGCGGACATCGAGATTGTCGGGCGTCGTATTCGTCCACGGCAGGTCGATGATCCAGTCGATGTAGGTGCGGATGATGCCGACCTCGGGCGCCATGGGCGGCATCTGGACCAGCCGTTCGACCTCCTTCAGCGCCACACGGCGCGGCTCCTCAGGTAGATTGGCGGCTTCGACTTTCCGCTTGAGGTCGGCGACATCCCTTGAGAAGACGTCGCCCTCTCCGAGCTCGTTCTGGATCTGCCGCATCTGCTCGCGGAGATAGAACTCGCGCTGACTCTTGTCGACCTCGTTCTGCACGCGCGAGTGGATTTCGTCTTCGAGTTCAAGGACATCCACCTCTTGCGCGAGCACGGTATTGAGATGCCGCAGCCGGGCCTTCGGATCCAGGATCAGCATCAGGCTCTGCTTTGCCTCGTACGGCAGCGAAAGCGATGTGGCGATCATGTCCGAGAGCCAGCCCGGCTCCGCGATGTTGAGCGCAAAGAGATGCGCTTCTTCGGGAATGGAGCGGTCAAGCTGAACACAGCGGTGGAACAGATCGAGTGCGGTGCGCATGAGGGCCTGCGTCTGACGATCGGGGGTTTGGGGCTCGAAGACCACGCGCCCACGCGCCACCATGTACGGCTTCATGCGCAGGATTTCCAGGATCTCCACTCTGCGCCGACCCTGCACTAGGGCGGAGTGCGAGCCATCAGGCATCTGCAAGAGCCGGCCGGCTGCCATCTCCACACCGACCGGCAGGAAACCCTCTGCGCCCGGCTCCTCCACCTCGGTGTCTTTCTGGGAAAGGCCGATGAGGGTTTGTCCCTTGCGGAGCGCCTCCTGGATCGCCAGCAGCGAGGCCTCGCGTCCGACGAAGATCGGTGACACCATGCGCGGGAAAACGACCAAGTCGCGCAGCGGCAGGACCGCCGCTTCGATCAAGCGATCCGGGCCGACCTCGCGGCTGGAGATGCGATAGAGCTCTTCGGTCCGCTGCGAGAGCAGCTGATCGAAGTGCTCCTCTTCCTCATTCCATTTGGTTTGCTGACTCATCCGTTGGCCCCTCGCTTCCTGGGCCGTCTCGTCTTCGAAGAAGTGCCGGCGCGCCTGATTCGTGCCTTGCGGCGCCGCCAGGCCGTCCGCATTTCGCCCGCGAATGCGACGCTGCCGGCCACCAGCACAACCGCCTGCTTTCCGGCCAGTTCGAGTGCTCGGTCAAGCGCGGCCGCCGCAGGTGTCCGGATCTCCACTGCGAGGCCCGCGAGGCGCACCTGCTCCGCGATCCATTCTGCGGACGGTGCGCGCGGGTGATCCGCCCGGGTCGCCACCACACGCTGCACGCGCGGCCGCAGTTCTGCAAGCATACCCGCGATGTCCTTGTCTTCGAGGGCGCAAAACACCAGAATCGCGTGCCGCCCGGGGAAATACGTGTCCAGCGCCTCGCGAAGTCGCAGCGCGGCGTCCCGATTGTGCGCCGAGTCTATCACAACGGGCGGGTGGAGCTGCATCACCTCAAACCTGCCGGGCCACCTGACACGCGCAAGCCCCGCGCGGATGGCGGCATCGGGGACAGAGACGCCCTGCGCGCGCAACTCCCACAGTACTCCGACGGCGATGGCGGCATTCTCAACCTGATGCCGACCCAGGAGTGGAACCCGTAACGAGATCGCGGCTGCAGTGCGCCCCGGGCCGGCGCGAGGCAGCGGGACAACCCGGAAGGATTGACCCTGTACCGAGTCATTGACCATCTCGAAGCCGATGTTGCGTCCAACCAGCGTGAGGGGCGCGTGCCGCTCAGCGGCGATCCGCTCCAACACCTTCAGGGCTTCTTCCTTCTGCGGCGCCGAGACGAGGGGCACGCCCTCCTTGATGATGCCGGCTTTCTCCCCCGCGATCTCCGCCAGCGTGTCTCCAAGCACGAGCATGTGGTCGTAGGACAGCGAGGTGATCACGGCTGCCTGCGGCAGCACCACGTTGGTGGCGTCCAGGCGTCCGCCCAGGCCGACCTCCACGACCGCGAAATCGACTCTTCGCCGAGCGAACGCCAGCAAGCCGATGGCGGTCGTGATCTCGAACGTCGTGAGTTTCGGGACCTGCTCGACTGCGGGCTTGACAGCCTCGACCAGGCCGACGAGTTCGGCATGCGTGATGGGTCGGCCGTTGACGCGGATGCGCTCGCAATAGTCCGCCAGGTGAGGCGAGGTATACAAGCCAGTTACGTAACCAGCCGACCGCAGGGCGGAGGCAAGCATGGCGCACACAGAGCCCTTGCCCTTCGTCCCTGCCACGTGGATAATGCGATATCGCTGCTGCGGATTGCCAAGGAGCCGCATGAGCTCGAACATCCGCTCCAGGTTGAAGTCCGCCTTCGCCATCTCGCTCAGATGTTTGAGGCTATAATCCACAAACGAATACAGGTAGTCCAAAGCCCGGTTGTATTCCACCGCAGCATTCATCCAAAAGATTGTAAGACCTCTTCCGCCTTTCGTGCTTCGATCGCCGCCAAACCCCGCCGAGGTGTGCACGTAGAGCCGGCCCGGAGAAGCTGATCTTTGGACAACGAAAGCGCGTCCCCGGGAGGCACGCCCGGCACATGTTTCATCTGCCGAAAGCATGAGGGGCTCGAACCGGCGCCGCCTGGGGGCTACATCTTCCAGGACGAGTATTGGATGGTCTGTCACGCGCCCGGAAAGCTCGGGCCCCTGGGGACGCTCTTCATCGAGGCCAGGCGGCACTTCCTGGACTACGCCGCAATGACCAACGCCGAGGCCGCAGGGCTGGGCGGATGCCTTCGCAAGGCTTACGTGGCGCTGCGCGAGCAAACCGACTCAGAGCGCATCTATCAGCTTTCGACCAACGAGGGAGTCCCGCACTTTCACGCGTGGCTCGTCCCGCGGGCGAGGGCGGTCTCGGAGCGGGGAATCAAGTACCTGGGGCTGGATCTCTCGTGCACCGACGAGGCTGCAGCCGAACTGGCGGCGCGACTGCGCGCGGCGATGAACGCATGATCGGCGTGCTCACCATCGAACTGCATCTGCCGGCCTGCAACTCGCTGAAGGAGAAGCGGGGCCGGCTCAAACCGCTGACGGCGCGGCTCCACCGCGAGTTCAACGTTTCGGTGGCCGAGATGGACCGCCAGGACGCCTGGCAGGATGCGGTCATCTGCTGCGCCATGGTCAACAGCACCGCCGTCCAACTGCAGCGGTCGCTCCAGACGGTGGCAAAGTGGGTGCAGGCGAACTGGCCGGACGGCATGGTCGTGAACGAGCGCATCGAGGTGATCTAGCGAGTTGGAGGCGGCGATGAAGATAGCGGTGATGGGCACCGGCGGCACCGGCGGGTATTTCGGCGGACTGCTGGCAAAGCAAGGGAACGACGTCACCTTCATCGCACGCGGCGCCCACCTGGCAGCCATCCGTGAGAAGGGTTTGCAGGTCAGGAGCGTGCACGGAGACTTCACGCTAGCACCCGCCCACGCCACCAATGTGCCCGCAGAAATCGGCACCGTGGACCTCGTCCTCTTCTGCACCAAGACTTACGACACCGAGACCGCCGCATCCGCGATCAAACCCATCGTCGGCAGTCAGACGACAGTCCTGAGCTTGCAGAACGGGATCGACGCCGCCGAGCGCATCGGCGCGGTAGTTGGGAGCGAAAACATGCTCGGCGGAGTGGCATATGTGTCCTCGGCCGTCGAAGCACCCGGAGTGATCAAGCAGATCTCGCAATTCCGGCGCATTGTTATGGGGGAGCTGAACGGAGGGGCAACGACGCGCGTCAGGGCCATTCATGAGGTGCTGCTAGCCACGGGCGCCGCGGCGGAGATCGCCCAGAACATCCGCAGCGTGTTGTGGGCCAAGTTCGTGTTCATCTGCCCTGCGAGCGCAGTCGGGTCGCTGACCAGGCTTCCCATGGGAGGCTACCGCGAGGTGCCGGAGACACGCACGATCGTTGCTGGACTGATGCAAGAAGTTGAGGCGGTTGCAGCGGCACACGGCGTTCCCCTCGCGGCGGACGTGGTCGACGCCAGTTTGCGCTTCATGGACCAGGCCGCCCCGCACATCAAACCCTCGATGCAACTGGACATCGAGGCCGGGCACCGTACCGAGGTTGAATCAATGATCGGCGTTCTCGGTCGAAAGGGGCGCGAGGTGGGAGTCCCGACTCCAATGGCCGACATGGTCTACGGGTTGCTGCTGCCCATCGAACTCACGGCCCGGTCCTGGACGGCAGCGTAATCCAGCGCTCGCCACCGCCCGCCATTTGGCGCCGCCGCCTGTTGACAATGTCGGTAAACTAAGTAGAATCGGAAAGAGATCCGGCAGCAGAACGCAGCGACTTCCAGGCACTTGTGGTGTTACGGCCTATAAGCCCCTAGAGAAGTACGCGGTCATGCGTTTTCCGCCATGTTCGGCAGTTTCTCCGCTTATCTGGGATATCGTCCGGCACATGAGCGTGTCCGGCGAACAGTGATGGGGCGCCATTGGGCAATCGTGTCCAGTGGCGCTTTTGTTTTGGAGAACACTGAGGTCAGATGGGAAAGCCAGTTTTGGTCGAAGTCATCGCCTACGCACCGACCGCGTTCTATCACTGCACCCACTGCGAGGTGGCCTTTCGCGAGATGGGAGCCAGCAACCGCCGCCAGGAAGAGCAGCTCCAGAGCAGCCTGCCCCCGGAGCTCATCCGGGAGTACGAGGCCATCTCGGCATGGGTCAAGGGTCTCTTCAATCAGCATTGCGATGAGGTCGTCGTAAGAGTGATCGACGCGGCGTCCATCGAGGGCTTCTACAAGTCACTGCGCCACAACCTGCATCGCTATCCGGCAGTGATCATCGATGGGAAGGCTCGCTTCAGCGGCAGCCAGTCGCTTGACGCGGCGGGCCGGTCCGTCTCGGAACGTTTGGCGACCCAGGCCGCGGCGATGTAGCGGCGACCAGCGGCGAGGCGACTCATCCGGCTCGGCCGGGCCGATGAGCAGCGCGTCCGAACCTGCAAGTGGGTTTCGAGGGGCAATCTAGAGAGGAGGTGCCATTGGAGGAGGATCGACCCGGGATCAGCTCGAAGGCAAGGTTCGGGCAAGTAAGCCTGCGAAAGCGTGCCTTGTTTCTCTCCTTTGTGCTCTAACGGGAAACGGAGGAAGCGCAATGGATCTGTTCAGCATGAATACGCTCTGGATCGTTGTGATCGCGACCGTGGTCATCTACGTGATGTACAACTTCTATGCAAAGCGCGTGGACCGCGACGTGATCCAGGCCGATCCCAAGAAGGCCACCCCCGCCAAGATGTACATGGATGGGGTGGACTTCATGCCCACCAGCCGCAATGTGCTCTATGGCTACCACTTCAAGTCCATCGCGGCGGCGGGACCGATCGTGGGCGTGATCACCGCGGCCAACCTGTGGGGCTGGCTCCCCGCCCTGCTCTGGCTCGTGATCGGCGTCTCGTTCATCGGTTGGGCGAGCGACTACAGCGCCATCGTTGTCGCCGTTCGCAATGACGGCAACAGCATGAGCGCGGTAAGCCACAAGCTCATCGCCCCGCGCACCCGCTCGATCCTGTTCACGTTCATCTTCTTCTACCTGCTGCTGGTCGCCGGCGCATTCATGGGCATCATGGCGGCGTTGATGGCCGCCCGCGCCGACGTGCCGCTCGGTATCATCACGCTGGGCGTGATGGGTCTGCTCGCGGGCCAGATGCTCTACAAGTGGAAGATGGACCTGATCATGGTAACTGCCATCGTGGTGGTCGTCACCATACTGGCAATGTTCCTGGGCCCGTTCCGAGCCGTGAACGCAGAGGGCGCGCTTGACCTGACGGCGGGCCCCGTGAGCAGCCTTTTCATCAAGTTCAACGCGGCGATCAACGGCATCACGGGCGGAACTCCGATCATGCAGGTTGTGGATCCGACCTTTGCCGATCCGCGCATCCCGGCGCCCAACCCGGAAGGCGTTCGCGCCACGACACCCACATACAACGCGGAAACCGGAGAGATCAACACACTCCCGTCCTACCTGTTCTGGGCGTTCTTCCTGCTCCTGTTCTCGTACCTGGCGTCCACGCTGCCCATCTGGCGTTTCGCGCAGCCTGTCAACTACATCGGTTTCTGGATCACGCTGATCACGATCGGCCTGAGCGCCGTGGGTGCCGTTCTTGCGCCGTTCCTAAAGCCGGCCGTCGGGGCATTCGCCTTGGAGGCGATCAAGCTGAAGGACCTCGGCTTCACATACGACGCGGCCAAATCCTGGCAGCCGCTCTGGCCAATGCTGTTCGTCACGATCGCGTGCGGCGCCATCTCCGGCTGGCACGCGCTGATCGGCTCGATCGGCACCGCCCGGCAGCTGGAATATGAGACGGATGCCCTCCCCGTGGGCGGCGGCGCGATGTTCACGGAGAACACGCTGGCACTTCTCTCGCTGGTGGCCGTTTCCATCGCGGGCGCAGGCGGCGGTGCAGGTCGCTTTGCTGCCGGGGTGGGAAGCCTGATGACCGTGATCTTCGGCGACGGCTTCAAGACATTCGGCACGGCATTGGGCTTCGGCGCGTTCATGGTCATCGTGCTGACCGTGACCCAGTTGGTCTTCCGGGTCATGCGCGTGACCTTGACCGAGTGGGTCGGAGAGTCGATCCCGGTGTTCAAGAACATGCACATCTCGACGCTCACCTCCATGCTGCTCACCCTGCTGCTCGTCCTGACAGGCACATGGGTCTACTTGTGGCAGCTGTTCGGCTCGGCCAATCAGCTAATGGCGGCTCTGAGCCTGCTCATCGTGACGGTCTGGCTGCGGGAGCAGAAGAAGAATCCGTCCTACGCCCTGTGGCCGATGCTGTTCATGTACGTGACCACCCTCGCGGCGACGCTCATCACGGCGCGCAATCTCTATGTCACGATCGCCGTGCCGAGAGCTGGCTCGTTCGAGAGCATCGGCGCTTGGGCGATGATCGTCATCGCCGTCCTGCTCTTCCTGACGGCGCTCATCATCGGCTACGACGGCTACAACGCCTATCAGCGCTACGCGACCGGTGCCAAACCGCGCAAGGCGGCGGCAGCGGCCGACGACTAACCGATTGCGTTACGAATGAAAAGGGAGGCGCACTTTGGTGCGCCTCCCTGAACTGTCCGGCATTGCGTCGGGAACAGGGCAAGAGCGAGCCGGCCTAACCGCGTCTGGTCACTGCCTCCGCAAGTTCCCGCAAGGCCTCGATGAACTCCTGGGCCTCGCGAGTTCGGTAGGCAGGCAGCGGCAGATGGATCTCCAGATTGGGCTCGGCCTTTCGCAGCCCAAAGCGTGCGTACCGCGGCGCCAGGCGAGCCATGGGTCGCTCCAGCCTGTCCAGCGTCGAGGCCGCCAACTGCAGCAGGCCCTTCGGGGCCATTAGTTGAAAGTCGCGATAGGGAGCCGTTTCCCAGCCGCGCGCGGCAACGTGGCTAAGTGCGGAGCGGCCCGTCCAGGTTTTTGGGTCGGCGAGTTCGAGGTCCATGAGCGGCGGGGTCCCAAGGTGAGCGCGGAAGAGCAGTATGTCCTGGCGGCCCTGCAGCGCAGCCAGGATCGTCATCCAGAAGACGTCTCGGGGTTTGAAGACGAGAAGCGTTTCCAGCCGCCGGAACGGAGGGCGCGCCCTGGCGATGACGAGCTCCGCGACCGAGGTTCCCATCCAGCGAAAGGTC
>Ga0209751_10006765_pt1 | contig 10591 bp, 9 predicted proteins | sample RifCSP13_1_FD_184019 | JGI IMG/M metagenome (GOLD analysis project Ga0209751, IMG submission 184019) | Soil microbial communities from Rifle, Colorado - Rifle CSP2_sed 13_1 (SPAdes) (version 2) | ecosystem: Environmental > Terrestrial > Deep subsurface > Rock core/Sediment | place: Rifle...
AGGTTAGCTCTCCGTCGCTTTTGATCACCGTGCGGTCCTTGTCGTCGCCGAAGTCGGTCGACTTGAACCACTGCGCTCCGTCCTCGCTGTAGAGGAGTCCGCGCGCGCGCAATAGATCCATCGACCGCGCGACTTCGCTGCGCTCCCGCAGCGCCCTCTCACTAAAAAAAGAATCGAATTGAATGCCGAACCCGCCGAGCTCGCCGCGAATCGTGCCGAGCAGCGAATCGCCGCCGAATTGGCGAAAGAAATCCACGGCCGCCTCTTTCGATTCCTTTAAGAATTTGTCGCCGTCTCTCTGTTTAACCTCGGCCGCGAGTTCCCTGACGTAGTCGCCGGGGTAGCCGTCCTCTGGAAATTCAATTGTTTCGCCGAACAATTCGCGGTAGCGCGCGTAGAGTGAGAGTCCCAAGTTTTCCATCTGCTTGCCGGCGTCATTGACGTAGTATTCCCGTTCGACCTCAAAGCCGGTCGCTTCATGCAGCCGCGCCAAGACATCGCCGATCACCGCGACGCGACCGTGGCCGACGTGGAGCGGGCCGGTCGGATTGACGCTGGCGAATTCCACCTGCACCTTGGCACCGTGGCCAAGATTGAGGGCTGCCTCTTTGCCCGCCGCCAACTCGCGCAAGCGCTGATAATAGAACTTCGGCGCAAACGCGAAATTCAAAAAACCCGGCCCGGCGATCTCCTTACGCGCGAGAATGCCGTCGGGATCCTCGAGGTTTTTGAGAATCGTTTTGGCGATCACGCGCGGCGGCTTCTTTGCCGTCTTGGCCCACATCATGGCGACATTGGTCGCCAGATCGCCGAACTCGCGTTGTTTCGGCGCCTCAAGAAGCACAGGGGGGAGTTCGGTCGAATTCACCGCTCCCTCCTTCGCAGTTTTTTCGATCGCTCGGGTCAATAAGTCCCTAAGGTGACTTCGCATCGTGTCCTTAAATCTTCTTCTGCCCAAGCCTTAACGGCGCCGTTGACAGGGGGTTTCTCGGCGCCATGCGGGGAAAATTCGGCAACTGGGAAGAGGCTCTAACTATATTATTTATAATGATCTATCGCTCGCAAAGTCAAGTTAACGTCGAGTGGAACGCGCAAAATTCACATCTTCTTCGACACACTGCTTTTGGATCGCGCCGTGCCGTAGGCGTGTCATGGCTATGTGGAGCGGTTGCAAGCAGCCGGGCTAGAGATCAGCATGGCGCGCAAGGGCAATCCGTGCGCCAACGCGGCAGCGGAGAGTTTCATGAAGACGCTCAAGAGTGAAGAAGTGTATCCGTGAGATTATCACACGGTGGAAGATGTTAAAAAGCGGATTGCGCAATTTCTGAAGCAGGGTTACAACGAAAAGCTGTGAAATCCATTCCTCCTGGCAGGCCGTTAAGAACTGCGCGACTCATTCAGAAAAATGGCGGCGGTAACATCGCAGCGAGTGGAGACCCACGGCGTTAGCCTACTCCGCCGAAGTAGCTTCGGCTACGAAGGCTGGGCGGCCGTGGTACCTCTGCACACGCAAGACCCAATGTCACTGTGCCGTTTTTATTTTACCAAGTTCGGTATCGAGCTTTCGCACGCGGTGGCAAAGATGCTCGAGCATGCGGAAGGCAAGTGCGGGGTCCTGTTGTATGCGCCGAAGCAATGTCTTCTTGTCTACTGTGAGGACTCGGACCGCGCCGAGGGCGCGGACCGTCGCGGAGCGTACCTGATCCTCGAATAAGGCCATCTCGCCGAAAAAATCATTTTCACCGAGCACCGCGAGCGGCACTCTCTTGCCGTTTACCTCTCCCACCACTTCGGCTTTGCCCGACTGAATCACGTACATGGCATTACCGACTTCACCCTGCCTCACGATGACCTCTCCGTCCTGGTACACCTTGCCCAGAGCTCCGGTTTCCATCGCTTCCTCCTACGGTACTTTGCCCCGTCTCAGGGAGACGTGTCCGACGATGACGTGCCAAACTAAACGGCTCAGAAACCCGGGGTGTAAAGTGCGCCAGAGAATTTCCCGGTAGGTCGCGCTGCCGGTAAAAAGATCCCATAGTACCATGCTCATGTGCGGAGCGCGTTTTTTGTCGGCTTGCTCCGTGGCAACCATGCGCACGATGCCGCGGAGATCATGCGGTCTTCTTTGCCACTGCCGCGTCAACGCGAAGATTGCCTTGCCGATTTTGTTATCGACGTCGATTTCGCGGCATTTGGGCCAGTAGTGGGTCTGAAAGTCTTCGCGGGATACGCCGGTAAAGACCGCCGTTTCAGCGGCGGCCTTGGCCGTGCGGTAGGCGGCGCCGATGCCGTCTTTAAATAACCGGGTGACGCCGGAATCGCCGATGAACACGACGCGATCGCCAAACGGTTGCACCGCGCCGTAGGTATTGATGCGCGGCGAGCAATGGCAGGGCGGCGGCTCAGGCGGCACATCCGGCGGAAAACATTTTCTGACCAGCGGAGATTCCAGAAAAGACTTGATCAGGGGCTTGTCGATGTCCTCGCCGAGGAGACAGACGGTCGCGTATTCACCCTTTGGAATGATCGCGGCGAATTCAAGCCGCGGCAAGTTGAGCAGGAAAACATGCATGGAGTCGCCCAGGTACTTTTCCAGAGTCTTTGGCCCCAGCTTATACTCACAAATGAAGGTTTTCGTGCTTTGCGGCGCTTGGTATTGGGGAATCGTCTCCTGGAAAAGCTTTAGACTGGGCGAGTTGACTCCCACCGCCACCGCCAGCAGATCATAGTCCTGTTCCAAGCCGCGCCGTGTCTTAATTCTTGGCCTTCCGTCTTGCCAGCTAATGGCGTCCACGCGGTCGCGCACAAGGCGCGCGCCCTTGTCCACGGCCAGCCCTTGGAGAAACCGGTCGAAGCTGAACCACTTGATGTCCTTGGCATCGATGTCTCTCGGGCCGCTACCGCGGTGTATCGCGGCGATCCTTTTTTCGTGGAGTGGCGTATCAATGCGGACGCTACCCATATCCGTGTGTAGCATATAGGAGTCGATGCCCCGCTGGACTACCGTGGTGGGGAGGTTGATGCCTTCGGCGGCGAGCATCTGGACGAGTGACTCTGAAATGATGCCACCGCACATGTTGCAGCCGGTCGGTCCGATAATTGCAAAGTCGCGCGGGTCGTAGATGTCGAGGCCGACATCGATGCCGAGCCTCTGGGTCATATCGAGCAGAAAATGGCTGAAAAACGAGCCGGCCGGCCCGCTGCCAATGACTCCTATGCGGGAACCGCTTTCGAGCTTGAGTTTACCGTTGCCGTTTTCAGCGTCTGGAAAGAACTGGCGGGAAAGATCGCTTTCAGGCCGCCGGGAACGAAAAAAAGTGGAGAGTCGCCGGCTTAGGACGGCTGAAACGTTGGTCAGCCACGAGCCGCTGTTCACTCCTGTAAGTCTTCGCATGCCCAAAGTTCCCTGGTCGCCAACAACACCCATGCGCCCAGTGCGAAAAATCAACCCTGAATAAAACCGGCTTCAGTACATTTTGATAAAAAGCCAGCAAAAACGGGACCATTGAGCAGGCAAGCCAAGACCTTGGGGACCTTTCCAACGTTATCAAAGAATTCCCTTTCCTCGCAGGTTTGACGATGGGGCGGTATGAAGTCGGAATTTCCGATATTCAAGAACTGTCATCGATGATTTTCGCGCCCGCAAAAAACGCCGGAGCGATTTGATTGTACAGAGGCGGGTTAGCGAGCGTTTCCATTGAGTCCTCCAAGCTCGCCGTCTGAAGAGCCTGGGTGAAGTCGTCACGCCGATCTGCTTCGCCGTCTTCAGATTGAGCGCCAACCGGTACATCGGCAATGCCATACCCAATCTCACGGACAAAGGCGGCGTGAGGTTCCCTTGCCGAGAGCCAATACGCCTCTCCGCCGTGACCGCCACCGATGGCTCTGACGGCAACATGCTGACAGGAGAAACGCCGACGCGTTCCTATAGCCGCGCCAGCCGATCAAGCCGCTTTTTTATTTCGCTCTGCCACCAGCCGGGCGACCTGCGGTTTTACCAACCCCGCGAAGTCTGCGTACTTCAGCCTGACCGTCTGCACATGGTTACCGGCGTTGAAGTAGATATGCTCGTCCTGCTCCAGCGCGGGGTCGACGTAAACCTTGAGGCCAAAGAGGTTGCCGAAGGGCGGCATCGCGCCGATCTCACAATTCGGGAAACGCGCGATGAATTCATCTTCGGTGGCGAGCCGCGCCTTCTTAGCACCTAAGCTCGCTTTAACCATCTCCAAGCTGATTTTCCGGCTGCCTGGGATCACCCCCATCACCAGCGCGCCGTCCACGTCGAGCATGACGACCTTCGCCATTTCCTTGCCCGGGAAATGCTGCTTTGCGGCAATTTCTTGCGCGGTATAGGCGAGCGCATGGTTGTAAACCTCATAGGAGATCTTCGCCTCATCGAGCGCCTCTTTGAGTTTTTTCAAAATCGGCATAACTCCCTCCCTTTTGTTCTTGACCGTTCAAGGTTCGATCACTTCCCAAAGACCATCTCATTCCTAAACAGATTGATCTCTAATCACGCTCCCCATACGCACGGTTGCGCAAAATGCATGCCGCGGCGACAAGAAATACCTTGGCCCATTTCCACCGAATTATCACTCGAATGGCGCGCATGAGCTGTTATGATAGGATTAAGTTTTTTCGCTGCTGCTAAGACCGTCGGTGTGATTTCGCAGCAGCGGGAATTGTACCGGGGCGGCATGGCGTGTCCCACTCCAATCCGGCGGAAAATCACCGGCTTTTTTGCCTGCCGAACGAGTTATCGTGGCACGCCTCTTGCCGATTTCTAATCAACGATGAAGTCTCACCACAAAACGGAGGCGATTAAATATGGAAATCCCCTTGAAGATCACGTTTCGTAACATGCCGCCCTCGAAAGCCGTCGAGGCGAATATCCGTGAGAAGGCGGCCAAGCTCGAATCCTTTTATGACCGAATCATGAGTTGCCGGGTCATGGTGGAGGCACCGCACCGCCATCATCATAAAGGCAAAGCATACCAGGTACGGATCGAAATCACCGTGCCGGGAGGAGAGCTGGTGATCAATCGCGCGCCAAAACGGCTCGAAGCCGCAAAGCTGCCGCTATCGAAACGAATTGAAAAAGATCTCAGCGAAAGGCACAAACCCAGCAAACACGCGGCTCACGAGGACATCTACGTGGCGATTCGGGACGCCTTCAACGCCGCCGGGCGTCGGCTCCAGGACTACGCGCGCCGGCAAAGCGGCGCCGTCAAATTGCATGAGAATGCGGGCCATGGCCGGATCAGCAAACTCTTTCCGGAAGAAGGCTATGGCTTCCTCGAAACGTCGGACGGGAGAGAAATTTATTTTCACCGCCACAGCGTTCTCCAGCCGGGGTTCGCTCACATCGCCGTGGGCAACGCGGTCAGGTTTGCGGAGGAGCTTGGAGAAAACGGGCCGCAGGCGAGCACCGTACGCGTGATCGCGCGGACGCCCCAAGCAGAGGCGGAATAGAAAATTTTATGTTTGACGAGATTCTCGCTTGTCTCGACGGATCGCAGCTGGCGCAGGAGGTACTACCGCTCGCCCATGGAATCACTGTGGCCACGAGCGCAACTCTGACGATTATAAGAGTCGTTGCCGACGCCGATGAGTTGGCAGCGGAGGAAAGCGAGCTGCGCCAATGCGCGCGACGCTACCGCGCCGAGGTGAGGTTTCTCTTATCCGCCGACCCGGCGGCGGCTATCGTGGGTGAACTGAAAGCCAAGCCGAATTCCATCGCCGCCATGACGACCCACGGGCGCACCGCCTGGACCGAAGCGATCCTAGGCAGCGTGGCGCGCCGGGTCATCCAAGGATCGAGCCGCCCAGTGATTCTGTACCACGCTGTTTCAGGCGACGGAGAAGCGCCGAAGAGAATCAAAACGTTGATAATGGCTCTGGACGGCAGTGAGTTCTCCGAGCGCATGATTCCTTTCGCGGCCGAAATGGCACAGGCCCTGGCGGGCCGGCTGTCACTGGTTCAAGCCTTGTCGCCGCAGCCGTCGATTCCGGCGCTTGCCGGGAACAGCAAGAGTGACATGCTGGAATCGTCCTACCTTCATGGGATCGCCCGAAAGATCAAACATGAGCACGGTATCGACTGCGAGTGGGAGGTGCTGCATGGCGACCCGGCCGATGCGCTGTGCCGTTACGTGAAAGGCATGCCGGAGACCATGCTCGCGATGACGTCGCACGCCCGCGGCGGATTGCGGCGCGCCTTGCTCGGCGGGGTGGCTGCGGCATGCGTGCGTCGAGCTGGCGTCCCCATCCTTATGTACTGGCCGCATCCGTGACCCTCATGCGAGAAGAGTGTCAGGCAATAGGGTCAGTGCTTTAATTTATAGGTTCTTAGCACGTTCGCCATTTGCTTGCTGATATTCTCTGCTTCGATTTTGGTTTGTATCTGAGAAATCCGAGCAATAGATACTCCTGCACGTTTGGCAACTTCTTGTAACGATAGATTCCCCGCCCGGCGCATCAAATAAACCGCCAACCAATACGCTTCTGCATGGCGCCGGTCGAGCACTTGCGATACTGAAATACCGTATTCCCGCGCCACAGTGTTGACGATTTCATCAGCTTCTGGAGTTTTCGGCCTCGTTTGCGCTTTGGCCACTCCCCGCACCGACTGACCGTCCGCCAGTTCTTGCATTCGCTCCAAAAAATCCTCACTCCCAAGATAAATCTGCCCCTTCACGTCCTCCCATATCATCCCCTCCGCAATTCCCTCGCTAACGAACCTTCGATAATTTGACCGACTGCCGGAAAAAAAGCTCAGCACTTCCTCCACCGCCAACCATTTCGGAGTCGTCGCCGTCCCTGCTGTCGCCCCGTAACTCGACCAACTCCATTCTTCCGGCTCCTTGACCATGTTCGCCCGCACCGGGTTGAGCACGATATAGCGGCATAGCTCCAAAAGATAATTCTCTTTATCCACCAAGATTGATTTATAGCGACCCTGAAAGACATGGCCCGGTTTCTTGCGCCGGCGGTTGAACGCTTGGGTGTACACCCCGTTTAATCGACGCATTCCTCGAACCAGATTGGCTTCTGGGGTCTCGATCAACAGATGATAATGGTTGCCCATTAAACAGTAGGCGTAACAGATCCAACCTTGCTGGCTTATTTCTTTGCCAAGCAGATCAAGGAACCTTCGTCGGTCACCGTCATCCAAGAATATGGGCTCTTGCCGATCACCTCGGGCGGTCAAATGATATAGGGCGCCGGCAAATTCCAATCGAAGTGGTCGCGCCATGCCTGTTCAATAGCCGAAAACCGCTATGAAATATAGGACTGACCCCCTGTGTAGGACTGACCCCCTGTGCTGACCCCCTGTGTTTGCGGATCGCCGACCAGGAGGCCTGGATGAGCTTGCTTCTGAGCCGCCCGTCTCCGCTGTGCGTGATCGATCCGCGATCGATTCTCTCTCCGGTAGAGTTCTCCCTGGGCGCCAAGCCCAGAAAGCCTGCCAGTTGGCGGATATTTGTAAGCTCGCGCCAATTCCTGATGCGGGCCAGAAGCTGACTGGCCACAATCCAGCCGATCCCGGAAACCGTCATCATATACTTGATCGACTGGGACAGTTCAGGGTCGGTCTGGCAGAAACGGCGGATCTCCTGGGTCGTCTTAAAAACCTGCTTTTCACAAAACTCCAAGCTGTCGAGCAACTGATCGAGCTTAAAGCGCACTGTCCCAGAGCAGGGAAGCTTTCTCAGTTTAGCCTTCACCATGAAAGACCACTGGCTGCCGGGAGGGGCTGGAGGATAGGCAATCCCTTCAAACAGCAAAAGCGATTTGATGCGAAGCTTCATTTCCACCATCTCGCTCACAAGGGCGTCACGCAGCTGGGTGAGGTGGCGAAGCTCGCGATAGACTTGAGAGGGAACATGGATGCTTTTCAACTGTCCCCCACGCAGATTCTCCGACAAACTCACACTATCGAGCCGATTGGTCTTCACTCTCTGCCCTGGAGCTTTGGGGATCATCGAGGGGGCGGCGATCAAGCAGGGATAAGCTTGAGCCACCAGCCCATCGTACAATCCATACCCCGTCGGTCCAGCCTCGTAAGCAAAGGCAACCTTGTGATCTCCAAAGTGCTTGCGCACGTGATTCACAAGATGCTCCACGCTATACGGCATCCGCATGGATCGGATCAATCCTTGGTGATTGGTAAAGGTCACCGAGATACTTCTCTTGTCCACATCCAGTCCGGCAAACACGTCGTAGTCACGGGGAACAAACGCTGTGTTTTCCATCTGCAGTCCTCCTTCGCTCAATGGCGATTTGATAAATCACTATACTCTCTAAAGAGGACTTGTGCTCACACCTGACATCCATCATACAAGTCTCAGGATTCCGCCCGACGGGGGTATTGGAAGGTGTCACGGACTTACCCGTGGGGCTTCACGTTGACCGAATTTATTCGATCTCAAAAGGAGACAAGGATTCCGGGGGACACACTACCGATCTATTGCACCCGGAGAGGTGAATTTTGGATCTAAGAATGGATTGCGGTGGCTGAACACTGGAAAAGTTTATTTACTGCTAAGGAGGCGAGTCATGGTAACGAACAACCCTATCGGCAAGAGGCGGGCGGGAAACGGGCATCCGACACCGTTTGGTTTGGCAGTTTCACTTGGCACTGTGGCCGCGGCGGCGTTTTTCGCGGCTGTACTGTTTTCCTCTCCCGCGTTGGCCCAGCAGCGGGTTGTAATTGAGCGAGCGACGGGGAATATCGTGGATGTCGGAGATCGAACGCTTCAGTACGATAGCCGGTACTTCGATCATGTGGATTTTCCCGTTAGCCCGATTCCCCCTGAAGAAAATATTAGAAAATACATGCGTGATGCCTCGGGGGCCATTGTGCTCAGGTCCAAGGATGAGCTTACCAAAGGCTTTGACGACGAATGGAAGCGCGATCTTACGACACGCATCAATGGCTCGGGTCTGTCAGCGGACTTGAAGGCCCTGCTGCTTGAGATCGTCAAAGGCATGCGGCGGTAGACCGTCGAACGGTAAGGAGTAAGGCGAAGCGATAGCGGAGTCCCGAGCTAGGCGAGGGAACTATAGGAGTAAGGAATAAGGAGGCCAGAGATGTCGGGGAATAACATTGCAGGCAAGATTCGAACAGCTAGAAAGTTACCGGCGCGGTTTGGATTGTTCGTCTCAATCGGAACGATCGCGGCGGCGATGTTATTGGGCTTGGCGCCCCCGCTTTACGCTCAGGGTTCTCCCCTGACGGTGCAGCCATCCACTGGCCGCGTCGGCGTCGGCAACACGAATCCTCAGTACCCGCTCGATGTCACCGGCACCGTCAACGCCACCGCCTTTCGCGGCGACGGCTCCCAGTTGACCGGCCTGCCCTCAAGCCCGGTGGGCATTACGGTCCTTAATAAGGTCACGACAAATACCTCCGTGACCAATGCCGCGCCGGAGACCACTCTCTATTCGTTCTCCACCGCCAGCGGAACGTTGAGCACGAACAACGTGCTGCGCTTGACGATTCAAATTACCGACCTGGACATAGTGGACGGCGAGAGCTACGTGTTGCGGTTCAAGTTCGGCGCGACTACTCTTGGCTCGATAACCGTGCATAACAGCTCCGACGTTGGCATCGACAACGTAAAAGCGCTCATCACGGTTATCATCGCCGCCGACGGGGCAACCAACGCCCAGGTGGGCACGGCGAACGTGTGGCTGGGCCCCCCTGGGTTAGATATCGGACAAAGCCTGATTCAAGGAACATCAGCGGTAGACTCAACGGTAGCACAGACACTCGCCGTAACTGCCGATTGGAGCTCGGCCTCGACTTCTAACAGCATCACCCTGGGCCAAGCGGTCTTGGAAAAGCTAAGCTAGAACGATTGCTAACTTTGCCGGCTCTACGCGCAAAGCTCGCCGCACAGGCGCCGCCTGCCCGCCGCCAGGCAGGCGGGAGGGCTCCCGGAGAGGAACGCATAAGGTAACCTCTGCGAACTCTGGGTCTCGACGGTGTAAAGGGATTCGGAAATTTCACCGCTGAGGCACGGAGCACGCCGAGACACTCAAATAGCAAAGCTAGATGGATTTGGGATGCCTAAACGAGCCGCGCTGTTGGCTATTTTTCTTACCGCCACCCTACTGTTTATGGTGGTGAAGACTTATCTCTTATGGAGCGATGGGCCTTGGGATCTGCCGATCCCACCGAACGTTTCACCGCCCGCGGCAGCCTCGACACCCGATGTCCCGGCAACCCAGCCGCGAGCGGTGGCTACCGACTTCATCATCAGCAAGAATTTTTTCGATCCGGAGCGCGGGGCGGGGCAAACCAAGGAGGTCGAAGCCAGCTCGCGGGCAATGCAAAGACTGCGCGGCTTGATTCTACTCGGCACGGCGATCCTGGGCGAGAACCGTTACGCCATCGTTCAGGACACCGGCGCTCAAAGCGCCGGGAGGCCTGTTCCCGGGCAGTCCAGCCAAACGATGCGATTCAAGATGGGCGACACCTTCGAAGGGTTCAGCTTGTCTCAGATACAAGACAAAAACGTTGTGTTCACCAACGGCGCTGCGCGAGTGGAGCTGGCGCTCGACTATTTTCGCAAGGTCGAAGCCA
>Ga0209751_10006766_pt1 | contig 10591 bp, 10 predicted proteins | sample RifCSP13_1_FD_184019 | JGI IMG/M metagenome (GOLD analysis project Ga0209751, IMG submission 184019) | Soil microbial communities from Rifle, Colorado - Rifle CSP2_sed 13_1 (SPAdes) (version 2) | ecosystem: Environmental > Terrestrial > Deep subsurface > Rock core/Sediment | place: Rifle...
CGCTACCACCTGTGAGATATGGGAGGTACAACCATGAAGCTAAGGTTCGCGTCGTCCCTACTGATTTTTCTGAGTGCATACTCAACTTGCCGAGTATGTCGAAGCGGCTTCCTTCCCCAGGGGCAACAAGACCCAAGAGCCCAGCGGCTTGATGGCATTGCTCTCTGAAAAGAAGAGTCAAAGCCAAGGCCCATCGGTCAACGATACTCGAACAATGCCGAGCCATGCTTCAGCACCGCCATCGGGCGATAGCGTGCTTGTGGAGGATGACGGCAGCGTCACCTACAAAGGACGAACGTTCCAGCTTTACCGGAGATACGCTGGTAAATCCGTGGCGTTCATCGAGGAAGATGGTGAACTGAAATTTTCTATCGAAGGCAAGGTTCTCTCGAAGAGCTTCAAACTGTAGGGAAAATGGAGGCTGACATGCAAGATAGATCACAATATTCAGCGGCAGCATCTTTGCTCGGGTATATCTACCAGTGCCGTCTTGCATTGTTGGAGTCTCTAAAGCGGTTAAAGTCCGACCCGGATATTGCGGTTGCAATCGAGACACTCGACGACGTTGTTTTCGAAAAGGACGGCAGTCCCACTGAAGTAATTCAGGTCAAGCATCACATCACCCGGAAGGCCAGCCTCACAAATGCGAGTACCGACCTCTGGAAAACAATCCGGATTTGGTGCGACCTGTTTTCCGGAGGGTTGTCTGAAGAAAATTCAATTCTGTGTCTGATGACGACAGAGGAAGCGGCGGACAATTCCGCTGCCCGTCATCTGCGCATCGAAGGAAGGAATATTGCGGAGGCTGAGAATCTGCTGTTGCAGACGAGCCAAACATCGTCGAACGAATCGAACAAGGAAGGGTATCAAAAATTCAATTCGTTCACGCCAGAGCAACGAAAGGCGCTTCTGGAGCGGGTTTATATCCTGGACAACTGTCCATTAAGCAAGGATCTCCAGTCTTATCTGAGCGAGGAGCTGTGGGGTCATTGCGAGCGCCAGCATTCGGATCAATTTCTCACGTATTTGGAAGGCTGGTGGCTCCAGCGGGTCGTGGCCGGGCTTGATGGCAGTGAGCTAACTGACATAGCAGACATGAAGATCGATTCCGAGAGCTTCACGCGCAAGAAGCACAAGATCCTCAAGATTACTGGCCGGGAAATAGACGCCCAGCTTGTTGATCTCAGAGAACGATTCAAATCGGATTCCTTGCCAATCCATCCTGAGATCCAGTCAGCGAAACCCGACGTCACTTCATTTTCAAACTGGGCGTTCATCAAGCAACTGCGTCTGATAAACGTTTCCGAGAACCGAATTAAGCGAGCAGTAACGAATTTCTACAAGGCGTCGGAGCAGCGGTCCCGTTGGGTCAGAGAATCCCTCATCATCGATGACGATTTGGAGAGGTATGACGATCTCCTTAAGGAAGAATGGGGTATCCATTTTGATCAGTCAAAAGATGCAATGCCCTTGAATCCAACTGACGCCGACCGAATCGCATCAGGTCAGAAAGTCTACCAGTGGGCGGAGGCCGAGGCGCATATCCCGATTCGTCCCTCATGTCAGGATCGCTTTATAACCAGAGGATCGTACCAGATGCTCGCGAACCGCTTGCGTGTCGGCTGGCATCCTGAGTTCGAATCACGCATGGTCGCTCAATCAACGGAGGAAAGCTCATGAAGGATTGGGCGAATAGGCCTCCAGAGATTGCAGCGCTTTTGAACCCAGCGTTTTGCGGATTTCTGCTGTCAACTGGTCTGAATGAATACAACAAGAACGTCGACGAGGGTGCGCCGTATGCTTTCCCCTTCGTGATGTTGCCTCTGGTTCTGCACAAACCAACAAGAGAGATGTTTCCACGGTCATCTCGCACAGCTTTTTCCGCCTGGATAACCAATGCGGACACCGCGATTGCCAAAATTGGCTTTGCCGAGCGGGCAAAGAACATGGCCCCCTACGTCAAAGAGGCCCTGGCCTTTGCCATGCAGAACAATAGCATTTATGTCACGGAGTCCGGACGACTCAAGACTACGCCTGCAAAGAAGTCCTTTCCAAGTGCGACTCAGGAGGTCAACGAGTGTATCCGCACCTCTGTGATGTGTGGAAAGTGGTTTTCTATGGTCGGTGACTTCAAGACAGCAATGGCGCTACTGGGAGTGAAGCCATGAAATTTCAGATTCTCAACATTTTAGTTTATGGAACGAACGGACAGATCCGTTCCATAGAGCTCAAGCCGGATGCTGTAAATATAATAACTGGGCGATCTGGGACTGGTAAATCAGCTCTTATTCACATCGTCGATTATTGTCTAGGTCGGAAGGAATGCAATGTTTATGCAGGCGTTATCCGCAAGCATGTCGAGTGGTATGCAGTAAAGCTCCAAACCTCTTCAGGAGAGATCTTCATTGCCAGGCGCAATCCTGAGCCTGGTAAAGAATCGTCCGAAGACATCTACATTGAACGCGGAACTTCCCTAAGCTTTCCAGAAGCTCGCAATCTGACCAAAAACTCCAATTTAGATACGCTTACATCTATCCTCAACCAGATTCTGGGAATTGGCGAATACGCTCACGAGCCCAAGGCAGGCCAGACCCGTAAAACTGGCACTGTCGATATCGGCAAGGCCCTTTTTTATTGTTTCCAAGAGCAAAGCGAAATCGATGATCAAAAATTCTTGTTTCATCGTCAGGGAGAGCCATTTTTATCGCAAAGCATTAAGGACTATCTCCCTTACTTCCTCGGAGCAATCACGGATGATTTCATACAAAACAAGGAAGAGCTGCGGAAGCTGAATCGCAAGTTGAAGCAGGTCGAATCAAGAATCGCCGAACGCAACAGACTGAAGGGTCAGAATTTCGAACGTGCTTTTGCTCTGCTGAATGAGGCTAAGAGCGTTGACCTGATTGCTGCTGACGAGCCCCTTCAGGCTTCATGGGACAACGTACGACAACTGATCGAGGCAGCGCTCGCCAGGAATATCGATAACGATCCGTCGGAACCTAATGTAGATGTCCTTAATGACTTGCTTGATAGCCAACAACGGATAAGGGAGTCATACAGGCTCGCTGCCGCTGAGCTCAAGTCACTGAAAGATCTTAAACGCTCGTCAAACGGTTTCGGCTCCGAAGTGGAAGAGCAAAAGTCTCGACTGGAATCAATTAACATCTTTGGCCACACCGGAGACTCGAATACCTGCCCGCTTTGTTCATCAACGTTACCCAGCGCAGTTCCGTCTGCGGAAGCCATTCGAGCATCATTGATCGACATTGATTCCCAACTCAAAGCAGTCACCAACGACACCCCGCATTTAGATGCGATGATAGCCAAGGCTGAGGATCAGTCGGTGGAGGTCAAAAGGCAACTCGATGAAGTCAAGGCTTCAATCATTTCTCTCCAGACGACAAACCAGCGTATCTCTGACTTGCGGGACTTTAATTCCAGACGAGCCATGATCAAAGGTCGTCTCAGCCTTTACCTGGAGAATATGCCAGCGAAAGATGTCGATGATTCGGAAGACAAGTTAGAAGCAGAAAAGCTTGCCGAACAAATCCGTGCTCTAGAAGCCGTACTCGACGATGAGGTACTATCAGAGCGTTTGGAATCCATCCTCTCTCTTGTTTCCGCTCAAATAACTTCGTTGGCAAGAAAACTTGAGATTGAACACTCGGACTCTCCGATGCGTTTGGATCTCAAGAAACTAACCATCGTCGCAGATCATGCCGACGACGGACCGATCCCCATGCCTAAAATGGGCAGCGGAGAAACCTGGGTCGGCCTCCATCTCGTGACCCACTTGGTTCTGCACAACTGGTTCTTCAAGAAACAGCGACCCGTGCCGCAGTTTTTGTTTCTTGACCAGCCATCTCAGGCTTATTTCCCGCCTGACACCTCGGCCGAAACAGTTCGCGAGCAGACCGAAGTGACGAATCCAGACCGACAGTCGCTAATCTGTATGTTCAAGTTGATTGTCGAAGAAACCAAGAATTTCCAGGTGATCGTCACCGAGCATGCCGACATCAGGGAGGATTGGTATCAGACATTGGTCCGTGAAAACTGGTGGGATGGGAAGCAAAAGCTCGTTCCCGTTGAATGGATTGAGGTGAAATCATGAGTGTGCTTTCAGCGGCAATCGAAATTCTGAAAAAGGCTGGGTCGCCCTTGCATGCGAAAGATTTGGCAAGTCAGATGATAGCCGAAGGCCTTTGGAATTCAGACGGAAAAACTCCGGCGGCCACTGTCAGCGCTCGACTCTACTCAGGCATCAAGACTAACGGTGACAAATCGCCCTTTGAAAAGGTCGGTCCACAAATCTTTGCGCTTAAGGATTCTGCCGGAATCCTGAACGACGCTGATGAGACTACTCCGGACGTTCAAAAAGCGGCAGAGCCACCGGTTTCAACTACGGGTTTCTCCTTCACCGATTGCGCTCAGAAGGTGCTTGAGGCGTACGGCGGCAAGAAGCCAATGCACTACAAGGAGATCACCGAGAAGGCCCTGCAAAAAGGTTGGCTGGTGATGGGCGGCAAAACGCCGGACGCCACCATGTACGCTCAGGTGATTACCGAGATAAAGCGCCAGCAGAAGCGCGGAGAGCGTCCCCGTTTTGTCCAGCACGGCCGTGGCTATGTTGGCTTGAGTCAATGGATGGGGCGCGGGCTGGCGTTCCAGATCGAGCAGCACAACCACCAGGTCCGGAAAACCCTGTGCGAGCGCCTGCTCGCCATGAAGCCCGGCGAGTTCGAGGAGCTCATCTCGCAGTTACTGGCGGAGATGGGTATCGAGATGGTCGAGGTAACCAAGCTCAGCGGCGACGGCGGCATCGATGTATGTCCGTGGCACCCTGGTGGTTGGCGACGTGGTCCGCATCAAGATGGCCGTCCAGGTCAAGAAATGGAAGCTCAAGAACAACATCCTGGCCCCGGTGGTTCAGCAGGTGCGAGGCAGTCTCGGAGCGCACGAGCAAGGGCTAATCATCACCACCAGCGACTTCAGCGCCGGAGCTATCAAGGAAGCTGCCCAACCCGACAAGACCCCCATCGCCCTGATGAACGGAGAACAGCTCGTGATGCTGCTGATGGAACACGGCATCGGAGTCCATCGCTCCACACCGGATCTGTTCGAGATCGATGAGGAGTTTTCGATGGGTGGGGATGTGAAATGAAAGCTGCTAAAAGTTCTCAAAAATACGATCACAGCTCGAAATGTGAGGCACAAAAATCAAAGGTGAGAACGTAATGAGGGGAAATCTGCCAAAGCCGATCAAGAAGCAGCGCGAGGTGTTGTACATGCCTTCAGCGGGGCACACTGCCGTGCTCGGAACTGCTGGAAGCGGTAAGACGACACTCGCTCTCTATCGGGCTGCTTATCTATCCGAGCCGTCGATGCCGCACGCAGGAAGGACGCTGCTCCTGACATTTAACAAAACGCTTGTCACCTATCTTAAGTATCTCAAACCCATTGAGTTACAGAATGTCCAGGTTGAAACCTACCATACATTCGCCCGAGGTTATCTCAACAACCGTGATAAAATGAGTAGGAATTGCATTTGCGATCCTGACTGCAGAAGCACTTTCATTTCCCAAGCAGTCAAAGCTGTCGAATCTGGCTACGAACCGTTAAAATTCTTTAAGAGACCCCTCGAATTTTTCTCGGACGAAATCCAGTGGATTTTCAGCCATGGGATCACTTCCCTGGAAGAATATGTGGAAGTGGAGCGCGTTGGGCGTATCGGCACAAATCTCTCCCGCAAGCTTAGACCAGTTATGTACGAGATTCTCGAAAAGTATCTCGAGATTCGAACTGCCAGCGGAAAATTGTATGACTGGGATGACATCGCGATTTCTGTACGAAAAGAATTCGAGGAGGATTCTTCGCCTCGAATTTACAAGCACATAATTGTTGATGAAGGGCAAGACTTCTCCCCAGAGATGATTCGCTCGCTGGCGGCAGCAATCCCCGAGGACGGTTCACTTTCCTTTTTCGGGGATGTTGCTCAGCAGATCTATGGACAGCGAATGAGCTGGCGCTCTGCAGGATTGAATATCCCTCAACAGTGGTTCTTCAAAGAAAACTATCGAAATACGAAACAGATCGCTCAGTTGGGGCTGGCCATTTCCAGAATGCCTTTTTTTCAGGACATTCCTGATTTGGTTGAACCCACATCACCTAGGGCCGACGGTGCGTTGCCTACCTTAGTCGAGTGCACAGACAAGGATCAGCAAGTTGAAATCGCACTTCGGGCAGCAAGAGGTGCTGGGAAAACTCAGAGTGTTGCCATCCTCGTAAAAGATAGAGCCCAGGAAAGGATCTTTAGCTCCGCCCTGGGAGCAAACGCTACTCGATTGCACCGCGACCTTCAGGTATGGAATGACGGCCCCGGAATTTACCATGGTACCTATCATGCGGCTAAGGGGCTTGAATTTGATGTTGTGATACTTCCTTTCTTGGATGCGGACAATCTACCCGACCCGGACTACATAGCCTCCCACGGGGAAGAGGATGGTCTTACGCATGATGGCAGACTTCTTTATGTGGCGGTAACAAGAGCAAAAACGAGCTTGATCCTGCTCTACACTGGGGAGCTCACGTCACTACTACCCGTTGACGAATCACTCTACCAGAGGGTCAAGCCATGAACTTGATTCAACAGGAGTGCGTCAACTGTGGGATCACTCGGATCTGCCATTTTACGCAGTCTAGAAACCTCGCTCATATTTTTGACGATCCTCTCGGGCTTTGTTCGAAGAGGACGCTTCAGCAGCATGATATGCCGCATAATCCGACCGACCCAGACCGATATGACGGGCGGGACGATCTGATTTGCTGCTCTATCGAATATCCGAATACCTACTACTTCGCGAAGGTCCGGGAGCAAGACCACTTGTTCAAGGACTGGGTAGTGTTGATGATTGAGCCCAGCTACCTGTGGCATCCTGAGACTTGCTTTTGCCCGTGCAATGCGGCCCGGTCTCGTGGTGCTTATATCCAAACAGGGATAAACGGGTTTCGATCACTTTACGCGGATACATCCCCTGGGATTACTTTTTCCCGTCCTGGTAGGCATCTTCCCGCTGCACCAACCGATATTCAGGCGGAAGTTCTTCTTAAAGACCCGATTCCGCTTGATTCAATTATCGGTATTGCAGTTCATACAGAAGAACAGGCTCATCGGGAAATATGCAGATTGGAGCTCCAGGGAATCACACTCGACAAACCAATTTACATCGCTCCGGACTTTTTTAATAAGACATCGCTCTCGCAGTTGATTCAACGCGGAGTCCGAGCGACGGAAACGCTATACGAAAACGGAGGTCTACATGGCCGATAACAACACAATAAGGCTAAAAACAAGCAAAGGCGTCGGAGCCATGCTTGGGGCTGCTTTTGGTGACGCACTGGGTTGGCCTAATGAGCGAGTTGCCAAGTCAAACGCCTTAAAACAAACCCAAGGCCGACTTCATGATTTCAAGAGATGGACCCGACGTTCCGGCGGTCGCTTTTTTCCCCATGAAGAGATCATTGAGGAAGGCGAGTACAGCGACGACACCCAACTCATTCTCTGTCTCAGTAGGTCTTTGCAGAAAGGTGAAGCGTGGTGGAACCATTTTACACAGGTGGAGTTACCCTTTTGGTCCGTTTATGAACGTGGCGGTGGCGGTGCAACCAAAAGAGCCGTGGAGTCATGGCTGGATGGTGTCGCGCCATGGAGTCCTAACCGGAAGCCCCAGGATGTGAAGCGATATTACGACGCGGGCGGCAACGGTGTCGTGATGCGCGTTCTCCCTCACATTTTGCGTTTGGGCGAAAAGGAGTTCCCAGAGATAGCCACCAACATTTTCCTTGACGGTATAACCACCCATGGACACCCCCGGGCGCTGTTAGGCGCTTTGGCTTACGGTTTCGCGCTTTGGGCGGCTTTTCGCAAGGATTCGAAACTGGCTTGTGGCGAATTGGTGGAAGAATTGATCAAGAACGCGGAAATCTGGTCTGCTCTTCCAGCCACACCGGGCATCCCGCCAGAATGGAGGAACCAAGCGGAAAACAGCCTTCAGGGCTACATGAAACTTTGGGAATCGGCCAAAGCTGAGGTCATGGAGTATCTTGAAGTCTGCCGAGCTGAACTCTCGAAAGGGGCTTTGAGTCTCGATGACGATGTACTGAAAAAACTCCAATGCTTCAACAGTAAGATAAGCGGAGCCGGAACCGTGGCCGCGATAGCGTCGGTGTATCTGGCGTCGCGCCACGCTGCTGATCCAATTAATGGCGTGGTAAAAGCAGCCTTCGCCATCGATTCGGACACCGATACAATCGCCTCGATGACGGGTGGCCTGCTCGGCTGCATTAATGGCTCCGACTGGCTATCACCTGTGAAGCAAGACATTCAAGACGCTGCCTACATCGAGAAGAATGCATTTCGACTAGCAAACGGACATATTGATGACAAGCCTACTCATGAGGTTGTTAAAAGATCCTTGCTCAAGAGTTGGATTGATGATGTTGTAACCGCTCCTGATTCGAGCGAAGTCAGCCTTCCTGATCGCAGGAAGGCCAGGGTTAATCGCGGCCGTGACTATATCGGACGCAGCGGGAAGTTCAAAGTCGAATTCCGACGTTTGACCACTGGGGATGGCCAAAGCATCTACCTGAACAAGATTTCAAAGGGCGATTTTGGGCCAATAGCCAATAGCCCGAAACAAACTAGTATGTCTCACCAGCAGCCCCTTTCACAAAGTCGGGGATGCGGCTCAAAGATTCCTGTCGCCTCATTCGAAAGAGCCATTTGGTTCTATCGTGACTGCCTTGGCTTAACTGTGAAGAAGCAGAGCTCGGATGTGGTTGTTTTCGATCAAGGACTTGTTTTGGTTCCTTTGAGCTATACGAACAATGTTCCTCAAGGGATTCAACTTCGAGCGATGCTCTACATTCAGGCAACGAACATTGCTGAGCGTTTCAGGTGGATTAAAGAGAGTGATTTACAGATAGTTACGGCGTTGGCTACGTGGGGGAAATCCGGGATGCTTTTTTTCAGAAGTCTTGATCCGGATGGTAATGTCGTCGAGGTCTTTTCGGCCGATGGTCCATCACATGCTTAGCCGTGCCCAAGGCTGCCTCTTCGGCCATTTGCGAGGCTCTGCCGGGCGCTGTGTAACTCGGACGTCATACCCATCTAATGGATCGACCGGGTCCTGAATTGCCGCCCCAAGGCCGGACATCCCGGCGTTCATCGTCCGCGACCGGAGTGCTCCTGGCCGGTGGATGCTCTGGAGCTGGCAGCTCAACTCATTTCAACGGAAACCATGTAAACAGGAGGCGACCATGCCAAAGAAATCCGGATCACATCGTGTACTGTCCAACAGCGACGGAGGGTGGGACATCAAGAAAGACGGCGCGACCTGTAGCAGCGGCCACTTCGACAAAAAACAAGATGCCGTCGACGCCGGGTGCAAGATCAGCCAGAACCAGGGCACTGAGTTCTACATCCACGGCAAGGACGGGAAGATCCAGAACAAGGACAGCCACGGGAACGATCCATATCCTCCCAAAGGGTAATCTGGTTCACCGGCTTTTAAGGAGTGCTTATTTCGTATGACACCGGCCTTTATCGCTGTAGTTTTTGTTTTGGTGCTTCTGGTTTGGAGCCCTGACCGTTTTGTGGAGGGTTCGGCAGGTATCCGGTTTTACTGCAAACCCGTCACCCTCGTCCGATGCCGGAAAATTGGGGAAGAAAATCGTTTCTCTGGTCGGGTTGGCGGGAAGTGGTTGTGTGATGTTATTTCGGCATTTAGTATCAATGAGTTACGAGGAGCGCGGGCTTTGAGACTGTTTTGCGGTAGGTCTGCGTTCCCTCCACCAGATTGTAAAAAATGGGTAGCATGAGCTACCCATTTTTTTTAGAACCCAAAAATGCCAAAAGAGACTTGCTCTGACATTCTCGGAAATCACCTTACCTATTGGCTGTATCCTCAGTCAGCTTGTTGGTAATGCCCTGGCGTCTTAGTGGAATTTCATTTGATGGCGCAATTTCTGAGGAATTATCCATGTCCGCGAGCTGGCTGACTGCGGCACTTGGAACACGATTGCGGGCAGCCGACGAATGTTCTCGATATGGATCTGTTCCTTGCCCGCATATTGACGGGGACCATGATGCGGGTCAGTCCGATGGGGATCTTCGGAGCCAGTTAGTTACGACCTAAGCCAGGTCTCGGAATGGGCATGCCAGGATGTTGCACTTACCCATCTCAACCCCGTCTGCCTGAAAGCCAATGCACTAATCACCATGGCCATCGCCAACGCTATCAAGACCGGAGCGGATCCGGAAGCCCTTTATCACTCACCCACGGCCAGGACGGAAAAATTTAGCGCAAAGGTAGCCACGGGAATGACCGATGCTTATGGTACATAAGGCTAAAACACCTATTTCCCAAGGACCGCGTCCTTGCACGCCTTTGCCACTCTGAACTTAACCACCTTCTTGGCCGGGATCTTGATGGCTGCTCCGGTCTGAGGGTTCCTGCCTACTCTGGCCTTCCTGTTCATCAGAACGAGCTTGCCTATTCCATGGATGGTAAAGGAGTTTTTCGCTTCCTTGTAA
>Ga0209751_10006769_pt1 | contig 10589 bp, 10 predicted proteins | sample RifCSP13_1_FD_184019 | JGI IMG/M metagenome (GOLD analysis project Ga0209751, IMG submission 184019) | Soil microbial communities from Rifle, Colorado - Rifle CSP2_sed 13_1 (SPAdes) (version 2) | ecosystem: Environmental > Terrestrial > Deep subsurface > Rock core/Sediment | place: Rifle...
GAGGTTCAAATCCTCTCGCCCCGACCAAGATTATATAGCTTTAATTTCTTAGCGGAAATTAAATAAGTTTAAATGGACGCTTGCATCATAATGAATGCAAGTGTTTACATTGTCCATCATATCAAAATAAGTTAAAAATTCCTTCGTATAGATACACTTCTTTTGCTGGCTACAAAAAAATGAAAGGTATTTTATTGGTTTATTTTCTATCTTGATTGTTGCCATTACTGTTTAATTTTTGTAATCTATAAAATACTCTTTATATGACATTTTCCGGAGAGCTATTTTTAAATGGCTATATACGGAGCAAACTTTTGAATTGTTTTCAAAATAAGAACATAAGCTTTCGGTTGAGTATATCAGGTTTTGTGTGTCTTATTATGTTTGGTTCCGGTTGTACTCAAATACAGGTAAAAGAAGGGGTCTTTTCGCCCTCACACAAGGAATATACTCTAAATATGCCTGGGGGAAACTGGACACTATTTAAGGTTGGTAAAGAGGATTTTGCCTTATGGAATAAACAATCCAATGCAATGATTGCCTTAATTACCAGTAACTTTGAAAATAAAAAGATTTCACTGGAGATGTTGAATAATCAGCTTTTTATCGGAATGAAAAATAAGGAGGTTATATTCAAAGAACCAATAAAGATTGATAACAAAGAGGCAATACATACCAGTATAACGTGCGAAATGGATAATTATAAATTTAAGATAGATTCTTATGTGGTTAAGGCAAAGAACAGGGTATATGACCTTGTATACTGGTCGCCATGCGATTCATTTGACCTGGCACTGGGCGATTTTGTGGATATGATAAAGTCTTTTAAATTTTTGCAGTTAAGCGAATCTATTCAATAAGGGAATGGAATTTCATTATTGCGGTCTTATAAATTGTCATTAGTCTTCAAAAGTCGTTCAACGAGCTGTAAGTTTATTTGCATGTTTCTTTGAACGGAAAACTGATTTATACAAAATAATTTATAGTTTCCAAGGTAACACTTTAACCGCCGATCATCACTTACCTGGACAAGTATATCAATTGCTTTAATATCTTTCCTCAGCATTCCAAAAGGTGATATTTGTTTGACAAATTGCAAAAGTGCAAATGATATCTTGTCTTTGTTCTGATTAAAATCAGGATATTTGTTGAGTGGGATACAGTTTCCTGTTGTTTCTGAAATTAAAAAAAATTCATTTGACTTTCTTGCAGGGTTTTTTATAAATAATCCAGCTGGGATGGGTACGTTGATCCTCAATGCAAACAAGGCATTTGCGTGCATCCATGTCCGCCTGAAAATACCTTGTCCGCGTAAGATGGCAGGATTTTCAAATAAACGTAATATTTGAAATTGGTTTGTGTAAAGAATAGTTTCGTCTGTTTCCTCTGCCCTTTTCAGTATTGTTAATAATGTTTCTGGTTGATATTTCTTTTTGTAAAGACCGTAAAATCCGGAATTTTTAAAGACGCCGAATTTTCTGTTTTCACGTATGCTTTGCACATGAAATTTCCTGGCATCTTTCTTCTGAATGCGTATGGTTATACTTTCTATTTGTTGTGCCAGTCTTTTGCAATACTTATAGTCTCCGTTTGTATAGGCCATTAGAAACCTTAGTCTGTCAGCGTTTGAAAAATAGTTTTTTGCCCTGTTTAATTTTGCCAGATACCAAGTACAGAGCCTTTCGTTCAAGCATCCTGCCTGTACAGAAACCCTTTCAAAATCTATTAAAATTATTTTTTCTTTCCCCTCAGCATCTTTATATATCAAAAAATTGTCTAATGAAAAATCATCCTGTTTTATACCTGCATCGTGTATTTCCTTTGCAAGTTTACCAAATTTTCTTAAAACTCTTCTTCTTTCTTCGAGTAAAGCATTGTTTTTAAAATATTCTCTCAGGGTACACGAATCTTTGATCTTCTTTATAATTAAGTAAGATTTCTTAATAAATAGCCGTTTTTCTTCTCCGTGTGCAACGGGGACTTCGACTGAGATACCTCTCGATCCTGTAATGTAGGTAGTGTTAAACTCCCTGAATGTCCTTGTATGTTTAAGGAGATTTTTTATCCTCTGGAATAGATGGGGATATTTGTATATCTTTACAAGATAAGCCTGCTCATTATCCGCTTGCGGTATTTTAAATTCACATATTATTTTGTAATTGTCTTTTTTAATTATGGTAAAAAAATCGTTGTTTTTTATTTCATGGACTCGCCCTAAGTATGGAATTAGGAATGAAGCCTTTTCATTTATAATCCATCGTACCTGTTTTGTTGAATGCGATATATAACCTTTGAACATTTTTTAAAAAATCGTTATAATATTTTTATTATTTCAAAGCGGAGCCTGCCCGGAGCGTAAGAAAAGAGATGCTTCGTTTGCGCTTGACATGACAAAATGCGAAGGGCTCAGATGAAATTTTAATATTATGCGTCATTTCGAAGGAAGCAAAGCAACTGGAGAATTTCATATTAAAATTCCTTAACATAAATTTATGAGTAGATTTATTTTGATATGCCAAAGATAGCCAGACAAATTATACAAAAAGCCGTACAACAGAAACAATATCAATTGCTTGAACCGCAAGCAAAGGAATTAATTGAAGCCTTTGGAATACCAACAACAAGACATTCATTGGTGTATTCTGTTAAAGAAGCAGTTCTTGCCGCTAATTCGATTGGGTACCCTGTTGTTATGAAGGTCGTATCGCCAGATGTCCTGCACAAAACAGATTATGGCGGTGTAAGACTGAATGTAAAGAATGGTGATGAAGTAGAATACGGTTATGAAGGGATTTTGAAGAATGTAAAGAAGAAAGTGCCCGATGCGAGGATTATCGGAATACTTGTGGAAGAAATGGCGACGCCTTCCACTGAAGTAATTATTGGCGGTCTCAGAGACCCTCAATTTGGTCCTGCAGTTATGTTTGGCATAGGAGGTATCTTTGTTGAAGTATATAAGGATGCGTCCTTCCGTATCGCCCCTGTGGACGAATTTGAGGCAATTGATATGATAAATGAAATAAAAGGGGCAAAAATTTTAAAAGGTTTTAGAGGCGCTGAGGCTGTTGATATAGCAGCATTAGCGCAAGCAATTGTTCATATATCGGATATTATGGTTTCTATAAATGAGATCAAGGAAATAGACCTCAATCCAGTTCTTGTTTATTTAAAAGGTATCAAGGCTGTTGATGTCAGAATTATTTTAAGTGAGCGTATAGAAGGAGTTTAATTGGAATTAAAAGAGACCGCATTTACTGTAAAAGCCGAACGTGCCATTCTTTTCCGTGTCTTGCTGTATAATGACCACATAGACAGAGACGAGCCGCTTGAAGAACTCCGGCGTCTGACAGAGACGGCGGGGGCACGAGTCGTTCATTCTACAGTGCAGAAAAGGGCACAGATTGACCCACAGTATTATATTGGCAAAGGGAAGGCGGCTGAATTAACAGATATTTCAAGGGAAATGGAAGCCGATGTGCTCATTTGTGATGACGACCTCTCTCCGTCGCAGGTCAGAAATCTTGAAAAAGTTATCGAAAAAAAGGTAATTGACAGGAGTGAATTAATCCTGGACATATTTGCCACCCGCGCAAAGACCTTTCAGGCAAAACTGCAAGTAGAACTGGCGCAACTGGAGTATACCAAGCCAAGGTTAAAACGCATGTGGACGCACCTCTCAAGGATAGAAGGCGGTATCGGAACAAGGGGACCCGGTGAAAAACAGTTGGAAGTGGATAAGCGCATTGTGGCAAGAAAGATTCAGTATTTAAGAGGAAAATTACATGAGATTGAAAAAAGGCAGGAACGTCTTGTTGCATCGCGGAATGAATTTTTTACAGTATCTATTGTGGGATATACAAATGCCGGAAAGTCCACGTTAATGAACGCATTAGCGGAGATTGATACATTTGTCGAGGATAAGTTATTTGCAACACTTGATACAAAAACAAGTATCTGTAATTTGAAAGACGGGAAAAAAATTTTATTGAGCGATACAGTGGGTTTTATAAGAAAACTGCCCCACCACCTGATTGCATCATTTAAGGCAACCCTTGAAGAGGCAAGAAATGCAGACCTTCTGTTACACGTTGTGGATATAAGTTCCCCAATAGTTACTGAACAAATAGAGGCAGTAAATGCCGTATTGAAGGAACTCGGATGCGATAACAAACTAACGCTTATGGTATTTAACAAAACAGACGCTGTAAAAAACGAGTCAATTATTCCCCTACTTCAAAGTCTTTACAGTAATTGTGTTATGATTTCTGCAAAGACCCTGCAGGGAATGCAGGAATTGAAGAATAAGATTTTAGAAATGCTTGAGCGTGATTTCATTGATGTAGAGCTTTCATGCAGTCCAGCCAATGGGAAGTTGATTGCGTTTATTCATGAACATGCCCATATTATAAACAGCCGTTTTGATGAACAGCAGGCGGTATTCCGATTGCATATGGATTGTAAACTTGCCAATAAATTGCGTATGCTGGACAACAGTATTCAGATAAAAGAGGTTTCACGAAATCCAAGCTGTACATGATGTGAATAAATTATATTAAAGATGGCAGGCGTTTAATTCACATGTTTATTTGGATTAAGCGTCAAAATAAATGTGCAATGTACTACTTAAGTTTCTTTACGTACAATTGGTTGACTACAACTGACTGGTTTAAATCTTGAAATGGCAAAAAGGATTGATGACGCTACGAAAACGAAGATACTTATAATCTGGGCAATGGTAAAAAGATTGGAAAAGAGTGGGGTGTCGTCCCTTAATAATTCCATACAAAATCTAATAATTGGATAAATTATTCCAAAAAGTAAGACTATTTCGCCGTTTCTCCTGCGGAATTTAAAGAATGAGATAAGCACAAAGAAAAGCGCAACGTCTGAAAAAAACGAATACAACTGGGTAGGATGAATGGGAAGTGCATGCGTATCAGAAAGGTGAACTAATCCGAGTTCATAATGATGAAGAAAAGCTGGGCTGCCATCAACCATACCTGCCTTGTCCAGTGTTCTTGGAAATTGTAATGCCCATGGAATATGTTGCGCTACCTTTCCAAAACAGCACCCATTCAGGAAGCACCCAATACGTCCGAGTCCGAGCCCCAGCGCTGCTGAAGGCATTAGGATATCAAATAGCTTTAGAAATGGTAAGTGGTGCTTTTTAACGAAGATAAATAATGTTATAATACCTGCGAATAAACCCCCGTAATAAACTAACCCTCCCTCATAAATCTTGAAGACGTTTAACAGGTTGTGCCTGTAATCATCAAAGTATTGTATAATAAAAAAAAGTCTTGCCCCGAAGATACCCGCGCAGACTAGGTAAATCCCAAGGTCTGTGACCTTATTGGGATCAATACCTTCCTTTTTTGCCCTCCAGCGCGCAATGATAATAGCCGTAACAAAAGCGACCATCAACATAAATCCATAAGAGTAAATAGGAATGCTTTTCAGGAAAGGGAGGGGTATTTCGAAAAGAATTCTTCTCATGATGAAAGGTGTTTGGTGAGCTTGTTATTGCCGTCCACCAGGATAATCTTTGGTCTCCAGCTTCTAGCGTCTTTATCCTCAACCATGCAATAAGAGATAATAATTACCTTGTCGCCAGGTTGTGCCCATCGTGCCGCTGCGCCATTAAGACATACTACGCCTGAATTACGTTCTCCTTCAATAACATAAGTTTCTACGCGTGTTCCATTATTGATGTTGAGTACCTGTACTCGTTCATAATGCAAGATGTCCACTGCATCGAGCAGCGTTTTATCTACAGTGATACTGCCATTATAATTTAAGTTTGTTTCTGTAACCGTTGCGGCATGAATCTTGGATTTGCACATCTCTCTGAGCATGTTTTTCTCCAAAAAACTTATAAAAAAATTATGAACGAAGTAATTTTACCTTAAAGCACCTCAAAATCAATATTTGTCGTTATTTTTCAGGCGGTGTATAATAACTCCTGACACACACTTTGACAAGGTCAACAATCTCTTCGTTGGTAAGCTTGCCCTTGTAACCCGGCATTTTACCTTTGCCATTTGCCACGGCGATAATTAGCCTTGAATCAGAGGCGTTGTCCTGCCATTTGGTATTTGTAAAATTGGGTATCTTAAATAGGAATTTGCCTATTATACAACCTTTACCATGTACCTTGTGACACTTTCGGCATTCCCTATCATATACTGCCCAGACACCGCTCTTTTCAGATAGATAAGTTTGTTTTGGATTGCATCCGTAAATCAAGAATGCGCAAAATATAACGATAATCAAATAACTAAATTTCTTTATTTCTTTGCCTCCTTATTCTTTTGAATTTAATCCTTTTTATATAAAAAGTTTACCATAAAATCACCCATATTCAAGTTTCTTATCTTCTCGTTGTAAAAGTCTTCCAAAATTTAAAACACCTTGCCTTGCATCTAACCGGTACTCACATTGGATTTTTTATTTGGATACGTTATGTCAGTTATGACATAATGCTAAAAAATAACATAATATAAAAAACGCCTAAATAATTTGGTAGATAATTATGAAGGAAACGTGGTTTAAATTTAACACAAAATTAATAATTCCTTCATATTCCTTTAACGTTGAAATTTTATAATTTTCGTAGATTTGTATGAATTACTTCTCATGTAGATTATCGGTAAAGACAACCAGACCCAGCAGGAAAGAGAAACCATCTATCTTTCTCCCAATATTTTTAGGGAAAAAGGGGCTTCAAGAAAAAAAACTCCTGTTGGAATATTTGGAATATACACAAAAATAATGTTTGTTAATAAATGAGGAAGGATTAAATATGGTTGAGAAAAGCACCCTATCCATTTTTGAAAAATACTTATCCCTCTGGGTGCTGCTCTGTATTGGTGCAGGAATTTTCCTGGGAAAATTAGCGCCGGAGGTGGCAGTCAAGCTTGATGCTTTTGCAGTATATCAGGTCTCAATTCCCATCGCTATTTGTTTGTTCTTTATGATGTATCCCATCATGGTAAAGGTCAATTTCGCAGAAGTAGCAAAAGTTGCAAAAACACCAAAACCTGTGGGATTGACCTTATTCATCAATTGGGCAATTAAACCCTTTACCATGTATATAATCTCCCTGTTCTTTTTGGGATATCTGTTTAAAGGATTTTTACCTGGAACTGAGATCCTCAAGTCTGGGCAGGAGGTTGAGTTGTGGCGCAGTTATGTATCTGGTGCAATACTCTTAGGAATTGCACCATGTACTGCCATGGTATTGGTGTGGAGCTACCTGGCAAAAGGGAATGATGGGATCACGCTCGTAATGATTGCTATAAACTCTCTTACCATGCTGTTATTCTATGCACCTCTGGGAGGCTTTTTACTGGGAATAAATGCAATGGTCATTCCGTGGCAGACAATAGTACTTTCCGTAACGATTTATGTAGCCCTGCCCCTGATCGCTGGATACTTTTCACGGAAGTGGATTATCAAATCGAAAGGACTAGAATGGTTTAATACAAAATTTCTGCAACGGCTTACACCAATTAGTATCGTTGCACTCCTCGCTACATTGATACTTTTGTTTTCATTTAAAGGGGAAATTATATTAAAGAACCCCATGACGATAGTATGGATTGCCATACCCCTTTTTATTCAAACAATATTCATTTTTGCGCTGGGATATGGTGTGGCGCGATTACTGGGACTTTCATATGAAGATGCTGCCCCTGCGGCAATGATCGGCGCATCCAATCATTTTGAGGTGGCAATTGCAACGTCGGCGATGCTTTTTGGACTAAATTCGGGCGCTTCCCTTGCAACAGTTGTGGGTGTCCTGATAGAGGTGCCCGTAATGCTCATGCTGGTCTCGTTGTGCAAGAAAACATGCCATATTTTTAGGGGCTGCAAGCTCGATTTACCTCAGTGTAAGCAAAAATCTGTCATACTCAAGACATAGTTTTATAGAAAGGAAATCGTATGAAGGAAAAGGTATTGTTTATTTGTACGCATAATTCGGCTCGTTCTCAGATGGCTGAGGGATTCCTCAGGGCAATGTACGGCGATTATTATGATGTATATAGCGCAGGTATTGAACCATCGAAAGTAAATCCTTATGCAATAAAAGTAATGGCAGAAATCGGTATTGATATTTCAACACAATATTCAAAAAACATTGATGTTTTTTCTGGGATAAAGTTTGATTACGTCGTTACCGTTTGTAATCAGGCGAAAGAGCGTTGTCCCTTCTTTCAGGGAGGAAAAGAATATCTCCATTGTGACTTCGAGGATCCTTCCCAGATTAATGGAAATGAAAATCAAAAACTTACTAATTTCAAACGAGTGAGGGATGCTATAAGAAACTGGATTGAAAAGACTTTTAGCAAGAAAGACGTAAACCGTTAATATAAAGATTTTTTTCAACGACAAAAAAATAAGGTGGTGTGCCTGTTTCTAGTATAGTGCAGTTTTGAGTAGTTTAGGCAATTTTTAAGGATGAAATTTGATTCCAAATTAACTTTGTTGCAGTCGGAAATCAAAACTATCAATTTTATTAAGATAGATATCTTCTCGCTAAAAATTTTCTTCATAATATAAAGTTTCTTAATCTTCGTGCACTTACCTGTCCGAATTCCCTTCTGTAAATTTAACACAAAATTAATAATTCCTTCATATCTCTTTAATATTACATGAGTATAGTATTTTCATAATTTATATGGGGTATAGCTTTATATAGTAATTCATAAATTCAGCGAAACAAAGGAGGCTAAATATGAGAATGAGTACCTTTTTCTTATGTCCTAATTGTGGCAATGATAAAGAATTTAAGATATTTACCGGTAGTTTTCAGGCTATTAGACAATCACCTGAATCAGGAGCGCGAACAGAGGCAAGTGGTATGTTACCCAATTTAAGGCAAAAAGACAACTATGTTGAATGTCAATTGTGTTTGAAAAGTTTTGATTACGACAGTGCAGCAATTATTGGTAAGAACTATATACAAACAATCATGAACCTTCAAAATAAACAATATGCCGATGCTTGATAATAAATTCATTTATTTCAGTCTGTCTTATGTGTATTACTCAAAGACGTGCTTGTCTTTGATGTTTTTTGAGGTACATAATGGATGAAATTAGAGGTTTCAAAAAAATTTCTTAAAGACCTGTGGATAGAATCTAATTCTTCGGCTTTTTATGAAAAATTAGTCCGACTGATACTCAGTGTGCTGATTCTCACAATTATATCCGGTATGCTGGGAGGCGTTGTGATTACAATCCTTCATCTACGGCTATTGTTCACAATGGACATAGAGCATGCGCTACGCGTAATTATTATAGATGCACTAACAATACTTGCAGTTCTCGAAATTTTCAGAACTACTCTGGCGTATTTTTCAGAAGGGCGTGTCAAGGTAACTTACATTATTGATACGGTTATTGTGGTAATGGTTACAGAAATAATGGCCTGCTGGTTCAAAGAGTTCGATCTATACAAAATGGGTATGTTGACCATTCTCGTCTTGACATTATGCGTCATGAGGGTCTTTTCCGTTAAATATTCTCCCAGCATTAAGCACCCATAATCATTTTTAATTTAATACAAAATTAATAATTCCTTAATATTGTCTTAATGTCCGATGGCTATCATACTTTCAGTTTTTCATGGTTTGTTGCCATGTAAATCACCGGTAAGACAACCGGACCCTATGCGGGAGAGAGGTTTTCCTCCCACTCTCCCGCGATTCTTAAATTGTGAGGAATTTTTAGAAAAGGAGGGTTAAATGCGTAGAAAATGGTATAAATACGTTTTGTCGGCGGCGATGGCATTTTGCGACATATATACAAATGGCATGTTGCATAGTGCCTTTGCCCAGGAGACTGTGCAACCTAAGGAAGCGTCCGGAAATGAGGTGGAAGATTTAAAGTGGCAGTTGGGGGTGATGGAGGAATCGGTTGGCAAGCAGCAAGAGCAAATACAGGCATTAAGAAATCGTATCGACTCCATGAAAACCGAGCCTGCTCCCACCGCTAAGGAAGACATCAAAAAAGCCGTCGAGGATTATCTTTCAACCCCTGAGGCAAGGGAGGAGATGGGGCTTGGTCTGCCAGGCGCTGTTGTAGCCGAGTACACACCCGATGACGAAAAGTATGCGATGGGTTTTAAATCGAAAGATGACAAATATTCTTTAAATCTGGGGGCAAGGATGCAGTTCAGGTATACGTTCAAGGATAACGATCCTGACTATGACGGCGAACATCACGAATCTGTTGTGGATACCAATAATCTTGACATCCGTCGTGCAAGGGTTTACTTTGGTGGAAATATTTACAGCAAACTTGTGCATTACTATGTTGAATTTGATGGAGATAGTTTTAATGTAGGTGTGAGAGATTTTTATGTATACTGGGATCCTATCAACGAGTTAAATGCCAAGATGGGATACTTTAAGGTGCCCTTTAATAGGCAAAGGATGGCATCATCTGCCAAGCTACTGTTACAGGATAGATCCATTGCAAGCGAAGCGTTTGATCAGGACCGTGATTATGGAATTGATATTTATGGGAAACCTTTTGAAGGACATATGGAATATCACGCATCTGTTTTTCAGGGGGCTGGTGAAA
>Ga0209751_10006771_pt1 | contig 10586 bp, 9 predicted proteins | sample RifCSP13_1_FD_184019 | JGI IMG/M metagenome (GOLD analysis project Ga0209751, IMG submission 184019) | Soil microbial communities from Rifle, Colorado - Rifle CSP2_sed 13_1 (SPAdes) (version 2) | ecosystem: Environmental > Terrestrial > Deep subsurface > Rock core/Sediment | place: Rifle...
GCCGACCCGCTGCGCGGCCCGCCACTCGAGCGCGTGGTGGCGCTGCTCAAGGACCGCGCCACCACGGTGCCGCACCTCGCCGAGGCGGCGCGCTTTTTCTACGAGCACGAGTCGCCGTCGCCGGCGCTCCTCGGCGAGCATCTCACCGACGCGGCGCGCCCGGTGCTGCGCGCGCTGAAGGCGAAGCTCGCCGAGTCCCCGGGCTGGGACAGGCAGGCGATCTCGGCCGCGATCAAGCACGCGCTCGCCTCGAGCGGGCTCAAGATGCCGCAGCTCGCGATGCCGCTGCGCGTGCTGGTCACCGGGCGCGCGCAAACGCCGGCGATCGATGCGGTGCTCGAGCTGCTCGGGCGCGAGACGGTGCTCGCGCGCCTGGCGCATTACCTGGATAGCGACTGAACGGAGGAGCCATGCTGCGAATTCTTTTCGGTCTGGCGCTCGCCGCGGCGAGCGCCGCCGCGGCCGCGCAGGAGCTGGAGCCGGGCGAGTGGCGCTTCACCTCGACCGTCACCTCGCCGATGCTTCCCAAGCCGCAGACGATGAGCGTCACGCAATGCGTGAAGAGGGAGGACGCCGCGGACTCCAGCCGCTGGATGGGCAAGCAGGACGGCGACTGCAAGGTCACGCCCGGCCGCAAGACCGGCGACAGCTTCAGCTGGGAGGTGTCGTGCCCGAAATCGGGCATGCGCGGCAAGGGCAGCGTGCGCTACGGGCGCGGTACCATCGAGAGCGAGATCCAGATGAGCGGCGACATGCAGGGCCGCAAGTTCGACATGCTCACGAAGATGAGCGGCAGGCGTCTCGGACCGTGCAAGTGAGCTATAATCCGCGCCCTTGGCTGGGGGTATAGCTCAGCTGGGAGAGCGCTTGCATGGCATGCAAGAGGTCACCGGTTCGATCCCGGTTACCTCCACCAGCCCCGGTTCCCAGCTCCACCAGGACCCCATCGTCTAGAGGCCTAGGACATCGCCCTTTCACGGCGGTAACCGGGGTTCGAATCCCCGTGGGGTCGCCAAAAAAATGCCGGCTTTTCGCCGGCATTCCTATTTGCCGCGCGAGCCGCTAGCCCATCTTCGCAAGCACCCGGTTCATCTCGGCTGCGTTGAACGCCTGCAGCGTATGCGTGCGCACGTTTCCGGCCGCGCCCACGCTCAGCGCCCACGCCGTCATCGTCTCGTTGTCGGGCGCGTCCAGCAGCGCGACGACGTCGTGCTTGCCGAGCGTCCAGTAGATCTCCTTGATGGTGACGCCCATCTTCCCGGACATCGCCTTGATCGCGTCCGCGCGCTTGGTCGTTTCCTTGACGTTGCGCACTCCCTGGTCGGTGAAATCTCCCAGCACTATGTAAGTCGCCATGGCTCTCCTCCTTGTAAGGACGGCCGGAGAGCAGTCTAGCGCGTCCGGTACCGCTCGTGCTCGGGTTCGCCGTTCCGACAGTGACCTACGCGATCGGCTGGCTCTGGGAGCGGTGGAAATTGCGCAAACGCTAGATTCGCCCGCGGCTGCGCAGCAGCGCGAGCGCGGCAAGACCCGCGACGCCGAACCCGACCAGGATCCACTGCAGCGTCTCGATGCTCACGATCTGGACGAGCTGGCCCGCCTGCGAGAACGGCGCGAGCGGGTAGAGGTCGCCGTGCATGAAGCTGTCGATGAAGACGTGGCTGTAGGCGCCGAGAAATGCTCCGGTGAGCGCCTCGCGCAGTCCGATCGAAGGCGCGAACGCGAGCCAGCGCGCCTGCGCCGGGCTCATGCGGCTGTTCCACACCCGCAGCGCCCATTCGCAGACCCTGCGCCCCGGCCACACGCTCAGTAGCGCGACCGCCAGCGCGCCGAGGTAGGTGTGCAGGTACGGATGCGCCGGGTCGCCGGTGAGGAAATAGAGGCAGACCGGCTCGAGGTCGATCAGGACCTGCGAGAAAGCGAAGACGGTGAAGCTGAAATTCCCGGGCGCGGCCGCCTTAAGCGCGGCCCCCGGCCCGAAGTGGAACGGCGTAATGGGCATCCAGCGCCTTCTCCAGTTTTCTCGCGTCGGCGTCGAAGCGCCGGATGCCCTCGGCGAGCTTCTCCACCGCCATCGCGTCCCCGTTGTGCATCCAGCGGAAGGCTTTTTCGTCCAGGCGGATCTTTTCGATCGATTGCCTGTTCGCCTGCTCGGGCGAGAGCTTCCTTTCCACGTCCCCGGGAGCGGCGGCGAGCTTTTCCAGCAGGTCGGGTGCGATGGTGAGCAGATCGCAGCCGGCGAGCGCGAGGATCTGCGCGGTCTTCCTGAAGCTCGCGCCCATCACCTGCGTCGCGTAGCCGTGCTTCTTGCAATAGTTGTAGATGCGCACCACCGATGCGACACCGGGATCGTCCTCGACCGGGATGTCGTCCGCCTTGCGCGCCTTCAAGTGCCAGTCGTAGATGCGGCCGACGAAGGGCGAGATGAGCGTCACGCCGGCGTCGGCGCAGGCGACCGCCTGCGCGAAAGAGAATAACAACGTCATGTTGCAGTGGATGCCTTCGCGCTCCAGGCGCTCGGCGGCGCGGATGCCTTCCCAGGTGGCTGCGAGCTTGATCAGCACCCGGTCGCGGTTCACGCCCGCGGTTTCATACATCGAGACGAGCCTGCGAGCCTTGGCGATGCTTGCCTCGGTGTCGAAGGAGAGCCGCGCTTCCACCTCGGTCGAGACGCGGCCGGCGATGTGCGTCAGGATCTCGCGGCCGAAGTTGACGAACAGCCGGTCGAGATCGCGGTCCACGAGGTGCGCGTATCGCGCGTCCTGCGAGGCGGCGAGCAGCAGCGAGGGGTTGGTGGTGGCGTCCTGCGGCTTCCAGCGCGCCACCGCGTCGATGTCGCCGGTGTCGGCGACCACCAGCGAGTGCTTCTTCAAGGAGTCGAGCTGCGACATGCGCGCGGTGATTATGGGACCGCAGCGTGCCCCTGACAATTCCTGACAGTCGTTCCGCCTGTCGCCGTTTAGTCTTTTTGCAGGGGGACAGATGGAGCAAGGCGTCCCCGCCGCGGGCCCGGGGGAGAATGGCGCGCATCGCCTGGCGCGCATCGACTACGGGGTGCGCACGGCGGCGTTCGCCTACTGCTTCGTCGTCATCGCGCTGCACGTGTGGGGGCGGTCCCAGGGCTGGGGGTTCTGGGCCGCCCTCGCGCTGCAGTTCCTCGCCTACCCGCACCTGCTCTACCTCGTCGAGACGCGCTCGGCGCATCCGACGCGCGCGGAGCTGAACGGCCTTTACCTCGACTCGCTGCTGCTCGGCGCCTGGACGGCCGAGCTCGGCTTCCCGACCTGGATCGCCTACGCGCTCATCTTCAGCACCGCGCTCAACGCCACGGTGAACCGCGGCGGCTGGGGCGCGCTGTGCTCGCTCTCGCTGAGCGCGGTTGGCGCGGCGCTGTGGACCGCGATCGGCGGCTACCGCTACTGGCCGGCGACCGGCGACCTGGTCACCACGCTGAGCTTCTTCGGCTCGCTCGCCTACACCTGCGGGGTCGGCTACGTGGTCTACGGGCAGACGCGCAGGCTCGCGGCGGCGCGCGACGACCTGCACCGCAGCGAGGAGCGCTACCGCCTGATCGCCGAGCACGCCGCCGACCTGATCGCCATGGTCGACCTGCGCGGGCGCTGGCTGTATACCAGCCCTTCCTACGCGCGAATGCTCGATCCCGCGGACCTCGAGCCCGGCGCGGACGCGTTCCGCCGCATGCATCCCGAGGACGCCGAGCGCGCGCGCATCGCGGTGCTGCGCGGGGCGGCGAGCGAGCGCGCCCCCGAGCTGGCGCTGCGCCTGGTGGACCGGGAGGGGCGCATCCGCCAGCTGCGCACGCGCGTGCAGTTCGTCCCGGCGAACGGCGCGCCGCGCGAGTGCGTGCTGCTGGTGTCCCAGGACATGACCGACCTGCGCGAGAGCGAGGAGCGGCTGCTGCTCGCCGCGCACGCGCTGGAAGGCATGACCGAGGCGATCATGATCACGTCGGCGGACGGCACCATCGCGACCGTGAACCGCGCCTTCACCGAGATCACCGGCAACGCCCGGGACGAAGTGCTCGGCCGTCCCGAATCGGAGTTCCGCAACGCGCTCCAGCCGCCCGAGTTCTACGACGAGCTCTACCGCACCGTGCGGCGCGACGGCTACTGGTCGGGCACCACCTGGAGCCGGCGGCGCAACGGCTCGGTGTACCGGGAGTGGAGGAGCGTGCGCGCGGTGCGGGACGCGGCCGGCGCGATCACCCATTGCGTCAGCGTCTTCTACGAGATCGGTGCCGGATCGAGGCCGACGGGCGAGGCGTTCGCCTCGCCGTAGCGAATCCGCCACTGGCCTTAGGGTTTTGAAACTTAAGGCTTTCCCAAGCTGTCACAGCTGTGTAGACTATTTGTGCACCGAACAATCCGGCGCGCATAAAAAAAGCGGAGCGCCGCCAAGGAGCCAGGTAGTTGCAGCCGACTGACATCAAGGATCCCGACTACTTCCACAAGGTTGTGGATTGCCAGTGGGCGTGTCCCGCCCACACCCCCGTTCCCGAGTACATCCGCCTGATCGCGGCGGGGCGTTACTCCGACGCCTACCTGGTCAACTGGGAATCGAACGTGTTTCCCGGGATCCTCGGGCGCACCTGCGACCGGCCGTGCGAGCCGGCGTGCCGGCGCGGCCGCGTCGAGGAGGAGAACCAGCCGCGTCCCGAGCCGGTCGCGATCTGCCGCCTGAAGCGCGTCGCCGCCGACCTGAAGGACGATTCCTTCAAGGCGAAGTTGCCGAAGCCGGCGGCGAGGAAGAACGGCAGGAGGATTGCCTGCGTCGGCGCCGGTCCGGCCTCGCTCACCGTGGCGCGCGACCTCGCGCCGCTCGGTTACCACGTGACCGTGTTCGACCAGGACCCGCGCGCGGGCGGCATGATCTGGTCGCAGATCCCGCGCTTCCGCCTGCCGCTCGAGGTGATCGACGAGGAGGTGGGCTACGTGCTGGATCTCGGCGTCGAGTTCCGCGGCGGCACCAGGATCGAGAGCATGAAGAAGCTGATGTCCGAGGGCTGGGACGCGATCCTCGTCGGCTCGGGCGCGCCGCGCGGGCGCGACCTCGACATCCCGGGACGGAAAGAGGGCGCGGCGAACATCCACATCGGCATCGACTGGCTGTCCTCGGTCTCCTTCGGCCACACCTCGAAGATCGGCAGGCGCGTGATCGTGCTGGGCGGCGGAAACACCGCCATGGACTGCTGCCGCACCTCCAGGCGCCTCGGCGGCGAGGACGTGAAGGTGATCGTGCGCTCCGGGTTCGAGGAGATGAAGGCGAGCCCGTGGGAAAAGGAGGACGCGCAGCACGAGGGCATCCCGATCCTCAACTACCTCGTACCGAAGGAATTCGTCATCCGCAACGGCAGGCTGGGCGGCATGATCTTCGAGAAGGTGAAGGCCGAGTACGACGACAAACGCCGCCGCCGGCTCGTTCCGACCGGCGAGCCGGACCAGCTCTTCGAGTGCGACGACGTGCTGGTCGCGGTCGGGCAGGAGAACGCCTTCCCCTGGATCGAGCGCGACTCGGGGATCGGGTTCGACGCCTCGGGCATGCCGGTCGTGAACAAGCTCACCATGCAGTCGACCGTGCCGAACGTGCTGTTCGGCGGCGACTCCGCGTTCGGGCCGAAGAACATCATCTGGGCGGTGGCCCACGGGCACGACGCGGCGGTGACGATCGACAAGCTGCTGAACGGCGAGAACGTCAACGAGCGCCCCGCGCCGGGCGTTACGTTGATGTCGCAGAAGATGGGCATCCACGAGTGGAGCTACGACAACGAGATCGCGCCCGATGCGCGCTACAAGGTGCCGTGGCGCGACATCAAGCTCACGCTGAAGAACGTGAAGGCCGAGGTCGAGCTGGGGTTCGATGCGGCGACCGCGTGGAAGGAGGCGCAGCGCTGCCTCAACTGCGACGTGCAGACGGTGTTCACCACGAGGCTGTGCATCGAATGCGACGCCTGCGTGGACATCTGCCCGATGGACTGCATCAGCTTCACGCAGAACGGCGAGGAGGGCGAGTTGCGCTCGCGCCTCATGGCGCCGGCGAAAAACCTCACCCAGGACCTTTACGTCTCCGAGCCGCTCAAGACCGGGCGCATCATGGCGAAGGACGAGGACGTGTGCCTGCACTGCGGCCTGTGCGCCGAGCGCTGTCCGACCGGCGCCTGGGACATGCAGAAGTTCCTCCTCGACATGACGCGCGCCGGACCGGGCTGCCGCACCCGCCACCGCAAAGCCGCATAAGAAGAACGTGAAGCGAATCGAATCCCTCAACGATTTCGTCATCAAGTTCGCCAACGTGAACGGCTCGGGCTCGGCCTCGGCGAACGAGCTGTTCGCCAAGTCGTTCCTGCGCATGGGGATCCCGGTCTCGCCGCGCAACATCTTCCCCTCGAACATCCAGGGCCTGCCCACCTGGTACGAAGTCAGGGTCGACGAGAAGGGCTGGCTCGGGCGCCGCGGCGGGGTGGACCTGATGGTGGCGATGAACCCGCAGACCTGGGACGCGGACGTGAAGGAGATCGATCCCGGCGGGTACCTGTTCTACGACGACACCAAGGCGCTGCCGCCGTCGAAGTTCCGCGACGACATCCACGTCATCGGCATGCCGCTCACCGAGATCTGCAACGCCACCTACACCGACTCGCGCGAGCGGCAGCTGTTCAAGAACATCATCTACGTCGGGGCGCTCGCCGGCATGCTGGGCATCGAGCCCGAGGTGATCGCCGAGCTGATCGGCGAGCAGTACAAGGGAAAAGAGAAGCTCCTCAAGCCGAACCTCAACGCCTTCAAGATGGGGCTCGACCACGCGCGCATGCACCTGAAGGAAGCGTGCGGCTTGAAGGTGAAGCGCGCCTACGCGGTCGGCGAGAAGATCTTCATCGAGGGCAACGCCGCGGCGGCGCTGGGCTGCGTGTACGGCGGGGCCACGGTGTGCGCGTGGTACCCGATCACGCCTTCGTCGTCGCTCGCCGAAGCCTTCCAGCGCTACTGCTCGAGGCTGCGGGTCGACAAGGAGACCGGGAAGAACAAGTTCGCCATCATCCAGGGCGAGGACGAGCTCGCCTCGGTCGGGATCGCGATCGGCGCGGGCTGGAACGGGGCGCGCGCCTTCACCGCCACCTCTGGCCCGGGAATCTCGCTGATGACGGAGTTCATCGGCCTCGCCTACTTCGCCGAGATCCCGCTCACCATCATCGACGTGCAGAGGGGCGGGCCCTCGACCGGGATGCCGACCAGGACGCAGCAGGCCGACGTGCTCGCCTGCGCCTACGCCTCGCACGGCGACACCAAGCACGTGCTGCTCTTCCCCGAGGACCCGAACGAGTGCTTCGAGTTCGCGGCGCAGGCGCTCGACCTCGCCGACCGGCTGCAGACCCCGGTGTTCCTGATGACCGATCTCGACATCGGCATGAACCAGCGCCTCACCGCGCCGCTCAAGTGGGACGACTCGAGGAAGTACGACCGCGGGAAAGTCATGAGCGCGGAGGAGCTGGAGGCCGGGAAGGAGTTCGGGCGCTACCTCGACGTGGACGGGGACGGCATCCCGTATCGCACGCTGCCGGGCACGCACCCGTCGAAGGGCGCGTACTTCACGCGCGGCACCACCAAGAACGCCTACGCGACCTATTCCGAGGCGGGGTCGGATTACGTCACCAACGTGCAGCGGCTGCTGAAGAAGTTCGAGACCGCGAAGACGCTGGTGCCCAAGCCCGTGCTGACTCCGGCGAAGGTGCCGGCGAGGTTCGGGTGCATCTACTACGGCTCCACCAGTCCGGCGATGAGCGAGGCGCTGGAAGCGCTCGCCGGGCAGGGCATCTTCATCAACGCGCTGCGGGTGAGGTCGTTCCCGTTCCAGGACGAGCTGTTCGACTTCGTCGCCTCGCACACCAAGGTGTTCGTGGTGGAGCAGAACCGGGATGCGCAGTTGAAGACGCTGCTGGTGAACGACGCCGGGATCAATCCGGCGAGCCTGATCTCGGTGCTGCACTACGACGGCACGCCGATCACCGCGCGGTTTATCACCAAGGAGATCGCGGAGATCGTCGCCGCGCTCAACGTGCGGCCGATCAAGAAGGACAAGGCCGCATGACTTACGTGACGAAGCCGAGGCTGCATCACCCGACGCTGGCGAAGAACAGGCTCGGGTTCACGCGGCGCGACTACGAGGGCAACGTCTCGACGCTTTGCGCCGGCTGTGGGCACGATTCGATCTCGGCGGCGCTCATCCAGGCCTTCTGGGAGCTGTCGATCGAGCCGCACCGGGTGGCGAAGCTCTCGGGGATCGGCTGCTCGTCGAAGACGCCGGATTATTTCCTCGGCAATTCCCACGGCTTCAACACCGTGCACGGGCGCATGCCTTCGGTGCTCACCGGGGCGAACCTGGCGAACCGGGATTTGATTTATCTCGGGGTGTCCGGGGACGGGGATTCCGCTTCGATCGGATTGGGGCAGTTCGGGCACGTGATGCGGCGCGGGGTGAACATGACCTACATCCTGGAGAACAACGGGGTGTACGGGTTGACCAAGGGGCAGTTCTCGGCGACCGCGGACAAGGGGTCGAAGGCGAAGCGGGGGCAGGTGAATACCGAGGCGCCGGTCGATACCGTGAGCCTCGCGCTCATCATGGGCGCGACCTTCGTCGCGCGGAGCTTCTCGGGGGACAAGCATCAGCTCGTGCCGCTGGTGAAGGCGGCGATCGCGCACGAGGGGGCGGCTTTTATCGATGTCATCAGCCCTTGCGTCGCGTTCAACAACCATCCGGGGTCGACCAAGAGCTACGACTACGTGCGCGAGCACAACGAGGCGGTGAACCGGCTGGATTTCTGGCCGAGCCGGGAGGCGATCACGGTCGAGTACAAGGACGGGCAGGTGATCGAGGTGGCGCAGCATGACGGGTCGATCATCAAGCTGAGGAAGACGCATCCTGACTACGATCCGGGGGATCGGACGCGGGCGCTTACGTACATCCAGCAGCACCAGGCGCTCGGGGAGGTGGTGACCGGGTTGCTTTATCTGCATCCGGAGGCGGAAGACCTCCACGCTCACCTCAATACTTGCGAGGTGGCGTTCAACAGGCTCGGGGAGAAGGAGTTGTGTCCGGGGGCGGGGATGCTGGAGAAGATCAACGCCGCGCTGCGGTAACTAAGTACCTGAAATTGCAAGACTTGACCTGGAGAAACCGAGGCTTGAATCCCCGTGGGAACGCCAGATATGTCAGCGGAACATCCTCAATTCCGTTGTAAGAACGTATAGGCGTCCCTATACTCTGATCAGTTACCTCCGCATCACCCCAGGACAGCATATTTGGGGGAGCGGACTACACGGGGCTCCTGCGGGAGCCCTTTTTATTTGGGGGGAAGATGGACCGAGTCGCGATATTCGTGGATGCAGGCTATCTGTTCGCGCAAGGATCCGCCTTGCTTGCTGGACAAAAGCAGCCGCGAAAGCTGGTGCGGCTCGATGAGAAGGCAGCCATCGGTGAGCTCCTTGCCATTGCAGGGACGGCCGCTACCGGCGTGCCCTTGTTGCGCGTCTACTGGTACGACGGCGGATTTCGATGGCCATCTGCGGAACAGCAGATTCTTGCTGACATGGATCACGTCAAGCTACGGCTCGGGTTCGTGAATAGCGCAGGGCAGCAAAAAGGTGTCGATTCCCTAATCGTCACCGACCTGATCGAGCTCGCGAGAAATCACGCGATTAGCGATGCAGTGCTGCTTTCCGGTGACGAAGACATACGGGTAGGTGTGCAAGTCGCGCAAACGCTCGGTGTCCGCGTCCATCTCATCGGGATCGAACCGGGTCGCGGTTCGCAATCGAAGAACCTGCGCCAGGAATCCGACACCATCCACGAGATGAACAGAGTGTGTGTCTCCAAATTCCTAAAGGTGCTGCCCAAGCAGGCTGCCCCAGTCATACCGGCTGTAGCGGCCGCGCCCGCCGCAGCCGTTGTTGTCGTCGGGCAAGGAGCAACTGGGCAAGGTGGACAGCAGGTTGCTGCCGCTGCCGTTGTGATCGCGCCGGTTGCGGCAACCTTTACTGCTGTCGCGACTCAGCTCCTTGGCATCCTGACAGATGACGACATCAGGAAGCTGGCAGGTGTCATTGGCAAGAACCCTGGGATGCCGAGCGATCTGGACGGCAAGCTTCTTGCCAAGGCACGAACTGCATTGCAACGGCAGTTGGATCTGGCAGAACGTCGCTCGATCAGATCCGAATTCCGGCAAATGTTCGACGCTCGGCTAAAGGCGCTCACACCGTAGGACAGCACACCGTTCCCCACTACCGCGGGCGCCGGGGCTCGGGTATCGTCGCATAGGGGAGCCGGGACCAATTCGGGTGCCGGGGCGCAAGCATGGCTCTGAAGAAATCTGAACTCTATTCCTCGCTCTGGTCGAGCTGCGACGAACTGCGCGGCGGCATGGACGCCAGCCAGTACAAGGACTACGTCCTCGTCCTGCTGTTCATCAAGTACGTCAGCGACAAGTACGCCGGCCAGCCCTTCCAGCCAATCACCATTCCGAAGGGTGCGAGCTTCAAGGACATGGTCGCGCTCAAGGGCAAGCCGAGCAT
>Ga0209751_10006773_pt1 | contig 10584 bp, 9 predicted proteins | sample RifCSP13_1_FD_184019 | JGI IMG/M metagenome (GOLD analysis project Ga0209751, IMG submission 184019) | Soil microbial communities from Rifle, Colorado - Rifle CSP2_sed 13_1 (SPAdes) (version 2) | ecosystem: Environmental > Terrestrial > Deep subsurface > Rock core/Sediment | place: Rifle...
TCCCCTACGACGGACCGGAACTCAATCCGAGGGAGTACTGGCACAAGATCGTCCTGCAAAGCCGGCTCCGGTTCCTGTGGCAGTCCTTCATCATCTTCGTGTGCACGATCCTTCCCTCGGGGGAATTCAAGAACAGACTTCTTCGCTCCATCGGAATGAACATCGGAAAGGACGCATTCATCGCGCCCCTGGTATTCATGGACATCGAGTTCCCCTCCCTTCTCACCATCGGGGACGGCGCGGTGGTCGGAACGATGACGAAGATCCTGACGCACGAAGTGACGATCAAAAGCGTCCGCCTGGGAAAAACGGAAATCGGGAAGCAGGCGCTGGTGGGAGCGGGTTCCGTAATCCGTTGCGGGGTCACCATCGGGGAAGGTGCGGTTGTCGCCATGAACTCCTTCGTGAACCGGGACGTCCCTCCTTATCATGTCGTCGGGGGAAGCCCGCTCCAGGACGTCAAGAAGTTGGACAAGCTCCTCTGATCCGGATACGACCATCCGCGATCCTTGTCCCCCTGGTCGCGGATGGGGATTGCGCCATCCCCCTGTTCCCCCGCCCCCTCCTTCCCGGACGCGGCCTTACGCCCCCCTGTGGTCGTCGATGAGCGGGAAGGTGTTTCCGTAGACGATCCGCCGCACCTGATCGAGGAACGCGAGAGGGAACCCCAGGTCGATCCGGCTTGCTTCGTCCAGCCGCCGGAGATGATCCCCGGAAAGAGAGAGCTCCAGGCACCCGAGGTTGTCCTTGAGCTGCGCGAGTTTCGTCGCTCCCAGAATCGGGATGACCACACCGTGCGGTTGCTGCCGGACCCAAGCGACGGCGACCTGCGACGCCGTTTTTCCGATTTCCTTGGAGACCCGGTCGACTTCTTCCGCGATGCTCAGGTTCCGTTCCGTGACGTAGATGTTCCCCCACTCCTCCTGGGATCCGTACCGGGCGTCTTTCGGGCGGGGCTTCCCGGTCTTGTACTTCCCGGTCAGCACCCCTCCCCCGAGGATCCCCCAGGGCGTGACCGCGATGTCCAGCGCACGGGCCATCGGCAGGAGCTCCCGCTCGGGCGTCCGTTCGATGAGGCTGTAGGGAATCTGCAGCCCCACGAAGGGAGTCCACCCCATGAGGTCCGCCAACGTGTTGGCCCGGGACACGGCCCAAGCGGGGGCGTCGGAGATCCCCACATAGAGGATCTTTCCCGCCCGGACCAGGTCGTCGAGCGCGCGCATCATCTCTTCCACGGGGGTCATCGGGTCCCAGGCGTGGACCCAGTACAGGTCGACATAGTCCGTCCTGAGCCGCGCAAGGCTCTCCTCGAGGGATTGGGTCATGTTCTTCCGGTGGTTCCCGCCGGCGTTCGGGTCGTCGGGCCGCATGTTCAGGGTGTACTTCGTGGCGACGACGAACCGCCGCCGCTCCGAGGCGATGAACTCGCCAACGAACATCTCGCTCGTGCCGGCGGTATAATAGTTGGCGGTGTCGATGAAGTTGCCGCCCGCCTCAGCAAAGGCCTCGAAGATCCTGCGGCTCTCCTCCTTCGACGCCCCCCAGCCCCATTCCTCGCCGAAGGTCATGGCGCCGAGGCATAGCTCCGAAACCCGCAGGCCGGACCGACCCAGCAGTTTATAGCGCATCTATTTCCTCCTCTCCCTGAGCGGCGACGCATTTTCGCTCTTTCGATGGACGGGGGAAAAGAACGTTTCCTCCCGCTCCCATCGCGCGGAAGAAATTCCCCTCCCGGAAGAAAATCCGGTCTGCCTGCAATCACGTTTTCCCGGCGGGAAGTCGCGGAGGCGACCGGTATCTCCCGGGGCGGGATCCGGAAGGAAGGACCCCGATGCGGAACGGGGAATCGACCGTTATCCCGGCAATTCCATGCCCGTCATCAAATGATCTTCCATGAATTTGATTTCCTCGATGCCCGATACCACGACCTCGGGATCGACCACGAGTTCTTCCGGGGAGATCTTATGGTCATACTCCACTTTGGACAGGACATATTTGATGCAGTTGAGCCTTGCCTTCTTCTTGTTGTCGGAACGGATGATGGTCCACGGAGATATGGTCCGGTTGGTTTCATTGAGCATCTGGAACTTTCTTACCGTGTAGTCGTCCCATTTTTCATGTGCCTCCAGGTCCACCGGGGAAATTTTGTATTGCTTCAGTGGATCCTTCATTCTCGATTGGAATCGACGGACCTGCTCTTCCTTGGAAACCGAGAAAAAGAACTTGAACATGATGATTCCGTTCTTTACAAGGATTTCCTCGATCAATGGCACATCTTTGAGAAATCGTTTATGTTCCTCGTCCGTGCAGAAACCCATGGCCGGTTCGACCATGGCACGATTGTACCAGCTTCGGTCGAACAGGACGATTTCCCCCCCGAACGGGAGTTGCTGAAAATATCGTTGAAAATACCATTGCGTCCGCTCCCTGTCGCTGGGCTTGGGAAGCGCGACAATCCGGGCGCCCCGCGGATTCAAATGCTCCACGATCCTTTTGATCGTCCCTCCCTTGCCGGCGGCATCGCGCCCTTCAAAGATCAGCAGGACCTTCTGTTCTTTGACGATGACATGTTTTTGCCACTTCAACAGTTCGATTTGCAGCTTTTGCAGTTCTTCTTCGTACTTGAGGGTAAATTTGCTCACCCAGATGGCCTGCCTGTTCTTCCCTTTTTTCTTGTCGATAAAACTGATGGCGGTGTGTTCTTTTAACCCTTTCTTTCTTTTTTTATCTTTTTTCTTATCCTTCTTTTTTTCCTTCCTATCGGATTTGGCGGCGTTCCCTGTTTCTTTCTCCCCTTCCTCTTCCATTTCTTCCGGAGGGTTTCCTTCGATTTTCTTGGATTTCGTCTTGTTTTTGTTTTTCTCTTTTTTTGCCACCGAACCCTCCTTTCCCTTACACGAAGGTGTCGCCTATCCGATCCTTTCAGAAATCATACGAGGGATCTCCCATATTTCTTTCGTTGCTTCTTCATCATCCGTAATTCCTTGTCCCCCGGGATCACGATCGCCGGATCCGGAGTGAAATCGAGCTCGCGGGCTCTTCCTTTGTATGGCACCGAATTGAGAATCAATTTCATCGTTTCCCGTCTGGCCAGATGCTTGTTGTCCGATCGAACCACCCACCAGGGAGATTTTTTGGTATGGGTCTTTTTCAATAACATGAATTTCTTCTCGGTAAATTCATCCCATAAATCCTGTGCCTGCAGGTCGACTTCGGAAAGTTTCCACTGCCGCAGCGGGTCGTTCTTCCTCCGGGCGAATCGTTTTTTCTGCTCCTCCTTGGTCACCGAAAAATAGAGCTTTATCAGGATGGTCCTTCCGGCATCCTCGAGAAAATTCTGTTCGTACGTGACGACCTTTTTCATGAAACGTCTATATTGATCCGGCGTACAAAATCCCATCACCGGTTCCACCAAGGCACGGTTGTACCAGCTTCTGTCGAACAGAACGATCTCCCCCGCGCGCGGGAAGTGCTCGATATATCGCTTGATGTGGAGTTCGGTTTTCTGGTCATCGGTCGGTTTCCCCAAGGCAACCACACGGTATCGTTTCTCGTTCATATATCGGGTAATCCGGCGAATCGTCCCTCCTTTCCCGGATGCGTCGCGGCCATCGAAAAGAACGACCATTTTTTTCCCGGTTTTTTCCAGGTGGCGCTGCATCTTGATCAGTTCCGCCTGGTAAGGTTTGAGCTCCTCCGCTTCATAATGGAACTTCAAAGCCTCCCGGACAATATCCTCTTTCTCTTTCTTTTTGAGATGGTCCTGTATTGTTTGGATCTTTTTTTCCGGATCGACAGATTTCGATATTGGTTCCCCTTGCTTCACCACATTCCTGATCTGCGCCGTCGAGCCGCCCATTCCCTTTGTGATTTTCATGGCCGCTCCCGCTCCGCTCAGTTCAACTTTTTCCCGGCTCGGTACATTTTTGCATAAATATCCGGAAGACCATTCTTTTTCAGACTCTCAATCACCTCATCCACCGGGTACGGTATGCGGATCTGCTCCACGGAGATATTCCCCGCATGAATCGTAAGAATGGCAAACGATGCTCGCGGGTCTCCGTCATACGGACGTCCCACGCTGCCCGGATTGAGGAAATGAACTCCGTCGATGATCTTATGAAAGGGGAGATGCGAATGGCCCTGGATCTGAACATGGCAGGGGGAATCCCTTGCCGGTTCCCGAAAACGGCTTTCCGGAACCTCGGGGGACAATATTTCCTCCTCATCATCAGAGGTCCCGTGGTAGACGCAGATGCGAATCCCGTCGATCGTGAAATCCCGTCGCACCGGCAAAGATTGCAAATACCTCGCATTCTCGGGAAGCAGATTTTCGCATGTCCAGTAATACATCACGCGTTTTTCTTCCCTTCGTGGTTTGCCTAATTTTCCCCCCGCCAATAATCCTAATACCCGCCTATCGGTGTTCCCCGTTATGCAAATGGTATTTTTCTTCTTCCGGAACCATTCGATCGTCTCGTTGGGGAAAGAACAATAAACCACCAGGTCTCCTGCGTTGATGATCCGATGAAATTGGTCAAGCCGAACATGGGTCTGTATCGCTTTCAGCGCCGGATAATTTGCGTGAACGTCACTCATTACGAGTATTTTCTTCATTGGAAGACGTAGATGCTGCCTATGATATTTTTAAAACGGTATTATAATTAATCCATTTGGATCGTGTCAAACGAATGCGATCCTGGATGGAAAAGTTCCTGAAAAACTTTCCGATAAGATGGGGATGCAAAGTCGGAAAACGTTTTGGCAAACGCCTTTTTCACGGTTAGTTTTTCTCTCTCCAGTGTTTTGACCAGGGTGCCGATTGCCGCCACGGTTTTTTTCGACCGGGAATCGGTCCGGGGCAGCTCCCCGGCAAGGCCCTGAAGACGTTGTTGCTGTATCCGGAAGTCATTGTACTCCCCGAGAACGTCCTGCAGCTTCTTCAATTGCCCGATCAGATCGTGGATTTTCTCGCGAGGAAACAGAGGGGAGAAAAACTCCAGCAGGTATCGCAGCTCCTTGCATTCAATTCGCAATAGATGCAGCATATCGTCTTCAGCATTTTCAAGCATTACATTACGATTTTTGAAAATACGACTGTATTTTTTATAGATTCTTTTTCGTGCCAGCTCTCGTACGGGGAGTTCCGCATTCGGCGAGGCCGAAAAATCGTCTCCCGGACCATTCAAGAACAGATCCCAATCCTGAATGATTTTCCGATATCTCCTCGCCTTCAAACGAGGAAGGAAGTCCCGGAAAACCTGTGCCCGTTTTTCCCGCAGGTAGTCAAACAACGGACCGATATCGTCACGCTGCGCGGGGGGGAGCATCGCATTGTAGATCCCCTCGTTCTGGAGATGGACATCCAGATCCCGCAAATCGTTGGAAAGCTTCCCCACAAAAGCAAAATCCTTTTTAAACCGGTTGGTGATCTCGGCCGGGAATACCTGCTTCATCTGCCGCAACGCGGAGCGGGTGCGGCGGATGGCGACCCGGTAATCGTGGAGAAATTCCGTATCCCGGTCCTCCGCAAGGCGGGCTTCGTTGATCCGGATCACCTGCAGCAGGAAGCGGAGAATGTCTCTGGCGGCTTTTTCCGAACGCATGCGGGGGTCGAACGGGATCGTTACCTTGGTGGAATAATCGCCGGGAGTCCTACCGGCGGCTTTCAGCGCTTCCAAATAGATATTCCCGTTTTTGCCCGCCGGGGGGCCGTCCTTTTCCCATCGTTTCCTCACGGTCGGAAAATATTCTCGCGCTCCTCTCACCGGCCTCAACCGGAAAGATACCCAAAAGGCGGGCCCCTCCTTGTCATCGGCAAGTCGACTTTCCTCGCGGACCAGCCGGGCCACGATTTTCCCTTCCTGGCTCAGGACGCGATACGTCGTTGATCGCGTCTCCACCTCCGCGAGTTTTTGCAGGGCCCGCACGGTTACGATCGGCGCCAGTTTCTCCTTCAAGTCGCCGTCCGGGAGATCCGATGAAAACACCGGGGGATAGGAAATCCCTACGCTGTGCAGAATCGCTCTTTCATGCAGTTTGCGTAAAACCATCTTGTTGCCGGACGCATAGAGGACGAGTGATCGCCGATACAGGCGCCAGTCAAACGTGTCGAATAGGGAAAAATGATGGGACGCGGTTCGTTCTTTCTTGATCGAATACCGGCCGGCCAATCCGCGGATCCACGGCTGTTCATCAAACACTTCTGGGAAAGGGGATTTCAACGTGCGGACTCATCCTGGTAGCGTTTCGGATAGTCAAAAAATACCGATTCGCCTTTTCCTTTCTGCACCTTATTCCAGTTGTTTACAGGGAAACGGAGGCAGTATACCCCGGTGGTCGGGATATTGTAGATGGGGCCTTGTTTGAGCAGCATCCCCACGAAATCCATGAAATCCGGATTGTGTCCAATCAACATGACGGATTCATGCTTGTCATCCAGTTTTTTCACCAAATCGAACAGATACCGGGAACCGGAATGATACATCTTGTCGTTATATTGGATTTTCCCCCTGGGGTAGCCGATCTCTTCAGCAATCAAGGCGGCGGTTTTTCTGGCTCGTTTCGCGGGGCTCGACAGGATCAGGTCGGGCAGGATCTTTCTTTCCTTCAGTTTTTTCCCCATCAAGGGGGCATCTTGTTTTCCCCGTTTGTTCAGAGGTCTCTCGAAATCATCCAGACGGCTGTCCTTCCAGCTCGATTTGGCGTGCCTCACCAAAATTATGGTTTTCATCTCTCGGATAGGCTCCTCCCCGCCATGGTGTCACGGGTGGGGTATGATCGATGGGAAGGACCGCCGCCTGGTCTCGAACAAGACGGTATATGCGATTCCCGATTCTTACTTTTCCATCGTGAATTCCTGCATGTCGAACCAGAAGCCGCTCTGCCCGATCGAGTCGATCTCGGCCTGCAGGATCTTCATGTGCAACTCCTCCTCCTTCGCCAGTGCGAGGAACATCTCCTTCGCCCCGGCCGACTTCGTCTGGGCGGCCAGGTCGAGATAGTACTTGTTCGCGACGATCTCGCGCTGGACCGCGATCCCGAGAATCCGGATTTCGTCCACCTTCTTCAGGTCCTTCTCGCGGATATCCAGGTCCGGGTAGGCGCTCGAGGAAAACACCGCGGCCACGGCCTCGATCTCCTCCGCCTTGGGAAGCAGCCACGGCTGGCCCTTGAGTAGGTTCAAAAGGTGCTTCTCGAGCTTGGTCATGTGACCCACCTCGTCGTCGGCCAAGTTGATCAGCACGTTCTTCGCTTTGGGGTCCTTGACCGCCTTGGCGAACTTGATGTAGGTACTGATGGCGTCCTTCTCGCGGTAGATCCCCCGGTGGATGATGGCGACCATCTCGGACGTTTTCATGACACCCCCCTTGGAAAGAGATTGCCGGTTTCGATCCGTGGAAAACGCGCGTTTCCCATCATACTCCAGGAATGCGCCGATGACCATGCGCCGCGACCGGGCAGGAGGGTAAACCATACCCCATGCCCCCTCCCGCCCTCTTCCCCCTTCCTGGAAAACGTCGCCATGAACACGCCCTACACCCGCGCCATGCTGCATGCCGCCCTTACCTCCCCATGGGCAAACCTCGGTGCCTGCGACGGGCAGGCCCGGAAACCGGCGGCGATGTTCGAAGGGAACTTCGCGCAATTCGCCGACCAGGTGTCGCAGGAAGTGCGATCCGCGGGGGTTCGAAAGTGACCGACGCGAAGAAGGGAGGAAGCGGCGCACAGGGGAGGAAGCTTGAGGCCTCTCGAGGCTAAAGATCCAAAAACAGCCAGGGCGTCTTGTTCTTCCTGTCGCGCTCGTACCATGAGATGTCGTCCTCGTGCTGGAGAGTCAGGGCGATCTCGTCTTGCCCCTTCAGGAGACATTCCTTGGGGAACGACCCGATATCGAACGGGTGCACCGCGCTGTCCGGTCCGGTCACCGTCTGTGCGGGAAGGTCTACCGTGATCATGCTCCCCGGGGACCCTTGCAGCCGGTCGATCAGCGTGCGGACCGCGTTCGACGGGAGACGGACAGGCAGGAGCCCGTTTTTCAGCCCGTTGTTGGCAAAAATGTCGCCGAAGGATGGGGCGATGACGACGCGGACCCCGTAATCCATCAGGGCCCACACGGCGTGCTCGCGCGAGGAGCCGCACCCGAAGTTCTCCCCCGTCACAAGGATCTTCCCTCCCCGGTACGGGGGCATGTTGAACGGGAAGTCCGGCACTTCCTTCCCTCCCTCGTCGTATCGCCAGGCATGAAAAAGGTTTTTGCCAAGCCCCGTGCGCTTGATGGTCTTGAGAAACCGCGCGGGAAGGATTGCATCGGTGTCCACGCTGTCCCGGTCCAGGGGGACCGCTACGGCCCTCAGGGTGCTGAATTTTTCGATCATCCCGCGAGTACCTCACGCACGTCGGTGATCTTTCCGGTAACCGCCGCGGCGGCGGCCATCATCGGACTCATGAGATGGGTCCGCCCCCCCGGCCCCTGCCGGCCTTCGTAGTTCCGGTTCGAGGTGGAGGCGCACCGCTCTCCGGGCCTCAGGCGGTCCGGGTTCATCCCGAGGCACATGGAGCAGCCCGGGAGTCTCCATTGGAACCCCGCCTCGAGGAAGATCCGGTCGAGCCCTTCTGCTTCCGCCTGCCGCTTGACCAGCCCGGAGCCCGGCACGACCATCGCGGTCACGCCGTCCGCCACCTTCCGCCCCCTTGCCACGTTGGCCGCAAGCCGCAAGTCTTCGATCCGCGCGTTCGTGCAGGACCCGATGAAGACCTTGTCGACCGGGATGTCCGTCAACCGCGTCCCGGGAAGAAGGTCCATGTACCGCAGCGCCCGCTCCATCCTCCTCCGGACCCCGGGATCTTTCCGTTCCCCCGGTTCCGGAACGACGCCGGTCACGGGAAGGGCGTCCTCCGGGCTTGTTCCCCACGTTACCTGCGGAACGATCCCCGAGGCGTCGATCGACTCTTCCCGGTCGAACGTGGCTCCGGCATCGGAGTACAGGGTCCTCCAGTCCGCCACGGCGGATTCCCATTGCGCGGCGGCCGGGGCGGCGGGCCGCCCGGAAAGATAGGAGAAGGTCGTCTCGTCGGGCGCCACGATCCCGAAGCGGCCACCCCCCTCGATGGTCATGTTGCAGACCGTCATCCGTTCTTCCATCGACATCCGGCGGACCGCCTCCCCGGCGTACTCGATCGCGTATCCCGTCCCCCCTCCCGCCCCGATCGTCGCGATGATCGAAAGGATCACGTCCTTCGCGGAGACGCAAAATCCCATCGCGCCCGGCACCGTGATCCGCATTTCCCTGGGTCTTTTCTGCCACAGCGTCTGGGTGGCAAGGGCGTGCTCCACCTCCGAGGTCCCGATCCCGAATGCGACCGCCCCGAAGGCGCCGAGGGTGGAGGTGTGGGAATCGCCGCACACTGCCGTGGCCCCGGGCAGGATCAGGCCGGTTTCCGGCCCCGTGACGTGCACGATTCCCTGGCGGATGTCGTCCATGTCGAAGAGGGTGATCCCCGCTTCCCTTGCGTTCTCCCGCAGCGTCTCGATCTGCTTGCGGCTGTCGGGGTCCTCGATCCGTTCGAGACGGTCCGCGGTGGTCGGCACGTTGTGGTCCGGAACCGCCAGCAGGGACAGCGGGCGCCGGACCTTTCGCCCCGCCAGCCGGAGGGCCTCGAACGCCTGGGGACTGGTGACCTCGTGCACCAGATGCCGGTCGATGTAGAGCAGGCACATCCCGTCGGGTCGTTCCGTCACGACGTGCCGGTCCCAGATCTTCCGAATCAGCGTCGGCATGGATCCCCCTCCCGTCCTCCCCGGCCGAGGGCGTTTTGTCCCCCCGCGGTCGTCCCACGAGTTATCGATGCCATATTCCCGGGAGAGGTTTCCCGGGGGGCAGGATCCCCGGGAGCCGCTGAAAACCCTAACTGTCGGGAAAAAGGAGGAATCTCATCCCCGGCGGGGTGCATCTACTCTCCAATAGGAAACACCCCATTCCGGCGGAAATCGTAGGAACAGGAGCTTTCATGGCGGATCGTCCCTTGAAACATCGCAGCACCTTGCTTACGGGCACGCCGGGGGGCGCGGACTGGGCCAAGCGGGCAGCCGCGCGGGCCATGCTTCGCGCCGTCGGTTTCACGGACGAAGATTTCTTCAAACCGATCGTCACGGTGGCCTGTCCCTTCACGAACGCCACCCCCTGCAACGACCATATCCGGGACTTGGGCGACATCCTGTTCCGGGAGATCGGCGTAGCCGGGGGGAAGCCGTTCCTTTTCGGCACGCCCGTCATCAGCGACGGGGAGACGATGGGGATGGAGGGGATGAAATACTCCCTGATGTCCCGGGACCTCATCGCCGACTGCATCGAGACGATGCACGAAGGGTATGTCGCGGACGGTATCCTCACGCTTTCCGGCTGCGACAAGAGCATCCCGGGGGCGGTCATGCCCATCCTCCGGAACAACGCAATCGGGTTGACGCTCTACGGGGGGACGATTCTGCCGGGGAGATACAAGGGGGAGGACCTGACGATCGTGAGCGCCTTCGAGGCGGTCGGCGCCCACGGGGCGGGAAAGATGACGGACGAGGAATTGCAC
>Ga0209751_10006774_pt1 | contig 10582 bp, 13 predicted proteins | sample RifCSP13_1_FD_184019 | JGI IMG/M metagenome (GOLD analysis project Ga0209751, IMG submission 184019) | Soil microbial communities from Rifle, Colorado - Rifle CSP2_sed 13_1 (SPAdes) (version 2) | ecosystem: Environmental > Terrestrial > Deep subsurface > Rock core/Sediment | place: Rifle...
GGCCGATGTGGAGACCGCGCCGCATGAGCAGCTGCTCGCGCGGCGACGCTCCCGCATAGGCCTCCTCCAGGCGGCGCAACGCGGGCACGCCGGCCAGCTCGAAGATCACGTTCCGCTCGGCCCGCGTGACGGCGTACGTCTCCCCCAGCGGCCGGCAGCCCTGGGACACAAGCCACGACACGGCCGGACCGCGCGTGAGGACGACCCCGACCGCTCCGTCGCGGAGGATCTCGCCCCCGGAGACGAGGAAGTTGCGTCCCGCCTCGAGCCCGCCCGACGCCTGGCCGCCGAGCACGGGCACCCCGGGCGCGGTCTCGTTCAGGTGCGCCAGGAAGAGGTCCGCCGGGAACGAGTACGGGTCGCTCAGCATGACGACGACGGCGCCGCTCTCGCGCGTCGGCGGCTCCTCGAAACCGTCGATGATCCCGTGCTCGCCGTCCTGGTGGAACGTGAGCCGGAACGGATCCACGTCGGCGCCCGGAAGCGCCGCCGCCCAGACCGCGATCGCCGGAGCGTCCTCGACCTCGGCCCTGCCGCCGATGACGCCGCCGGCCGAGCATCCGACGATCACGGCGTCCTCCGCGCGCTCGCACGCGAGGTCGACGATCTCGGCGAGCTCGTCCTCGAACTGCGGCGAGATGAAGAGCGCGAGCAGATCGGTCTTGGCGCCATCCAGGCCGGCCTGCGCCTGATCGAGCGCGGTCTCGGCGGCGAGACGGCCCTGCGCGACCGTGGAAAGGCCGGCGCCGATCCGGGCGGTGCGGGCGCTTGCGCGCTCGCCTGCGCGCGCGCGATCCATGGGATCGAGCGTAGCCGAGGGCGCTGGCGGCGCGACGGCCACGCGAGCTACGCGGGGGTCTCTCCCTGCGACGAGGCCAGCGGCGGCGACGGCACTCTGGCCGTGCGCCTCGTGAGCAGTCGAGCGAACAGCACGAACAGAGCGGCCGCGACCGCACCGGCGATCACCGGGCCGGCGAGCCCGCCGCGGTCCGCCTCGGGTACCACGAAGGTGACGAGCCATACGCCGGCAATCGCGCCGACCGCGGCGACGGCGATATCCCCGATGAACCCATAACCGCCGCCCTTCATGGCTGAGCCTGCGAGCCATCCAACGATCAGCCCGGCGACGACCCACATGACGGTCTCGTACACGGCGCCGCCTATCCGGTCGAAGCCGCTACGGGGTGCGGCACGGCGGCCGGTGCCGGTCTCAGCGCGCGCGAGGCTGATGCGGCCGCGGCGGTCTCGCGAAGCGACGCGGTGGCTAGCGCGCCACGGCGAGCACCGAGCTCAGCGCGCCAGGGCCGGCGCAGTCGATAGCCCTCCTCGTATCCGCGCTGGAATGTGCCCACCGCCAGGAAGGCCATCAGGATCATCCCGATCACGACGCCCGCCAGGAGCCAGATCCCGAATTCGATCATCGCCGCCGCCTTTCGCGTGAGGGCAGCGTGGCAGCGCATACCCGGGCCGGCATGACCAGGCCGTCATGGCCGGTGCGCGCGCCGCGCCGGGCACGGACGAGGGGCACCCTCTCGGGTGCCCCTCGCGTGCGCCGGCCCACACAAGCTCGGTCGTCAGCGCCCCAGCAGGATCAGCACGCCGGCGGCGACCGCGAGCAGGGCCACGACCGGGCCGAGGCCGCCCACCGAGATGATGCCGAGCCCGAGGACGCCCACGACGATCAGGTAGATCGCGAGCAGCAGCATGCCCAGGTTCTTGGTGATGGTCACCGAAGTCCTCCTTCGCGGTCGTCGGCTGGCCGCACCGGGCTCATCCCGCACCGATCGGCAGAGCCAGCGCGAAGACGCTACCAGCCTCGGTGCTCCGCTCGAGCCAGAGCCGGCCGCCGTGCCGCTCGGCCAGTCGCCGGCTGATGTGGAGACCGAGTCCCGTGCCCGGAACGGCGCGTGTTCGCGTAGACCGGTAGAACGGCTCGAAGATCCGTGCCTGCTCGTCGGCGGGCACGCCCACGCCATGGTCCTCGACCAAGACGACCGCCTCGGGGCCGGCGACAGCCAGCGAGACGCTGACCGGCGAACCGGAGCGTCCGTACTTGAGCGCGTTGGTCAGCAGGTTGCTGACGATCTGGGCTACGCGGATCGGATCGCCGCGCACGGGGACCTGCGGCGCGGTGGCGGTGAACGAGATCTGGGGTGCCTCGCCGACGTCGTGGAGAGCGATGACGTCAGCGACGACCGCGGAGAGCTCGAACGTGACGACCTCGAGGGTGAGCGCGCCCGCGCCGATACGCGAACGGTCGAGCAGCTCGGAGATCAGACGGTCCATCCGGGCCGCCTGCACCAGCGCGCGGTCCAGGGCGCGGCCGAGGACCTCGGGATCGCCCAGGATGTGTCGCCGCGCGATCTGTATCTGGCCGCTGATCGCGGTGAGAGGCGTCCGGAGCTCGTGCACGACGGTGTTGAGGAGGGCGACGTGCGATGCGTCCTCGGCCGGCTGCGACCCGACCTCGGGGAACAGCGTGATCGCGAGGATCCGGTCGTCCGGCGCGGGCACCGCGCCGGCCGGAGCCGGGTGGGGCGTCTCGACGGCACGACGCACGGTGGCCATGAACTCGTCCAGGACGAACGGCTTGCCGACGACCCCGGCGAAGCCCGCTGCCCGGCTCCGGCGTGACGTGCCATCCAGGGCCTCTGAGAGCGCGGCGGCGTCGGCCGTGAACATCAGGACCGGCAGCGCGGGGTGCGCCCGGCGGATCGCGATGGCGTCGTCCCACGAGCGCTCCTGACCCTTGGGCAGGAGCTCCCCGTCCAGGATCACGCACTTGGGCTGCCAGCGGTCCACCGCGGCTTTGATGTCGTCGTGGTCGGCGATCGTCACGGGGTGGTAGCCCGCGCCGGCGAGCAGGCCGCCCACCAGCCGGCTCAGACCGGGGTCGTCTTCGACGAGCAGGACCGTCGGCATGGCCTGGCGGCCGTGAGCCTCCGTCGCCGCGTCCTGACCTAGCGCCATCTCTCGCATGCCGTCCCTACCTCCGCGCCGCTCGCAGCTCGCTCGTGCCAGCGTGGTCCCGGGTCGCGGCGCTCGCATGACGATTTCGTAACTGGCCGCCCAGGCAGGCGGGGGTGGCCGCCGACGGGTCGCGAAGTGCCCGGCCAGACGTGAGCGGACCACGGGTCGCGAGGACACGCGCCGGGTCATCGCGTGGGTCGACGCTCGCCGGCGCGGTCCTCGACCGGTAGGGGGAAGGACTCTTTCTGTCGCGGTGAACCTAGTGAGTCACGGGTCGCGGCTCATTACCGTGCCGTCATCGGCGTGTCGCAACGCGAAACCCCTGGGTGGCCCGACATCATCGCGCCGGCGGGTCAGCTGGATCTCGTCCGGCGGACAAGACCCACGCGACGCCTGGTATCACGCAGGATCGCGCCGGCGGTCAGCATCAGGCCGAAAGCCGCGACGATGACGAGGCTGACGTCGCTTGTCACTCGGCCGAGCGCTTGAGGTCGCCGACCTTCTCCTCGGCCTTCCCCTTGATCTGCTGCGCCTTCCCGTCGATCTCCGTGGAGTGGTCGCCCGACAGCTTTCCCGCCGTCTCCCTGATCTTGCCGATCACCTGATCGATCGTGCCTCTCGCTTGCTCTCGCATATGCGTCGTCCTTTCGTTCACGCCTAGCCGGTCGGCCGAGGTCCCGCGCGTCGTCCCGTGACGGCGCGGACGCCGGCGACGATGAGCGCACCCAGCAGGAGGAAGAACAGCACGGCCAGCACCGCGCTCACATCTACGATCGGCGGGCCTTTCGGCTGGGCGAAGATCCCCTGGAAGGGACTCACGAGCGGCTCGGTCACGCCGTAAACGAAGGACACGAGCGGCTGGCTCGCGTTCGCGCCGAGGAGCAGAAGGGCGAACCGGGCGAGGAGCATGGTCTCGACCACGGTCAGTGCGAGCGCGATGACGCGCGTGGCGGTCCAGACCGAGCTGCCGGTGCTGGGCCGGGCCTCGGGGGTGCTGATGTCGATCGCGCCACGAGGCATGGCCGGCGCAGGCGCGGCGACCGGAGGGTGTTCCGTTGTCGGTGTCATGGAGGGCAGCGTGCGCCCGGCGAGCCCGCGGGTCATGACGCTCCCGTCACGCGGCGCGGGTCGCCGACGGTCATCATCCGGGCATGGCAGGACCTCGCAACCAGAGAGGGCAGAGCCCCACGCGCACGGTGCTGGGAGCCGCGGCGCGCCTGCGCGCCAAGCTGCAGCATCTCCGCGGTACCGAGAACCGGCGCCGCGTCGTCGCGAAGGTCAGCAGTTCGGCTCTCGACGCCGCTCGGGGGGCGCCGGTCGGCTGAGAGGCGCGCTACCGGTTCGGGCGCCAGCCCTGCACGGTGCCGTCGGGGAAGAGCACGAGGATCATCCCGTCAGCGCTCGCGCCGAGGTACTGCACTTCGGAGGTCATGATGGTCGGCGCGCTCGATATCCGTCGATCGCCCACCTCTGACGCCTTCACCGCCGGGCCGACCTGCGAGCAGGCACCGAGGGTGAGGGCGAGGGTCGCCGCTAGGAGGATGTTCCGTCCGGTGGTCGTCATGCGGGGAGCCTGCGCGCTGCGAGCCCGCCGGTCATTACGGTCCCGTCACTCGCGGCCAGATCAGCCCTTCGGCGGCTCCTCGGTCGCCACGAACCGGTAGCCGGCGCCGGGAACGGTCTCGATATAGCGCGGCTTGTGCCAGTCGTTCTGGAGCTTGGCCCGGAGCGCGCGCACGTGCCGGTCCACGACGTTGCTCTCGATCACGAAGTCGGTGCCCCACAGCGCGTCGAGGATCTGCTCCCGGGTCAGCACCGTGCCCGCGTTCGCCGCCAGGAGATACAGGAGCGCCTGCTCCAGCGACGTGAGGTGGAGCTCCGACTCGCCCGCGCGGACCTTGCGGTTGAGCACGTCGATCTCCAGGTCGCCGATACGGAGTCGCGGCACAACTCCGCCCACGCCGCCGTGCACTCGCCGCACGACCGCGTGCGCGCGGGCGACCAGGTCGTCCGGCACGAAGGGGACGCCGATGTAGTCGTCCGCGCCCCGCTCGAAAGCGTCGAGCTTCCCCCGCAGGTCACTGCGCCGGGTCAGCGCGATGACCGCCATCCGCTCGCGCGTGCTCACCTCATCGATGAGCTGCATCGCCCGGCCGCCCTCGAGATCGATGTCCACGAGCGCCAGGTGGGGTCGCCACTCCTCGATCGCCGCGTGAGCCTCGTTCACCGTGCTGGCGGACCGACGGACGTAGCTCCCGTGGCGCAGCGTGAGATCGACCGTCTTCGCGAGCGCTGCGTCGCCGATGACCAGGAGAGCACGGACCTCAGCGTCCACTGCGTCTACTTCACTCGTGCGGGCGCCGCCGATCTGGAGAGCCCGCGGTCAGCAGCGTCGATCATCCCCACGATTAGTACCTTGCGCGCGATGGTGCGCGAAACTGGCCGCACGGGTAGTACTCTTTCGGGCACTCGCAGGGAGACGAATATGCTGGCGCGCCAGTTGACCAGCTCGCCGGGTGGCTCGCCCAGACTGACCGCGCGCCAGCTCGAGGTGTTGGAGCTGGTCGCGGGCGGTCATTCCAACCGGGAGATCGCGGCGCTCCTGCACGTGAGCGAGAACGGCATCAAGGCCCACATCGCGCGCCTGCTCGTGAGGTTCGGCGTTCCCAACCGGGCCGCGCTCGTGCGCGTTGCCCTACCCGACGACGGCGGCGCCAGCGGGTCCGTTCCTGAGATCTACGGTCTGCTGCACGAGACGCTGAGCGAGGTCATCGGACGAACGGCTACCGAGGCCCTCCTCCGGCGGGCGCTACGGCGCGCCAGCGCGCAGGACCCCGAGCTCAGCGCGCTGGCGCGAAAGAGCGCCGAGGGCGGCGCGCCGGTCCAGTGGTGGACCGACGGGCGGCGCGGCATGCAGTATCTCCGCGCGGTCATGCGCGAGCTGTGGCCTCTCCTCATCGAGATCACCGGGCCGGTCGTGGTCGCGCGGCTCGAGCGCCGCGGCATCGTGCCGGATGGCGCGCCGCGGAGGGGAGGAGGGGCATGACGATGCAGGGGGACCGCGCGGAGCTTCGGCGTCTCTCGAGCGGGAGCGCGCCGCTCGACGCCATCCTCGGCGGCGGCCTACCGGAGCGCTCGCTCTCCGTGGTCGCCGGGGCACCTGGTGTCGGGAAGACGGTGTTCGCGCTGCAGCTCCTCTTCCACCTCGCTCGCCAGAACAAGCGCGCCGTCTACTTCACGACGCTCTCCGAGCCCTCCCTGAAGCTGATCCGGTACATGCAGCAGTTCGCCTTTTTTGATGCCGGTCTACTGGACGAGCGCGTCACCTTCGTAGACCTCGGCTCCGCGCTGCTCGACGAAGGTCCCCAGAGGGCGCTGGAGGTCATGAGGCAGCACGTCGAGCAGCAGGAGTGCGACTTCGTCGTCGTGGACAGCTTCAAGGCGGTCCACGACCTGCTCGAGACGAACCGGCCCCTGAGCCGGCGGCTCGTCTATGAGCTCGCGGTCTGGCTCGCGGCCTGGGGAGCGACCACCGTGCTCGTCGGCGAGTACGACCGTGATGACATGGCCCGGCTTCCCGAGTTCGCCATCGCCGACGGGATCATCCGCCTCGCGAGCGAGCGTCATGAGCTCACCTCGTTCCGTCAGATCGAGATCCTCAAGATGCGCGGTGCGGACTACGTCACGGGGCTGCACTTCTTCGAGATGGGCCGCGACGGACTGAGCTTCTTCCCTCGCGTCCGCGCGCCAGACTATCGGGGGAACGGCGAGATCATGGTGGCCAGCGAGCGCGTCACGACGGGACTCGCGGAGCTCGATGCTATGTTCGGTGGTGGACCGCTGCGATCGAGCTCGACCCTCGTCGAAGGCGGCACCGGCACGGGAAAGACGCTGCTCGGCCTGCGGTTCCTCCTCGCAGGCATCGAGCGAGGCGAGCCCGGGGTCCACCTTGGTCTCGAGGAGACCCCCGATCAGCTGCGCGGTCTCGGCGCCACGCTGGGCTGGGACCTGGCGCGAGCTGAGGCGAGCGGGCGTCTGCGCCTCAGCTACACGTCACCGGTGGAGCTCTCGACGGACCGGTACCTCGACCAGGCACGCCAGCAGATCGCCGACCTCGGCGCACGGCGGGTCGTCCTCGACGGGCTCTCGAGCCTCGCTCTGAGCGTGCCGTCGGAGCGGCGCTTCAAGGAGCTCGTCTACGCCTCGACCAAGCACTTTCGCGACTCTGGCGCGACCGTGTATATGACGCTCGAGCTCGAGGAGGCGCTCGGGTCCGGCCATCTCACCGGCCGGGCCATCTCCTCCCTCGCGGACAACGTGATCCTGCTGCGCCATCTGGAGGTCAGGGACCGCCTCGAGCGCGCGGTCCTCGTGCTGAAGGCGCGCGGCACCGCTCACGACAGCGGGGTCCGGCACTTCTCGATCGACGCCAGCGGTCCTCACGTCGGCGGATCGTTCGCCGACGTCCGCAGCGCGCTGAGAGGGGGATCGCCTCCGGGCTAGACCTCGCCCTGCCCTCGACGTTAGGCGCTGAGGGCGTGAGCGGAGCGGTCGGCGCCAGAGGATCGCGCTCCAAGGTGCTCCGGGCCGCTTTCGTAGACGCGCACGCCGAGGTCGCGGCTGAGCGGCAGGGGCCAGTTGGTGCGGTCGCGATCGCCGGCCAGAGGCTGGGGATCGTCGCGGCCGACGAGGACGAGCAGACCCGCGTGCGTCCCCTCGGGGACCCCGATCAGGAGGAGCGAGATGGGCTCGCCCGGCGTCGGCTCACCCACCCACGTGCCCGGCGGCGCGACCTGCTCGTCGTTGATCCCGGATTCGGTCACCGCGAGCCGGAAGGACGAGGAGGGCGCTCCCTGAGACCGCGCCGCGATCCGCGAGCGGTATCGCTTGACCGGCTGCCAGGTGGCGACTAGCTCCCCGAGAGCCGCGTCGCCACGGGGGCCGCGACTGTCCGTGGTTCCGGTGCCCACAGTGCGGAGCGTCGCGACGTCGCGTGGGTCGTCGATGCTCGTCAGGAGCGGCACCGGATCTCGAATGTCCTTCGACGCCTTCGAGACGATCCCGGCGGCGGTCCCGTCCGTGTCCGCGGCATGCAGCCGGAACTCGTCGAGCACGAGGAGATCGGTGGGGGTCTTCGTCGTCATGCCACGGATGGTGCTGCCTGGAGCGAAGTGCGGCATGACCCTACCGTCACGCCCCTCGGGACGGCCATCCGGGCATGACGGCCGCGTCATGACACTGCGGGCTCGGCGACCGAGCATCCGCTCGACAGGCGGACCCCGAGTGGGCGGCACGCGCCGGAATGGATGGCGAACGTGAACAAGAAGACGCAAGCGCTTTCGGCAATGCTGGGGGTCGCCCTCATTCTCGCGGTCACCGCGAAGGGCGGCCCGACCGCGAACGCGGCACATCTGCCGACCGTCGGCCTCGGGACCGCGGACAGCTTCGCTGTCCTGGCAGGCTCGGGGATCACGAACACCGGCCCGAGCGTGATCAACGGCGATATCGGTTCCTATCCGACGACCTCGATCACCGGATTCCCACCCGGGACGGTGAACGGAACGGACCACGGCGGGGACGCCGACACGCAGGGAGCCAAGAGCGATCTGGTCACGGCGTACAACGACGCCGCCGGTCGGACGCCCGTCACCACGGTCCCCACCGAGCTCGGCGGGACCACCCTGACGCACGGGGTGTACAGCTCGGCCGCCGGAACCTTCGGCATCACGGGCGCCCTCACGCTCGACGCCGAGGGCGACTCGAGCGCCGTGTTCATCTTCCAGATGGCCTCGACGCTCACCACGGCGACCGCGAGCAGCGTCGTCCTGATCGGCGGCGGTCAGTCGTGCAACGTGTTCTGGCAGGTCGGCAGCTCGGCCACGCTGGGCGGGAGCACGAGCTTCCGGGGGAACATCCTCGCTCTGACGTCGATCACGCTGGTCACGAGCGCGACCGTGGACGGCCGGGTCCTGGCGCGGAACGGCGCGGTCACCCTGGACACGAACACCATCACGACAGCGACGTGCGCTGCCGCGCCGACCGCGACGCCCGCGCCGACCGTCGCGCCGACCGCGACGCCCGCGCCGACGGCGACACCGGCCGCAACGCCAACGCCCACCCCGACCGCGACGCCGACGGCTTCACCGGCCGCAACGGCGACCCCCGCAGCGACCGCGACGGTGACGCCAGCGCCGACCGTCGCGCCGACGACGGCACCGACCGCCGCGGCATCCCCGGTCGCCAAGCTCCCATCCACGAGCACCGGAGATCTGTCGATCCCCCTCGCGCTGCTCGTCGTGCTGCTCGCCGGCATCGGCCTGTTCATGCTTCGCTCGCCCGGTCGGAGGGCGTAGTCCCGGGCGCTTCGGGCGCACGGGCGACCGACCACAGCGGACGAGAGCTCCTCGGACTGGGGGCTCTCGTCGTGCTTCTGGGGGTCGCGTTCGTCGCGCTCCTCACCGAGCCGACACAGGCGTCGGCGCCTCCGGTCCTCGAACGGATCGCCGCGACCACGGTCCTCGAGCTCCCGAACGATCGGCCCGCGCGGCAGGCGAACGCGCTCGGGCCGGCGGTGAGCTCTCCGGCGTCGCTCGCTCGCACCGAAAGGACGTCGGCGCCAGCACAAGCTGACGTCGCCACCGCACTTCCGCAAGCGGCGGTCGCCACTCGAGCGCCGCTCCCTCTCGATGGCACACGCGTGCGGCTGGTCAGGCTCGGGATAGACCTGCCGATCCTGCCAGGCGACACCGTGCGAGACACGGTCCTTGGCTCCACCCCGAGCGGCGCGGCGTTCCTGCTGCCGACCAGCCTCCCGCCCGGCGCCGGCGGGAACTCGTACGTCTACGCGCACGCGCGCGCCGGCATGTTCCTCTCGCTGTGGAACGCGCGGCTCGGCGACGTGGTCGAGGTCACCTCGCGGTCGGGCGAGGTCCGGGTCTACGTCGTGACCGAGATCCATCCCCGCGTCGCTCCGACCGACGTCCGGCACACGCTGCCGACCAGTGACGAACGCATCACGCTGCAGACCTCGACCGGGCCACGCGATGCCGACCCGCGCTTCGTCGTCGTGGCCGTCCGCGGTATCTGAGGCGAGCGACAGGCCGACCCTATAGGCTCGTGACCTCCATACCCGAGGGCCCGCTGCGTCATGATCCGGTGATGCCTGGTGCGCTAGACCGCGCTCGCGCCCGCATCGCGCGGCTTCGCCGAGGTCTGCTTGCGGTCTTCCCGGTCCGTTTCGGCGCAGCGCTGGTCCGCAGGGCCGGCGCGGACGACCTGACCGGCATGGCCGCCGAGATGGCCTACAGCTTCCTCTTCGCGCTGTTCCCGCTCCTCCTGCTGTCCGCCGCGGCCATCGGCATGATCGGCGGGGCGCTCCGGCGCGCGGATCTCCTCGCCGAGATGAGCGCGAGGATCACGCCGTTCCTGCCCGCGCCCGTCGCCGAGCTCTTCGACGTCGCCCTGCTCGGGCTCATCACCGAGCGGGCCGGGGCGATCGCCGTGGTCGGGCTCGTGCTCGCTCTCTGGGGCGCCGCCGGCGGCGTCGGCGCGCTGATGAAGGGCATGGACCGCGCGTACCGCCCGAGGCGGGCGCGGCCCCTGTGGCGGCGGG
>Ga0209751_10006776_pt1 | contig 10581 bp, 2 predicted proteins | sample RifCSP13_1_FD_184019 | JGI IMG/M metagenome (GOLD analysis project Ga0209751, IMG submission 184019) | Soil microbial communities from Rifle, Colorado - Rifle CSP2_sed 13_1 (SPAdes) (version 2) | ecosystem: Environmental > Terrestrial > Deep subsurface > Rock core/Sediment | place: Rifle...
CGCATGTATCTAACCGGCGATATGGGTCGGATGGATACTGACGGCTGTTTCTCCCACCTCGGCCGCAAGGACTTTCAAGTGAAAATAAGAGGATTCCAAATTGACATAGGCGAGGTCGAAACCATCCTACTTAATCATCCCGGCATCAAAGAAGTGGCTGTCATGAGCCTGGAGACGCAGTCCGGCGATACGCGACTGATGGCCTACTGCGTTTCCGCTACGAAACCTGGGCCTAACGTCAGCGAGCTGCGGCGTTTCCTGCAGGAAAAGCTGCCTGACTACATGATCCCTTCAGCTTTTATGTTGCTGGATAGGATGCCACTGACGCCCAATGGCAAGATAGACCGTCAAGCACTTCCGGCGCCTAACAATGTCAGACCAGAACTGGATGCTCCGTACTTTGCACCTCGAACACCGTTAGAGGAGCATTTGACAGAGATCTGGGCAGAGGTCCTGGGTCTTGATCGAGTGGGCATTCACGACAATTTCTTTCATCTGGGAGGTCACTCGCTCGCCGCCACCCGGATCGTCTCGCAGGTGATTAGGAATCTTCAGTTAGAGCTCCCTCTCCAATCTCTGTTTCAATTGCCGACGGTTGCCGAAATGGCGGCTGTCATTGCCGAGCACCAGGGAAAGAATCTTGGCCGGGAAGAGTTGGAGCGCATCTTGACGGAAATCGAATCGATCTCGGACGAGGAAGCGCAGCGGCTCTTGCCCGGCCAAGGCAGGAGAGAGGACGCAAAAGAATAAAATGGGTGAGATCACCAAAGATACCCCTTACCTACCGCCGGAGCAGGAGGCCATCAGGGCGAGGTGTTTTCACCCGAGCGGCTCTTTCATCGAGTTTAGGAAGGAAGAGATCGAGCAGTCGATCCCGAGCCGTTTCGAGCAGATGGTGCGCAAGTATCCTGAGCGCATAGCCGTCAGGGCCAAGAGCAGTTCGCTAACTTATGAGGCCCTTAATTGGGCAGCCAATCGGGTGGCGCGAGCTATCCTGGCTCGGCGCGGGGAGGGAGAGGAACCGATAGCGCTGCAGCTTGAACAAGGCGCTCCGATGATTGTAGCGATCATTGGCGTGTTGAAGGCTGGCAAAATCTACGTCCCGCTGGCCTCTACGCTTCCTCATTCAAGAATCACTTACATATTAGAAGAGTTGCAGGCACCCCTCATCGTGACCAACAACCACAACCTGCCCTTGGCCAAGGAATTGGCCCGGGATGCGCAGGATTTACTCAACATTGACGAGATCGACTCCAGTCTCTCTGTCGAGAACCCAGATCTGCCCATCCCACCGGACGCCTTGGCCTATATCCTGTACACCTCCGGTTCAACAGGCGAGCCAAAGGGGGTGATGCACAATCATCGCAATGTGCTGCATGACTGCATGGTCTATACCAACAACTTACACTTCTGCGCGAGCGACCGGCTGACTCTCCTCCATTCATGTAGCTCTAGTGCGTCACGACACAATCTCTTCGGTGCTTTGCTGAACGGCGCAGCCGTCTACCCTTCGGACATTAGAGGGGAAGGATTGTCCCATCTCGCCACTTGGCTCACCCAAGAGAAAATAACTGTTTACCACTCAGGCGTAGTTGTCTATCGATATTTCCTAGACACCCTGACTGGAAAAGAGGAGTTTCCCCACCTCCGATTGATCAAACTTGGGAGCCAGCAGGTTTCCAAGAAAGACCTGGAATTTTACAAGAAACAATTTTCCGCGGATTGTATCTTGGTTAACGCACTATCGTCTACAGAGACCAGCACCGTCCGCTGGCACTTCATCGATAAGGGAAGTGAGATCGCCGGTGACATTGTCCCGGTTGGCCACCCGGTCGAGGACATGGAGATTCTGTTGCTCGATGAGGACGGAAAAGAAGTTGGTTTCAACCAGATCGGTGAGATCGCGGTGAGGAGTCACTATCTCGCCTTGGGCTATTGGCGCAAGCCGGACCCGACCCGTAGCGCCTTCCTGCCTGACCCGCAAGCTGGCGAAGCACGGATCTACCGCACCGGCGACCTCGGCCTTATGGCGCCCGATGGCTGCCTCATGCACCTGGGCCGCAAAGACTTTCAGGTGAAAATCAGGGGCTACCGTATCGAGCTGGGAGAGATCGAAGCGGCGCTGCTCAACCTTGATGCGATCAAGCAAGCCGTCGTTGTGGCCAGGGGGGATGAGGCAGGGGAGCATCGCCTAACGGCCTATGTTGTCCCGAGTGTAAATCCACGCCCCACGATGAGCGCGCTCCGCCGCGCTCTCGCAGAGAAATTGCCTGATTACATGATGCCTTCGGCCTTTGTGGTGATGGATTCTCTGCCGCTATTGCCCAACGGGAAGGTAGACCGACGAACGCTTCCTCAACCCGACCCAGAGAGAGCCGAACTAAAAAAGACCTATGTGGCTCCCCAGACTGCACTTCAGAAGAAATTAGCGGATATATGGACGGAGGTACTGAAGCTAGAACGGCTTGGTATCCATGACAATTTCTTTGACCTTGGCGGCCATTCCCTTTTGGCTACGCAAGTCATAGCTCGTGTGCGCGGCACCCTCCAGATAGAGCTCCCTTTGCGTACCCTGTTTCAGGCGCCGACGGTTGCGGAAATGGCAGCAATCATTACGCAGAACGAAGCCAAGAAGCTAGATGAGCAAGATCTGGCCCGCCTCTTGGCTGAGTTGGAATCGCTTTCGGATGAGGAAGCGAAAGAGTTCGCTGCCCGGGAAAGCGTGGGAAGTACAGAAACCGCACGGCAGTAACTATTCGCGTCTCCTCGCGTAAATTTCTTCAGGCCGTATAGCGACGCATCAACGACAGTTTAGTTCCACTCGAGTCCTGGCTAAGGGGGCTTATGCCGGCTGGAGCGGGTGTCTGAGATGAACCAGTTTTCTCAATCCATTGTAGGTTACCGGGGCCAGCAGAGCATCCGGGCCAAATGCTTCCATCCGAGCGGCTCCTTCATCGAGTTTAAGAAGGAGAACGTCGAGCAATCCATTCCGGATCGTTTCGAAGAGACGGTGCGTAAGTACTCTGACCGAATTGCAACGAAAACAGCAACTTGTACTTTAACCTACGAGGAGTTGAATAAGGGGGCTAATCGCGTAGCACGAGCAATCTTGTGCGAACAGGGACAGGGAGCGGAGCCTGTAGTGGTCCTCTTCGAGCACGGGATTCAACCTATTTCGGCGATCTTGGGAGTGTTAAAGGCGGGCAAATTCTATGTGCCGGTAGACCCATCTTTCCCGCACGGAAGGATCGCGTCTATCTTAGAAGATTCGGGAGCAAGACTGATCGTGACTAGCAGGCAAAATTTCTCCTTGGCCAGCCAAATGGTGAATAACAGATCGCAGCTTCTTGACACTGACGCAATTGATGCCGATGTCTCGGATGAAAATCTTTACTTTCCGATCTCGCCGGGTTCATTCGCCTGCATCATGTACACCTCGGGTTCCACCGGGGATCCCAAAGGTGTTCTTCAGAATCACCGGGGTATCCTTCACAAGGTGATGCTGTATACCAACCTCCTTCACCTCTGCTCGAGGGATAGATTGACTCTTCTTCATTACTCCTGTTTCGACGGCTGCATGCTCCACCTTTTTGGATCGTTATTGAACGGGGCGTCACTTTTTCCTTTCGATCCGCGACTGGGTGGCGGCAAGCAGTTAGCCAGATGGCTCATCGAAGAACAGGTTACCATTTACCATTCCGTCCCAATGGTCCTTCGGCAGATGATAGATGCGTTGACGGGTGAGGAAGAGTTCCCGAATCTGCGGGTGATCCAGTTGGGAGCAATGCCTATTACCAGAGGGGACGTAGAACTGTATAAGAAGCACTTTTCCTCGGAGTGTATCTTGGTTCACACAATGGGGAGCACAGAATGTGGAATTGCTCGCCACTACTTCATCCATAAGGCTTCTCAGATTGCTGGCAGTACCATACCGGTGGGTTACGCGGTTGAGGATAAGGAGGTTATTTTGCTTGATGAAGGCGGTTGCGAAGTCGGTGTCGGTCAGGTCGGTGAGATTGCCGTCAAGAGTCGTTATCTGTCTCCCGGCTATTGGCGAAAGCCACAGCTCACACTGGCTAAGTTTTTGCCAGACCCGAACGGTGGGGACCAACGGATCTACCTGACAGGAGACCTGGGTCGTATGGAGCCGGATAGCCGCCTTTTTCATCTCGGGCGAAAAGACTTCCAAGTGAAAATTCGGGGGTATAAGGTTGAACTCAATGAGGTGGAGATCGCGCTGCTGGAACATCCTGCTGTCAAGGAAGTGGCTGTCGTAGGCCGGGAAGTCCCCCCTGGCGATGCACAGATCATAGCTTATTTCGTTCCAGGTGGAGAACCCGTGCCCACGGTCAGCGAATTGCGCAGTTTCTTAACGAGAAAGCTTCCCGACTACATGATCCCGTCGGTTTTCGTGATGCTTCCTGCGCTGCCACTCATGCTGAACGGCAAGGTTGATCGCTTAGCGCTTCCGGAACCCGGGAAATCGAGACCAGAGCTGGGAACACCGTTTGTTGCCCCTAGCACTCCGGTTGAGGAAGAGCTGTCACGGATCTGGGCGGAGGTTTTGTATCTGGATCAGGTCGGGATCCGCGACAACTTCTTTGACCTAGGCGGTCATTCGCTCGCGGCCGCGCGGGTCGTTTCCCAAGTCATCAAGGAGTTCCAACTAGAGCTCCCGCTTCAGTCTCTGTTCCAATCGCCCACGGTTGCGGAGATGGCCGTGACCATCACCGAGAACCAGGCAAAAAAGGTGGGGCAGGAAGAGATGGCGCGCATGTTGGCTGAGTTGGAGGCGTTATCGGACGAGGAAGCGCACCAACTGCTGGCTGATAAAGGCGGGGAGTCCTACGGGAGATAAATGTGAGTGATTTGTCCACATACCTTCCGGCAGAACAGCAGGCTATTCGGGCCAAGTGCTTCCATCCGAGCGGGGCCTTCGTTGAATTCAGGAACGAAGAGGTCGAGCAATCGATCACCGACCGGTTTGAGAAGATCGTCCGCCAGTTCCCTGACCGGATCGCAGTCAGAACACGCAATGAAACTCTGAGCTACGCTGAGCTCAATGCGATGGCCAACCGCATCGCCCATAGTCTCCTCGAGCGGCAAGGACGGAAGACGGAACTCGTCGCAGTCTTACTGGAAAAAGATGTTCCCCAGCTAGCCGCCATGCTTGGAGTGATGAAGGCGGGAAAGTTCTTCTTGATTCTGGACCCGTCTTTTCCAAAGGCTAGACTCGCCGCCATGCTGGAGGACTCCCGGGCGAAGTTGGTGCTGACTAATCGTGATCACCGTTTCTTGGCTTGTGAGCTGGCCAAAGGCGATGGTCAGCTAATAGACTGCGAAAATATTGCTCCGGCCGTACCTTGCGAGAATCCGGGCTTCGCAATCCCACCAAAAGCCCTGGCTTTCATCAATTACACTTCCGGGTCCACGGGTGAGCCGAAAGGGCTTCTGCGGACCCACAGGATGATTCTGCACAACATTATGCTCCGCACCAATCTCGTTCATGTTTGTGAGCATGATCGAATCAGCCTTCTCTCCTCCGGCACCTCCAATGCCATTACCAACACATTCTTGGCTTTGCTCAACGGCGCGGGATTATTTTCATTGGAGCTAAAAAAAGAAGGCGTGATGCGGCTGGCCGGCTGGCTGTCAGAAGAGAGGATCACGATCTGCCCCATGAGCTCGCCGCTTTTCCGTAGTCTTTGCGAAACGTTGTCTGGAAAGGACAATTTTCCGGACCTGCGGGTAGTCCGATTAAGAAGTGAAGCCGTCTACAAAAATGATGCCGATCTCTACAAAACCTATTTCTCGCCTCATTGTATTTTCGTGACCGGGCTGTCTTCCAATGAAACCGGACCGTTGAGAGATTTCTTGATCGATCACCGAACTGAAGTGTCCGGCAGTGCGGTTCCTGTAGGTTACGCCGTGCCCGGGAAGGAAATCTTACTCCTCGATGATTCCGGCAATGAAGTCGGTTTGAGCGAAGTGGGCGAAATTGCCGTCCGGAGTCGCTATATCTCCCCGGGATATTTGCGCAAGTCTCAACTGACGAAGGCGAAATTCAGGCCCGATCCGAGGGGGGAGGGAGGGCGCCTCTATCTGACGGGTGATTTGGGCGTGATGTTGCCGGACGGGTGCCTTGTTTACAAAGGACGCAAAGATTTTCGTGTCAAGATTCGCGGCTATGGAGTCGACCTGAAGGAAATCGACCTGGCGTTACGTAATCATCCCACGGTAGCGGATACGGTGGTCATCGCGCGAGAGAATGAGCGGAGTGAAAAGGAACTCATCGCCTATTTTACCTCTTCTTCCCGGGCTGGCCCGAGCTCGAGTGAAATGCGGAGTTTCCTGGGACAGACACTGGCCGACTACATGATTCCATCGGCCTTTGTGATGCTCGACAGCATACCTTTGACTCCCCACAATAAAGTGGATCGAAATGCCCTTCCACCTCCCAGCTATTTGAGACCGGAGCTCGACACTCCATTCAGCGCGCCCCAGAGCCAAGTAGAACAAAAGCTAGCCAAAATCTGGGCCGACGTTCTTTGCCACGACCAAGTTGGAGTGCACGACAATTTCTTTGATTTAGGGGGCCATTCACTGGCCGCTACTCGTATCATTTCACGTGTGATCCAAACGTATGGCCTGCAGGTCCCGGTACAGGCCCTTTTTGATTCGCCGACCGTCGCAAAGATGGCGGCCGTCATTATGAACCATCCGAAAATCAGGGGCGAATCTCTGCAGAGAAATCAAGGGAACACAAACAGGAACGAGGTCCGGCCAAACGATGAGTTTATAGAATTCAAGCGTGAAGAGATCGAGCAGTCGATTCCGGACCGCTTCGACAAAATCGTGCGCCTGTATCCGGATCACGTTGCGGTCAAGATGAAGGATCATGTCCTGACCTACAGTCAACTCGACGCGACGGCCAACCGCATAGCGCGAGCCATCCTGGCGGAACGTGGTCCGGGGAACGAGCCGACAGCGCTGCTGTTCGAACACGGCATCGACCTCATCGCGGCAATATTCGGCGCGCTTAAGGCAGGAAAGTGTTTCTTGGTTTTAGATCCTGATTTTCCTCCGGAAAGAAACAACGCTATCTTGGAAGATTCTGGATCTGAGTTAATAGTCGCGAACCGGCGGAATATTGATATGACCGCCGGGTTACGGCCGGCTTCACTGCAATGCATCAATATTGATGCATTGGATGCTCCTATATCCTCTGCGGACTTCGGTGTGTCGATCTCTCCTGATACGCTTGCTTATGTGATTTACACCTCCGGCTCTACCGGCAAGCCGAAAGGCGTGGTTCAAAATCACCGTAATCTACTTCATGCCTCCATGAGGCGAATCAATGCTTTCCGAATTTGCAGTGAAGACCGAATGACACTTCTCTCTTCCGGCTCCAACCAAGCAGTAATGAACATCTTGAGCGCGCTACTGAACGGCGCTCGCCTTTGTCCGTTTAATGTGAAGCAAGAGGGGGTGACTCGGCTAGGTGCCTGGCTGATCCGGGAAGGAATTACTATTTACCATTCGAGCGCATCCCTTTTTCGTCAATTCGTCGGCACCCTGACGGGAAATGAAGACTTGTCTAGTATACGGTTGATCAGATCGGCGAGCGAGACCGCTACCAGGAAGGAGTTGGAACTGTACCGAAAGCATTTCTCTTCGAATTGTCTTTTTGCGAACGGCCTAAGCACTACTGAAACGGGAACGAGCACATTTTACTTCATTGACAAAGATACGGCAGTTGCCACCGAGACGGTGCCGGTCGGATATCCCCTGCAAGATATGGAAATTCTTTTGCTCGATGAGGATGGAAATCAGGTGGGTTTTGATTGTGTCGGTGAAATTGCTATCAGGAGTCAATATCTAGCGATTGGTTACTGGCGCAAGCCGGAACTCACGCAAAGTAGGTTTCAGCCTGACCCGAAAGGAGGGAGCAAAAGGATTTACCTTACGGGCGACTTTGGAAGAATCTCACAGGACGGCTGCCTTGAGCATCTCGGACGCAAAGAATTTCTGGTCAAGGTGCGAGGGTACAGGGTTGAAACAGGTGAAGTCGAGCTGAATTTGTTGAATCACCCCGGTGTCAAGGAGGCGGCGGTCGTGGGCCACGAGACCCAGCCCGGAGATAGTCAACTAGTCGCCTACATCGTGCCGGTCGATAAACGAGGACCCAGCGTGAGCAACTTGCGCGGTTTTTTGAAGAAGAAACTGCCTGAGTACATGATTCCATCGGCTTTCGTGACGCTCGATGCGATGCCACTAACACCCAATGGTAAGGTAGACCGAAGATCTCTTCCAGTGCCAAAAGATTCAAGACCTGAGTTGGATACTGTGTTTGTCGCGCCCAGAAATTCCATAGAAGAAACCTTGATAAAGATCTGGACTGAAGTGTTGGGGCTCGATCGGATAGGCATTCTCGACAATTTTTTTGATCTCGGCGGCCATTCGCTACTGGCTACGCGGGTCCTATCACGGATACACGATCATTTTCACGTTGACTTGCCGCTGAGTCAATTTTTCGAAACAGCAACGATCACTGCATTGGCCGACCACATTGAGAAATCTTGTCTGGCACGACGCGGGACAGAGGATCTGCTTATTCAGCCAGCTTCAAGAAGCGGGCAAATACCTCTTTCCTTTGCCCAGCAGCGCCTGTGGTTCCTCGATCAATTAGAGCCAGGCAGCTCCACGTACAATCTTTTTTCTGCTTATCAACTCAAAGGCAAGCTAAACGTAACAGCGTTGGAGCAAGGCTTCAACGAAATCATCAAACGCCACGAAGTCCTGCGAACGGTTTTTCACTCGGTCGATGGGCAGCCAGTACAGATTATTCTTCCGTCCCTGACCATAAAGATTCCAGTGCTCGACTTGCGAGGCGCTGTGTTTGAAGAGGAAAAACAGTCCCAGGTTCGCCGACTATCTAAGGAGGAAGCACAGCGACCCTTCGACTTGGCTCGCGGACCGTTGCTCCGGGTCACTCTATTGCGGCTAACCGACGATGAGTACGTGCTATTTCGAGCAATCCATCACAGCGTTTCTGACGGTTGGTCCGCAGCAGTTCTCTTTCGTGAACTTGCCGGACTCTATGAAGCGTTTTCGAACGGGCGGCCATCGCCTTTTTCTGACCTACCTATCCAGTACGCAGACTTTGCCGCTTGGCAAAGGGATTGGCTTGAGGGAGAGGTTTTAGAAACCCAGCTCTCCTATTGGAAAAAACAGCTCTCTAATGTCCCTACTCTGCAGTTGCCCACTGACCGACCACGGTCTCCCATTCAGACTCATTGCGGTATGCGGCAATACTTTGTGTTCTCCAAGACCCTTTTGGCATGGCTCAAGAGCTTGGGTAATCGCCACGGGGTTACCCTTTTCATGACGCTGTTAGCGGCATATCAGACATTGCTGCACCGTTACACGGGGCAGGATGACGTCATGATAGGGTCTCCCGTCGCGGGTCGGAACCGCAGCGAGCTCGAAGGTTTGATCGGTTTCTTTCTTAACATGTTGGTGCTGCGCACCGACCTTTCCGGCAACCCAACGTTTCGGGAGTTGCTAGCTCGCGTCCGCGAGGTCTGCCTGGAGGCGTATGCTCACCAAGACTTACCCTTTGAGAAACTTGTGGAAGAACTGCGGCCGGAGCGAAATCTAAATTACAACCCGTTGTTTCAGGTAACGTTTGCTTTCCAGAATACGCCGAGGTTTCCCCTGGAATTGACCGGCCTGACAGCGAATGATTTGGAAGTCTATGCGGGCATAGCAAGATTTGATTTGCACTTGTTCCTGGCGGAGGAAGAGAGCGGGCTACGGGGATATGTGGACTATAACACAGACCTGCTTAATGCCGCGACGATTACCCGGATGCTGAGTCATTTCCAGACCCTGCTCGAAGGTATCGTCGCCAATCCCGATGAACGGATAGGGAGTTTGCCGCTTTTGACGGAGGCGGAACGGTCTCAACTGCTGGTTGAGTACAACGACACGAAAAGAGATTACCCAAAGGATAGGTGCATCCATCAGCTCTTCGAGGCTCAGGCGGAGCGGACGCCAGAGGCTGTGGCGGTTGTCTTTCCTTCGACAGGCTCAGGACGCCGCGAAGACGGGCAGCTAAGTTATCGTGAACTGAATCGGCGAGCGAACCAACTGGCTCATTACCTTAGAAAACTGGCCGTCGGACCGGAGGTATTGGTAGGCATTTGCATGGAGCGCTCTCCGGAGATGATCGTAGGCATCTTTGGCGTGCTCAAGGCCGGTGGAGCCTACGTACCGCTCGATCCAACCTACCCCAAGGAACGCCTAGCTTTTATGCTCAAGGATGCCCAAGCGTCAGTGCTGTTAACCCAACAAACCCTCTTAGGGGAACTCCCCCCGCATGATGCCAAAACCGTCTGTCTGGACACAGACTGGCAGGTCATCGCTCAGGAGAGCAAGGAGAACCCTGACAGTGGAGTGACGGCCGACAACCTGGCCTACGTGATTTATACCTCGGGGTCTACGGGCAGGCCCAAAGGGGTGGCCATTGCGCACCACAGCACAGTCACCCTGTTACACTGGGCAAGAACAATCTTTACT
>Ga0209751_10006777_pt1 | contig 10579 bp, 10 predicted proteins | sample RifCSP13_1_FD_184019 | JGI IMG/M metagenome (GOLD analysis project Ga0209751, IMG submission 184019) | Soil microbial communities from Rifle, Colorado - Rifle CSP2_sed 13_1 (SPAdes) (version 2) | ecosystem: Environmental > Terrestrial > Deep subsurface > Rock core/Sediment | place: Rifle...
CTCCTCCGTGATCGCAGAGGTGCTCGCCAAGGACGAGCCGGAGGAGCCCGAGGCCGCCGATACCGAGCCGGCCGCGCCGGACCACGCAGGGGACGACTCCTAGCCTCGGGGGGTTGTCTCCGGCGGGCCGGAGAACCCCCAGGTCTCTTCACAGGCATGTGGATCGCCTGCGGAACTTCCCGCTCGAAGCGGATGTTTCCGGCTGGACAACTCCGGCGGGCCTGTCGACAGGCCGTCCGGCGCTGGGGATAACCTCCGAACATATGTTCCGTTCTCCCTGCAGGGGTACGGAGGACTCCTCCGTCTGGACGAGGCCGTGCTCGACGGCTTGACTCCCGCACCTATGGCCTCTGCCCCTCCTGCTCGGGCTCCGGACCGCTTGAGCGCCATCGTCCCGCCGCAGAACCTCGAGGCCGAGGAGTCGGTTCTCGGCGCGATGCTCCTGTCGCCGACCGCGGTCGGGACGGTCAGCGAGATCCTCGACGCCTCGGACTTCTACCGCGAGAGCCACGCGAAGGTCTATCGCGCTGCACTCGGGCTCTGGGCCAAGGGCGAGCCGGTCGACGCGATCACCCTTTCGAACGAGCTCGACGAGCGAGGACGTCGGCGGGCAAGCGCGAGTCGCGGAGCTCGCGGCCCTCGTCCCGTCGACGTCGAACGTCGAGCACTACGCCCGGATCGTCAAGGAGATGGCGACCCTGCGCGGTCTCGTGCGCGCCGGACAGGAGATCACGAGGCTCGGTCAGGAGCGCCCGGGCGAGGTCGCGGATCTCGTCGACAGGGCCGAACAGGTCGTGTTCGAGCTGGCGCAGCATCGCGTCACGAGCGACTTCTCGCACATCGAGGCGCTGCTCAAGGAGAGCTTCGAGCGCATCTCGCAGCTCGTCGAGATGGGGGCCGAGGTCACCGGCGTCCCGAGCGGCTTCCGCGAGCTCGACCTCCTCACCTCGGGCTTTCAGCCCGGAAACCTCGTGATCCTCGCGGCCCGCCCCTCGATGGGGAAGTCCGCCCTCGGTCTCTGCGTCGCCGCCAACCTCGCCGTGCGGCACGGCGTCCCGGTCGCGCTCTTCACGCTGGAGATGTCGAAGTCCGAGGTGACCCAGCGGATGATGTGCAGTGAGGGCAAAGTCGAGTCGCAGCGGCTGCGGACGGGCCGCCTTGCTCCGGACGACTGGCCACGCCTGACTGCGGCGTGCGACCGGCTGATGAAGGCGCCGATCTGGGTCGACGACACGGGCTCGACGACGATCGTGGAGCTGCGCTCCAAGGCGCGGAGGCTCAAGTCGCGCGAGCCGAGCCTCGGCCTGATCGTCGTCGACTACCTCCAGCTCATGACCTCGGGCGCGACCGCGGAGAACCGCGTGCAGGAGGTGTCGCAGATCTCCAGGGCGCTCAAGGTGCTCGCCCGCGATCTCGACGTCCCGATCCTCGCGATGTCGCAACTCTCCCGCGCGGTCGAGCAGCGCCACGACAAGCGCCCGATCCTCTCCGACCTGAGAGAATCCGGTTCGTTAGAGCAAGACTCGGACCTCGTCTTCTTCGTCTACCGCGACGAGTACTACCTCGGCGAGGAGTCCGACCAGCAGGGGATCGCCGAGGTCATCCTCGCGAAGCACCGCAACGGCCCGACCGGCACCGTGAAGCTCTCCTTCCTCCGCCGATACGCGAAATTCGCCGACCTCGCCGCCGGTTAGCGTCCGCGAGAGAGCTCGCCGGCCTCGCCTCCGCGGGCGGAGAGCACGCGGATCTCGTTGCGCTTGCCGATGTCCCCATACTTGCCGTTTCGGTGGCGGAGAGCGATTTTCACCGTGTCGTGCTTGCCCTCGACGAGGCCGACCTCGACGAGCGACGTGCGGCGGAGCGCGACCTCGCGATCGTGGTCGCGGTGTTGCCGCGACCGCCGCCCGCGGAGAGGCAGTCGTCATAGCGCCAGATGCAGAGGCGGCGCGGGACGTGCCGCGGCTCGTCAGCGACGGCGCCCTCGCCAACACCCGCCTACGCCGCGACGCCGTGGCAGCGATCGCTCGGCCGGACGACCTCGTTCTCATGCCTGCGCGGCCGGGCGTCCCCGGGCTCCGCCGTGACTCCGTGGCGGTCGCTTCGCTCCCGGTCGGCTGCTCGGTCGGAGTGCCGACGCGGCCGCGCGCGACAGCAGGCCTGGCCACGGCGACGCCTGTTCTCGTCGACGGCCGCGCGGCCGGCTGAGACGCTGGGTTCGGGGTTCGCCTCGAGAGACGACCTGTAGGGGAGGACGCCTTCTACGCTTCGGGGCGGTGACGGAGGCAGCCGCGATCCACCCGCCCGAGAGTAGAGGGGTCCTCGCCGGCTACTACACGCTGGCGGGGCTCTACACGCTCTCCGCGGCCGCGATCTGGGGCGTCAACACGCTCTTTCTCCTCGACGCAGGGCTCAGCTTCTTCGAGGTGTTCGTCGCCAACGCCGCGTTCTCGGCCGGCATGGTCGTCTTCGAGGTGCCCACGGGCGTCGTGGCGGACACGCTCGGGCGGCGCGTCTCCTTCCTGCTCTCGGTTGCGGTGTTGGCCGTCACGACGCTTCTCTACGTCGCGCTCGCTCAGGTCGGGGCAGGAGTGGTGGCGTTCGCCGCGGTCTCGGTCGCGATGGGTCTCGGGTTCACGTTCTACTCGGGCGCGATGGAGGCGTGGCTCGTGGACGCCCTTGCAGCGACCGGATACCGGGGCGTGCTCGACCACGTCTTCGCGCGCGGGTACCAGGTCACAGGAGCCGCGATGCTCGTGGGCACGGTCGGTGGAGGGCTCCTGGGCCAGGTCGATCTCTCCCTGCCGTACGTCGTGCGGTCAGCCCTCCTCGTCGTGGTGTTCGTCCTGGCCTACGCCCTGATGCACGACCTGGGATTCACGCCTCGTCGCGTGACGGCCGCGGAGCTGCCGAGCGAGATCGCTCGGAACGCGAAAGCGGGAGTGGAGTTCGGCTGGAGCCAGCGACCGCTTCGTCTGCTCATGCTCGCTTCTTTCGTCCAGGTTGGCTTCTTCACCTGGGCGTTCTACGCGTCTCAGCCCTATCTCCTCGACCTGCTCGAGAGCGACGCGGTTTGGATCGCGGGGCTCGTCGCGGCCGGCGTCGCGCTGTCGATGATCGCGGGCAACCAGGTCGTCGACGTTGCCTCGAGGTACTGCGGGCGCCGCACGACCCTCCTGCTTGCGGCCGCTGCGCTGCAGACCTGTGCAGCGATCGTTCTCGGCATCACCGGATCGTTCTGGGTGGCGCTTCCAGCGCTGCTCGTCGTGACGGCGGGAGTTGGCGTGACGAGCCCGGTGCGCCAGGCCTACCTCCACCAGCTCGTGCCGACGGAGCAGCGCGCGACGGTCGTCTCGTTCGACTCCATGGTCTCGAACGTGGGCGGGGTCGGTGGACAGGTCGGCCTGGGCGCCCTCGGCGAAGCGCGTTCCATCGGCGGAGCGTTCGTCGCCGGCGGTGTGGCGACGGCGGCCGCGCTTCCCCTTCTCCGCAAGGTGCGCGGAATCGGTGGGCCGGCCGACCGCATCGTCGGCGCGCAGGCAGGAGTCGAGTGCAGCTGTGCTGCGTACGGGCTCCCCGCCGTCGCAGCGGTCGAGGCACAACCGCTCGAGGAGCACGAGCTCATCGCAGCGGCGACACGAGCCTGACTACGACGTTGCGTGCAAGACTGACGCACGTGCCTGCGACCGTCGTTGTCGGCGCGCAGTGGGGCGACGAAGGGAAGGGGAAGATCGTCGACCTCCTCGCCCAGGAAGCCCACCTCGTCTGCCGCTACCAGGGCGGTCCCAATGCAGGCCACACGATCGTGGTCGCCGGTGACACGTACAAGATCCGCCAGATCCCGACGGGGATCATCGCCGGGAAGCCGAGCGCGATCGGCGCGGGCTGCGTTGTCGATCCGGAGGTCCTGATCGCCGAGCTGGACGAGCTCGAGGCACGGGGTCACCGGACCGAGGGACTTCTCTTCGTCTCGGGGAACGCGCACCTGATCATGCCCTGGCACGTCGCGCTCGACGGTGCGCGGGAGCGCCGGCTCGGGCGGCTTCAGATCGGAACGACCCGTCGCGGAATCGGCCCTGCGTACGCGGACAAGGCGACGCGGATCGGGATCCGGGTCCAGGATCTTCTCGACCCCAAGATCCTCCGCCAGAAGCTCGAGCTCGCCGTCGCGGAGAAGAACGTCTGGCTCGAGCGCGTATACGACCTGGCGCCGTTCGACGTCGAGGAGGTCGTAGCGACCCATCTCGGCTTCGCCGAAAGGCTCGCCTCCTACGTCGCGGACACCTCGCTCCTCGTCGACAAGGTGCTGCGAGCGGGCGAACGCGTCCTGTTCGAGGGCGCCCAGGGCACTCTCCTCGACCTCGACCACGGCACGTACCCGTTCGTCACCTCGTCGAGCCCGATCGCGGCCGGCGCCGCGGTCAGCTTCGGCATCGGCCCGAACCGGATCGACGAGGTCGTCGGTGTCGCCAAGGCGTACGTGACGCGCGTCGGCGAAGGGCCTTTCCCGAGCGAGATCGGCGGTCCCGAGCACGACCGCGTACGCGACCTCGGCCGCGAGTTCGGCACCGTCACCGGCCGCGAGCGGCGCTGCGGCTGGCTCGACCTCGTCGCGCTCCGGTTCGCCGTGCGCGTGAACGGGATCACGTCGCTCGCGCTGACGAAGCTCGACGTCCTCTCGGAGTTCCCGGAGCTTCCGGTGTGCGTCCGTTACCGGCTTCCGGACGGAAGCGAGACCGACGAGTTCCCCGCGCACCAGAGCGACTTCCACCACTGCCGTCCGGTGTTCGAGCGTCTGCCTGGGTGGGGCGAGGAGATCGGGTGGGACGGCCTTCCCGACGCCGCGCGCGCGTACGTGTCCTTCGTCGAGGCGGCGCTCGGCGTCCCGGTAGTCCTGGTCGGCACCGGCGCGGCGAGGGACCGGGTCCTGGCGCTTCGTTAGGCGCGACCGCGAACGAACCACGCTCGGGCACGGAGCGTGAACGAGCCGGCGGGCTGGCCGAGCCGGCGGAAGAAGGAATCGCGGAGGGCGTCTCGCCGTTCCGCGTCGAGCGAGGCACAGTAGTCGCCGCCGGGGCCGACGCCGCTGAGAAAGGGTCGCCAGAGCTCGTCGAAATCGGTGTACGAGGCCTCCACGTCGAGCGCGTCCGTCTCCACGTCGTCGAGGCCGCACTTCTCCCAGAGCGCCCGAAGCTCAGCGGGCGAGCAATGCCGCATGAAACGGCCCTCGTCGGGTGCGTTCGGGTCGAGCTCGAGCGCCGCGTCCCAGAAGTTCCTCAGCATCGTCATCCCGTCCGCGTAATCCCACACGCATGCGGTGACAAGTCCTCCGGGGCGGGTTGCCGCACGCATCGCGGACATGCCCGATTCGGCGTCCGTCATGAAGTTGACGACGAGTTGCGACATCACGAAATCGAAGAGCCGCCCGAAGTCCGGGAGTCGTTCGGCGGTCCCGATCCGCACGTCGGCGCCCGGAACGCGTGCCCGGCACGCCTCGACGAAAGGAGCTGAAGGGTCGACGGCGGCCACGTGCTCTCCACCGATCGCCTCGGCGAGACGCTGAGTGAGCGCTCCGGGGCCGCAGCCCACGTCCAGAGCTGTGTGGCCTGGCTGAACTCCGGCCGCGGTCACGTGCGCATGTGACAACGCCGCGCCGTAGCGGCCGACGTACTGATCGTATGCCTCCGAAGACGCGAACATGTTGCTGCGCCTTCTCTCCACGGCATCGATCGTGCGGGCGTGCGTGATCCGTGTCAAGAAGCGTCATTAGACTCGCCGAGTGCGCGTTCTCCTGGTCGGCTCCGGCGGGCGAGAGCACGCTCTTGCCTGGAAGCTCGCGCAAGCCCCCTCCCTGACCGACCTTCACGCTGCTCCGGGGAGCCCAGGGATCGCCCGGCTCGGGGAGTGCCACCCGATCCGCGCCGAGGACGCAGAGGGGCTGCTCGCGCTCGCGCACGCGCTCGACATCGATCTCGTCGTCGTGGGGCCGGAGGCGCCGCTCGTCGCCGGAGTCGCGGACGTCCTCCGACATGCCGGGACCGCGGTCTTCGGGCCGAGCGCCGCGGCCGCGGCGCTCGAAGGCTCGAAGTCCTTCGCCAAGGAGATCATGGCGGCCGCGGGCGTTCCGACCGCCGTGCAGCTGCCGATCGCCCGGCCGCCGTGCGTCGTCAAAGCGGACGGGATCGCGGCGGGCAAGGGCGTCCACGTGTGTCGGACGCAGTCCGAGCTCGATGCGGCGCTCGTCGCGATGAACGCGCTCGGCGGCCGGGTCGTCGTCGAGGAGCTGCTCGAGGGACCGGAGGTGTCGCTTCTTGCAATCTGCGACGGTCGCGACGCCTTGCCCTTGGTGCCGGCTCAGGACTTCAAGCGGGCGTTTGACGGCGACGAGGGCCCGAACACCGGAGGGATGGGCGCGTATGCCCCCGTCCCCGGGCTCGGCGAGCGCGAGATCGAGGAGCTGATCGCGACGGTCCATCGGCCGGTCCTCGCCGAGCTCGCGCGCGGCGGCAGGCCCTTCATCGGCCTTCTCTACGCCGGGTTGATGCTCACCGCCGATGGACCGCGGGTGCTCGAATTCAACTGCCGCTTCGGCGATCCGGAGACGCAGTCGGTCGCGCCGCTGATCGAGGGCGATCTGCTCCAGACGCTCGCGGCGGCCTCGGTCGGAGAGCTTGGCGGCGTGGCGCTCGGGACGACACCCGGCGCCGCGGTCACGGTCATCCTCGCCGCTGCCGGCTATCCCGCCGAAGGCGACCGCGGCTCGCCGATCGCGGGGGTCGAGGACGCGGAGTCGGCAGGCGCCCTCGTCTTCCACGCCGGCACCGCAGTGCACGGCGACCGGCTTGTTACGAACGGGGGTCGGATCCTCGGCGTGACGGGCCTCGGCGAGACGATCGCAGCCGCGCGCGCCACGGCGTACACGGCGGCGGATTGCATCGAGTTCGACGGCGCGCGGCGGCGGGAGGACATCGCACTCGCTGCCGCCGAGGGCCGGACGTTCGCGCTGCACGAGGAATAGCGCAAGGCGCCTGGGGCCACCCCTCGCCTCCTCCCACTTCGAGCCTAACGTGGAAACCGATACCTGTGGGACACGGCTTGGTGTCAAGTCGTAACGGTCGGTGCCGCCGGGCGCCGCGACTACAATCGCTCCAGTGATCCCGCGCTACTCCCGACCGGCCATGGCGCATGTCTGGTCGGAGGAGGCGAAGCTCGAACGGTGGCTCGAGGTTGAGCTTGCCGCGCTCGACGCGTGGGCCCAGGTCGGCACGGTGCCCCGAGAGGCGGTCGCCCTGATCCGGGCGCGCGCACGTCCGCCGACACCAGAGCGCGTCGCCGAGCTCGAGCGGAAGACAAACCACGACCTTGCGGCATTCGCCGACGCCGTCGCCGAGACGCTAGGCCCGGAGGGCCGCTGGCTCCACTACGGCCTCACATCGTCCGACATCCTCGACACGGCGCTCGCGCTCGCCGTGCAGGAGGCGGGCACGCTCATTCTCGACGGGGTCAGCAGGGCCTTCGCAGCGGTCGTCCGCCGGGCCGAGGAGCACCGAGAGACACTGACGATCGGCCGAACGCACGGCGTGCATGCCGAGCCCACGACGTTTGGGCTCAAGCTCGCCGGCTGGGCGTTCCAGCTCGGCCGGGACCGGAGCCGGGTCGAGCGTGCGCTCGAGGGAATGCGAGTGGGGAAGCTCTCGGGTGCCGTCGGGACGTACGCTGGGACGACTCCCGAGATGGAGCGCCTCGCTTGTGAGGCGCTGGGGCTGGAGCCGGCGCCGAGCTCGACGCAGATCCTCCAGCGCGATCGCCATGCGGAGCTCCTTTCGGCACTCGCGCTCGTCGCCTCGTCGCTCGACCGTTTCGCGCTCGAGATCCGCCACCTGGCTCGGACCGAAGTTCGTGAGGTCGAGGAGCCGTTCGCTCTCGGCCAGAAGGGGTCGTCGTCGATGCCCCACAAGCGCAACCCCATCGTCGCGGAACGCATCTGCGGGCTCGCCCGCCTCGTCCGTGGCTACGCTCTCGTCGGATTCGAGAACGTCGCGCTCTGGCACGAGCGCGACATCTCGCACTCCTCGGCGGAGCGCGTGGCGCTGCCCGACGCGTTTCTCGCCGTGGACTACATGCTCGACCGCTTCACATGGCTCATGGACGGTCTCGTCGTTCGCTCCGAGCGGATGCGCGGCAACCTGGAGACGACGGGCGGGCTCTTCTTCAGCCAGCGGCTGCTGCTCGCTCTCGTGGAGTCCGGGATGGATCGGGATGCTGCGTACCGCTCCGTCCAGCGCCATTCCATGCGTGCGTGGGACGAAGGGCTCGACTTCCGCGACCTCGTTCGAGGCGACGGTGAGATCGCCGGACGCGTCGACCTCGAGGCGGTCTTCGACCTCGGCGCGTTCACCCGGCACGCCGATGTCGTCTTCGCGCGCCTGCGGGAGCTCGTCTCCCAGCGGGAGGCCGTGAATGCCTGAGGCGGTCCACGTCGCCAGCGGGAAGGTGCGCGAGATCTACGCGCTCGGCGAGGAGCGCCTGCTGCTCGTCGCGAGCGACCGGATCTCGACGTTCGACGTCGTCCTGCCGACGCCGATTCCAGACAAGGGCCGCGTTCTTACGGGACTCTCCGCCTTCTGGTTCGCGCGAACACGCCACATCGTCCCCAACCACCTGCTCGAGATCCGGCCCGACGGCCGGACGATGGTCTGCCGGAGACTCGAGATGCTGCCGATCGAGTACGTCGTCCGCGGCTATCTGGCTGGCTCCGGCTGGCGCGACTACCGCGAGACCCGGACCGTCTGCGGTCACGTTCTGCCCGAGGGTCTGCGCGAGTCCGAGCGCCTGCCCGAGCCGATCTTCACGCCTGCCACGAAGGCGACCGAAGGACATGACGAGAACATCGACGAGCAGCAGGCCGCCGCGCTCTGCGGCGAAAAGCGCTATCGCGAGGCGAAGCACGCCTCTCTGGAGCTCTACCGCTTCGCTTCCGCGCACGCCGAGGAGCGCGGGATCATCCTTGCCGACTCGAAGTTCGAGCTCGGCGTGGCGCCCGACGGCACCATGGCGCTCGGAGACGAGGCGCTGACGCCGGACTCTTCGAGGTTCTGGCCTGTCGACGGATACGAGCCGGGGGCGGCGCAGCCCTCGTTCGACAAGCAGTTTGTTCGTGACTGGTGCGAGACGACCGGGTGGGACAAGATGCCGCCGGGGCCCGAGCTTCCGGACGATGTCGTCGCCGGCACGCGCGCTCGCTACGTGGAGGCGTTCGAGCGCCTGACCGGGATCTCGTTCGACCGGTACTGCGTCGATCCCGAGGTGGTGCTCGCGTGAAGTCTCCTCACGTCTCTGGGGCGCCGCTCGCAAGGGAGGCGAGCGCGAGGCGCGAAGGGCAGTACATGACGTACGGACGAGCGCCGAGCGCGACGCATCCTGCCGCGAGCGGCGCCAGCCTCCGGCGGAGCCGGGCTCTGCCCGGCGGGAGCAGGAGGCGTCCAGAGGCGTGAGGGCGACTGTGCTCGTGCGGCCGAAGCAGGGCATCCTCGATCCGCAGGGGGAAGCCGTGCAGGGGTCGCTGCGCAAGCTCGGCTTCGACGTCAGCCGAGTGCGCGTCGGACGTGTGCTCGACGTCGAGCTCGCCGCGAACGGAGCCGAGGAGGCTCGGGAGCAGGTCGAGCGTATGTGCGCCGATCTGCTCGCGAACCCTCTCATCGAGAGCTTCGAGATTCTGCTGGAGGAGGAGTGAGCGAGCGGCCTGTGGTGGCGATCGTGGCTTTCCCCGGGTCGAACGACGACCGCGACGCCGCCTGGGCGCTCGGGGCGGTCGGCGCCGAGCCCGTCCTCGTCTGGCACGAGGACGACGAGCTGCCGGACGAGACCGGCGCGGTCGTCCTGCCCGGCGGCTTCTCGTACGGGGACTATCTGCGCTGTGGAGCGATCGCCAGTCTCGCGCCGGCGATGGATGCGGTCGGGCGCTTCGCGGCTGCCGGTGGTCCCGTGCTCGGGATCTGCAACGGATTCCAGATTCTGTGCGAGGCCCGGCTCCTCCCAGGCGTGCTCCGCCCGAACCGTGAGCTCGAGTTCGTGTGTCGCGACGCGACGGTCCGCGTCGAGAGCGCCGACACGCTGTTCATGCGACGCTGCGAGGAGGGGCAGGAGCTCGTCATCCCCGTCAAGCACGGCGAGGGCGCGTGGTACGCCGATGATGGTCAGTTCGTGCAGCTCGCGGCGCGCGGCCAGATCGTGCTCCGCTACACGGAGGACGTGAACGGGTCGCTCGGGAACGTCGCCGCGGTCGTCAACGAGGCGGGGAACGTGATGGGCCTCATGCCCCACCCAGAGCACGCGGTCGACCCGCTGCTCGGATCGGCCGACGGGGGGCTCCTGCTGGCGGCTCTCGTCGACGCGGCGGCAGAGCACCGTCTCGCCGTCGCGTAACGTCGCACTCCGGCGGTCCCGATTGGGGGGTCATTGGGGGCCGGGCATGCCCGGGCCCCTACAGGCCAAGGGCCTCGCCGAGAACGGGCGCGCGCTCGAGCGCCGCCCGCAGCCGCTCGAGGTCGCGCGCCCGCATCGTCACGGGGCCGCGTCTGGC
>Ga0209751_10006778_pt1 | contig 10578 bp, 9 predicted proteins | sample RifCSP13_1_FD_184019 | JGI IMG/M metagenome (GOLD analysis project Ga0209751, IMG submission 184019) | Soil microbial communities from Rifle, Colorado - Rifle CSP2_sed 13_1 (SPAdes) (version 2) | ecosystem: Environmental > Terrestrial > Deep subsurface > Rock core/Sediment | place: Rifle...
GAGGACATTGACTATCCCGAATACATCCGGGAAATTGCCGGTGCATTCCTAGTAAAAACCGGGTATCTCAAAACTCTCGAAAATTATAACCAAACAGCCATTCAACTTGAGTTTTATGCCTATTAACAGACTACTTGCCGCGCTCCTGTTACCAACCGTCCTTCTTCCGCTGGCCTGTAAACAGAGCGGAAAACAAGGCACCTGGGTTACTGACGACGCAGGCAACCGTATATCCCTTGTTCTTTCCACAAGACAGATAGCCGAAGCCGGGATTACCTTTATGCATGCGGAGAAGCAATCAGCTGAACGGTATATTGAATGCTCCGGATTCCTCGGCATACCTCCGGGTAATGTCCTTCAGGTTTCCGTACCGGCCGGAGGGATCTTAAAATCCATTACGGTTTTACCGGGTAATTATGTTGAAGCAGGTACTGTGATTGCCACACTGGAAAGTATTGGGTACATAAAACTACAGCAGGAATTCCTGGAAACAAAAAGCCAGTATGAATATTTTCATGAAGAATATGAAAGACAGGGGGAACTGACAATAGAAAATGCATCGTCCGTTAAGAAAATGCAGGTGGCACAACGCGATTATCTGGCTGCTGAAATAAGGCTCGGTTCGTTGAAGGCGCAACTTGCCTTGCTGGGCATCCGGGCTGACAGTATAGACGTGGATAACCTTTCGGCAGAAATTGATATAAAGGCTCCTGTAAACGGAACCATCAGCGAAATATATGCATCACCCGGAATTTTTATGAAGCCGGGTGATGGTCTCTTTGAAATTACCGGAAAAAGCAACCTCATTATCACGTTAACAGTACCGGAACTGTACTTCCCCTTGTTACACAAAGGACAGCATACTTTATTCTCCTTACCGTATGACAGCCTTTCCGCTTATGAAGCCAGAATTTCCCGGATTTCCGGAAAAATTGATCCCGCTTCGCATACATTTTATGCTATTGCCGGTATAACCAAGGTACCAGGAAACCTGGCGCCGGGGTTATCCGTTAGGGCCAGGATCATGACCGGCGTTGATACACTGACTGTAATTCCCTCGGAAGCTGTCATTCACAACCAGTTTGGGACCCACCTGTACATCAGGAACAACGGAGTATTTACACCGGTGGAAGTGAATATCGTGCAAACCGACGGGGAGAATTCCCTGATTAGCGGATTTCCCCCGGCAGCGGAAAATGATTCCGTTGTGATAAAAGGAAGTGCTTTTCTGGATGCACTATTCAGTGAATAAAATATTTCACCTAAAATACCTAATTCAAACCAGTTGTTTTATATTTGCAGCATTAATTAAGTAACAATACAATCATAATGGAAACAACGACCAACACTTACCAGAAACAACCCGAAAAAAAACCATCAGTAGCCTTGCTGGTGCTTGTAATATTGCTTGGTATTGCCGTAATCGTACTTGGATACAAGTATTTTCAGGAAACCAAACAGCTTGGAGAAACCACCGAAGAAAAAGCCATTCTCGAAGATGTTAAAAGCGATCTTGAGAAGCAATTGCGTGATATGATCGTGGAATATGACTCCCTGAAAACCAATAACGACAGTGTTAACGGTTTGCTGTCCGTTGAACAGGACAAGATCACGAGATTGCTGAGGATGCAGGCTTCAGATACCGAAAAAATAAGAAAGTATAAAGATGAACTCGAAACATTACGGAAAGTGATGCGCAGTTATATTGTTCAGATCGATTCACTTAACAGCCGGAACAGGATGCTTACCGAAGAGAATATTCAGGTTAAACAGCAGCTTACTACGGTGGAAACACAAAATGTAGCGCTTTCCAGGGAAAAAGAGATGCTTAATACACAAGTTCAGCTTGCTATGGTATTGTCTGCCAAGAATATTGTTGCTGAACCACAGAATAAGTCGGGAAAACCAAATAGTAAAATATCCAAGGTAGCCAAAATTAAAGTCTGTTTCACAGTTCGTGAAAACACGGTTGCCCAGGCAGGCACCAAGGATATTTACCTGAGGATTATCAGGCCCGATGAAGTTGTACTTCCGGCCGGCAGCGGAGAAACCTTTGATTTTAATGGTGAACAGGTTATTTTTTCGGCCAGACGCCAGCTGGAGTTCGAGAACAAAGACATTGACATGTGTATCTTCTGGGATAAAAATGCAGATTTGATAGCCGGAACTTACACGTTGGTGCTGTATTCCGAAGGTTATGAAATTGGCTCCGCTACATTTTCACTGAAATAATTCCGGTACCGGAGATCCGGCAGTGGAAGACCTCAATGGTTTTGAAAACCGTTGAGGTCTTTTGTTTTTTTTATTGCATATGATTATGCCGGCCCCGTCCTAATCCCGGATCAGCCTGCTGATTATGAAATCCGAAATCAGCCAGCCTGCCGGTGAAAGGCTGTAATTGTCTTCGTTCCGGATAACCAATTCCTCGTTAAGAAAGCGTTGAATATTCTCAACAAAATAGTTAACTGATCCTTCGCCAAAATCGTCCTTTATGGTGGCTGTGTTCACGCCCCACATGGTTCTGAGAGAAACCATCAGATATTCATTAAACCGTGTTCGCTGATCAAGGAATTCGGATTCGAAATAGGACCCGCCATTTTCCAATGCATCAATATATTTTCGGATCCCGGATACATTCCATTGTCTCGACGTCCCGTCATATGAATGTGCAGCAGGACCCACGCCCAGATAATTCTTACGGGACCAGTAACCGGTATTGTGCCTGGAAACCAACCCTTCTTTGGAGAGATTGGAAATTTCATAATGCACAAATCCATGTTCCCGGGCCAATTCACCCAATAACATGAATTGTTCTGAACTCTCCTGGTCGGGGGGTATTTCCAGCAATCCGCGCGAAGCCTTTCTGGCCAGTTCTGTACCCGGTTCCAGGGTAAGGTGATAGGCCGACAAATGCTGAATCCCAAGGGAAAAAGCTGTTTCCAGGTTTCTTTTCCAGTCAGGGATCTTCATTCCGGGTAATCCATAAATCAGATCGATGCTGATATTTGAAAAACCGGCTCTTTTTGCTTCTGCAATGGAGGAAAGTGCTTGAGCGGCATTGTGCCTTCTGTGCAGCAATACAAGGTCATCATCATTAAACGATTGTATGCCAATACTTATCCTGTTAATATCAGTTCCCTCTTTAAGCATCCTGAGGTAATCCGGGGTAAGATCGTCGGGATTTGCCTCCATGGTGAATTCACAGTCTTTGGAAATCCGGTGGTTCTGCCTGATTTTATCGGTAATATGATTGATTTGCCCGGTGCTTAACACCGAAGGTGTTCCTCCACCAAGATAAACAGTTTCTACCGTTTCATCGTGCAGGTAACGTTTACGCATATCAAACTCCCTGTCCAGCACTTTGAGAAAATCAGGAATTAACATCAGCAGTGCCGATTTATAAAAATCGCAATAATTGCATATCTTCTTACAAAAGGGTACATGTATATAAATGCCCGCCATACAAAGAATTTAGATAAAATAATTTCCGAAATTAACCCGAAATTAATCAAGAGTAAAGATAACTCCTGTTCATGAAGAATCTTGGTTTATAAAAATCAATAACTTTAGCAGGGCATAATTGAAAATTCACGGTTTTCAAGGTATTACCACCATCAGAAAAATAATGAAGAACCCGCAAATCAATATACCTGAGTTTCAGGATCTGAAGGAATGCTGCAGACTTTTTCAAACAAGCCGTGAGGCGATTTTTGTTCATGATTATGATACGGGCAGGATCGTTGATGTTAATGATGTAATGCTGGAAATGTATGGCTACACGTATGATGAAGCATTGCACATTGACCCGGAAAAGGTAAGTGCCGGCAATGCCCCGCACATCATCGAAGAAGCCAATGAGTTGCTGAATAAGGTAAAACAGGCTGGAGAGATAGCTTTCGAATGGCACGACGTGAAGAAGAACGGCGAGTTTTTCTGGACGGACAATGTTATGAAAGTAATTAAGCTCAATGGGCAAAAACGGATAATAGTCATTTCACGTGATGTCTCTGACAGGAAGAAAAAACAACTCCGGCTTCAATCCCTCGTCAGGGAAAGTACCGAGGAAATAAGTGCGCTGAATGAAAGACTTACCCTGGCCAATGAAGAACTCAGGATCAACAACGAGGAGCTGCAGGAATATCAAAATCAGCTGGAAGATCTGGTGGCCATCCGTACCCATGAATTGATACAAAGTGAAAAGTCATTGCGGTATAAAAACAGGCTCCAGCAGTTGTTCACCGGAATATCTACCCGGTTTTTCAGCCTTTCTCCCGAACTTGTTGACCGGAATATCGACAGCGCCATAAAGGATATCTGCCAGTTTTTTGACGCCGATGCCGGTTTTCTAGTCGAAATTGCACATACCGGGGATCTGTACCGCCTCACCCATCTGTGGAAAAAGGCAACAATGGAATGGGATGTCAGGTATTTCAAAAATAGTCCGCTTCCTGATCTTTCCCTGTTATACGAAAAATTGAAAAAAGGGGAATCCCTGTTGATTACTTCCATTGACGATCTTCCTGATAATCTGGCTGTAAGAACTGCCTTTATTCAATCAGGCTCCGGTTCTGTGGTAATCATACCCATTATATACCAGGATATTCTGGTGGGAATTATCGGAATAATCGCAAAGCAAACCGGAAAAAATCTGAATCCGGATGAAATATCCTTGTTAAAAGCCATGGGCGAAACATTTTTTAACGCCCTGAAGCGTAAAAAATTTGAAATAACGCTAATCGAAAGCGAAAGGAACTACCGGGAAATATTCAATGCCACCAATGAGCCCATGTTTATTCACGATGCTGTAACCGGGAAAATCCTGGATGTTAACAGGGCAGCCATTCAATTATATGGATTCACCCATGAGGAGGCTTTAACGTGTTCTGCCGATGAATACAGTGCCAATGATTCTGATTTTAATCAACAGACCGCCCGGGATCAAATCCGGCAGGCAGTTGAAAACGGATCAGTTGTTTTCGAGTGGCTCGCACGACGGAAAAACGGAGAACTTTTCTGGGCGGAGATTTCACTTAAAAGCACGGAGATCGGAGGTGAAAAGAGGGTACTTGCCGTTACACGGGATATATCCGAAACCAAAAAGAACCAGGAATTGCTGAAGCAAAGTGAAGAGCGCTTCCGGTCGATCATTCAGTATCTTACCGATGTTATCTGGATCCTGGATGAAAAATTGAATATTGTGTTTGAATCCCCTTCCAGCTGGCAGGTATTGGGTTACAAGCCGGGATTTCTGATGGGTAAATCAGGCATTGATTTGATCCATCCGGACGATCTAAGGTTGGTAAATAAAGAATTGAGGGCTGTATTTGGAAAAAGGAATGATTTTATCCCTGCGGAGTTCAGGGCGAAGCATGCGAACGGCAATTGGATCCTTCTCGAGGCAATTGCAAATAACATGCTCGATCATCCTGCCATCCAGGGCATAATAATAACCTGCCGTGACATCACTGAACGAAAACAGGTTGAAAAAGCATTGAAAATCAGTGAAGCCAAATTGCGTAATATTTTCAACAACAGCAGTGACGCCATCGTGATCGTTGGCAACAATTTTTCATTTCTCGAGGTGAATGAGGTTTTCCTGAAAATAGCCGGCTATTCCCTGGAGGAAACAAAAAAAATGAACCTCACGGATATACTTACCGATGTTCATATACCAGCCTTTGCCGAAAGGCTCAAACGGTTTTTTCAACACGAAAACCTTCCTGCGATTGAATGTGAAATAATATGCAAATCCCAGCAAGTTCTTCCGGTGGAAATAAACAGCAATCTGATCGAATTTGAAGGTGAGCAGGCACTGATCTCCGTGATCAGGGATATTACCGAACGGCGGCTTGTGGAAAAGCGGATCCTGGACACCATAATAAATACCGAAGAAAGGGAAAGAGAAAAATTTGCAAGAAACCTGCACGATGAGCTGGGACCACTGCTTTCCAGTATTAAGATGTACGTTAACTCGCTGTCTTCAAACACGGATGAGCTTAAGCACGATTTTATCATGTCCCAGCTGAAAATGATCCTGAGTGAAGCCATTCAAAGCACCAAAGAACTTTCAAATGACCTGAGCCCGCATGTTCTCGCAAATTACGGGCTTATGGCTGCCCTGGAATGGTTTATTAACCAGATCAATCCGTATATTTCCATATCGCTGGAAACAAATATCAGGGATGAAAGGTATTCAAATTCATTGGAATCATCCATCTACCGCATCATCAAGGAGCTCATCAACAATACCATAAAGCACGCACAGGCAGATAAAATATCCATAAAACTACATTATATCCTGAAATCCATTCATTTGATCTATTCAGACAATGGTGTCGGTTTCCCCGATAGCTGGAAAGGAAATCATGAATTCATGGGAATGGGAATGTCAAATATTGTCAGCAGGTGCCGCTCAATCAACGCCGGCTGCAGGTTTTTTAACCATGCCCCTAAAGGCATATCATTTGAAATGGAAGTTCCGGTCAGCCAATCCTGAACCGGCTAATAATTTCACCGTCATGCAAAAATGGAATATTCTTATTGTTGATGATCACAGGCTTTTCCGAAGCGGGTTACGATATATTCTGGAAGAATCAAAGCAATTCACGGTGGTGGCTGAGGCCTCGAACGGTGCAGAATTTCTTCAGCTGATCGGCAAAACCAAACCCCACCTGGTTATTATGGATATCAACATGCCCGTGATGAACGGAATTGAAGCAACAAAGCAAGCCATTGCCCGGTATCCCGATCTCAAAATACTCGTTCTGTCGATGTATGGGGAATCAGAATATTACAATACGCTGCTGGAACTCGGAGTCAGAGGATTCGTTCTGAAAGAGGCCGATATTGAAGAGTTTTTTGTGGCGATAAACAAAATTTTGGCCGGGGGTACCTATTTTTCACAGGAGTTTCTGCTGGATATCATCAAAAAAAAATCGGCAGGCGAGGCTGTTAAAATTACCCGAAGAGAAAGGGAAATCCTGGGGCTTATCAGCCAGGGTTTTTCGAATCAGGAAATATCAGGCAAATTAAGTATCAGCCAGAGAACGGTGGAACGCCACCGTACCAACCTGCTTGAAAAGACAGGGTCGAGAAATTCAATAAGCCTGGTTGTGTATGCCTTGAAAAACAACATAATATCTATATAATTCACACAATCAAGTCATTCATTAATCGTAGTAAGTATGAATCATTGACGTCGCTAAATACGTATATTTTTTTACTACATATACTCAATTATAATTGCGTAGTAAAGCGTGAACTTTAAGTAATTATTACCTTTTCATACCCGATAACCTGAACTATATTTGTATTGAATTTAAAAGCATACATTGTTCTGGTTCCTTCAGATGTTGTTCGTGGCTTAAAGTAAAACAATTTTGGGAATTCATAACAGCAGGACATTTAAGATAGGGTTTGGTTGGATTTAGGTAGGAAAGCGGGGAGTTGGTTTTACTGGCTTCCCGCTGTATTTTTAGGCCAATTTATAAAACCCCCGGAAGTTTTCAAGGATTGAAACGGAATAAAGTGTTTTCTATATACCTGGTTTTCTTACATTTCGGGAAAAGTTTTGATCTGAGCAACATCCGGTGTAGAAGTGTCTTAAAATCGGTCCTGCATGAAAAAATTGAAAATTCTGATTGTTGACGACAACCCCCATTTTGTTAATGCACTCAGGTTTATGTTATTGGATTATTTCGAGGAAAGGATTGAATCCATTTCAACCGCAATTGACGGTCAGGACTGTTTAAATCAACTCAAAAGCAAGGTCAGCGATTTTATCTTCATGGATATTAACATGCCCAATATGAACGGGATTGAGGCCACCCGGCATGCTACCATACTATACCGCAACCTGATCGTTGTAGCTGTTTCCTTTCATTCCGAAATGAAGTATGTTGTTCAAATGATAGAAGCCGGAGCACGCAGCTACATAATCAAGGATGAGATCAGCCGCGAATCGCTTGAGAAAGCGCTGGCCATTGAATATACTTTCTAAAAACCCCTTCCGTTGAAATTATCTCATTGACTTTTCCGGATATATCCGGAAAGGTTAAAAAAATGTTCTTCGTGAGGTAGTTTGTATGGTAAAAAGGGGTATTTTTATATAAAAATGATGGTCCCCATGTCCACAGCAATTAAAGAAACCTTATTCACGCCTTCAGTAAAGATCTTCAATGATGAACACCGGATTGTTATTTCAGGTCAATCCAGGCTGGAAGATCCTTCTCCCTTTTATGAAAAGTTAACGTTATTGCTGGATGAAAACATTGTTGATTTTAAAACGCATACCTCCATTGATTTCATTCTTAACTACCTGAATTCAAGTTCTTCCAAATGGTTGTTTCATATGCTGAAAGGAATACAGGCGAAATTCCAGGGGAAAAAAATAATTACGATCAACTGGTTTTTTGAAGCCGATGATGATTCCATGCTCGAGGCGGGAGAGGTATTCCAGTCGTTATTAAGCATTCCGTTTAACATCATGGAGACAGATCGTTGAACCCTGTAAGGGTTAATATACCAGTATTTCTGGGTTTTATGTAATTTATTTCCGTTTTTTCAGTTAATAAATGATATTGTGTCATCCTGTTAATACTGCAATTATGTATAAGAAAATATTATTTCTACTGCCTTTGTTGCCCGTTTTTCTGAGCCTGCCTGCCCAGGAACCGGTAACACGTTCATTAGGTTCATTCAGCAAGCTGGTGGCAACTGACCGGGTAATTGTACGCCTGGTAAAGGCTGAACGGGAATCCGCAACCATATCGGTACAAGGTATTGATGAATCCGCGGTGAAAACCGAGGTTGAAGGCAATACAATTACAATCAGCATCTATGGGGAACCGTTCACGAAAAAAAAGGTGATGGTTACCCTTAACTATGTTACACTTACCGACATAACCGTTAACGGCAGTGCTGAAGTCACCACCACCTCACTCTTTAAAGCCGGTTCTCTGGCCGTTGACCTGAAAAGCGGCGGAATGCTTTACCTGGATGCCGACATCGAAAATCTCAACAGCAGAGTAATTGAAGGCGCTTTACTAACAGCCGAAGGATATGCCACGGAGCACAATATCGTTGTTGCCACGTCGGGAACCGTTTCCGCCTATGACCTAGAAAGCGAATCGGTAATAGTGAAGGCAACTACCGGCGGGAAGGCTAAAATAAATGTTGAAACCAGCCTGGATGCCGACGCCGGTTCAAAAGGATTCATCACGTACAAGGGAAATCCCGCACAAATTAAGCGTACGGTGAACTCAGGAGGCACTATTGCTGTTTATGAGCCATAACAAACCTAACGGGTCAGACATTTGCCGGTAGTAGAACTAAATAAAGTCTATAAGCATTTTAAGGAGATTACCGCTGTCGATTACCTCTCCCTGGTGATTGAAAAAGGGACCTTTTTGGCTTTGCTGGGGCCAAACGGTGCCGGAAAAACAACACTCGTTGAAATGATCGAAGGATTACAGCAACCCGATTCGGGTGATATTTCCCTGTTTGGCCTCGGCTGGAAAGGAAATGAAGATTATCTCCACCACCGGCTGGGCATATCCCTCCAGGAAACCCGGTTTATCGATAAGCTGACGGTAACCGAAACGCTCGGGCTTTTTGCCAGTTTCTATGGAATACATCGGTCCCGTATTGATGAGGTAATTTATCTGACCGGTCTGGAAGAAAAGAAGAAATCCAATACCGTGAATCTTTCAGGCGGACAACGCCAGCGCCTGGCCCTGGGTATTGCCCTGCTGAATGAACCTTCCCTGTTACTGCTCGACGAGCCTACCACAGGTCTCGACCCTGCTTCGCGCCGGGAAATCTGGCATATATTGCTGGAATTGAAGAGAAATTTCAACACCACCCTTATTCTTACCACACACTACATGGAGGAGGCCTCTTTCCTGTGTGATGAGATTGTGATCATGGATCATGGAAAAATACTGGCCAAAGGAACACTGGAACAATTGCTGAATATACATGATAAGGGCGAAATTATCGAGTTTTCCCTGCAGGAACAGCCGGAAAACCTGAATATTAATTTAACCGGTAAAATTCGTGAATCCTCCTGGGACAGTGAATCGCAAAAAGGGTGGCTGCTGGTGGATGAAATTGTGACCGCAATTCCGGGATTTATGGAGTTTATAGTCACCCATGATTATCACCTCACCTCCTTTGAATGCCGGAAAATGACACTCGAGGATCTCTTCATATCACTTACAGGAAGGAAGTTACGGGATGAAGAATAACCTGAGAGCGCTTTATCATTTGATTTCCATAAACTATAAGGAATTCATCCGGGAACCCGGAATTCTTTTCTGGGCGCTGGTTTTTCCGGTGTTAATGGCATGGGTGCTGGGAATTGCCTTTTCAAAAAGAGGAGAGCTTGTGCAGCAAATTGCCTATGTTAAGAACGAGACAACCGGCCATGAAAAACTGGCAGTTTTCCTGGACGGTTCGACACACATTTACGGGCCTGACTCTACCATTAAGGAATACAGCAGGTCATTTGACACCAAACTGGGAAGAATTACTTACCGGATCATACCGGTTACAACGGATAGTGCTGTTTTGATGATT
>Ga0209751_10006779_pt1 | contig 10577 bp, 3 predicted proteins | sample RifCSP13_1_FD_184019 | JGI IMG/M metagenome (GOLD analysis project Ga0209751, IMG submission 184019) | Soil microbial communities from Rifle, Colorado - Rifle CSP2_sed 13_1 (SPAdes) (version 2) | ecosystem: Environmental > Terrestrial > Deep subsurface > Rock core/Sediment | place: Rifle...
CGCTTTTCATTTCTCGTCCAATTGAGGCGTCCCCGCCCCGTAGCAGGCGAAATGAAAAGCGACCAGGCCCATCAAGCGGGCGTCGGCGCTCAGATCAGCGGCGGAGAAATAAAAATCCTCGTCGATGGGTCCCTTCCAATTCTTCGGCCCAGTCCAATCCTGGCAGAGCGGTGCGCCCTGGCTGGGGAACTGGCGCGGGTCGCCGTTGGGGAAACCCATGCCGTGGCTGGCGGTGAACAGCAGGGCGGGCGTCTCTGCGCCCCCCAGGAGCGCGCCCAGGCGCCTCTTGGTGGCTTCTTCTGCCATCACCGTGTCCACCTGCCAGTTGGGCTGGTCTTGAGCAAGGTACTCTGCCAGCGGTTTCACCAGGTGTTCGGCGCTCAGGTTGGTGGCGCGGTCGTCCGGGTTGCTCACCCCGAAGAATGCTGCCCGAGGCGGCAGGGCCAGCTTGCGCTTCTCGGCTTCGACCACGCTGTGGGCGTAATAGGCATACTCATCCAGGCTTTCGAAGTGGATACGCCCGACGGCGTACTGCACGTCGAGCTGGTACTGGAAGCGGTACGGTATGGAATCGGGGTCGCCAACGATCAACAGGTAATAGGGCACTTTCTCCGGGTCGGCAGGTCCAGGGCCAACCCCATGCCGCTCCAGGAAAGCCTGCTTGGACTCGCCCGGACGGTAGCCCTTATCACCGCTGTATTCCTGGTAATAATGCCCTTGTTTTGCCGCGGCCCCCTCCTGGCGCCAATCGAGCAGCTCGCTCAAGGCGTCCCGAACAGCGGGATCGGCGTCGTGGGCAATGATCACGCCCCAGCCGGTCTCGGCCAGGTTTTTCACATCCACGCCTTCTTTGACGCCGTAATGCCCCTGGCTGGTGCGCTCAAACCACCATTTGAGCTCTTTAAGGTGTTTTTCGTCGGTTTCGTTTAAATTTTCGCCCCGGACGATGGCTGAAAACTGCCCGGGTGTCATTTGGGGCAGCAGGTATTCCCCGCTGGCGCCGTCAATGCCGTTGAAGGCCAGTAGTTCTTCGCTCATATCATTCTCCAAAAATCATGGCGTTGGCGTGGGAGTAGGGGTGGGCGTCGCCGGAGGCGCAGGCGTGCCTCCGGCGGCTGCGGTTTGCCCACATGCGGGCCTGTACTCCTGGTCGGGGAAAAATTCTTTCCATTCGAATTCGGTCAGGCTGCGTCCCGCCAGGCGGCAGGCGCGCCCGATCCAGGATTGGTAATCGACATCCCAGAACAGGATTTCTCCGTCTCGGGTTCCTGAAAATATAGCCAGGCTATCGGCGCTGAATACCAGGCCGGTTACGCTTGCAGCGATGCCGCTCAGCGGATCTCCGATGGGCTGGTCTGATTCGACATCCCACAAGATGACAGTTTGATCTGCGCTGCCCGAGGCCTGCAGCTTCCCATCCGGGCTGAACGCCAGGCTGGTCACGCCGCCCCTGTGGCGGCTGAGGGGCAGGCCCTCGGGTTCTCGGGAAGCCAGCTCCCAATGGATGATCGTCTGGTCCCGGCTGCCTGAGGCCAGCACCTCGCCATCCGGCGAGAAGGCCAGGGAGGTGATAAAGTTGGTATGCCCGACGAGCGCATCCCCATTGGGCTCTCCGGTTGACAGGTCCCACAACCAGATTTCGTTTTGCAGGCAAAGATTCCCGCTATCGTCAAGCTGCGCGCAGTGGCTGGAAGCCAGATAGCGGTCGTTGAGGGCAAGGCTGTAGGCCGGGCCAGAGGCGTTTGACAGGCTGCGAATCTCCTCGCCGCTTTCGACGGATACAATCGTGAGCCTGCCATTGTCGGTGCTGTAAGCCAGGCTCTTCCCATCCGGGCTGAAGGCGGCGCTGGTCACCCGGCGGAAATTAGACAGGCCAGAGCGCACCTCTTGCTCTTTATCTTCTACTAACATCGTGACCTTCAGGTCTGCCTGAGAGGGGAGGTAACGGGCAAATAACTGGGCGCTGCTTTGATCCAATCCGGAGGCGATGACTTCGCCCCGGCTGGTGACCAGCGAGCGGTTGAGAGGCTGCTCCGTCGTCACCTCGTATAAGCCGATGGAGGCATCCCGGCTGCCCGAGGCGAGGAGCACGTCTCCGGCCCGGGGGACAAAAACAACGCTCTCGACGGAAAGGCTGTAATCGGTGAGCCGGTCGAGTTGTCCGAAAGTTTGGGCGTCCCAGACGATAATGCTCTTATCGGATATATCGCCGCCGGAGGCGAGCAGCGTGCCGTCGAAGCTGAACGCCACGCTCAACACGTTATCCGTATGCCCCTCTAGCTCCTGGATGGCCTGGGTATTGGCGATATCCCAGACGAACACCTTGAGGTCATCGCCGCCAGAGGCGAGCAAAGCGCTGTTCGGCGACCAGGCGACGCTTTTCACTTTGTTTTGATGCCCGGCGAGCTGTTTGGCGATCTCGCCTGTTTCGGGTTCCAGGATATAAACGATTTTGTCTTCACACGCTGCGGCGATCATTTTGCTATCCGGCGACCAGGCCACTTCGCTCACGACGAAGCCCAGGTTTTTATCGAAGACAATATCCCTGACCGTGAACCTGCTCTTGTTGGCGATATCCCACACCACAACGTGCGGTCCGACCGCCGCAGCCAATCGTCGACTGTCTGGGCTCCATGAGACGGAGAGCACCTTGTTCTGGTTGGGAATTCGGGCGATCCTCTCGCCGCTGGCGACGTTCCAGAGGACAATGTAGCTATCTTCGTGGGCAGAGGCGAGCATGCGCCCATCCGGGCTGAATGCGACGCTCCAGGCACGAGAGGGCGAGTCAGAAAGGGCGTGCACCGGCCTTCCAACCGTGTAGTCCCAGATTGTAACGGTGCCGTCTTCGCTGCCCCAGGCCATGTGCCTGCCATCCGGGCTCATGGAGACGCTGTAAACGCTCCGGTTGGCAGGCGGAATAGGGATAAGCCTGAATCTGCGCCCCAGCCCGCGCTGCAAGCCGCTGAGCATGGCGCTGCGAGCTTCCAGGGTGTCGCTGGTGAAGTAGGCTTCCACCGCCAGGAGCAAAGCCAGGTCGGTTTGCGTTTCGATGTAGCTGAGCGAAAAGGCGGCGCGCTGGCGGGAGAGGGCGATATCCTTCTGCACCAAGGCCTCCGCCTGAGCGGTGGCGCGGGCTACGGCTTCTGTCTCTGCCTTGGCGCGCTGTGCAGCCTCTTCAGCCCGGGCGGTTGAGGCGGCGTTCCTCTCGCTATCGGCGACAGCACGGGCCGTTTCGGCAGCGATACGCTGCTCGACGGCAATGAGTCGTTCAGCGTCCGCAGTGGCGGCGTTGCCTTGCGCCAGAATGGCGTTGGCTTCAGCGATGCCCTGCTGGGTGACTGCATAAGCCCCGGCGGTATTGGCAGCTTTGGATGCCTGGGTGGCTATATTCCCCAGGTAGCCAGCCGCGCCCGCCAACCCCACAGCCACCAGGAGCAACACTGCCAGGAATATGGCTCGCTGGCGCAGCTTGCGAGCCGCCAGGGCTTGCGCTTCGGCGCGCTGTCTTTCCGCCTCAGCCACTTTCTCGGCAGCCTCGAGTTTAACTGCCTGTTCGGCGCGCTCGCGCTCCGCATGCTCGCGGTCGCGCTGTTCCTGGCAGGCTTCCAGGAATTCCCGATCTCCAGCGGTGAGCTCGTCTGGGTGGGCGGCAGCCCACTCTTCGGCCTCCGCCAGCGCCTGGTCGCGCAGCAGCAGGTGGTCGGGGCGGTTCTCTTTCAGCCACAGGGCTGCCTGCCGTTGGAGCAGAATCAGGTTGGTCTGATACCATTCCAGGTTATTTTTTCGCACCGGGCCGATCAGCCGGTCGTGGGCCAGCTCGAACCAGGTGGCGCCCCGGCGTTTCTCGCCCCGCACAAGGTGGGCGTTCTCCAGCAGGCGGATGGCGCTGTTATCCAGACCGTCGCTTCGCTCGGGCGCCATCAATACCTGGCCGCGGATACCGCTCTCGGTGATCAGCTTCTGGTCGAACCAATCGCGAATAATGCGCTCGCTGACTCCGGTCTGTTCAGCCGCGTCGACAACCCGCTCGGCGTAATATTCGCTCAGCGACTGGTCCACGTCCCCAACGTTCTCGACATCTCCCTCGGTGATCCTGGTTTTGTCCTGCTCGAGATTCTGCCACAGCCGGTAGCAGACCACCTGCAGCTGGACGGGTTCGACGTAGCTGCCCAATTGTTCCTGAAGCGTGCCGTCGGGCTGTTGGACCTGGACGCGGCGCAGGTCATCCACTAGTTTTTGGGCGGCAGGTTGGGTAAACTCCACCTCGCTGTTGCGCGCTGGCTGCTGGATAGCCTGGAGAGCGGCCTGAACGCCGAGCAGGTCCAGGCGGAAGGTGTTGCTCAGACGGGTGGGCAGGGGGCGCAGGTACGGGTCGAGAGCGGCGATATAGTCTTCGCGCATGACGAACAGAGCCCAGAATTTCCGGTTGCGCAGGGCTGTACCCACCTCGGCGAAGAAATCTGCCTTGCTTTGCCGGTTTGTCGGGTCGAGGGTCAAGATCTCCTCGAACTGGTCGAAAATCAGCACGATTGAATCCGGGTTTTCTGCGCCCTCTCCAGGCGTCTCTTGCTGGAGGCGCCTGGAGAGGTAATCCGACAGGCTGATTTTCGCCAGCTCATCCATGGGCAGTTGCTCCTCATCGGGCAGCTCCTCTTCCAAAGAGAGCAGGGTGCTGTAGATATAGCGATTGATCCCGGGGTTTTCACTGCCAGAGTCGCCCGAGCCGGGGATCTCTATGCTCGCTGGCAGCTCCTGGTTTACCCTGATTAACGGTAGAACCCGGAAGCCTTCTTGGCGCAGTATGGGGATCAGGCCGGCCTGCACCAGGGAGCTTTTACCCGCGCCGGAGGGCGAATGCAGCAATACAATGCGCTCGGCGATTAGCAGGTCGAGCAGCTCGCGCAGCTCATGGTCGCGGCCGTACAAGGTTTCGCCAACGCGGAAAGCGCGTGGTCCAACATAAGGATTAGGACGAGGGTTGGTAGCAGTCATAGAATACGCCTGATGTAAACGGAGATGCAGAAATAGAAAAACGGTTTAGCGGCTGCTTTCCGAAAAGCGGCGTACCAATTCGCCGAGAAAGTCATCCGCGCTGCCCCAATAAATGCTGATATCGGCTCCTTTGGAGAAGTAGTTCTCCAGATAACGGCGAGCGCGCTCCGGCTCCAGGATGCGGCCTTCTTCAGGTTCGATCTGGGCGGCGATGTGGGCGTAGCGGTCGCGCCGTCCCCCGCCTTGCTGGGAGAGAATGCTGCGGAACAAAATGCGAAAATTCCACTCATCCATCTGAAAGCCCAGAAAGAGCAACGCCGTATCGGTGAGCGCCCGGCGGACAGCCGGGGGAACGAGATCCTTGTTGCTGGTCACGCCGATCAGGAAGTCGAAGTAATCGTCTTCGGTGAGCACAATCGAATCGGGCTGGTTAAACTCGCCAAACAGGTGGTAAACCAGCGGCTTCTCGGGAGTGGGGAAGTAATCTGGCTCGCGGTCGTAGATCGTTTCGACCTGCTCAACGTACTCGTTCCAGGGGCACAAAACAACCTGGGGATCCTTGCCGGCCTCTTTCAGCGCGGAGCTCAGCAAGGGGTCTGGCATGGTGGTGATATATATGGGCAAGGGCAGTTGGGCCAGGGCTTTGTAGGCGTCCACTGCTTCGCTCTGGCGGCGCCTGGCTCCCACGGTGTCGAGCAACTGGTCCAGGGAGGCGTGGTTGCTCCGCAGCTCAGCCGGCAGCTCGTCTTTATAGCGGCGCTTAATCTCGGAGCGCAGGTATTCACCCAGCTCGTCGTATGGGAATCCGCGATCCTGGTTGATCGCCAGATATTGGGCCACCTGGGGCAGCGATTCGCGCTCGTGCGGCGCCATGGGATAGTGATAGGTCTCCGCCCAGCGTTGGGCGATTTCCTTAAATGAGCCGAGCAGAGGCTCGATCAAGGCCGGGCCCAGGATAGGGGTGCATTGGCCGCGGCGGATGCTGCGGATCAAAGCAGGCCATTTCTCAAACCCTTTGCGCTCGTCGCCAAAGCCCGGCACGTACCAGATGCGCCCGCTTTTCAAGCGCATAAACAAGGCAGGCATCCAGTAGTCGAAACGCTCGCGCACCTCTCCCCGGGCGACCGACAGGGCGCGGTCGATCTGCCCATCCCGCTGCAGCTCCTCAAAGAAAGTGGGCATAAAATCAGCGACGGTCTCCATAGTGATATTGCTCTGCATGGCGATCACCGCCGGGATGCCGGCTTCAGCCAGGCGCGGCCCCAGGGCTGCCAGGGCATCGCCTGCGCTGGCGCCTGCGCTCTGACAGGAGGCCAACACGATCAGGCGCGGGCGCTTATCCAGCTCTCTCAGGCGGGTTACCAGCTCGGTGCCAGAAGTGCGGTCTACCTTGCCATCCGTGTCTTCCAGCCACAGCCAGCTCTCGTCGCGGATGAACGCGCCGTGGCACACCAGGTAAAGGATGTCGAACCCTTCGCGCAAATGCGCTACCAGGTCGGTCAGCGTAGCGTGCTGGTCTGTGCCCGCCTCGGGTAGGGCGGTGGCGCTTATATCTCCCAGGCCTGCCCGGGCGCGGTTTACCTCGCCAGCCACATCGACCGGAGCCAGGTCATATTCCTCCAGATTGGAGGGGTTCGCCACCGCAATCAGGGCGCGCAGATCGGCCTTCGGGAGCAGGCGCACTGGGCGCCAGTCCAGGCTGGAGAGATAGCGGGAGAAGAGCAGGCTCTCACCGGTGAACAAGGGGGAGTTATCCTGTGGATCGCGCAGCGTCTCCCAGCGCAGGCGGTGCAGCTCGGGGGCAGAAGGGCCTACCAGCAGGCGCAAGCGGATGGGCACGTCCAGAGACTGGGCGCTGGCGCGCGCCTGACCAAAGGCGGTCTGGATCGCCGGATCGGCGAAAAGACTCTGGCTGAGGGTTTGCCCGTAAGCAGCCGGGTCGTGGGCCTTGGAATTCAAAGCGTCAAAGTCGAATTGGGCCAGGGCGGGCTTGCCCACACCCAGGCGGATATCGGCATCGCTCTCCGGCTGGCTGAAACGGAACTCGACCGCGTACGAGCTGGCGTCGTGGCGGTGCAGGCTGATTTCTAGATCGGCGTATTCATTCATGGTTCTGGGGTCTCGTCTTCCATAAGGTTTGGATCAGGCTATTCTTGAATTATATCCATTCAAGGGTTTTGTGGGCACGATGGGTTGTATCCCTTGGAGGGGAGAAATTGGGTCCACTCGGCTTCTGTCAGATGGCGACCTGCCAGCTGGCAGTTGCGCTCAACCCAGGAGCTGGGATCGATATCCCATCGCAGTAGTCTACCGTCATTGAGCCCGGTGTACAAGGCTAATCCATCCGGGGAAAAGGCCAGGCTGGTAATTTTGTCGCTAAAGCCGGTTAAAGGCTCTCCAATAGGAGCGTTAGCGCGGGTGTCCCACAAGATCACAGTCTGGTCTGCGCTACCAGAGACGAGTAAGCGCCCATCGGGGCTGAAGGCAAGGCTGGTGACACCTGCCTTGTGATTTTTCAGCGATACACCAACACGCGAACCCGAATCCGTGTCCCAGATCTGTATGGAGCGGTCATCACTCCCAGAGGCAAGTAAGCCGGATTGTGGGTCGTAGGCCAGGGCGCGCAGGTAATCGGGATAAGCTTGTGGCATTTTGGTCACCTCACCACTCTGGATATCCAGGATGCCAATCTCGTTGCGGTCGCACAGGGACTGCTGAGCAAAATTGAGACTCTGCACATCGCAGAAACTGAATGCCACGGTGCGCCCGTCTGGATCCCATGCCAGGGCAAGCACCGGGTTGGAGCTGGGGGTTAAGGTGAGAACCAGCGCCCCCGTTTCGAGATCCAGAATTTCGAGGATTCCATCGGTAAAGCCTAAAGCCAGCAGTTTACCCGAGCTGCTCAGGGCGTAGCTGGCAGGCTCCTCTTGGAGGGTGTAGGAGCCGATCCTGGTATTTTTTATATCCAGGGAGACAGTCTGCGGCGTGCCGTCCTGGGAGCTGTTTATACCAATCACGCTGCCCTCAGCGCGGCTGACAACCTCAGCAAGCGGTGAAGGTTGGGCAAGCTGGAACAGGCCCACCGAATTATCGAAGCTGGCTGAGGCGAAAAGCGCATCCCCGATGTTTGGGCTGAAGTCCAGGTCGACTACCATGCGGTTGTGCTTCCCGATCTGGTCAATGGGTGTCAGGTCAGGCACCCGCCACAGCTTGACGAGCGAATCGATACCGCCGGTGGCGACCACGCTCCCATCGCTGGCGAAAGCCAGGCTGTAGATTTCTTGATTGGTATTCACTTCAGCCACGAGCTCACCCTGAGAAACATCCACCAGAATGATCTTGCCAGGCTGCCCAGCCATAGCCAGCAGGCGGGAATCGGAGCTAGCAGGCGACCAGGCCACGCTCATCTGGCGCTGCCAGGGGGAGAAAGCTTTACTGCGGGTGATGCTCGGCCCGGCCCGGTAGAAGAATGATGTTTCCAGAGAGACTGAATTGAGCACGCGCACCGTGTTATCGGCTAGGCCTACTGCCAACAATTTGCCGTCAGGTGACCAATCCACACTCTCGATAGTGGATCCGAATGTATACCAGCTTTCGGTTTGTCTTGAGGCATCCAATACCACCACAGAGACGCCTGCGCCAAAAGCCAGCCGGTTGTCATCTGGGTTGTAAGATAGGTCAGGTATGCGCCAGATAGGCACGCGCTGGCGACCGGGAAACAGCTCTTCAGGTCCTGATAGTCCGGCCTGTTCCGTACTAGCAGGTAGTTTCAGCGTGTAAATCCGACCGTCTCCAGCCGCATACGCCAGACTCTGGCCGTCTGGACTCCAGTCCAGGCCGATGATCCGGCCGGCTTCGTCTGCCTCTTTGCGCCAGTCAATCTGGCGGTCGCGATAATTCCAGATCACGATGGCCCCTCCTGTTGTACCGTAAGCTAGGTGCTGTCCGTCTGGGCTGAGAGAGACGCCAGCAATATCATTCGTGTCTGGAGGGATAGCAGGGGCGAGCTCGTGAAGGGTGCCAGCCACTTTTTGCTGAAGGTTGGTGAGCAGCGCATCCCGGGCCTCGAAAGTGTCGGCTGAGCGGTAAGCCTCGATGGCGAGCAGCGCAGCCAGGTCGGGCTGATCCTCCTGGTAGCCTTGGGCCTGTACGGCAAGCTGGCGGGAAAGAGCGATCTCGGCTTGCCTTTGAGCTTCCTCAGAGCTCGCCTGGGCTGTAACCTGGGCCGCCTCCGCAGTGGCGCGCTGGTCGACAGCTTCCTGAAAAGCAGACTGGGCTGTGGCTTGTGCAGCCACTGCGTTGGCGCGCTGGCCGACAGCTTCTTGATAGGCAGCCTGAGCAGTCAATTGGGCTGCCATGGCTGCCTGGGCGTTGGCCTGGCTGGTTTCTGCAACTGCCACCTGGGTGAGATTAGAGACGGCAAGTTTTTCGTTTATCACTTCAAGGCTCTTACTGGAATTTACCGCACTAAACATGAAGACGACTGCCAGCACCGCAGCCAGCAAAGCCCCAATCGCCAGGAAGCGGATCACCCGGTTGGTTCTTTTTTCGCGCTCCATGCGCTGGTGGGCGACCTGGCAGGCTTGCAGGAACTCGGTTTCTAAGGGGGTCAGCGCGGCTGGATTTTGGGACGCCCAATCCTGAGCCTCAGTGAGGGTCTGACCGGTCAGCAGCAAACCTTCGGGCCGACTTTGTTCTTCCCACAGGGTTGCCTGGCGCTGCAAAGGGCTCAGGTGGGCCAGGAACCAGTCGGCGTTGTTGCGGCGCACCGGCTCGATCAGGCGGTCGTGCGCCAGTTCGAACCAGGTGGCGCCGCGCCGTTTCTCGGCCCGCACCAGGTGCGCGTCCACCAGCCGGCGGATGGTCTGATTATCTAGCCCTTCGCTGCGCTCATGTCCCATCAAGACCTGGCTGCGAAAGCCTTGCTCGGTGATCAACTTGCGCCCAAACCATTCGCGCATGGCGCGCTCGCTCCGTCCGGACTGAGAGGCAATGGCGGATAGCTCTTCGGCATAGTATTCGCTCAGGGACATGTTGACATCACCGATCTTTGTGACATCCTCCTCACTGATCTCCTGGTCATCAGGCGCCAGGTTTTCCCACAAGCGCTTGCATACCACCTGGAGCTGGACGGGCTCAACATACGGCCCTGGCTGAGACTCCAGGCTGCCATCCGAGCGTTGCACCTGCACCCGGCGCAGGTCGTTCACCAGCTTTACGGCAGCCGGGTCGCTAAAGATAGCCCCCGCCTGTTGGGCAGGGCGTTGAATCGCCTGCAGAGCCGAGTCTACCCCTAACAGGTCCAGGCGGTAGCGGCTGCGCAGGTGGGTAGGGAGCAACCGCAGATAAGGATCCAGGGCGGCAATGTAATCCTCGCGCATGGAGAAAAGCACCCAGCGGTGGCGAGGGAGCAAGGCGTCGCCGACCTGGGCAAAAAAGGCGGCTTTGCTGGCCTGGTCAGTGGGGTCGATGGTGAGGATTTCCTCGAACTGGTCGAAGACCAGCACCTCGACCCTGGGCTGGTCAGTCTCAATGGTCGTGTCTTGACCTCGGCGCTTTGCCAGGTAGTCATCCAGGCTCAAGCC
>Ga0209751_10006780_pt1 | contig 10577 bp, 12 predicted proteins | sample RifCSP13_1_FD_184019 | JGI IMG/M metagenome (GOLD analysis project Ga0209751, IMG submission 184019) | Soil microbial communities from Rifle, Colorado - Rifle CSP2_sed 13_1 (SPAdes) (version 2) | ecosystem: Environmental > Terrestrial > Deep subsurface > Rock core/Sediment | place: Rifle...
ACGCAAGGTCCAACGCATCTACCTCCTGTTGACCTTGCTCTCGACCCTCGCCACTTCCTTAATTTGGGGCATCAACACCCTCTTCTTGCTCGACGCTGGTTTGACGAACACGCAGGCGTTTGCCGCCAATGCCTTCTTCACGGCCGGGCAGGTGATCTTCGAGGTTCCCACCGGCGTCGTTGCCGACGTACGGGGGCGGCGAGTTTCCTACCTCCTCGGCGCGGTAACGCTATTGGCGTCCACTCTCCTGTATCTGTTCATGTGGCGGACCATGGCACCGTTCTGGGGATGGGCCGTGGCCTCTGCCCTCATCGGACTGGGCTTCACCTTCTTCTCGGGCGCGGTCGAAGCCTGGCTGGTCGATGCCCTCACCTTCACCAAGTTCGACGGCCATCTCGAATCGGTGTTCGCCAAGGGCCAATCGGTGGCAGGCGCCGCGATGCTGACCGGATCGGTGGCCGGGGGCTTCATCGCCCAGGCCACCAACCTGGGCGTTCCCTACATCCTGCGGGCGGTCATGCTGGGGTTGACCATGCTGGCCGCCTTCCTGCTGATGCGTGACGTTGGCTTCACCCCGACCAAGGGCAAAGGTCCTATCGACGAGGTCACGACCGTCCTGAAGGCGTCGATCGATGCCGGGTGGCGCAAGCCACCGATCCGGTGGGTGATGCTGGCTGCCCCATTCTCGATGGGGGTAGGCGTTTACGCCTTCTATGCCCTGCAGCCTTACTTGCTCGAGCTGTACGGCGACCCGAATGCCTATGGCATCGCCGGACTTGCCGCCGCTATCGTGGCCGGTGCGCAAATCGTCGGGGGTTTGGTCGTCCCGTTTGTCAGGAAGCTCTTTTCCCGACGTACCCACGCGCTGATCCTCACCGGCGCCCTCAGCGTGGCGATGCTCGGCCTGATCGGTTGGACTTCGATCTTCTGGATGGCCATCGTCTTCCTGGCGGTGTGGGCCCTGGCCTCTGCTGCAGCCACCCCCATCCGGCAGGCATATCTGAACGGTTTGATCCCTTCGGAGCAGCGCGCCACCGTGCTCTCGTTTGACGCTCTCATGGGCTCGGCAGGCGGGGTGGTGGCGCAGCCGGCATTAGGCCGGGTCGCCGATGTCGGCGGGTACTCCGCTTCGTATGTGGTGGCGGCCGCCATTCAGGTGCTGGCCTTGCCGTTCTTGGTCCTGGCGCGCCGGGAAAAAGCGGTGTCCGATCCGATCGAGGTCCCGCCGACGTAGGGCGCTATCGAGGCGAGCGTTGACCCAAGTCGGACGCGGCATGGACGAGGCGGTGGCGCGTCTCGACAGCTTCCGTTCCTCCCCCATCGAGTTCGGAGTTCCGATCGATGAGGATATCTTCATCGATGCCGAGATAGCTCTCGACCGTACGTTGACGGTTCCGATCCGGACCATGTTTCCCATCGATGGGGTCGTCGAGACCACGATCACCATCGATGGGCCGTTCGATACGCAGACTTCCCGATTGCCGTTGACGTGGCCGGAACCGAGCTTGTTTCGCTGGCCGAGGGGCTCGCCGGGGGTTGGGCCGCGTTTCGCGACCTCATGGCCGGTTTCGAGTGAGAATCCCTAGCCTGAGGCCCGGTCGGCGTTGGCCCGAAACGCGTCCCTGACGAAGACCGCCAGACCCGGCTGGAAGTCGTCCCAGAACTTGGTGAACCGGGGGTCGACCACGTACATCTCACCCAACCCTGTGTGGATCTCATAGGAGCACGGATAGAACCAACGGTCGATGTGCAACCGATGACGTTCGGCTGCCCGCAGTGCCTCCGGCGTCTCGGGAGCCGTCCCGGCCGCAAACAACTCGGCGAGATGCCGGTTGATAGCTCCCGACTCCTCTCCCATGCGCTTCCAATCTTCCTTGGTGTAGCGAGCGGTTCGCTTGCTCGACTCGGCGTACGCTTCGGTCTCGCCCCACCGGTCACGCACCTCATCCTCGTATTCGGCGGGATCGAAATCGCCGAAGACCTCAAACATCTCGTCCTTGTTCATGGTGCGTCCGTCCTCGTGTGCCTGCAAGGCTTCGTCGACGGCTTCAACCATCGCTCGTAGCCGCTTGATTTGTTGCTCGATCAGCTTTCGTTGCTGCTTGAGGATGCGGGAGCGGCTGCGGGCCGGAGCATCAACCAAATGGGTGATCTCCTTCAGTCCGAAGCCGAGTTCCCGATAGAACAACACTTCCTGCAACCGCTCCAGATCCAGGTCGTCGTACTGGCGGTATCCGGCCTTACTCCTTGCCGACGGCCTGAGCAGCCCGATCTCGTCGTAATGATGCAGGGTGCGCACCGTCACGCCGGCAGCCTGGGAAACCTCACTGACCGTGTAGCTCATGCGCAACACGATAAACCCTCACGTTACGTGGGAGTCAAGCGATTATGGCTCAAATGTCGTCGAGGAGCTTTCTTTTCTTCTCGGCCATTTCTTCGTCGGTGAGGACGCCCTCCCGGTGGAGCTTGGCGAGCAGGTCGAGTTGTTCAGCTGGGTTGGCTTTATTCTGCAGCTTCAACGTCCTCGCCTCACGCAACCGGTAGATCAGGGACTGCACGCCCTCGGGATCGGGTATGTCGCTGTACCGGCTCTGACCCTGTTCACCGGCGGATTCGATCAGCAGGTCGCCGGAATGGAGGATGCGCTCGATCACGTTCTGGGAAAAGGCGACGTCGTTGATCACCTCGAGAGGTATCTCTTTGCCCTGTCGGGCAATGAACCCGCGCCGGACGATGAGCCTTTCGTTGGTGACGACATAGTGGGTGAACCACCACTTGATCCACCGCGGCAGGGCAGCGATCAACCAAAGGAGGACGATGCCACCCACCGCAAACCAGACCTCCGGAGCCTCGACCTGGATGGCGACCACAATGATGGCAGCCACACAGAGGGCGGTGATGAGAGCGGGCAGGACGATCGCCATCCAATGGGGGCGAAAGGCTGCGGCGGTCTCCTCTTCAGTGCTGAGCAAACGGGCTGGGTACTTCATACGCCGATGCTAACGGAGACCGCGTAGATGCCGGTTCCCGTCGCAGCCAGCACATGCCAGATGGCATGGCCCTGCACCAGGGCGTCGGGTGCACAGAATGGCCCGCCGGTCCGGCTCAGCAGCATGATGAGCGCGCCCGTCCCGAGAATGACGACCCCGACCGGCACCGCTCTTCTCCGTCCTTCACGCAACCGGTAGAGCCGGGAGCGGCGAGGCGCAACCCGAGGTCCGACGACACCCAGGACCGCCACAAACGCCAAGGGTGCGTTCAATGGATCCGCCACCATCGGCCACGCTCCTTCGACCAGCACCAGACCGGCTGCCGCCACCGCCCAGGCGGTCTCAATCTGCCGGGTACTCCATCCTGCCCGGTGGCCGATTTCAACAGCCACGATCAAGATGAGGAGCGCGGTGATCGACGCGTCGTGGGCCCAGCCGGCGATAGTGCCGCCGGGACCGTGAAACGCCAGGCTCCCCAGGCCCACCAGGACGAGGACCAGACCGAAGATCCATCCGAGAACCGCCTGCCGCCCGCCGCGACGCCACACCATCACCGCCGTGCCCACCAGGACGAACGCCAGGCTGCTCACCGCATTGACCGGCTGCGCCAGGAACCCGTCGACCAGGCGTTCGCAATCTCCGGAGGGCATGGCCTGAAGCGTAGAAGGTCGGTCGACCCTCAGCCCGCTACGTCGGCCGCGGTCCAACCTTCGTCGCTCATGGCCAACCCGTCTCCCGGTTCACGATCCATCACGTCCCTTCAAAATGATGTCGGGCCAGGGCGATGGCGCCGATCACTCCCGCGTCCTGGCCGAGTTCCGGGGCGACGACAAATTGCTCTGGATGGGCGGGTGACGTTCCGTAACCGGCCAGCCGCTCGTCGAGTCGGTCGCGCACCATCTCGAGCAATCCGGTGTGCCGCATGACACCCCCGCCCAGGATGATGCGTTGCGGGGCGAGAACGTAGGCATACGTCTGCAGCGCCTGAGCCAGGTAACGTGCCTCGAGATCCCATACCTCCGGCCGATCGGTCAGCTCACCAGCGGGACGGCCCCACCGTTTGTGGATGGCCGGGCCGGCTGCCATGCCCTCCAGACAGTTTCCGTGGAACGGGCAGATTCCTTCGAAAGTGTCTCCGGCCTCCGGCTCGACGGTGATGTGTCCCATCTCGGGATGTCCGTGATGGTGGAACGTCCGACCTCCCTGCAACGCGGCGCCGCCGATGCCAGTTCCGATCGTGACGTAGACCAGCGACTCGAGCTCCCGACCCGCCCCCCACCGCCACTCACCCAGGGCCGCCCCACCAACGTCGATCTCGATGACCGCCGGGACACCCACAGTCTCTTCGATCCGGGACTTGAGATCGGTGTTGCTCCAACCCGCCTTAGGGGTGGCCGTGATGTACCCGTAGGTCGGCGAACCGGGATCGAGGTCGAGCGGCCCGAAAGACGCGATCCCCACGCCGGCGATCGCAACGCCTGACCGGCGTATGAACTCAACACAAGCCGAGATGGTTGCTTCCGGGTCGGTGGTCGGGATCGTGGCGTCGGCCACCAGCTCCGGCGACCTGCCGAGGGCAACGCGCCACTTTGTACCTCCGGCTTCTACAGCTGCGTACAGAGGCTCGGCTCCCACGTCTCCCCTTCTCCCGCTTCCCTGACAGTAGCGAGCCGGCGGTTCTCCTCCGGCCCTCATTGCTTAATTGCAGTCTGCAACTATCATTTGTCCGGACGCCCTTGAGGAGATACACATGCCAGCCGTCACCGCCGATACTCTGACGCTTCCCCGGCTCCCTCGTCTCCCGGAAGATGACACGCGGTGGCGACCGGTAACCGACGTGATCACCGCTCCGCGCTTTTTGGAAGGTGAGGGATTCGAGGTGCGGCGGCCTTTCCCCAATCAGCATCTTGCGCTCGCCGATCCCTTCCTCCTTCTCGACCACATGGGAGCGGTCGAATACGCACCCGGCGAGGCCAAAGGCACTCCGTGGCATCCGCATCGCGGCTTCGAGACCGTCACCTACATCATGGACGGCGCCTTCGAACACCAGGACTCAATAGGGGGCGGAGGACTGATAACCGACGGCGCCACGCAGTGGATGACCGCCGGCGCCGGGATTCTTCACATCGAGCGGCCCCCGGAACGGTTGCTTGCCACCGGGGGGTTGTTCCACGGTGTCCAACTGTGGGTCAACCTCCCCAAGACCCGCAAGTTCACCGAGCCACGCTACCAAGATATCGAAGCCAGGGACGTGTCTCTCTTGTCCAGCACCGACGGGGGTGCCCTGGTGAGAGTGATCGCCGGCGAGTTGGCCGGCCATCCCGGACCGGGCGTCACCTGGACACCGATCACGTACCTGCATGCCACTGTCAGCCCCGGCGCCCGATTGTCGATTCCCTGGCCCGGCGATTTCAACGCTCTCGTGTATGTCCTGGCCGGACGGGGCGTGGTCGGATCCGAGCAAAGGCCATTGCAGGAAGGACAGCTGGCGGTTTTCGGACCGGGCGATGCACTCGACCTTCGCGCCGCAGCCGGTCAGCCACTTGCCGCCGCCGGCGGGTGGGAGATTCTGGTGCTCGGTGGACTGCCGATCAACGAGCCGATCGCCCGGTATGGGCCTTTCGTGATGAACACCCGGGCCGAGATCATTCAAGCCATGGAGGATTATCAAGCCGGCCGGATGGGAATCATCCCGGCCGGGCGGGTACCACACCGGACCAGCGCCGACGACGTGTCGGACTTCTCCTAGCGCTCCACGAAGCGCCGGTCGGTCCCACCCGGTCACCAGACAGTCGAATGGTCGTTCCCGTGCCGAGCTAAGCTCGCGTCGGTTGAGCAAATAGGGAGAGCATATGCGCACACGCCCCAACCGATTGGGCAAGTATGTCGTGATCGTGACCGTCTTGACGATACTGGTTGCGGCCTGCGCCGACGGGGCGGAGACCACTACGACGGCAGGAGAAACGACCACCACCGAAGCAACAACCTCGACCACCGGGCTGGCCGCCTGCACGGCGGAAAACCTCAACCTGGTGACACCGGGGACGCTCACCATCGCCACCGGTGAGACGGCCTTCCCGCCCTGGGTCGGGACACCCGACGAGTTCTTCGACGAACCAGAGTCCAAAACCGGGTTCGAGGCTGCCCTCGCCTATGAGATCGCCGCCTATTTGGGCTTCTCCGACGACCAAGTGGTGTGGGAGCGGACCGGGTTCGACGAGGCCATCATCGCCGGTCCAAAGGACTGGGATTTCAACATGCAGCAGTACTCGATTACCGAAGTCCGCGACCAGGTCGTGGATTTCAGCGTCCCGTACTACGTAACCACCCAGTCGCTCATCGTGCTGGAGGGTTCTCCATACGCTGAAGCATCGACGGTCGAAGATCTCAAAGGTGCCAAGCTGGGCGCCGCCATCGGCACCACCAGTGTCGACTTCATCGAAAACATCATCCAGCCTGAATCGGCGCCCAACGTCTACGACGAGAACTTCGATGTCGTCTCAGCCATGAACGCCGGGCAGATTGACGGACTGGTGGTCGACCTTCCTACCGCCTACTTCATGACGGCAGTTCAGTTGGAAGGGGCGGTGATCGCCGGCAGGTTTGAAGCAGCTGCCGCGGAACCCGACGAGTACGGACTGTTGTTCGCGGAAGGCAACCCTCTGGTTGATTGTGTGAACGAGGCTATCAACGCCCTCACGGCGGACGGAACCATCGACGACTTGATCGCCGAATGGCTCGAGCAAGGTGGCGAGCTCACCACCATCACCGGCTAGCGAAGACGGGAAGGCTTCGGTGTGACGGAACGTTCTTCCGTCGATCGATTGGGCCGGGGTCCAGGTCTCTTCGGGCCCCGGCGCCGTTCCGTCGTCCGCGAAGAAGGCGCCCGCGGTGCACTGATCGCCTTCGTATCGACGGTCATCTTCCTCGGATTCGTTCTCTGGGTGATCCTCACCTCTGATGCCTGGCCGGCGGTCCAAAGGCAATTCTTCAACTGGACGCATTTTCAGGCGGCCTGGCCGTCGGTGTTGTCGGGATTCTGGCTCGACATCCGTATGTTCATGCTGGCCGAGGTCCTCATCCTGGCCATAGCCTTGATCGTGGCCATGATTCGCGCTCTGCGCGGTCCCGCCTTTTTCCCGCTCCGACTGCTGGCGGTCACGTTCATCGATCTGATCCGCGGTGTGCCGATCATCCTGCTGATCCTCCTGTTGGGTTTCGGAGTGCCGGCCTTGCAGTTGCCCGGGGTTCCCCGTAGCGAGCTGTTGTGGGGTTTGACCGCCCTCGTAATCAGCTATAGCGCCTACACCGCCGAGGTATACCGAGCCGGGATCGAGTCGGTCCGCGAGAGTCAGCGCATGTCGGCCCGTTCCCTCGGATTGACGCAGGTGCAGACCCTCCGCTACGTGCTAGTTCCACAGGCGATCCGTAACGTGATCCCGGCGCTGCTCAACGGCTTCGTCAGCCTGCAAAAGGACGTAGCGCTGGTCTTTGTGCTTGGGGTGCGCGAAGGGGTACGCGAAGCCCAGATCTACAACGCCCACACCTTCAACTACACCGGCTACATCGCCGCAACCATCCTTTTCCTCCTGGTCAGTGTTCCGTTGGCTCGGTTCACCGACTGGTACACCGATCGGGATCGCCGCCGCAAACAGGTAGTGGGCGGATGAACCACCCCAAACTCGAACTGTGCAATGTGCACAAGGCGTTTGATAGCAAGGTCGTGCTCCACGATGTCGACCTGGCGGTCCAGCACCACGAGGTCGTTTGCCTGATCGGTGCCTCCGGATCTGGCAAGTCGACCCTACTCAAGTGCGTCAACCTGCTGGTCCCGATCGACGGCGGAGAGATCTTCCTCGAAGGGGAGAACATCACGGCTCCCGGGGTGAACCCGAATCTGGTCCGTCAGCGCATGGGAATCGTGTTCCAGTCGTTCAACCTGTTCCCGCACATGAGTGTCTTGGACAACATCACGCTGAGCCCTCGCAAAGTGCATGGCTTGGACCGGTCCGCCGCCGAGGAACGGGCCCGGGAGTTGCTCGACCGGTTCGGGCTGGGTGACAAGATCAACGAGTATCCCGACCGGCTCTCCGGCGGCCAACAACAGCGGGTGGCAATCATCCGCTCCCTGGCCATCGACCCCGAGCTGATCCTGCTGGACGAGGTGACCTCTGCCTTGGATCCCGAGTTGATCGCCGAGGTCCTCAACATCATCCGGGACCTCAAAGAGATCGGTATGACGATGGTCATCGCCACCCACGAGATGGGCTTCGCCCGCGACGTGGCCGACCAGGTATGTTTCCTGGACAACGGCGTCATCCTCGAGCACGGCCCACCCGACCAGATCTTCCACAAGCCGGCTGAGGCCCGCACCCAACAGTTCCTGCAGCGGATCATCGAAGCCGGGCGCTTGTCCTAACCCCGCGCCCGCACGACCACCGGATCACCCGGCCGGGGCCGGATCACTTTTCCGCCGGTGCCGTTGTTCTCGGAAACGAGCAGGTAGCCGCTCGAGTCCCACAGGGCGATCAATGTATCGGTGCCGTATGGGGAGTCGTCGAAGGTCGTGACCATGCCTTCGATGGCGGCACCGCACACCTCTACTTCCACCCCATCCGGGACCGGCAAGTGGTCGATCTCCTCGGATCGTATCGAACAGATCGCGTTGCCGAAGTCATCGATGTAGATCACCTCACCTTCGACGCTGCCGTCGTCGTGGCGTACGGTTCCCCACAGTGGGATCGTGACCGGATCGTCGAACGGTGTCCCCAACGCCGCCAGGGGTACTCCGGCCGCCAGATGCGCGCCGACCGGCGAGAAGATATCTCTCCCGTGGAAGGTGCTGGTCGGGTCGGGAAGCCAGTATTCGGGTCTGTCGAGGTTGACGAACTCGGTCGGCCAGCCTTCACGAGCCGCCCGGGCCAGGCAGGCGCTCAGCACCCCGTTGTCGGGCGCTACGAAATAGTGCTCCCCGATACGGGCGGCCATCGCCCTCCGATCCGTGCCGACCCCCGGGTCAACAACGATCACGTGGATCGACCCGGGCGGGAAGAAGAAGACGTTGCTGTCAACGACGAAATTCGTTTCGAGGATGTCCTGCGGAGTGATCTCGTGGGTTAGATCCGTCACCACCGCTTGGGGTGCTATGCGGTAAATAACACCGTGGAGGACTGCTTGGCTTCCCTGCCGGCTGCCAAAGTCCGTCGAGAGGGTGATGAACGACATGGCGAGATTGTACGCCGGGTCACTCCGCAGCGTCCCACCAGGAGTTGAGGAGCGTTTCCAGGTGAAGCTTTGTTTCCGCAGGCGCCCAGGAGGCTTCCACCGCCGCCAGCGAGATGCGACGGATCGCTTCCTCCCCCAGCCCAAACCGCTCTTCGAGCACCTGATATTCGCCCGCCAGTGAGGAGTGGAACAGCGCCGGGGCGTCTGTGTTGACCGTGAACACCACCCCCGCTTCGATCAAATGGCGGGCCGGATGGCTTTCCCACTCGCGCACCACTGCGGTCCGGATGTTGGAGGTCGGGCACACTTCTAGGGGGATTCGATGTTCGATCAGGTAGTCGACCAGGGCCGGGTCCTCGGCAGACCGGATCCCGTGCCCGATCCGCTCGACCTCCAGGACTCTGATCGCCCCCCACACACTCTCCGGACCTGCCGCCTCCCCGGCGTGAGCCGTCACGTGGAAACCCGAGTCACGGGCGGTCCGGTACACGTCGGCGAAGAGTTCCGGTGGGTGTTCGGCTTCGTAACCGCCGATTCCGATGCCGATCACGTGTGCCTCGCCCGCCACTTCGGTGATGGCAGCCAGGGTCCGAGCAGTACCGTCGGATCCCCGGTCGCGCACGAGGTCGACGATCAACGGCACCTCGATCTCCGGAACCCGGTCGAGTCCGGCCCGGATGGCGAGCGCTAGCTCTTGCGGCCTCAACCCCTGGCGCCGGAAGTCGCTCGGCGAGAAGAACGACTCTGCATACACGATGTTCTGGGAAGCGAGGTGCCTGGCGACGGCCTCGGCGGCATAAGTGAAGTCTTCATAGTCGCGGAGGAAGCCGTTCATCCACACCCAGGTCTCCATGAAATGGGCGAAGTCCCGGTAGGTGAACCAGTCCACCAGCTGATCCGGTGTGCGGATGGTTCCGTCGCCCCCGTGCCGCTCGATCAGCTCCCACAGGGTCGGAAGCGGGATAGCGCCTTCCAGGTGCAGGTGCAGCTCCACTTTCGGCATGGACGACCAATCTCGCATCGGGGAATTCAAACAGACGTTGGTCAGTGGGCGAAGAACAGCTGCAGTTCGATCTGCCCGTGGTCCTCCACCGGCAGCACGATCACCGATGCGCCGCTGATGGCGCCGCCTTCAGCCGGTGTTGGTCCGTTCATGGCCATCTCCCTCTGATGCGTTCAGACATCCTGGTGCTGCGAGTAGAGATCATATGAGAGACTCGCGGGTATCCACCTCACAGCAGTGCGCAACCAACTGATCCGTTTCTCGTGCTCTCAGGCTTTGGTCTTCTCCAGCACGAATTCGGCGACCTTAGCCAGTGTGCGACGGGTTGCTTCGTGTTTTGGGAGCAGCGCCGGCCAGAC
>Ga0209751_10006782_pt1 | contig 10576 bp, 10 predicted proteins | sample RifCSP13_1_FD_184019 | JGI IMG/M metagenome (GOLD analysis project Ga0209751, IMG submission 184019) | Soil microbial communities from Rifle, Colorado - Rifle CSP2_sed 13_1 (SPAdes) (version 2) | ecosystem: Environmental > Terrestrial > Deep subsurface > Rock core/Sediment | place: Rifle...
AGCCACCGAGACGAATCCCAAAGCCCTGAGCATGCCCGCAAGCTTCCCGTTCCAACAGGTCGGCCGTCTGCTTGAGATGTCGCATGAGGGCGGCGAAAACGTGCATCACCGGTGAGCGAGGCGGGCCGTAGTCGGCGACGTGCAACTCGCCGCCAGGGCGCAGGACGCGTCGGACCTCGAGCAAGACACGGCGCCGGTCTTCGGTCGCCAGATGGTGCAGGACGAGACAGGTGAGGACACGGTCGAAGAAATTGTCCGCGTAGGGGAGCTGATCCGCCTGGCCCTCATCTCAGTCGATTCGGACTCCGGCCCTGGCTGCCTTGACATGGGCGCGGGCAAGCATTTCCGGGTCGATGTCCAACCCGACGATTTCCGCGTCGGGACGAGCCCTCTTGGCCATCAGCGTCAGGGTTCCCGTTCCTCATCCGAGGTCCAGTACGCGAGCGCCGGCCAGGCGGGCGTTTTCAATCAACAACCGCTTGAATCGATGCTCGCGCATCGCCCACCGCAGAAGCGGGTCGTAAAGCGGACTCAGGCTGTGAAAGCGCAAAGCGGGCAAGTACGGAGCCGCGGAGGTCATAAGGCTGCCTTTGTCTTCGCTCCCATGCCGCCAGATTCAGGCGGCGGAGCAGTTGTGCATTGATGGCGACGATCACCGTCCTCGGCGACATGAAGAGAGCGCCCAGCGCGGGCGAGAGGAGAGCGGTTGACTTGCGCTCTGGGCCGGGATCAGTTTCCGGCGCGTCGCAAGGCAGGCAGCAGAAGGGCGTAGATGGCGGCGTGGACCGGTGTGGCGATGCCGACCGCGCCGCCGGCTCGGACGATTGTGCCGCTGAACGCCTCCAGTTCGAAACGCTTCCCGGCGGCGACGTCACGCTGCATCGACGTTGTCACCTGGGGCTCGAGCCCGTCGACCATGCGTGAAGTCGTCTCCACCACGTCGGGCGCCAGGCGGATGCCCTGCGCCCGGGCCACGGCTTCCACCTCCTGGAAGGCCTCAACTAGCAGCGTGCGCGTCTCCTCCTGGGCGCGGACCACTCCGATCGGCACCCGCGCCAGCGAGGTGGCGCCTCCGGCCGAGGCGATGAACAGGAACTTCGTCCAGAGGGCCGCCAGAATGTCGTCCGACTGCGACGCCTCCACCCCTTGCCCCTTCCACGCCTCGACAATGCGGTCGAGGCGTTCCGACGGAGGCCCTTCCAGCTCGCCGACGACGACGGTCTTGACGTTGCCTCCCATGCGGATGACGCCCGGCGCTTCGATCTGCGAGAAGACGGCGCACAACCCGCCGGCCACCGCCGGCCGCGGCAGGTGCGCCCTCAACACCTCGTGAGCCGTGACGCCGTTCAAGAGCGGGATGACCGTCGTCCCGGCGCCCACCAGGGGCGCAAGCGTTGGGGCCGCGGCTTCCAGGTCGTGCGTCTTCAGCGCCACGATGACGTAATCCACGGGCCCGACACGCGCCGGATCCTCCTCGGCCGCCGCCGGCAAGATCGTGAACTCTCCGTGCGTGCTGCTGATCACGTGCAGGCCGCGCTCGCGCATCGCCTGCAGATGCTTGCCGCGGGCGAGGAAGATCACCTCGTGCCCGGCGCGAGCCAGCAGGCCCCCGAAGTAGCCGCCCACACCGCCGGCGCCGACAACGGCGATTCTCATGGGCCATACTCCCGGGGCGACAAGGGGCTCAGGCGCCGCGGCGCCAGGCAAAGGCGATGGTATGCACCCGCCGATTGCGCCCTTCGACTCATAGAGGAGTGCGCACCGCGCCTCCATCAAACAGCAGCGCGTGGCCGTGGATGAAATTGGAGGCGGGGGAGGCCAACCAGGCGATGGCCCGGCCGTATTCCTCGACCGTTCCCATGCGGCCGAGCGGAATCTCGGCGGCGGCTTTGGCGGCTTCCTGCTCGGGGGTTGTCCCTGCCCGTTTGGCTCGGTCGGCCATGAGTTGCTCGACGCGGTCGGTGTAGGTCCAGGCCGGGTTGATGGTGTTGACGCGAATTCCCTTTGGCCCGAGCTCGTCGGCCAGTGACTTCATCAGGCCGACCACCGCCAAGCGCAGGGCGTTGGACAGGATCAGGTTGGCCATCGGCTGCTTGATGGTGTAGGACTGGGTTGCGACGATGCTGCCAGAGCCGCGTTCGACCATGTGCGGAACGACGGCGTAGCACAGCCGGACGGCGCTCATGACGGTCAGCTGGAATGCGGCCTCCCAGTCCGCCGCCTTGAGGCTGAGGAAGGCGCCCGGGGGCGGGCCTCCGGCGTTGACGATCAGGATGTCAATCTGGCCGAAGCGATCGAGCGCCTGCCGCACGGCGGCTTCGATCTGATCTCCTTGGGTGAGGTCGGCCTGGATGGGGAGAACGTCGGCCCCGGTCTGCGAATGGATTTCGTCGGCGGTCGTTCGCAGGCGATCGCTCCGGGCCAGGACGACCACCCGGGCCCCCTCGCGGGCCAGTTCCATTGCCGCCGCCCTTCCGAGGCCCTTCGAGGCTGCGGCGACCAAGGCCACTTTCCCTTTGAGTCCGAGTTCCATGGATGTGCTCCTGTGGCGGATGCCTGTCTGGGATGGCGCGCGCGCCTTCTCCCGCCCCTCGCGCTGTTCTTGTGAGCCGGAGAGAGCGGCCCCTCACCCTTGGGACGGAAGGAAGGACGCGGCGGCGTCCGGACGATTCACTATGAGTTGGGACGACGCGACCTGATCCAGCGTCTTCTTCACCCAAAGAGGCTGTCCATCAAATCCCGTTCGCGGAGCATGCGCCGGCGCCAATTGTTGACCAGGGGCACGACGAACGGTAGCAGCCGCAGGCTGTAGTAGGGCGGCAAAATGGGCAGGCCGAGCAAATCGCCGAAGCTCGTCAGGACGAAGATGTGCTCGAGGGCGCTGCGCTGACGGGCGAAAAGACGCACGCTGTCGTGCAACGCCATCCCGTACAGGACCTGGCCGAGTGTCCGCCGAACGCCGCTCCAGTCCACCCCGGGTCTCCTAGACAAACAGCGAGTCGGCCAACCGAAGCAGGCTCGGCACCTGGCGGATTTCGTCTTCGAAGAGCGGCGCCTTGGCGCGCACCAGCCCTTCGAACTTCTGCCCGATCTCCACCATGTAGCGATCCTGCATCGCCAGCCGGTTGCGGACGAAATCGGGGGAGGCGTCGGTGACCTGGAGCCGGTCGATGAGCATGTTGACGATCACGCCGCCCACCGGGATGCCGAAATCGCGGAACCAGCCGATGAAGCGGGTAATGACGGCGATGGGCAGGGCCTCGGGCAGGGTCACGAAGAAGAAGGCGGTGCGCTCGGGGTCGGTCAGCATCTCGCGGGCCTGCCCCATGCGTTCGCGGAAGGCCACCAGATAGTCGAGCAGCGGATCGGCCTCCTTCTTCTTGGTGAACGATAGCAGCTCGCGCAGCGAACGGGCTTCCTCCCGGCTCTTGAGCATCTTGTTGACCCACAGGGAGTAGACCTTGGACATCCCCAGCAGGCGGCGGGCGTTGGCGGTCGGGGCGGTGTCGAAGACGTAGACCTCGTAGGCGTCACCCAGCATGAGATCGACCATGTTTTCGAACATGGCCGATTCCTCGAAGGCTGGGTTCATCGTCGCCGACTCGACGAACTCGTCCGCCTTGGTGGAAATGTCGGCGAACTTCAGGAACCATTGGATCTTCTCCCGGATCTCGCTCTTGGACCGTTCGATGGTGTCCTTGGTGTCGATCTCGTAGGCCCACAGGTTGGGCGCGCCTTCGACCGGTGTCGGTTGGCCGAAGACGTTCTGCCCCAGCAACCCGCTCAGGCTGTGGACCGGATTGGTCGAAGCCAGGATCACCCGGCGGCCCTGCGCCGCCAGCCACAGGGCGGTGCTGCCGGCCATGACGGTCTTACCGACGCCGCCTTTGCCGCCGAAGAAGGTGTAGCGCAGGCCGGGATGGGCGGCGAGGTACTGCTTCATGGAGGTGTCGATCCGGTTCACCGCAGCCTCCCCGCCTGGCTGTTGCCGTTGGCGTACATGATCTCGGCCAGACGCTCGATCATCGGCAGGCCCGTCACGTCGCGCTCCAGTTCGGGGACGTAGGCGCTGACCTGGTCTCCGAAGGTCCGGCGGATCTCGCCCAGGTAGTTCTTCTGCATCTCGATCCGGTGCCGGAGATAGGGCGGGATGTTCTGGCCCAGCAGCTCCTCGGGCACCACCCGGTTGACGATGTAGCCCGAGATCGGGACGTCGAATTGGGAGAACAACCCGGCCGCTTTCTGGGTGTCGAGGATGATCATCTTCTCAGGGACCACGACGAAGTAGAAGGCCGTCTTGTCCTTGTCGGTGAGGATCCGGCTGGAGGCGTTGATGCGGCCGCGGATGTACTGCAGCTCCGACAGGATGTGGTCTTCCTCCGTGTCCTTCTGGCGCTTGAGGCGGGAGACCATCTCCTCATACTCCCGCATCTCCTCCCTGAGCTTGGTGATCTTGTTGATCCACTCGTCGTAGATCTTGGCCATGCTCAGGTAGTACAGGGCGTGGCCCAGCGGGACGAGGTCGTAGATGTAGTAGTCGTACTCGCCGGTGACAACGATGTCGACGACGGCGTCGAAGATGGCGCTCTCCTCCATCGCCGGCTCGGCGCTGGCGGCCTGGATGTACTGCTCGATCTCCTCGGGCACGCTCTCGAAGCCGTACATATCCAGGATCTTGCGGCGGATCTCGTCCTGGTAGGCCTGGATGTGACGGTCGGCGTCGACCTCCTGGGCCCACAGGTTGTGGGTGATCTCGACCGCGCCTTTGCCGAAGATGTCGCGCTCGAAGATGTCGGACAGGCTGGCCTGCGGGTCGACGGAAAAGACCAGGACGCGGTGGCCCTGCGAGGCGAGCCAGTAGGCCGTGGCCGCCGAGAACGTCGTCTTGCCCAGCCCGCCCTTGCCGCCGAACATGATGTAGCGACGGTCGGGATGTTCCAGGATCGATTGACGCAGGCTCATGGTTGGCTCCTGAGGGGTCGTAAGTCCTAGAACATGGCGTCGGAGATGTCCTTCTCGCGCAACAGCCGCCTTTTCCAGGTCGAGATCTGCGGTACGACGTAGGGCAAGAGGCGCAGGCTGTAGTAGGGCGGAAGGATGGGGACGCCGATCAGGTCGCCCATCGTGATCAGGATGAACAGGTGCTCCATGCTGGCGCGGGTGCGGACGGCATAGCGGCTCATGTCGTGGGTGGCCATGCCGTACATGACTTCCCGCAAGTTCTGCCAGACCGACTTCTTGGGGGGCGTTGTGATCATGGGAACTCCTTCCACCTGCCCGGGCTCACAGGCCATGCAGGTGGTAATCGTGTTCGTCGGTGAACTCTCGCTCGCGCAGGACCCGCCGTTTCCAGGTCGTGATCTGCGGCACGACGTAGGGCAGCAGGCGCAAGTTGTAGTAGGGCGGAAGGACGGGGACGCCGACGATGTCGCCAAAAGTGGCCAACATAAACAGGCTTTCGACGCTGGCGCGCATTTCCAGGGCATGCTGAGCCAGCTCGTAGCCCATCATCCCGAAGAAGAAGTCGCGGACGGCACGGACGGCGCGCGGCATCGTCCCGGTGTGCTTGCGGGAGGAGCGGGACGTCTCGGTGGGGGGCCGGGAGGCGGCCATGGGCGCGGCCCCATTGTCGCGCAAAGCGCTTTGACGGTCGAGGACCCCGGGGCTAGAATGACGGCCGGGAGAGCCAACGCCATGGACCTGGTACGCTTTCAACCCTGGCTCCTGGTACTCGTCTTCCTGGTGATGGGCTGGTTTGCCGTCGGCATCATCTGGAACATCCGCCGCGGCAGTGCCATCCTGCGTTGGATGCAGGGAGGGCTTCCGAAGCTGGGAGAGAAGACCACGCTGCGCTGGCTCGGCACGTCGGTGGTCGAGATGAGCATCCAACGGGCCAAGCCCCCCTTTCGTCAGGTCCAGGTGTTGCTGGTGCTCACGCCGCGCGACGTTCCGTGGCTGTGGCTGTTGGCCGCCAGCCGCGGCCGTAAGGACACGCTGATCGTCCGCGGCCAATTGGCGACGGCGCCGCGCCTCGAGTATGAAGTCGCCTCCGCGCAGAGCTGGACCGGGCGGCGGTCCATCGCCGAGGCCCGCCACCGCCGCTGGGGCGAGGCGGCCGACGGGGACCACGTCTTCCTGGCGCCGACGCCCAGCCTGCCAGTGTCGCGCCCGGGGGCCCTGGCGCTGCTCGCCGCCGCCCGGGAGTTGTTCCCGGCCGTCTGGCGGCTGGCCGTGCGCCGCGACACGCCCCAGTTCGAGTTCCACGTGCCGCTGCCCGCCACGAGCGGAGAGGCCGGCGCGTACTTCGAGGCCATCCGGCAAGTGGCCCAGCGCGCCTCGGCCGCTTCTCCCTACTGAGTCTGAGGTCTGCACGGGTCGAAGGCCCGCCGGAGCGGAGTTCCGCCGCGGCGGGCCTTCGAGCGTTCAGCACTCAGGACATCAGCAACGTGCCCAGGCTTCGCCCTAGCGTGCGCCGGCGGCGCCGGCGGCGGGCTCCATTCTCCCCTTGGCATATCGCTGATAGGCGTTGTAGCCGTCCCAGCCGATAAGAAGCGCCGCCGCGATCAGCAGCAGCGCCACGATGATCATGGCCCACGCGCCCCCGACCGGCAGGGCGCCGAGCTCGGGCTTGGTGGCGATGGTCACGTACAGGTTTCGGGCGGTCACGGCCGTCGCCGCCAGAGTGGTGACGTACATGAAGAGCGTCGGCCACAGGGCATAGGCCGGGTTGCGCTTCTGCGACTTCAGCCAGACCGTGACGACCAGCAGGCTGAGGGCCGCCATGAGCTGATTGGCGGCGCCGAACATCTGCCACAGATAGACCCAGGTCCCGGTCAGGACCAGCAACAGCGTCAGGACCATCGAGAAGATGGTCGAGAAGTTGGCATTGCGCGCGACGGGCACAGCTTCGCCGACCCACTCGGTGAGAGTCACCCGCATCACACGGAAGACGAGCTGGGTCACCGTCAGCACGATGACGACGAACGCGCCGAAGCCCAGCGCCGTGCCGAAGGGCTCGAAGGCGGTGCCGAAGACCGCGCTCAGCAGCTTCCCGACCCCGGCGGCGAACCGGCCGCCTCCGCCGCCCGCTCCGGCGATCGAGACGGCCACGAGCGACAGCAGCGCCAGCGTGTTCTCGGTGAACATCGCCCCGCCGCCGACCGGCAGAGCGTCGGTTTCATACTCCAGCTGGCGCGCCGTGCCGATGGATCCGAACAGGGCGTGCCAGCCGGAGATGGCGCCGCAGGCGATGGTCACGAACAGCATGGGCCACAGCGGCTGCCAGGCTTTCCCAGCCTCGGCGGCAAACCCGAGGGTCTTGACCGCCGGCAAGGCGAACTGGCCGATCAGCGCGCCGGTCGAGTCCACGGCGCCGGTCAGGGGCGCCAGAACCGCCCCGACGGCGCTGAGGCCGATGGCCAGCAGCGTCACCCAGAAACCGATGTAGTTCACCGGCTGGGCGAAACGCCAAATCGGCAAGTTGGCCCCCAGATAGGAGAACACAAACAGGAACAAGGCCCAGAAGAGGTAGCTGGGCAGGGTCTTGATCTGGCCCGTCTCGGCGTCGAAGGTGGCCGTCGTCGGGCGCACTCCTTCGGCGTTCGGGGCGGGGATGCGCGGATCGGCGAAGGTCGGATCGACGGTGCTCAGCGCCTCCACCGGCTTTCCGCCGGTGAGGTTGTTGAACACCGTATTGACGCTGACGATGATCTGCCCGACCGGCCCCTGGATGAGCTTGCCGTCGGCGTCGGTGTGCCGGCCGTAGGGCCCCAGGATCATCGACGCCAGCGTCACCACGACGACGATGGCGGTCACCAAGATCAGATCCATCTTCCACCGGTAGAGCATCTGGCCGGCCAGCAGCCCCATGACGGCGAGCATGAGGATGCCGAAGGGCACATCCGGCCGCGCCGATAGGATGGCCGCCAGGATGCCGACGAAGGCGCCGGCGATCAGGAGCAGGTAGAAGAAGATAAACACGAACAGGATCGTTCGTGTGCGCGGGGCAATCAGCTTGTGCGAGATGGCGCTCAGGCTGTTGCCCTCATTGCGGACGGAGAGCATGATGGCCGAGTAGTCGCTCGCCCAGCCGATGAAGCTGACCCCTACGATCAGCCACAGGAGGGCGGGCAGCCAGCCCCACAGGTTGGCGGCGGTGATCACGCCCACAATCGGACCGGCGGCGGCGATCGACTTGAAGTGGTAGCCGTAGAGCACGTTCCGGTTGGTGGGCATGAAATCGACGCCGTCCATGTACATCTTTGCCGGCGTGGCCCGCTTGGCATCTGCCTGGATGACGTTTCGGTCGATGCGCTTGGCGTAGAAGTTATAGGCGAGGTAGATGGTAATGGCAGAGATCACAACGATGTACAACGTGTTCATGGAGTCCCTCCGAATGAGTGCCGTGCGAGTTCCCGGCGGTCATAGGCATCGGGCCGTCTTTTCGGTCTTCACCTCCTCTCCTCTCGCCAACGCGTGGATCAGGCCGCGGCTGGAGTGCGCAGCCGGCGGTCGATAGCCTGATCGGCGGCGGCGAAGTCCGTGCCGGAAAAGCGTTCCCGGCCGTCCACGATCACGGCCGGGAACGTGCGCAGGCGATGGCGCGCCGTCTTGAGAAAGCCCTCGACGGAGGCGGCGTCGATCACCTTCACCACGATGCCTTGGCCATGTCGGGAGAAGATCCGCCGTACCCAGTCAGAAACGGCCTGGTAGTCGACGGCCAGGTCCTCCGGCAGACCCGACTGGAGCTGCTCGGCGCGCACGTTCCGGCTGAAGCCGGTCTGATTCCACACAATTTCACAATGGGTGCAGTGATAGAAGGCGGTCGGGGCGTAGGCAATGATCTCGACCTGGACCGTCTTGTCCATGGCGCTCCCCTGCCCAGCGGAAGGCCTCCGCCTGCAACGGCCTTGGCACAGCCTTCCCTCGCCGTTAACAACACGTGGCGGTGTGCGCCGTTGCGGGGCCCGGCGCGATGGGGTGATTAGGACATCACGCCGGCGCAGCCGATCCGGGATTCCGAGCTCACACAGTGGGCGTTCGTGTGATCGGGCACCGAGGCGATGGCACGCCGCGCCCATAGTCGCACTTTGAAACAGGCCGAAGGCCAGGCGCACTCAGGGGCCCTCGGCACCCTAACTTTAGGGTAGGTAGGCCGACCCGTCAATATAGAGAAGGATTTCACAAGTCACACCGAGGCTTTTCGACGGACCTCTTTCCGCCGAGCAAGACCTCGCTGGGGCAATCCTCCAGATTGCGCGGCCTTTCGCGGCATTTTCCATTGCGCTTGGCTGGCCGCTCTTGGAGGAGGCTGACGATGGGATCGAACGGCCAGGGCCCGCCGTGGCAATCTTCGGCATCGCCTCCAACCAGGCGTTCGCCACCGGCATCGGTCCGTTGCGCCTCCTGGGGAGGAGACTCAACGGGGGCGTGGCCTCGGGTCGGAAAGCCCCTGGACAAGGTAGCGCGGTAGGCCTCCTCCGGATAGGGGAGGACAGCCCCATTTCATCCTACGGGGGTGGAGGAACCTACCCAGTGTGACTCGTTCCATGCAACCTTGATCACCTCTGCGTGTCTCCAGTTGCCTGGCGGGCCAAGACCCTTGACCGGAATCGAAGAATGCGCATGAGGTTCTCCCTCCTTTCCGGAGACCCTTAACAACGCCCTCTAACGATGCCCCTTATTCAGGAGGCGACGGTGGGATGCTGCGCGACGCCGTCCCGAGCGCAGCGAGGGGAACCCACGCATGAGGGTTTTGTTGGACCCGGCAGCGGCCCTTGCGACCCTTGCCGGCTATTCGCCGGATCCTGTGTACGTCTCTGTGTCGCATGCTGACTGCGGGCCATGACCCTTAATCGTCTTCTTGGGCCGGGCAATGGACATATCCAACGCCGATTCGAGATGCGTATTCTGGTCCATTTCCCTTGGAGGCGGTGGCTCGGGTCGCGGTTGGCCTGTTTGAGTAGCCGTGTCCTCACGCCACCAGTACCCTAGGGCTGGTGACGGGCGGCGTGCGCGGGCGTATCCTACGTGTTAACCGAAGTGCAACGTATCCAGCCGGAGGGTGCCAAGATGAAGTCCTGCAAAGGAGATAGGAAGCGCGCAGCCCTGGCTGCCTTGAGTGTGCTTGCGCTCAGCGCTATGGCATGCGGCCAATTGCCATTCGGACTCGGCGGCGAGGACCCCGACGCCCGCATCTCCAACCTGGAAGCCGAGCTCCAGGAAGCTCGCTCAGACGCGACCGCTCAGGCCGGGACAGCCAGCACCTCGGCCGAGGGCACGCCCGAGGCAACAGTCTTCGAGGAGAGGTTTGAAGGCGAAACGAGCGCGTTCCTGCTCGGCGAAGGCGCCTCGCTAAACGGCGGATCACTCTTCCTCGGCCCTTACGAGGAGTGTGCCAACGACGTGGCCAACTTCGACCTGCCAGTTGGCTGCATGGTACCGTGCGAGACCTGTGGCCGCGCCCTCTCCAATTACCATCTGCGGGTCAGCTTCACCTTCGAAGACGGGATGTCGGACCGCGAATTCGGCGTGATCCTCCGCCTGCTGGACGAGGACGGGGACAGCTTGCTCGATC
>Ga0209751_10006785_pt1 | contig 10575 bp, 17 predicted proteins | sample RifCSP13_1_FD_184019 | JGI IMG/M metagenome (GOLD analysis project Ga0209751, IMG submission 184019) | Soil microbial communities from Rifle, Colorado - Rifle CSP2_sed 13_1 (SPAdes) (version 2) | ecosystem: Environmental > Terrestrial > Deep subsurface > Rock core/Sediment | place: Rifle...
CACTATAGACCACAATAAAAAAGGCGTTATTAAGAACTTTGATGGGAATAGGTTTAATATGATTCAGGTATTGGAGAATAATGTTTCTGGCGAGAGTTCAGGACACTATCCAACCAGTCATGGTTCCGTAGGGTTCTTTAGAAATTCTCTTTTGATAGGAGAGAAGAATCATGGTAATTTGTTTCTTTATGGTTCTCCAGAAATCGGAGTCCCCAAGTCGCTTTCTAATCCAATATCTTTTGTGAGTACATCTACGCAAATAGGAGCACCCATAACTGGAAGCGCTGGGATTGTATATTTCACTGCTTGGAATGGTTCTGTGGGCAGTATAAGGAGAGCCGATATGACCAGTGTTGATTCTGCGAGAATGCAGTATAAATCTCTATACTATGAGTTTCCCCAAAGAACAAGAATAAACTATGTTAAGTTATATTTCAAAGCATTGGCAAGTGGACAGGGAGATGACGTATTGCTTGACTTAGATTATGGAGATAGGCAGATTCATATTGGCAACATCTCCTACGCAGGGGATGGAGTGATAACCTCAAAGAAATTGACGATTACCCCAGATAACCAAATATGTGATAATTTTAGGGTTTTTATACGCCCAGATGAAGGAGCGGGGATAAAATACGGGAGGATTGAGGTTGATTATGAGATTCTTGAAAAAGATATATGAGAGTCTTCACAAATACATCAGGGCAAACACAGATAGATTATTTGAAACAAGAAGAACAGAAATCTGCTCCTGTTATTCCCATCCAAGACCAAATGAGAATACGGAAATTGTATGGTGGTCTTCCCATTTATGCAACTAATTCTGATATAAGCCCAAAAGTCGGAGAAGTATTTTTAAGAACAGGCAAACGCCTTTGTGCGAGATTTGAAGGAATTACTGTTTCGGTGAGTTTAAGTTGATTCCAAATTTTGTATGATTTCTTTATATAAAAGTAAAGTCAAGCTAACTTAATAGTATGGCTATACCTCAAGAAGTATTACAATCGTTAGACGAACAATTAAAGTCGGTACGCCAACAGGCGGAAACTTTATCACAAACAGTGAAAACCTCTGCTGAAAAAGGTTTGCTTTCTGCTGGAGATTTGAAAGATGAAACAGCAATAAATCTGCCAGAAGTTTCAACGAATGTGGCAGGAAGTTCTGCGGATAACATTAACAATCAAGCCATTACGAGCTTGGCTTCCGCAACTTCACAGGATGAATTCTTGAAAGCTCAACAGGAACTATTTTCGGAACAGCAAAAAGCTCTGCAAGAAGGAAGGGAAGCCCAGACATCTCTTTTGGAAGGATTCAAGAAGTTGTTTACAGATAGGAAAGAACAAGAAGAACAGGTAAGGGCATTGCAAGAAGAATTCCAAATTCCAGAAAACCAAGCTCAGATACGAACACTTATCCCTGAAATTGGTGCGTTGAATCTTGAGTTATTAAATATGAAGATAGCTCAACTTAAAGAAACCACTGCAATCCAAGAGAATCCCCAATACTCTGTTGGGTTCGCAGGCAGAGAGACAAACAGAGTAGCGCGAGAACATACATTCAGACAGATGGGCGTATCTGCGGAGATTGGAGCTAAAACAATGGTATTGGACGCTTTGCGTGGCAATGTAGAAACCGCACGAAATCTTGTAGGGGATATTGTGTCTGCTATGCAGTATGATGACATATTAAGATTATCTGAACTTAAAACATTCTACAGCTTTAACAAAGATTTTATTGATGGATTAGAAAAAGACCAGAAGGATACATTAGATAACATTCGGGATTATTGGGATAGCAAAGTAGAAAATGATAGGCAGGAGTTGGAAGCAAAACTTAATCTTGGAGTGCGAGCCGCGGAAAACGGAGTGAATCTTGGGCTTGGAGCGAACGATTACAAGACAATGAGTTTGGAAGATGTTACGGAGTTATTTGGAAGGAAAGTTGGAGCTGTTATTGGTGCAAGATTTGAGACTAAGTTTGGGACTTTATTCACTAAAACTCAACAGAATAAAGGAGCTTCTAACGCTGGCCTTCCATTAGAGGAATTTCAGGGGCTTGAATATGACGTACAAAACTATTTTGTGAATAGCACGAAAACTGAATTAGAAGCGTTGAATGAGGTGTTTACGGGGATAAAAGATGGGAAAGAAAATCCGGAAGATGTAAAGAGCGAAATTGATAATAGCAATATCCCCCCCGCAGTAAAAGAATACCTAAAATCAAGGATTGACGCAGTTGCTCCTACTGGGAAAAACACAGAAAGTTTTTGGCAGGCATTTTGGAAAGGAGTTACAAGACCATTATTCAATAAATAAATGGTTACCGCAACTCAAAACAGATTCAGCAGATTAAAGTATGAGGAAGAAAAGGCAAAAAAGAAAGCAGATTTTGCTGAAAGCCCTTTGGGTTTAACTTTGGGTACAATTAGGGGATGGCCTAAGGCTGCTTTAGAAGTAAGGCAAAAAGTTGCTGATGTTTTACAAACATTTGCTCCAACTCCAGAGGAAGCAAAAAAACAAGGCCTTATCCAAATTCCTGGAACAAATACATACTTCGACCCCCTTGGGGTTATGGGAGGGTTGAAAAGAGTTGGGGGAAAAGTAACCCAAGAAATAATACAACAGGTTGATACCCCTCTTTCAAAACTCATAATTGCAATTAAGTCTGCTGGCAAACCAAGAGCAGAGCTAGAAGCAATATACGCCGTAGAACGAGCAAAAAGAGCCGGTGAGATTTCTGGTATCTTTGCTAAAGAAGAAGGACAAGTTGGATTCCAAAAAGCTCTTGGAGCATTGAAAGGAGAACTAGCACCCAAAAAACCAACCTTTGAAGCACTACAACTTAATCAGAATGATATTGATAATTTGGCAAACTCTATTCAATCTCATAAATATCTTGAACCATTTGAAAAAATAGCTGCTTGGGATGGATTGAGAAAAATCCTTACTGGTGAAATTCCACAACCAAGCCAACTTTCTCTTTTAGAGGATGTTTTCGGGAAAGAATTTGCAACAGAAGTTCTTAAAAGGGGTGGGATTAGTATTAAAAATCTTATCGTAGAAGGAGTAAACATTCCTCGTACGGCAATTACTGGGCTGGATGCTTCTGCCGTATTACGACAATCAGTAATTTTAACAACTACAAAACCCAAACTAGCTACGAAAGCATTTGGAGAAATGTTCAGACAAACATTCTCTCAAAAGAACTTCGAGGAATGGCTTAAAGTTTTACCAGAACATCCTCTCTACAAAGAAATGAAATCTGCTGGTTTGTATATTGCAGACCCCACGCGAGCTACGGGAGGATTACAAGCGAGAGAAGAACAATTTATAGGAGGATTCATTAAAAAACTTCCTTTGCTCGGAGGAGTTTATCGAGCGAGTGAACGCTCTTTTGTGAGCTATCTCAATAAATTGAGAGTTGATGTATTTTCACAAATGGTTAATCAGCTTCAGAAAGAAGGTATTGCTACCCCTGAAAATTTACAATCAGTAGCTCGTTTTGTGAATAACGCAAGTGGAAGAGGAGATTTACCTGCTTTTCAACGTGCGGCTACAGAGTTAAGTACGGTGCTATTTTCTCCTCGTTTGATTGCTGCAAGATTTAATATGTTAAATCCCATTTGGTATTCAAAACTTACTCCTCCAGTAAGGAAAGAAGCAATAAAAACAATGGGACAGTTTATCGGGACTGGGATGACTGCACTTGGCTTAATAAAATTAGCCGGCGGAGAAAATGTTTCTGTTGAAGCAGACCCACGAAGTACAGATTTTGGTAAGATACGAATTGGAAACGCTCGGTGGGATATATGGGGTGGCTTCCAGCAATGGGTTCGTGTATTTACTCAACTTGCTACTGGGGAAAGAAAAACAGCTAAGGGAGACATTGTGAAGTTAAATGAAAAAGAGTTCCCTTTCGAATCTCGTCTTGATGTTGCGGAAAGATTTATCCGTGGGAAATTAGCTCCTGTTCCATCGCTTGCCCTTGAGCTTTTAGAAGGACAGAAATTATTTGGAGAGAAATTAGATTTGAAAAGAGAATCATTGGAGAATATAATTCCACTTTATCTGCAAGACATCGGAGAAGCAATAAAAGAAATTGGCCCAGAAGCTATATTTTCAGCAGGAATTCCTGCATTTTTCGGAGTTGGATTTCAGGTATATCAGGAGAAAAGAGCAAAGAATAGATTTAACCGCTAAGGAAGTTCTCTATCATTTAGCGAACAGTATTCAGGAGTTTCTTGAGAACATTTACCAGAAGGAAAACCATTCGCAAGAATATCAAACACAAAGAATATGAGTATTGCTCCACCTATTGAAAAGAGAAAGATTTTCATACTACTCACACATAATATGCCCCTTAGGATAATTTATTTCGACTACAAACATACATTGAGAAGGTTCTTGTGCTGGCGCATAAATATCTTCATAGTAAGGTGCTCCAGGATGGGTTTTCAACCACAATTCTTTGTATTCATTGATAAGACGATTATATTTTTCGGCAAGCTCTTCGTAAGAATCAATGGTAGTAAGTTTGTACACTTCTGGCTTAAACTCATTAAAAGCTATTTCCCATTGTGCTATTTCAGCTTGCAGGCGCATAATATCGGAATTCCCAATAGGAATCTCGATAATCTTTTCTATGGGTACTTGTACATATCTTACTTTCTCCACAGGTTTTTCAACAGTTTTTTCCACTATCTTTTCTACAGGAATTTCGACAATCTTTTCAACAATCTGCGGTTCACAAATCAAGTCTTTCTGAAACCAACCAAAAGGATCCCACCAAGATGCGGAGGCGAATAAAGCGAAAAATAAAGCTAAAATGATAAGATATTTCATATACCACTCGTTACACTAATTTTAATCTCTTGTCAAGTATGCCCGACCCCATCTTAGAAATTCTTAAATACGCCACGCCCTCCGCAGTCGTTTTGCTGTTTTTATGGAAAATAATGGTTCCTTGGTCTGACTACTGGCTTAATGCAAAAGGTGCGGGTAAGTTGGAAAAGAGAGTAAATAATATAGAGAATAATGACCTGCACTCTTTTCACGAGTTCAAACAAGAGATGAGAGAACGAGTGGGAAAATTGGAAACAGATGTTGCGTTCATAAAAGGACGGCTAAACGGACATACATAGCCCTTTCCCGTCCGCTCTATGCGGGGCGGAAATTCAGCGTTCTTTCAATGTTTTCGGCTGATGGGGATTAGCTGAAAGGGGGAAGACGCTGGTGCAGTCCGTCCACTCGCCAGTAGTACTGCTGGACTGGTGGGCGGGCGGGAGAAGGTTAGCACATAAAGGAGGTAAGATGGATTGTCAGCACGAGAAGATGGGAAAGATGCTGTGGGACAGGTCAAGAAGCCCAGATATGGATATACGCCTGCCAGTTGCTTTTGTGGAATACTGCGTATTCTGCGGGACTTTGCTTTCTTACAACAATCTGAAAGTAAAGGAAAGAACAGATGGTCGTGTTTTGCAAAGCGTGCCCCAAGTGCGGAGGAGCCCTGACTACGGAGAAGTTCAAGACAAGGTCTGACCTGTACTGTATGAACTGCGGATACCGAAAGGTTCTCGCAGTCAGGGAGGTACAAGATGCTCGTAGTACTACACAAGAAATGCAAAGGAGTGGCGGAGCTCGTTTCGCCTTCTGAAGGGTGGCTCTGCCACCAGTGCGGAGCAGTCATACCTTATCAGGAGTCGCGGAGCGAGCTTGACCCGAAGAACATACCAAAGTCAATAGTGCAAGACCCACCATACATCCTTGAGAACTATGTGAGCGTGCTGGAGGAAAGTGATGGAAACCGTGCAGGCGTGCCTTGTAGGGGAGAAAACGATACTGGAGACGAAGATCCCGACAGAGATGCTTGCGGGCCTGATGGGCAACCGCACCCACCCTGACGGAGGTCTGAAACCAGGCATCTGCCTGAAATTCACCCTACTGAACCCCCAGAAAAAGGAAGTGGAGTTCATTGCTCACGATGTCTGGTTTGACAGATGTGTCGTGCCGATACCCTTCTACCTCTCGTAGAATGCCCGCCTTGGGCGGGTCAGAATAGGGCGGGGAAAGAAGCATAGTGTAGTTAGTACGCTTTCTCCGCCCGATGATAATATGAAAACATTTTTTCTTCTTGTGTTGCTCTGCGGAATAGTGCTCGGATTTTCCCTATTGACCTTGTTGAGCATAAACAGGATTGACGGATTGCAGGAAGATTTCAGCAAAATGGGAGAGAAGAAAAAAAGAGAACGGCAAGAATGAGTCCCCCCCCACCCGACAATAACTTCTTAAAAGTTATCGCAAAGGAATGAAAATAAAAACAGATAAACTTGTGTGCATAAAATGGAGAGATGCCTTCCATCCCGAAAACTGCAACTGGTGGGGATTTGAAGAGTTGGAAGATTTCGTAAAGTCGCAGGAGTTCATTGCCTACAATGTCGGCTGGGTAGTGCACGAAGATAAAGAAATGCTTACGATTTGTTCTATGACTGCCGGTGATGGAAAGAGCGTGAGTCACATACAGCGCATACCTAAAGGATGCATAATTGAAAGGAAAAAGATAAAAACCCAATGAAACAAAAAGCAGTAATAGGAACATTCCACCAGACAAACCCAGAAATGGTGAGATACCTACTAAGTAAAACACCTATTGAGGGAAGTACGTTGGATGCTGGAAGTGGTCAAAACAAGGTATGGTTTAACCAATTAAAAGGCGAAAAATATGAATGTGAAATAGATGACGGTTGTGATTTCTTTGAATGGGATAAAAAGGTGGATTGGGTGGTTGGTAATCCACCATATCACGAAAGCTGGAAGTTCACCGAGAAAGCTCTCGTGGTAGCAAATAAAGGTGTAGCGTGGCTCTTGAACAACCAAGCATTAAACTCTCACTTCACGCCACGAAGATTACAAAGAATATCCGAATTAAGATTTTACTATTCAAAGATAATCGTGGTAGCAGATAAGCGTTGGTTTGGCAGATACTATTACCTAATGCTTGAAAAAGATAAGAATAGTTTTGTAGAATGGAACATAAAAACTTTCTAATCCAATGAAATATATGAAATATAGAAAAACTTGGAAAACATTTTGGCTGAATATCTGGCATACTTTCGCAGGACATCCAAAAGAAGGTTGTGAAAAGGTCGGCGCGTTAAGTGTAAGGTGTAAGTGTGGAGAATTTATATCATTATCAGATTATTATTAACCCCTATCGCAACGGATTAACGAACTTGAACTTTATTATCTGCCGATTTATAACCAATGATGAAACTCTATAGGCCATTACAGTCAAATACACTAAGTCAAGGATTTGGAGAGAACAAAGTTTGTATATACCCAGATGGTCGTCTTGTCTTGAATTTTGGAAAAACTTGCCCTATCTATACAGAAAGCGTGTATAAAAAGTACGGAATGATTGCTCACAACGGACAAGATTGGGGATGCTGGTACGGAGAACCAATTTACCATTCGGGAGAGTTTTCGGGTATAATGAAAACGGAGGTTGATAACGCGGGGGGGGTAGGAGTGGATATTATCTCCAAAGAAAAAGTGTTTATGTACAAGGGAAATCCCACTTATGTGAAACTCCGCTATTGGCACTTGAAGTCAGTGGTGGGATTTGACGGCAAGGAGATAAAGGAAGGAGATTTGATAGGATATGGCGATTCTACGGGCGTTTCTACGGGTAACCACCTCCACTGGGCTTTTAAGCCCTGCAACGCCTCTGGGGGCAACGTGGACGGCCAGAATGGATATTTTGGGGCGATTGACCAAGCCCCATATTTCGTGGATATGTTCGTGCTGGACGCCGTGCAGAAAAAGCAAGAGGTGTTTTCTACGATTGACTATGTGAGGAAGGCGTTGTTTGGCATAAAGGTCGCTTTGGATAAGTTAATGGGAAAATAAAATGGAAATCATAGAAACATCAACATTTCTGTACGCGGCGGTCATTGCGGGAATCGTGGTGGAAGCGGTCAAACAAATAGGCAAAATTCCTTCTTCTTTTCTTCCGCTTCTTTCCCTCGCAGTAGGAACTGGAGTGGGGCTCGTGTTTGACCTATCCCTTATCGGCGGGCTCACGGGATTTGTGGCCGGAGCTTCGGCTTCGGGGATTTACGATGTGGTGAAAAAAAGCGTGTTGCAGAAATGAAACCTCCTAAATGCCCGATCTGCGGGAAAGATACGACTCTTGACGAATCAACTTCTAATGACACAATCCATGATTTTGCGAGAATGCACTTAAATTGCGCTTTGGGAGGAAATAACGAAGAAGAAAAAGATGCAATACGATTACAAGACAACGGAGAAGATTTGGAAAGCGAGTCTGAAGGGAACGACAGTGGCTGATGTGGCGAAGAAATACAAGGTGGATATACACAGTATAGAGCGGTGGATTCCGAAGTTTTTGATGGAAAGAAAAGAAAGGTCGCTGCAAATTGATACCACAAAAAAACTATGATTGATGTACAAGGCGAACCGCAGACGCCCGACACGCCTGAGGAAGGGGTTGACGAGGAGCAAAAGGAAAGCATATAATGAAAGATTGCGAGGTAAGTTACCCTTTGAGTAGCGCCCTGCCGTGAAAAAAGGTTATTCTGCCTTTGCGAGAGGTTCGCACAACCTCTCAAACCCGCCCTTGGATATAGGGTTGCAGGCGAGTCCCGCGACAAAACATCCCGGTGCAAGGATGGCGGGACTCGGTAATATGCAAACAGAAACAGCAAAAACCGCCCTTGTGGGGCGGTTTTTGCATGGGGTTAGAAAGGGGTTGACGAAGGGAAAGAAGCAGAGATATAATAAAAATGCAGAGATAAAGCCTGAGTAAGGCAATAAGCTGTGGTTTCATAAGCGAGGCGCGTATTGGACACAACTTTATCAGAGTTGCTACTATTTATTAGCTCAGGTCCACGGACACGCGCCCCACTTATGGAGGCTTAGTGAGTGGGAACGCGGTTTTACTTACCAAAACCCCTTGCGGTCAGACAAGGGGGTGGTAAGATGGAGTTGCTACGCTTCCTTCGGGGGCGTGGCTTTTGCTTCTACGGATTTATTGTAGGCATTCAACGCCCATTGCTTCGCTCGTTGCCTTCTCGCAAACCCTACTCGCTTCACAATTTTGTATCCTCCGAGCTTTCCCATCGATTTGATGTAGCGGTAGATGCCCGCCACATATCGAGAACCACTTTTGTGTTTTATTTTCTCGGTAGTCCAAAAGTACCTGTCTTTGGTGGTACGATTCGAGAAGTACCGATAGGATGCCTGTGTTCGTGCAAGCATATTCCGCAAGTAGGGATCCTCGGCAATGGCTTTGTTGATTATATCAATTGGATTAATCATATTCTTTTTTCAAAGAACGCTGACCCGTTCTGGCCGGGAGGATTTTATCTGCCTCCTATCCTAATTATATCATACGGCTTCTGGAGAACTTTCGAAAATGGGGCAGAAAACAGAATTTTTAGGCTCCTCTTGACAAGGGTACCTTGCTTTTTTAAGGCAGAAATTTTTGATCGAAAAAATAATTTAGGGCAGAGTTTGAAAAAGTTTGTGTTCAAAAAAGCCTCCGAAACAAAAACGCTTCTGATTAAAAGGTATCGAAAATCTGTGGATAGCCCGTTTGCAAACGAGGTCGAGGCCCCCCTTTTTTGGTACACGATTTTTGCACACCATAAGGAGAAAATTGCAGGGGTTGAATAAAGTCTAGCCTGTGGATAACTCTGGTTGGGAGGGGGTTGACACTATGTCTGGGTATGGAATAATGGAGATACTATGGCGAGGATCGATGGACAATTCAATAAATTTATTGACCGAAAGGGTCTCGCAATAAACAAGGTTTTCATCGAACCTTCGCCAGTTGTGAGGCCCTTTTGGTTCGTAATGCTATGACTCGTAAAAGAATGATTGACCCAAAAATCTGGGAAGACCCAGGGTTCAACAGACTATCTATACAGGCAAGATTGCTATTTATAGGAATGTTTAGCAACGCTGACGATGACGGATATTTGAGAGGAGACGAAGGAAGTCTTAAGAGATTGATATTTGGTTTTGACGAAGTGAAGAAAGAGGATATGGGGACGTGGATAATAGAAGTTGAAGCAATGGGAAGCGTACATTTTTTTGAAGAAAACAACGAAAAGTACGTCCATTTAATAAACTGGGAAAAATACCAGAAGCAACAAAAAGACAGAAGAATACCATCTACATATCCTTTGTGTAGCAAATGCTTAGCACTTGCTGACGCAAGTAAGTTAAGTAAAGTTAAGTTAAGTAAAGTTAAGTTAAGAGAAGATAAGAAGAGAAGAGATGTTTCTTCTTCTAAAAAAATGTACTATGACGGGTTAGAGGTACGGAAGGCACAAAACAAGTTATGGGTTATCCCAAAAGATGGGGGTAAATGGTTAGAGTTCGCGGGAAATGAAAAAGATATAAGAATAGAGTAAATATGAAGGAGGAATATGAGGAATATCTCGAATATCTTAAAAGCGACCACTGGAAAAGTTTTAGGAAGGAGACTTTAAGAAAAAGGATTCAATGTCAGTGGTGTGGTACAAAGAAAAATTTAAACATTCATCATAAACATTAT
>Ga0209751_10006790_pt1 | contig 10568 bp, 13 predicted proteins | sample RifCSP13_1_FD_184019 | JGI IMG/M metagenome (GOLD analysis project Ga0209751, IMG submission 184019) | Soil microbial communities from Rifle, Colorado - Rifle CSP2_sed 13_1 (SPAdes) (version 2) | ecosystem: Environmental > Terrestrial > Deep subsurface > Rock core/Sediment | place: Rifle...
GAGCCCCCAATGCCAACGCGCTGTGCGAACGGTGGGTGGGCACCCTCCGAGCCGAGTGCCTGGACTGGACGCTGATCCTCGGCCGAAGACATCTGGAGCGGACGGTGCGGACCTATCTCAGGCACTACAACGAGGAGAGACCGCATCGGGGGCTCGGGCTGCAGACGCCGATCCTGGACCCATCACGAGTAGCGGGCGACCTGAGGGCCGTGAACGTCTACAGATGGGACGTGTTGGGCGGGCTCATCCACGAATACCGAGCCGCGGGATGAGCTTCTTTACCCGACGGGCACGCTTCCAAGTCGCGCACGAGCCCGACCGACATGGTCGTGTCCCGTCAGGTGGTGCCCTTACGCCCGATTCCCTCGAGCGGGAAGCCCGTGCTAGCGTCGCCGGGTTGCCCGCGCTCGGTGTGCCGCGGCCCCCGCCGCGCCGGGCGCGGCAAGGAGTGGAGGTCCGCCATACGGATCAAGCTGATAGCGGCGACGATCGCCGGAGCCCTGGCACTCGCGATGCTCGGCGCGGCCGTGGCCACCGCGAGCTCGGGAGCCCCCGGACAAGGTCGCGGCGCCTGACCCGGCCGGCGTGATCCCGGCCGCGAGCGCGCCCAACGCTCGGGCCGCGGCGCTGGTGGCGTCGGATGCCACATTCGTTCGGCAGAAGAGGTTCCTGAAGATCAACCACCCTGACACCGGCGTCTACTGCCTGAAGCTCGAGTCCAGGATCAACGAGGACACGCTCGTCGCGAGCGTCACACCCGAGTACATCTACTCAGCCCACATCAACATCTCGGCGCAGTGGTACTCGGCTCACGCCGGCTGCCCGCTCAAGGGCAACTGGGTGGAGGTGCTCACGTTCGTTGATGGGCAGAGCGGCACCTGGATCCCCGCAGACGAGGGGTTCGCGATCGTGATCCCGTAGCCCGGTCGACAAGGGTGCACCATCGGCCGGTGACCGGCCTGCGCCCTTCCGGTACACGTCGAAGCTTCGCGCGACGCGAGAGTGGTGGGGCCCTCTCCGATTTCTCCACCGAACCGGTCACGTTGCGACGACGAGCCCCTCCATCCCCGCCTCTCGGTGTCCGGGAACGGAGCAGACGAACTCGTACCTTCCCGGGCTCGCCACCGTGAGGGAGGCCGATGCCCTCGTTCCAGGGAGCGCCTCCACGCGGAACCCGAGGGCCGGGATCGTTACGTCGTGAAGCAGGTCTCCTTCGTTCACTAGGAGCAGGTTCACCGTCGTTCCTGCGGGGACGGTGACCTCCGTGGGCGAGAAAGAGAAGTCCCGGGTCACTACCTCGACCTCTTGAGCGTCGGCAACCGGAGCTGATGCTCGCCCACCGAGGCCACCCCCCATCATCCCCTCGTGCATCGATGCCATCCAACCAAGCCCCGGTGTGCCCGGCCCCGGGCCGGCGGCCACGGAGGTGCCGATCAGACCGACGACTCCCACCGCGATGAGGACGAAGCCCAGGCGTCGGGTGCTCATCGTCGCCGCGAGTCCGAGAGGACCCGTTTCCTCTCTTCGTACTCCTCTCGGTCGATCTCACCTCGGGCGAAGCGCTCGTCCAGGAGGTCCAGCGCGCTTCTTCCTCGAGGACCTCGGTCTTCTCGGTCGAAAGACCCGCGTATCGCAAGGATGATGCCCGCCACGATGAGGCCGAGGAACACCAGCCAGACGAGTCCCATTCCAAAGCCCCACCATCCGTCTCCCCACATCATGTGTGCTCCTCCTTCGTCATCGGAACCATCTCCGCATCCAGCGCCGTTCGAGCGCCACCTTGGCCAGGTGCCAGCGCCGACCGGCGCGATGCATCCGCACCCGAGGACCCTCCCCGTCGTAGAAGTCGCCGGTGGCATGGACGGCTTTCCCGCCTCCAATTTCAACGATGCACGAGCCCCTTCCATCGAAAGTCGCCTTCGGCCGGCGGCCGGCGATCTCCCCGGCGATGCGTCGGGCCACCACCTTCGCCTGGGCCGTGGCGAACACACCGGCCCTCGGCAGGAACTTCCCATCGGCGATGGGGATCTGCGCGACGTCGCCGATGCCGAACACGCCCTCCGCCTTCACAGCAAGGGTGTGCGGGTCAACGGGGAGGAAGCCGCTTTCGCCAGCAAGACCGCTGCTTCGGATTGCCTCGGGGGCTCGATGCGGCGGGACGCCGAACAGGAGGTCGTACGAAGCACGGGCACCGTCGGCGAACATCAGCGCGCGCGACGCCGGCTCGATGCCCTCCACCGAGGACTGTGGATGAAGGCTGATGCCCCGCTCGGACAAGAGCGCAGTGAGCGCCTGCCCGATGGCGGGACCGGCCGTCGGCATCGGGTAGGGCTCGGGGGTGTAAATGGCGATGCTGACGCGGTCGCGGACACTTCGCTCTCGGAGAACCGCGTCGGCCAAAAGGGCGGTCTCGTAGGGAGCTGCCGGGCACTTGTAGGGCAGGCGCGAGACGACGACGGCAAGGCGGCCGCCATCGAACGCCCGGAGGGCCCGCCCGGCGGCATCCGCTCCCTCGAGCGTGTAGACGTTGTGGGCGCCCTCGGAGAACCCCGGGAGTGCCTCGGGAGCAAGCTCGGCTCCCAGCGCGATGACCAGTCGGGTGTAGTCGATCGCTCCATCGGTTGTCTGAACGACGCGACGTTCCGGATCGATCCGCAAGACCTCACCGCGTAGAAGCTCGACCCCTCGACGCCTCAGCCTTCCCAGGTCGGCGGTGACCTGATCGGGCCGGCGGGCACCCGTCATCACCCACGGGAACGAGGGAGCGAACGGGTGGGCGAGGTCCCGCTCGACCAGCACCACGCGGCCGCCCCATCCAAGTGAGGCGAGCTCGCGAGACAGGCGGCTGGCCGTGGCGACACCTCCGATCCCTCCACCCAGCACGACGACTTTGCGGTCCATCTCCTTCGCCCCTAGTAGCTCACGACCTTGTCCGCCCACAGCGTCCAGGAGGTGAGCTCCTCGAGCGAGGAGCGGTGAGCGCCCTTGGCGAGCCGGTCCTCCTCCAGGCCCCGCGCGTCCAGACACGTGCCGCAGCAGGCGATCTCTCCCCCGTGGCGGGCCACCGACTCGATCATCCTGTCGAGGTGGTAGTAGCCCTCGGGCACCTTCTGGTTGGCGGCCGCGCATCCCACGGCGTCGCCCACCAGGAACACCCGTACCTCAGCGTCGTCGCTCCTCGAGAGCGACCCGGCGAGGCGCAGTCCGTTGTAGGAGCGCTCGGTCCCATACGGAGGGTCGTTCAGGATCACCAACACCTTCTGTCGCATGTGCCTCACCCGACCTCAACGGGCAGCCCGGCCAGCCGCCATTCGGGGAAGCCGTCCTCAAGACGCTGGGCCCGGAACCCGCTCGCGCGGAGGATCGTCAAGGCCTCCGGGGCAAGCACGCAGTACGGACCCCGGCAGTAGGCGACGATCTCGACGTCCCTCGGCAGCTCGCCCAGTCGATGCTGGAGCTCGACGAGCGGGACCGAGGCCGAGCCAGGAATATGGCCGGCCGCGTACTCCTCGACGGGGCGGACGTCGAGCACGGCAACCTCACCGTGCTCCATCCGGTGCAGCAGCGACTCGCGCGATACCGGCTCAAGCTCGTCGCGTGCGTCGAAGTAGTCCCGGACCACCTGCTCCACCTCGGCCAGGCGCGCCCGCCCGAGGTCTCGGAGCGCGAAGAAGAACCGGCAGACCTCCTCGTCGGCCAGCCGGTAGAAGACCCTCACGCCCTCCCGGCGGGTCTCCACCAGGCGGGCCTGCCGGAGGACCTGAAGGTGCGCGGAGGTGTTGGTCACGCCCATCCGCGTCGCCTTGGCTAGCCCCTCCACGGTCCGCTCTCCCTGGCACAGCAGATCGAGCAGCTCGATCCGCCTGGGGCTGGCCACAGCCTTGCCCAGGCGGGCGAACTGCTCATAAAGCGCCTCCCTCACCTCGCGTCCGCCCACTTTACGATTCCTTCCATCATTCCAATCATCTCTGGATGAATGCTAGAACGGCTCGGAAGCACCAACAAGGCGTCCGGGTCCAGAAGTACGATTCGCATCTGAGCGCGAGTTCGTAGGATAACCCGGTGTTCTTCAAGGTCATCTACGCGCTCGCTCGCACGCTCCTCCGCCGTGCTCTCGGACTTCTAGATCGGGATGGCCTGATCCGGGAACTCGTGGCCGAGAACATGGTGCTTCACCAGCGCCTCGCGGTCCAAACCCGAGGCGCCCCTCGTCCGAGGCTCCGCCGGCGAGACCGCCTGTTCTTTGCGGCGCTATCCAGGCTGGTGCCGCGTAAGCGCTGGAGGATCTTCGGATTCTCGCCCCAGACGCTGCTTCGATGGCACCGCGAGCTGGTGAAAGCCAAGTGGACGTTCAAGCACAGGAAGATGGGCCGCCCCCCGATCTCCCCTGAGCTGCGTGAGCTCATCATCTCGATGGCCGAGAACTCGTCTGACTGGGGCTGCTACAGGGTGAAGGGCGAGCTACAGGGGCTGGGTCACCACGTAGCGGTCTCAACGATCCGGCGCATCCTTCGTGCTGCAGGCATCGGCCCTGCACCCCGGCGTGATGGACCAACCTGGTCTGAGTTCCTTCGTGTCCAGGCAGACGGCATCTTGGCGTGTGACTTCTTCAGCGTCGAAACCGTGTTCCTGAGAACCCTCTACGTGCTCGTCTTCATCGAGATCGGCTCACGCCGGCTTCGCTTCTCGCTCTCGACTCAACACCCCGACGGTGACTTTGCTACCCAGCAAGCCCGCAACCTCTTCATGGAGCAGGACCCCCCGGACGCCGGATTCCTGATTCGGGATCGCGACTCCAAGTTCACTCGGTCTTTCGATGAGATCTTCAAGGTCGAAGGTATCCGGGTGATCAAGACGCCGATCCGGGCTCCGAACGCCAACGCCTTCTCCGAGCGCTCGATAGGAACGATCCGCAGGGAGGTGACCGATCGCCTGCTCGTTCTAGGGCCCGGGCATCTGAACTCCATCCTTCGAGGGTTCGCTGACCACTACAACTCGCACCGGCCACATCAGGGGATCGAGCTTCAAGCTCCGGACAAGATTGGCGAGACTCCTGCCGCCGCACCGATCGGTCGGATTACGCGGCGTCGGGCGGTCGGCGGGCTCACCAACGAGTACTACGCGAGGGCAGCTTGAGTGGAGCCGACTTTTGGACCCGGACGACCTAGTAGAAATCCTGGAACGTGTCGATGTCGTGGGGCTCCAGAGGCACGCGATACTTGTGACCAAGCGTGCCAGCCGGACACATGGTCCAATCCGATTCAGAACCTCCGAACGCGCACTGGTTACTCGGTGCCGCAGGCCAGTGGCCCCCGCTGGTGTCCTTGTCAGGATTGCCTCCGCGGTAGACTCCTGTGCCGTGGCCGAACTCGTGGAGGGCAGTTTCGTGCACGGCTGCTTCCCCAGAAGGAGGGTTTCCCGTTCCCTTGTACCAGGTGACGCTGTCGGTATCGAAAGCGATCCTGGCCGAGTGGATGTCCGTGAATCCCTGCGACTGGTGGAAATGTGCGCAAGCTAGGTGTTCGCCCACAGATGGAATGTCGTGGTAGAAGATCCAGATATCGACGCTCGCCGTATCCATCCAGTTGCAGGGATGCTGCCAGTTCTCGTTGCCGTTGCCGTTGTTGTCGTACCTGAAGTTGTCCACGCCTGTGACCGCGTTCCACTCCGCCTTCCCGTCGTGAATCCGCTCCTCAAATTCAGACCCGTTGTCGCCCGGGATCGACTCGTCGATCTTGTAGTCAATGTCTTGGTAGTTATCCCACGCAAGGGGGTCGAACCAGTCCGAGGCGTCATGGGCCTGGGCGGGTATCGGCAGGAGGAGAAACAGACTCACGAGGAAGCCCAGTAACACCTCCCCGCGCGGTTTCATGCGCACTGAACGTACCCGGTCACCGAGTACGACCCGTCCTCCCACCGTTGGACGTCGATCGATGCCCCCGGCACGCGGACCTCGATCAGGTCGGAGTCGGTCGCCGCCACTGATGCCGCGGCGGTGAGGTTCGCCTTGGTGAAGGTTGCCCCGTTCTCGGCCAGCTCCTGATAAACGACGGACACGGCCTCTTCGACGGTCGGCTCCCCGATCGGCTTCCCTGGTTCTCGGTAGTAGTCCAGCGAGCCCACAAGCATCGGGACGTCGCTCTGGGACAGGTCGCACCCAGCGGCGAGCGCCATCTCAAGACCGGGGTCTTTGGGCTCTTCTCCCGACTCCTGGCTGAGTGCCGCCCCCGCGAGCACCAGCGCAAGCGTGAGCCCCACCGGAAACCCCAAGCCGGTTCTGCCCAGTTTCCGCCCTGGCATTTCTATCCTCCGGCTTCAGCCCCGCCGCCCTCTTGCTTGAACAGTGAACCCCCAAGGCGGCACGCGTCAAGACCCTCGTTGACCCATAGGGAATATCCTCGAGAGGAGCCCACTGACTCACGCAGTAACTCCTCGAAGCGCCTCCTCTCCTCCGGATCGGACGCGCCGAGGGAAGGAGCCGGCCGCGGTGCCGATCGCGAAGAGGGGAAGTATGGCCATGGTCAACGCCCTCACTATCGCCCGCCGTGGGGCCTACGCGGCCCTCGAAGCCGCAGCCTGAACCCCCCACTGGGAAGCCCCGCCGGAGGGTTCAAGGCATCCACACCAGCGCAGACCCTCTGCGAACAGCGTTACCGGTCGCCCTCCCTCGCACTCGCTACACTCGATCGCCGGTGGTGGCTTCGCTGGGCATTTCTGCCAGGATTTCAACCGACCCCGGCCAGGCCAGGCCAGGTGCCAGGGCCAGGTCGGGGTGGTAGGAATCGCCTCCGTCACAGGTCACACCCCGTGCCGCGAGCGCCCCGGTAACGGATCTCGCCGATCCGGTAACGTCATCCGGAGGATCTAGCCACCGACGCCTATGTCTCCGAGGAACTCGTCGAAGACCTCGAGGTAGCGGTCGACGTCCTCGCGACTCGCCTGGGGGGAGATCGCCGGTCCACACCACCAGCCGAAGTCCCAGATCCCTCGGTTCGCCATGTACACGCGCTGCGCGTGCCGTAACAAGGGGATGTCGCGCTCGCCCTGAGCAGTACAGAAACTGCGATTCATCATGCCGCCACGGCACGGTACTCGTGGATGAGCCCGCCGAGCAGATCTCGCCTCGTCACGGCGGCGGCTCGCGCTGCCGGCTCGGGGGCGTTCGCACTCTCGGGCACCAATAGACCGAGGCCCTGATGCGGCCGCTCGTGGTTGTAGCGGCGTATGTAGATGCCTAGGATCCGATCCAGATGTCGGCGGCCGAGCACGAGCGTCCAATCAAGCACGTCGGACCGCACGGTCTTCACCCAGCGTTCGGCAAGGCGTTGGCCTTCGGGGCGCGGTAGGGCGTGAGGACAGTCTCAACCCCCTCCGTGCGGAGCACCTCGTCGAAGGGGCCGGAGTACTTGGAGTCGCGATCGCGAACGAGAAAACGCACAGGGGCCTCTCGCTCCTGCAGCTCCAAGGCGAGATTCCTCGCCTGTTGGGTGACCCAAGCGGAGTCCGGGTTCCCCGTCACCCCAGCAAGGAACACGCGGCGGGTCGAGACCTCGATGAAGAACAGCACGTAGAGGGTGCGTAGAAACGCGGTCTCCACGGTGAAGAAATCACACGCGAGGATCCCCTGGGCCTGGGTCCTTAGGAACTCCGCCCAGGAAGGACCGGACCTTCTCGGTGAAGGCCCGAGGCCCCCCTGGTGAAGGATCGTCTGGATCGTCGTGGCGGAAACGCGGATGCCGAGCTTCAGGAGTTCTCCTTTGATCCTTCGATATCCCCAGCGGGGGTTCTCCCTCGCCAGACGCAGGATGAGCCCGCGGACCTCGGTATGGATCGGCGGCCGACCGGTGCGCTTGGGCCGGAAGGTCCACTTGCGCCTTACGAGCTCTCGGTGCCATCGGTGAATGGTCTGGGGCGTGAGCATGAAGGACGCCCACCTCTGCCGTGGCAGCACCCTCGCGGAAGCGGCGAGCAAGACCTTGTCGATCCGGCGCAGCCGGGGCCGGCCTGCCGCACGGCGAAGGACCTTCAGCTGGTGGCGAAGAACGAGGATCTCAACGTCCCTGTCCCTTGCGCCCGCGCCGGCGGGCACGATGCGGAGCACGGCGCGGAGGACGAAGTACAGAAGACAGAACAGCATGGCGCGCGGTGCTACTTTGCGCTGGTCGCCGTCGCAATCGGGGTTTCTGTACTGCTCAGGAACCCGGAAAGGCGAAGCGAGCCCTACGGCTGAGTAGCGATAACCTGCGCCGCTCCGCTGTTGAACAAGACCTTGAGTTGGGTCTTGCCGGAGCCGTTGTCCTCGAAGTAGATGCGTCCGCCGTTAGCAGCGGGAGTTACCCCATGGCCTCGGCAAATTCCAGGAGCTCGGACAGCTTGAGGCCTGTCGCTGTGGCGGACGGACCGCCGTATAGGGACACCACATAACCGCCTTCGATCCATGTGACAGCGGCAGGTCCAGGTCCACGTTGCGTGCCTTCCTCCAACAGGGTCACACCATGGATATCCGTGGCCTCCGCTTGAGTGCCACGGAGGGGTATCAGACTGAAGGACCAAGCTGGCCCCTCCGTCTCGGCCATCTCCTTGAAACTCTCAACGAACTCAGCCTCGGAGCGGTCGTCGGGCTGGTAGATGAGAGTGAGTCCGTTTTCGAACTCGAATGCAACGTACCCATCTTCGCGGACCCAGGCTTGAGTGACATCGGAGCCGGCTGGAATCGTGGCCCACCCCGTTGAGCGAGCTGAGAGCGTTGTCTCAGCGACGTCCCGCGTTACCAACTCCGCGCCGCCGAGGGGGTCATCCATCATGAACACTCCGGGGACGTTCGACACCTCAGCAGGCTGCAACCTGCTATCTGCGGAGCCTGGGCGGGCGACGAGGGACCCTGCCAGCATGCCTACACCGACAACCAGACCGACGAGAAGAGCTCTTGAGATGACTTGTGTTCTTTGGATGCCTACCATTGCTTAGTCTCCCTTAAGGGTCGGAACAGAACGCAGACCCACAGTGCTTCAACCACCACTCCGGTGCATCTCCACCGCCGCTGTTGTTCTTCTCGAAGTACCACCATTTCGTGTTTTGGTCTAGGCTCTTGTGGACACCGTTCCAGTCCGCCCAGGACCCGCCTGACTGCAACTGCCTTTCGAGGTTCCACATATGGGTTTGCATGTCCTCACACGGGCGAGACGTTCCCTCGGAGCCGCCGTAGACATAGCCACCGTTCGTCATCAGGTTGGAGGCAAAGAACCCGAAGTACATTCCATCGCGCTTGAATTCGTACCTCTCTGAGTCGTTGCCGTCCGGGTCATGGACAATCGTGAACTTGTGATCGCTTTCTTGGGCAAGTGTTCCTGCGCCCGGATTGCCGTGGCCTTCGGAAAACGTAGGGTCTCCGTTGTAGAGCTTAAAGGCAAAGACGGTCGGCGCATTATCGCAGCACCCGTTAAGGCGCGAATCCTCCAACCACTTCCAGCCAAACTCCATCAGGTTGAGCCCGGTCCCTGAGATGTACACTGACCTGATGATACCGTCGATAACATCGGGCGCCGGGTTGATAACCCTTATGTCTCCCCTCACTCCGTCCCGCCCGGTTGGTTCGTCGGTTTCCACGGCAATAACGGCCATCTCCGGGTCGTCGAATGAGCAGTCGGTCTCCTGAGTGTGGTCCGCGGAGGCGGTGGGAAGACTGCCTGCGGGTCCGGAAAGTAGCGCAGCCAGAAATCCGAGCAGGAACAGGGCGGCCGTCTGCCTCATCCGCAGACCCGCCATCTTCGTTCCTCCCGTTGCCCTTTGGGCTTCCGGGACGACGACGTACCGGACACCCAAGGGCGACTCTTGCACATTCAGGCAACATGCGCAAATCCGAGGTTGCTCATGAATGCCACCAGCATGGCGATTAGCGAGAGCCCCCGGAAACCTCTTCCCCCCGGTAGATGAGCGTGACCTCTTCGCGGTCTCCGTCTTGAACCTGAAGGGTGCCAGAATCCGGATCCATTCATGCTGCACTCTCATACTCGTGGATGAGCCCGCCGAGGATGTCGCGGCGGACGAGCCGAGAACCATAGTCGAAGGCGTTCGGAGGCGATCCCGAACGTCGGGCGTCGCGAGATCGAGCCCCCGATGCGGCCTCCTCGCGTTGTAGTGCTCGGCGTAGGTGCGTAAGAGACGCTCGAGGTGTCTGCGACCGCGCACGAGCGTCCAGTCCAGGCACTCGGTTCGGACCGTACGCACCCACCGTTCGGCGAAGGCGTTGGCCCGAGGGGCGCGGATCGGGGTGTGGATGACGGAGGCGCCCTCGGTTCGGAACACCTCGTCGAACGGGCCCGAGTACTTGGAGTCGCGGTCGTGGATCAGGAACCTGGGCATGGGGGTTCCCTCCTCCCTCGAGCCGGCGAGGTTCCTCGCCTGCTGGGTCACCCAGGCCGAGTCGGGATGGGAGCTCACCCCGGCTACGCGGATCCGTCTCGTGGCGAGCTCAATGAAGAACAGCACGTACAGGGTGCGGAGGAAGGCGGTCTCCACGGTGAAGAAGTCCGAGGCCCAGATGCCCTCGGCCTGGGAGCGGAGGAACT